>Ga0209573_1000292_pt1 | contig 116139 bp, 86 predicted proteins | sample TNRBio252014_DNA_FD_185870 | JGI IMG/M metagenome (GOLD analysis project Ga0209573, IMG submission 185870) | Wastewater treatment Type I Accumulibacter community from EBPR Bioreactor in Madison, WI, USA - TNR Reactor_6/25/2014_ DNA (SPAdes)... | ecosystem: Engineered > Bioreactor > EBPR >...
CATCACCGAGCTGCTGCACTGGCAGTTTGCCACGCAGCCCTCGCGCGAGGCCGTGATCGAGAACATCCAGCGACGCCACGCCCGCCGCGCATCTGCCACCCGTTCCAAACAACGCGTCGCCCGAAGAGTGTCGAACCGAAAATCTTTAACGAAGTAAAGATAATATTGTCCTAATTATTGCTCAACGGCATTGCGGTTAGAAGTTAGAAGTGGCGCTGTCGCAGGCGACTCTTCTCACCTTTCACCTCTGACATCTCACGCTGGAAGGTCAATGGTGCTCGATCCTGCTGTATCACGGACTCAGGACGCGGCGCGCAAATCGAGCTGGTCATCGGAATTCATGCACAAAACCTGGATCGCGGTCCGCCCAATTACCGTGATGCCTTGGAGATGAATGCCGGTCCAGGCGAAATGATCCTCCCATTGCTGCCTGCGTGGATGGAACAGCTCGGTGACAGCGCCGGTCACAGGATCAATACCTGTGAGGTTGGCGCCCTTGTGAAGATTGCAGTCGATGCATGCGAGGCAGAGGTTGGACTCGTGGTCGGAGCCGCCGTGCTTGCGTGGCCGGACAGGCTCGATGTGCAGGGCGGCCAGCGGTGAGTCATCCTGGTGCAGATGGCAATACTCACACCGAAACCCGGCGCGCTGCCGCACGAGGACTTTCGTCGCCTCAGTCACGACGCGGCGCTGGCTTGCATTTGGCGCGCCTGCCGCCGCAGGGTGGCGACGAATTTGTTGGCCTGGACATAGCCTTCGTACTCATCGCGCTCGTCGGCGGTGAGGCCGCCCTCCGTGGACTTGGCGGCGAGTTCCTCAATGCGTTCACGCAAAGCCTTGTCTGGCTGAACTGCCAGCACGGCCGCCTCCTTGCCCGGAAGCAGGAGCTGGAGCAGCGAATGCACGCCGCGATGAAAGGCTGACTGAGTGCTCATGGAGTGATTTTAACGGGCTGCATCATCGTCAGCAAGTGCCGGGAGCATCTATTTCCGCTCGATCCAGCGATACGCCGCGAGAGAGTTCTTCCAGAAGTACTTCTCGCATGCCTCGCTGCCTTTGGCGCGGAAGTATTCGTCCACGATCTTGAATACGACGTCATACGGAGCGCCACGGTCGGAGACGGGCCAGTTGCTGCCGTAGATGAGGCGGTCGGGGCCGAAGGTTTCCCAGAGGTGGTCGAGAATGGGCAGGTAGTAGGCGGTGTCGCGCGGTGCCTGGCCTTCGGGGCATTTCACCTGCTCGACGAGCGCTGAAACCTTCATGAAGACGTTCGGCTGTTTCGCGACAGCGCGGATGTTGTCCTTCCACTCGGGTTTCAAAGCCTTGGGATCGCCGGAAGCGCCGAGGTGATTGATGAGGACGCGCAGATCAGGAAAATCGGCAGCGAGTTTCGCGGCGTGCGGAAGGTAAGCTGGGGGTCCGTTCAAATCGAGTTCGAGTCCGTGTTCAGCGAGCAGCCTGGCCCCTGCGATCACGGAGTCGCGTTTCGTCTCATCGAGCAGGAAGTTGCCGCTCCAGCGGATGCCTCGGAAGATTGGAGTGGCGGCGAAGCGCTTCAAGTTCGCGGCAAACTCGGCCCCAGGATCGAGATGACCGACGAAGCCGACGATGCACTTCTCCTTGGCAGCGAGATCGAGAATCCACTGGTTGTCTTCCACGAGCGGACTGGCCTCGACGATGACGGTTTCTTTGACGCCATGCGGTGCTGCGACGGCAAGCCAGTCGGCAGGCAGCACGGTGCGGTAGAGCTTGGAACCTTTGCCGGGCCAAGGCACGCCGCCGGGACGCGTGGGATCGTAGAAATGCGTGTGCGTGTCGATGATGCGCGTCGCAGGCGGCGCGGCCTGGGCGGATTCATGGATCAAGGCGGCTGCGGCGGTGGTCTGGAGGAAACGGCGGCGGTTCATGCGGAGACAAACGTCAAACGACCTCGATGTGCTGCGGCAAAATGTCGAGGGCGCGTGCCAGCACGGTCTTGGTGCGGGCGTGGACGCGGAGCAGGACATCACCGGCATTCACTTGTGTGCCTGTCTTGGCGATCTGATCGCAGCCGACGGCGAAATCGACGGGATCGGCGGCTTTGGAGCGACCGGCACCGAGTTCGAGGACGACCTGGCCGATGCCACCGGCGTCCATGCGATGCAGCACGCCGCTGCGGTCGGCTTTGAACTCGCCGATGAACGGGGCGCGATGCACGGTGGTGATTTTTTCGAGCGATTCGACGCTGCCGCCCTGCAAGGCGACCATTTGCTGGAACTTGGCCCAGGCATCGCCGCGATGAAGAATCTTTTGCAGATCAACGCGTGGTGAAACGGCCACGGCGGAGGCGAGATCGAGCACGATGTCTTCAAGGTCTTGCGGGCCTTCGCCTTGGAGGCAGCGCACGCATTCGGCGACTTCGAGCGCGTTGCCGGCGGATTCGCCAGTGGGTTCGTTCATGGCGCTCAAACGCACACTGGAGCGCACGCCGAGCGCATTGCCGACACGGACCATGCTTTGCGCGAGTTCATGCGCCTGCGCCTCGGTCTTCATGAAGGCGCCGCTACCGTATTTCACATCCAGCACGAGGCGGTTGAGGCCTTCGGCGAGTTTTTTGCTCATGATGCTGGCAGTGATGAGCGGGATGCTGGGCACGGTGCCGGTGACATCACGCAGGGCGTAGAGTTTTTTGTCGGCAGGGCAGATGCCGGCGGTCTGGCCGATCATGGCGCAGCCGACCTGGTCGATGACGTTGTGGATTTCGACTTCGTTGAGTTGAGTGCGGAAACCGGGGATGCTTTCAAGCTTGTCGAGCGTGCCGCCGGTGATGCCGAGGCCGCGGCCGGAGATCATCGGCACCCACACGCCATCGCAGGCGAGCAGTGGCGCGAGCACGAGCGAGGTTTTGTCGCCGATGCCGCCGGTGCTGTGTTTATCGACGCGGATGGGATCATCATCGTTCCAGGCGAGCATGGTGCCGCTGTGCAGCATGGCGTCGGTGAGCGCGGCGGTTTCCTCCGGCGTCATGCCACGGAAGAAGATGGCCATCGCCAGCGAGCTCATCTGATACTCCGGCATGTCCCCACGCGTGAACGCGGCGATGATGGCGTGGATTTCCTCATCGCTGAGGACGCCGCCGTCGCGCTTGCGCTCGATGAGGGTCGGGATGTGCATGCAGCATGCTAGGTTCGGCCATGCACGTTTGGCAACAGTGAACCTCCGGTCATCGTATGATGCACACACCATGATCCGCACTGCTTTTGTCGTTCTCAGCCTCACTTCCGCGCTTGGCGCGGCAACGATTGATTTCTCGCGCGACATCCAGCCGATCCTCTCCGAGAATTGCTACCATTGCCACGGTCAGGACGCGAACGAGCGCAAAGGCGACCTGCGACTGGATGTGGAGAAGGACGCGAAGGCGACCAAGGCGGTGGTGGCGGGCAAAAGCCACGAAAGCTCGCTCATTGAGCGCATTTTCAGCACGGACCCGGATGAAGTGATGCCAACGCCGAAGAGCAACCGCAAGCTGACCGAGGCGCAGAAGCTGCTTCTCAAGCAGTGGATCGACGAAGGTGCGAAATGGGGCAAGCACTGGGCGTTTGAGCGGATTGAACGGCCGAAGGTGCCGACGAATGGCGCGAAGAACCCGATTGATGCTTTTGTGCGGGCGAAGCTGGCAGAGAAGGGGTTGAAGCCGTCTCCGCAGGCTGCACCGGAGACGTTGCTGCGGCGCGTGTCACTGGATTTGATCGGTTTGCCGCCGGATGGGAGAAATGGGATGGATGTTAAGTATGAGGAGGCGGTGGAGCGGTTGATGGCGAGTCCGCAGTTTGGGGAGCGGTGGGCGTGGGATTGGCTGGATGCGGCACGCTATGCGGACACAAACGGCTACCAGGGCGACCCCGAGCGCACGATGTGGCCGTGGCGTGATTGGGTGGTGAATGCAATCAACGACAACATGCGCTACGACCACTTCACGGTCTGGCAGTTGGCGGGCGATTTGATGCCGAATGCGACGCAGGAGCAGAAGCTGGCGACGGGATTCAATCGCAATCACATGATCAACGGCGAGGGCGGACGCATCGCCGAGGAGACGCGGGTGGAGAACGTGATGGATCGTGTCGAGACGACCAGCACGGTATGGCTGGGCCTGACGATGGGCTGCTCGAAGTGCCACGATCACAAATTCGATCCGCTGACGATGCGTGACTACTACGCGCTCTACGATGTCTTCAACCAGACGAGTGAGGACGGCAAGGGACGCAGTGGCCAAGCAGCTCCAGCGATGGATATTTCTACACCAGCGGAGCTGGAGCGCGTGAAGAAGACCACGGCGAAGGTGGATCTCATCGCGAAGGAGGTGGAGGCGTTTGAACTGACGAAATTCCCGCGTGCCGCAGGCAAACCACTCACTGAGTCCGATGCGATCAAGCTCCCAGGCAATCTGCCAAGCTACATTGCGAAGACGGAGCCGAAAAATCGTGGCGTTGATCCGCTGCTGGAAGCGGTGAGTTATTTTAAAGACAAGGATGCCGCCTACACGAAGCTGCTGCAGAAGTTGCTCTCAGCGGTGCGGGAGCGCGTTTCAGCCAGCAACAACGTCACGAAGGTGATGGTGATGGACACGCTGCCGCAGCCGCGTGAGACGTTCACGTTTGAGAAGGGCGCGTATGACAAGCCGACAACGACCAAGGTCAGTTTCACCGTTCCGGCGAGTCTGCCGCCGATGCCGAAGGAAGCTCCGCGCAATCGCCTGGGTCTCGCGCAATGGATCGTGAGCCGTGACAACCCGCTGACAGCACGAGTGACGGTGAACCGCTTCTGGCAGGCGTTTTTTGGCGTGGGGCTGGTCAAAACGGCGGAAGATTTCGGCGTGCAGGGCGAGACGCCGCTGCATCGCGAGCTGCTGGACTGGCTGGCGGCGGAATTCATCGAGAGTGGCTGGGATGTGAAGGCGCTGATGCGGTTGATTGTGATGAGCGAGACGTACAAGCAGAGTTCAAAGTTTGAAGTTCAAAGTTTAAAGCTGGCGGAGGTTGATCCCGAGAATCGCTACCTGGCGCGTGGGCCGCGTTTTCGGATGCCGTCGTGGATGATTCGGGATCAGGCGTTGTTTGTGTCCGGCTTGATGAGGGAACAACTCGGCGGGCCGTCGGTGAAGCCCTATCAGCCGGAAGGCATCTGGGAGGAGGCGACGTTTGGGAAGAAAAGCTATGTGCAGGATCACGGCGATGCGCTGTATCGCCGCACGCTGTACACCTTCTGGCGGCGTATCGTGGGACCGACGATGCTGTTCGACAATGCGGCGCGGCAGGTCTGCGCGGTGAAGACGACGCGGACGAACACGCCCTTGCAGGCGCTGGTGACGCTGAACGACATCACCTACGTCGAAGCAGCGCGGGCGCTGGCGCAGCGTGTGCTGCTGACGAATCGAGGCAATGAGGACTTAGCGCTGGAGCAGGCGTTTCGGTTGGTGACATGCCGTGTGCCCTCAGCGGACGAAAAGGCGCTGTTGAAGCAGCAGCTTGGCAGATTGCGGGCGCAGCAGGGCGCGGATCGTGCCGCTGCTCTGAAACTGCTCGCGGTGGGGGAGTCGAAGCGGGACGAGTCGCTTGATCCCGCTCAACATGCGGTCTGGACGAGCCTGTGCCTGCTGCTGCTGAACCTGGACGAGACGGTCACGAAGGAATGAAGGCCCGGCTTGACTTCAAGACGGCGAGTTGAAGTCTAGGCGGCCTCATGTCCGACGATCCCAACGAACGCTCTGAACTCCTGCGCCTGCTGGCCGTGCTCGCGCTGGCCGGGGTGCTGGTGGTGAGTTTTTTCGGAGACTGGAAGCTGGTGACGACCGGGGGCTCGATTGATTATCGCAACCGCATCACCGGTGCGCGCGTGATGGCGGGGGGACTGGACCCGTTTCACTACAAATGGCGGCGCGGTGCGGCGGAGGAGCTGTGTGACCCCTACAACAACCTGGCGGTCACGGTGAGCCAGACGACGGTGACGCCAACCTATTTGTTTTTGATGCTGCCACTGGCCGCATTGTCGTATGGCGACGCCCAAGTCTTGTGGCTCGTGATTGAGTGGGCCTGCCTGCTCGGCACGGGAGTGATCTGGTGGCGGCTGCTGACGCCGGGCTGGAAGCGCTGGGCCTGGGCGGCTGTGGTGGCGGGCTTCAGCCACACGCTTGCGTGGAAGCATCATGTGGATCGCGGGCAGATGTATGTGGTGCTGGTTTTTCTGCTGTCGCTGTGGGTGGCGCTGACGCGTTCACAGCGTCCGGGCTGGGCGGGTGTGGTGGCGGGGCTGCTGCTGTGTGTGCGTCCGCCGTTGTTGCTGCTGCTGTCGCCGTTCATCGGAATGCGTGACCGGGCGCAATGGCGCACGGCTTTGATCAGCGCGATGATCTTTGCGCTGCTGCCGATGGCGCTGCGTGGCGGCATCTGGCAGGATTATCTGAGCGGCATGGAGGAGTGGTCGGCGCTGCACCGGCAGGGGGAGCGACCACGACCGCCTGCGGAGACGTATCCGGTCACGATCGAGGGCATCGATCTGGACACGCTGGCACGTTATCATGTGCGGCAGTACGCGGACTCCTCGATCATTCGCATTTTGAAAGGGCAGGGCATTTTGAATTTTCCCGACTGGCCGCTGGGACTGGCGCTGGCGTTAGGAGTCGGCCTGTGGTGGTGGAGCCGCAGGCAGGCGGATGTGATGGAGCTGATGTCCGGCCTCATGGCCTGGGCGTTTTTGATGGACTGGTTCCTGCCGGCTTATCGCAATCCGTACAATGATTTGCTCGTGCTCGGTGTGTTTGCGTGCGCGTTGCTGGCAGGACGGAGATCGCTGTGGATTGCGCTACTGGGCATTCCGGCGGGCTGGGTGCTTTATCACGTCATGCCGACAGCGCGGTGGCAGATTCATGTGCCCACGGTGATCATTCTCGTGGCAGGAATCGGCGTGCTGCTGCCGAAATTCACGCGCGGAAAGGCGGCGCGGGCATGAGGCGCGTGGGAATCATCGGCGCGGGGCCTGCCGGGCTGACCGCCGGGCATGAGCTGGCTCGGCGCGGCCTGGAGGTGGAGATTTTCGAGGCGGGGCCGCATGTGGGCGGGATGTCGCGCACGATTGAGCTGTGGGGACACAAGGTGGACCTGGGCCCGCATCGGTTTTTCACACGGGATGACAAAGTGCGGCGTTTCTGGACGGAGATGGCCGGTGAGGACCGGCATGTGATCGACCGCCGGACGCGAATCTATTTTGGCGGCTTGTTTTACGACTATCCGCTGCGTCCGCTCAATGCGCTGGTCAACATGGGGCCGTGGCAGGCCGCGCGTTGTGTCCTGAGCTATGCGGGTGAGAAACTGCGGCGGAAAAACGAGCCTGAGAGCTTTGAGGACTGGGTGGTGGGAGCGTTTGGCCGCCGTTTGCATGAGATGTTCTTCAAGTCTTACAGTGAGAAACTGTGGGGTATCGGCTGTGATGAGCTGGACGCAGATTTCGCGGCGCAACGCATCAAGAAATTCTCCCTTGGCGAGGCGGCGCTCGGCATGCTGCGGCTGAAAAACGGAGCGCACGCGACGCTGGTCGATCAGTTTGATTATCCTGCCGCTGGCACAGGCTCGGTGTATGACCGCATGGCGGAGAGTTTTGGCCGCCTGGGTGGGAAGCTGCATCTTGCCACGCCGGTTTCAGGCATGGCTGAGGACGGGCATTCGTTGCGGCTCGAAAACGGCGAGACGCGACGCTTTGACCAGCTTGTTTCCACGATGCCGCTGACAGCGTTGTGTGCCTCGTTGCCGGATTTGCCTCAAAATGTGCGCAGCGCATGCACGGGGCTGGCTTATCGTCACACGCTGCTGGTTTATCTTCTGGTGGATCGTGAGGATTTGTTTTCCGACCAGTGGCTGTACATCCATTCGCCGGAACTGCGGCTGGGGCGCGTGACGAATTTCCGCAACTGGTCGCCGGGCATCCGTGGCGCGGCGGGACAGAGCGTGCTGGCGCTGGAATACTGGTGCTCGGACGGCGATGAGCTGCATGGCATGAGCGCCGAGGAACTGCAAAAGCTGGCGGTGAAGGAAATTCGCACGACCGGACTGATCAAGGACGCGCAGGTGCTGGATGCCACCGTGATCCGCATTCCGAAATGCTACCCGGTTTACCGCAAAGGCTACCGCCGTGATCTGGCGGTGGTGATGGAGCATTTGAAGTCGCGGCTGACGCATGTCACGGCCATCGGACGATACGGGGCCTTCAAATACAACAACCAGGATCATAGCATCCTTATGGGCCTGCTGGCGGCGGAAAATCTGGGTGACAACGCCGGGCATGACCTGTGGGGCATCAACACCGACTACGGCGTGTATCAGGAAGGCGGGATGTGAGCGCCGCTCCTGCGGCTCAGAACTCGATGTAGCCTGCGGGAACCGGCGTGTCCGGCTGGAGCTTGAAGTCGCGGTCGATGACGCAGGGCACTTCGGTGATGGCCTGAATTTCCTTCAAATACTTCGTGTTGCCCACGGGATTGGACTGGGACAGCAGCACGTTCCCGGCGGCGTCGAGAATGAAGATGACGTAGCCGTGGGTCAGGACGCCGGTGCGCGGCCCCGCGCCCTGGAAATAGGTGAGCAGCACTTTTTCAGTCGCTTGCACGATCTTGGACTGTGCCCGGATGGCGACGTCGAAATGCACTTTCTGCAACACGATGAGATCTCCGCCGCTGCCTGTGGCGTCTTTGCCCAAAGTCATGATCATCCCGCTGGCGCCTTCGAGATCGCGCTGCACCTCGCGGTTGTGCAGATGGAAGGCGTAGGAGATTTCGACGGTGCGCGGGCCGCCGTCCGTTGCCCCGCGATTGCTTTTGGAGGACTGCACCTCGCAGAGCAGGTTGTATTTTTGCGCGGGCGCAGGAGCGCTGGCCGTGGAAGCGGCGGGCGTGGTGCTCTTGTCCGGGTTTTCCGCCACCCAGCGGGTGATGTAGGCGTTATCCTCCTTGCAGAGCGTGCTGCGTTTCACGACGAGCTGCAGGCTGTCGTTGGCGCGTCGCAGCGTGACGTTGTCTCCCGTCACGGCGGTGATCTCCGCCTCCAGCAGCGTTCCGGCGAGGCTGACGAAGACCCGGGCCTGAAGCTCCGGCGGAGCGCAGGCGAGCAGGATCAACAACGTAAGGAGCGGCGGTCGCATTCGGGTTGGGAATGGATACGGCGGGCGATGACGGAGATTACAGCCGCCGGCATCAGGCCTCACGCAGGAGAATGGCGTCCACATTGACGCCGTCGTAGAGCGCGTCACTGAGGATGACGAGCGGATCACCGGTCTTGATGAAGTTTTCCCGGCGCAGAAGGTCCAGCGCCTCGCGGATGCTGATCTCTGGCTGGCCTTCGGTGAACTGGAGCACGAAGGGATGCACCCCGCGGGCGGTGACGAGCGTGCGGGAGACGTGCAGGTTCGGTGTGAAGGCGAAGATGGGCGCAAACTCAGGCCGCTGATGGGCGAGCAGATGCGCCATGACGCCTCGGAGGGTGAAGACGAGGAGCTTGGAGCCAGGAATGCTATTGGCGAGCAGGATGGCAGCCTTGACGGTCTTGTGCTTGTTCGTTTTGAGCGGCGCGTCGCTGGCGAAGCGGCCGGAGGGGTATTTTTGCTCGATGCGGCTGATGACGGTGTCGAGCACCTCGACGCACTTGTCAGGATAGCGGCCCACGCTGGTCTCGCCGCTGAGCATGACGCAGTCCACCTGCTCGATGACGGCGTTGAAGATGTCCGTGACCTCGGCACGCGTGGGCACGGGGTTTTCGATCATGCTTTCGAGCATTTGGGTGGCCACGATGACCTTCCGGCCATGGTAGGAGCAGCGTTCGACAATCTGGCGCTGGATGAGCGGCAGATCTTCGATGGGGCACTCGCTGCCGAGGTCGCCTCGGGCGATCATGATGCCGCCGCTGGCCTCGACGAGGGCGTCGATGTTGTTGAGCGCCTGTTGGTTTTCGATTTTGGCGATGACGCGGGCCTTGCTCTGCTTCTGCTCCAGCAGGAGCTGAAGATGCTGGAGATGGCCGGGTTCACGGGCAAAGCTGAGGGCGAAAAAATCGACACCGATATCGACCCCGAGGTCGAGATCTGCGTAATCTTTCTGCGTGAGCGGAGGGAGGCGCACAGGGATGCCAGGCAGGTTGATGTGGCGGCGGGATTTCATCTCCCCCTTGGTCAATACGGTGCCGATGACGTGCTTGGGGGTCACTTCCGTGGCCTTGATCTGGATCATGCCGCCATCGACCATGATGATGTCGCCCGCCTTGAGATCCTTGCCCAGGTCCGGGTAGTTCACGCTGACGGAATATTGCGTGGAGGCCGGAACATCAGAGAGACAGCGGAACTCGACGGTGTCGCCGACTTGGAGCTGCCAAGGCTGCTCGACATCGCCAGTGCGGATGCTGGGGCCGGTGAGGTCCATAAGCACGGCGATTTCGCGCTTGGCGGACGAGGCGGCCTCGCGGACGCGGGCATAGACGGTGCGCACCCAGTCGTGCGAGGCATGGCTCATGTTCAGGCGGATGACGTCCGCGCCTTTGGCGATGAGGTTGGAAATGACTTCAGGACTCTCCGTGGCAGGGCCGAGAGTGCAGAGGATTTTGGTTTTGCGCATGGTTGGCATGTAAGAGCAAATGGCGGGCCAGATGAAGGGTGCAAGGTGGAATGACGAATGACGAAATCGGAATGGCGAATGAATGCTCAAAGGCCGAAAAGGGTTCGATAGTTCGCCGCGACGGAGGTTTGCAGATCTTCCGGCGGCATGCTGCGAATTTTGGCAAGGATTTCGTAGCTCACGCTGAGGTTGGCGGGATGGTTCAGGGCCGCGCCATCGTGTGTTTGAAGCGGATGCGGGTTCAAATCATCCGGCGGCCACATGTCGGGGGCGTCCGTCTCGGTGAGAAGGCGTTCGAGCGGGATTTGGGCAAAGGTGGCGAGCTGCGCGGCCTTGCGCGGATGGGCGAAATACGGGCTGATGGAAAAATAAGCGCCAAGTTTAATGAAGCCGGGCACCATCTCGGCAGGGCCGCCGTAGGAGTGCAGCAGGAAGCCGCGACGCGGCAGTGGGATCGAGCGGAGCGTTTCCTCAAGCAGGCCGAAGGCGCGCAGGCAGTGAATGGTGGCAGGACGGTCCAATTTGACGGCGAGGGCCATTTGAGCACGGAAACAATCGAGCTGGGCGTCGATGTCGGGATTTTCGATCCAGCGGTCGAGGCCGATCTCACCGACGACAGCATTGGGATGGGCCTCAAGATGGCTGCGGAGCGCGGTGAGCCATTCGGAGCCGCGTTCTTTGACGTACCATGGGTGCAGGCCGAAAGCGGGGCGAATCCACGCGTGCTGCCGCGCCAACTCAGACACCTGCGGCCAGTCTTCCTCGCAAGAACCATTGACGACCATCTCCACGAGGCCGGTGTGCGGCATCAGGGCGACGATTTCATGCCGCCAGGGGTCAAGACGTCCGTCCTGGAGGTGATTGTGTGCGTCGTAGAGCATGGCGGGAATGACGAATGCAGAATGACGAATGTCGAATGGCAAAGTGAAGCGCATTCGTCATTCGGGTTTCGTCATTCGTCATTTTCACGCACTCACGGCAACAAAAAGCCCGCGCACGCCTTCCGGCATGCGCGGGCTGAAGAAACGTCCGAACGTCAATTATTGCCAATCATGAGGAGCATGGTGTCGCCTTTCCGCCAAACGCGGAGGAGGACGGTTTTGTCGCTGCCTTTGGCCAGGGTGCGGGCCTCAGCGGCGGTGGCGACGGCCTTACGGTTCACATGAGAGATGACATCGCCATCCTCGACACCCATGGCGGCGGCGCGACTGTTGGGATCGACCTTGGTGACGATGACGCCATTGACATCAGCAGGCACGTCGTGGCGCTCACGCAGAGCCTTGGTGAGATTTTGCACGGTGACGCCGGTGACGAGCTCGGAGGTGTTTTCCTGCTGCGGCGGGGCGGAACGTGGAATGCCGCGTGATCCTGGCCCGACCTCGGCCAGCGCCTCCTCGGGCAGGGCTTCGAGCGTGGCGTTGACGGTCATGGGCTGGCCGTTGCGCAGCAGCTCGATGGGAATGGCAGTTCCTGGCTTGGTGCCGCTGACGATGAGGCGCAGACGGCTGCTGCTGTCCACCCTTTGACCGTTGATGGCCACGATGACGTCCTCAAGCTGCACACCGGCTTTTTCAGCGGGCGAACCCGCGCCGACCATCATGACGACAGCGCCGCCCTGCTCCTTCATTTTGAGACGCTCGGCCATCGTGGCGTCGAGGTCGGCGATCTGCACGCCGAGGAAGCCGCGGCTCACCACGCCGTCATCGAGCAAATCCTCGACGATGTTCATGGCCATGTTGATCGGGATGGCGAAGCCAATGCCAGCGTTCATGCCTGAGCGGGACAAGATGGCGGTGCTGATGCCGATGACGCGGCCCAGGGAATCAACGAGCGGACCGCCGGAGTTGCCAGGATTGATGGAGGCGTCGGTCTGGATAAAGTCCTCATAACCACGCACGCGGCCTTTGCCGACGATGCCTTCATTGCTACGTCCGAGGGCGCTGACGATGCCCTGCGTGACGGAGCGGCTGAGCTCCATCGGCGCGCCGGCGGCCAGGACGATGTCGCCCACACGGATCTGGGCGCTGTCGCCGAGGGTGGCGGCCTTGAGGCCGGTGGCATTGATCTTGATGATCGCCACGTCGGTCAGCGGGTCCGCGCCGATGACCTCGGCGGTGTAATTCTTCGTGCTGCCGTTCACATCGACGGCCACCTCGATTTTCTTCGCGTCGGCGATGACGTGGTTGTTTGTCATGATGTAGCCGTCGGTCGTGATGATGACACCGGAACCGACGCCGCGTTGCTGATGCTGCTCATCCTGCGGCGGAGCCTGTGGACGCTGCGGCTGGCCGCGACGGCGAGGATTGGGGATCTGCTCCTCATCACCTTCGTTGCCGAAATCCTCAGGCGCGCCGAAGAAGCGGTAGAAGAACGGCCGGAGCTGCGGGGGGATCTCATCGACCTCGGGCGTCTTGATCGGCGCGGAAGAGTGGATGGTGACCACGCTGGGCAGGATTTTGTCCACCACGGTGGCATAGCTCATCTGCATTTGACCGCCATTCGGCAGCGGGTCGGCATTCTTGATGATTTTCTCTTGGAATGCGGTGGGACCGGACTTCGGAGCGGCTGACGGGAGCAAAGGGGGCGGTGCGGCGGGGGCTGTTGCGGCAGGTTGCTGGGCGCGGAGGACCGCAGGGAGTAGGCTGAGGCACGCGAACGTGGTGAGGATGCGATGCGGGGTTTTCATGGTCTTGAGGGTTGGGTTTTGGAGCGCGGCAACAAAGTGGCGCGCATGCCGTCTGACGGTCTGATTCAGGGAATGTTGAAACAATTTTGAGGGAAAGAAAGGGCGGGTTTTCCCTGGAAAAACTTACATACAAAGCCCCGGCGCGACATCGTTTACGCGTGTCATGCGCCGCAGGGACGCACGCAACGCCGCAGCCTCATTTCCGCGCTTCGGCCAGCGCCTTGTCCATCACTTCCTTGATCGTCACATCGGCCCCGTTGCGGCGCTTGCTCTCATCCGCAGCCTCCATGAAGGCATAAATCTCCAGCGTCTCCTCTGGGGAGACGGGCGCGATTCCGGTGCGGAAGAAATGCACCACGGAGAAGAGCAGGGGATCATAACCCTCGTATTTGCCGACGGTGGCGTCCTCGCCCTTGTCGCCCACGGCCTTGCCGCCGTAGCTTTTGGACTCGGTGAATGTGCCGGTGCGCGCGCCCTCCCAGGTGCCGGTGACGGTGATCTTGCCGTCGGCGGTGGTGCCGCGTTTCACCCCCTGGCAGCCGGTTCCCATGATGGTGAAGAGGGATTCCACACCGTGAATGCCATACCAGAAGAGATCAGGATGGTGCTCCTCAAGACTCGCAGGGCTGGTGGTCTCCGCGTTGCTCACGCGGCCCACGCTGCCATTGCGCACGGCCAGCGTTGACTTGCCGAAACGCAGCGAGGATGAGGAGAAGATGGGAATCTCGGCCTTCTTCGCGGCATCGAAGATCTTGATCGCATCGACGAGAGAACCCGCGATGGGTTTGTCGATGAAGACCGGCTTGTGCGCTTCAAGACAGGGCAAAATCTGCTCCAGGTGCGGGCGGCCGTCGTTCGTCTCCAGGAAGACGACGTCCACTTTGTCGAGTAATGCGTCGATGCTGGGCACGATCTCGACGCCGAGTTCCTTCACCTTTTCGGTGTATTCCGGCACGCGCTGTGTGCTGGACGGGATGTCCTTCGATCCCTGCGGGTAAGCCGCGACGACGCGCACGCCCATCACTTCCGGTTTCTGCGGCGTGGCGTTCAGCGTCTTCGTGAACGCGAGCACATGCGAGGTGTCGAGGCCGATGATGCCGGCGCGGATGTGCTGGGCGGTGGCGTTGACGGTGAATAGCGCGAGGGCGCTGAAGGCAAGAAGCAGGGAGCGAGTCATGGGCGAATGACTACGCTGGCGGCGGCACGGCCTTTCGCTGTGAAGCGGCTTACTTCACGCCGATGCAGTAAACGGCCTTGTCACTGCGCAGGAGGAGCTGGTCCCCGCTGACCGCCGGAGTGCCGTGAAACTGCGAACCATCAAGCGAGAGCAGGTTGTGACCAATCAGCTCGTATTTCGGCTTCGCGGCGATGATGTAGGCCCCGTTTTTGCGGGAAACGCAGACGAGCTTGTCGCCGATGAGCACGGGCGAGGCATAAAACGGCTTCCCTCCGCCACGGCGTCCGCCTCCACCACTTCCACCGCTGCTTTCAATGACACGCTCACGATACACATCGGCCCCGGTTTTGGCGTCGATGCAGGTGGCGAAGCCCTGGTCGTTCACGACATAAAGATGGCCGTCTTTGAGGATAGGGGTGGGCACATAGGAGCTCGTGTTGCTGCTCCAGAGGATCGCATTGGCTGTGATGTCTCCCTTGCCACCGAGTTTGATGGCGGTGCTGCGCGTGGCTGGATAACCGCCGAAAACATAAGCCGTGTCACCGCCGGGAATGATGCTGGGGGAGACGTTGCCGCTGAGGCCGTGCGTGGCATACCAGCGTAGTTTGCCGGTTTCGGGATTCATTCCCCACAATTCCTGCGGCACGGCGATGACGAGATCGGTCACACCATCGCGCTGAAACACATTGGGCGTGCCGTAGGCCATGCCGAACTCGCCCTCGGCCTTCCAGACGATTTTCCCGGTCTGTTTGTCGAGGCCGATGATGGCCTGCGCCTCATCGCTGGCGTTCACCACGAGCGTGTCACCCACCAGGATCGGACTCGCGGCGGAACCCCAGCGCATGCGGCCTGAACTCGTGCCGCAGGAGGTCTGCCAGAGCTGTTTGCCGTCCATGTCGAAGGCCAGCGCTCCGCTTTTGCCAAAAAACACATACACACGCTCGCCATCCGTCACCGGCGTGTGCGTGGCGTAGCCATGCTCGGTGATGAAGCCCTGCCACGGATCTTCAGCGGCGGCGGAGGGCACTTTCGCGTCCCAGATGACCTTGCCATCGGCACGGCTGAGGCAAACGAGGTGACGTGTGAGTTTGGCCATGTCATCCGCGCCTTCCTTGTCGCCATAACCGGTCCAGCAGGTGATAAAAACCTTGTCGCCAAACACAATCGGGCTGGAGGAGCCAGGACCGGGCATCTCGGCTTTCCACACGATGTTTTCAGAGTCGCTCCATTTTAGTGGTGCCTTTGATTCCTCCACGATCGCCGCTCCCGTGGGACCGAGAAAACGCGGCCAGTCGGTGGTGGCTGCTTGGAGCGAGGCGGCGGCGAGAAAGAGAGCGAGAAACGGCTTCATGGTCGCGTGTAAACCCGTCCTGCCAAAAAAGTTACGCAGCATTGCGCAACATCGCGGTAAAGCGTCCTCCCCCGCCCATGAAACCACTTCTTCTGCTCCTCGCCTGCGCCGCCTTGATCCACGCCGAGGACATCCAGATGCCTAAACGCGGCCTTTGCGCTCATCGCGGGGCCATGAGCACGCACCCGGAGAACACGATCCCCGCGTTTGAGGAAGCCATCCGGTTGGGTGCGCAGATGATTGAGTTCGACATTCAGCTCACGAAAGATGGTGCGCTCGTTTTGATGCACGATGCCACGATTGACCGCACGACGAATGGGAAGGGCAAGGTTTCCGATCTCACGCTCGCTGAACTCAAGCTGCTCGATGCCGGCAGCAAAATGGGCGCAAAGTTTGCCGGCACGCGCATTCCCACCTTTGAGGAAGCGCTCGCGGTGTTTCCGAAAAACGTCTGGCTCAACTGCCATCTCAAAGGCGGGGCCGATCTTGGTGCTGCCACGGCCAAAGTCATCGACAAATCCGGGCGTAAGCATCAGGCCTTCCTCGCCGCGAAGGCCGATGCTGCAAAAGCCGCGCGTGCGGTCGTTCCAGACATTCTCATCTGCAATATGGAGCGCCAGAGCGACTCCATGGCCTACGCGCAGGAAACCATCGCGATGAAGGCGCAGTTCATCCAGCTCCTCGGCAAAGGCGAGGTGCCTGTCGAGGCCGTGAAGCTCCTCAACGCCGCCGGAGTGCGTGTGAACTACTACCACGACGAGTCTCCCACAGGTCTGCGCCGCCAGTGGAGCGCGGGTGTGAACTTCCCCCTCGTGAATGATCTCGCGGCGGCAATCCCAGTGGCACGCGAGTTCGGCCTAAAGTAGCCATCATCGCTCCGCGTGATGAGCAAAGCGCCAACGACAACTCACAAAACTCCCGCGCTTCTCACTCCGCTCCCCCGCCCAAGCTCGTCACGCGGAGCGATGACGGGGCGTGACGAACTGCGTCATTCATCATCAGGCCGCATGCGCCGAATCTGTGCGAATGTTCATCTTGTCGCATCAGGCGGCGGGTCATCTTGGTGTCTGCTTCGCCTCAGCCTCACGCAGGCGCTGCACCTTGGGTTTGTAACCGGCGGAGGCGTTGACCTGAGTGGAGCGGAGGTGAGTGAGCAGCTTTTCACGCATCGCGTGGAGGGTTTCACGATGCTCGGGCGCCGCAGAAAGCTCGTTTTGCTCCAGCGGATCGTTTTCGAGATCAAAGAGGTATTCGCGCTCCTCATCGGCCCAGTATTTGAAGCGATCGTCACGCGCCATCATGCGCAGCGGTACCTTGTCGCCAATCTCGCTGACGGCGATGGGGCGGATGCGATCTTTTTCGCCACGCGCGATGGGCAACAGCGATTTCGCAAATCGACCTGTCGTCAGCTCGCCACCGACGGCCTCGACGATGGTGGGATAAATGTCCATCATCTGCACCGGAGCCTTGCTGCGACCTGTTTTGATCTGACCGGGCCAGCGCAGGACGAGCGGCACGCGCACGGACTCCTCATAAAAGCGGCCCTTCGTCAGATATCCGTGCGCGCCCATCATCTCGCCATGATCGGCGCTGATGGCGACCAAAGCGCTGTCCCAGGTGCCGCGAGCTTTCATTGCCTCGACAAGCTTCGCCACGCAATCATCCACCAGCGCGAGTTTGCCGAGGTAGTTCGCGAGCATACGCTTCGTCTTTTCGTGATTGAGCGCCCGACCTTCGCGCAAATATTTCTCCGGCACATTCGCGGACAGCGTGAGTTTTTCGGGATCGAACATTGTGGCGTAATCACCCGGCGCATCGAGCGGCGGATGCGGCGAATGCAGGCTGACGACGAGACAGAGCGGCTTCTCCTTCGGCTGGGCACGGATGAAATCGACCGCGAGGCCTGTCGTGAAGACATCATGATAGTCCTCCGCCTTCACCACGCTCGCTCGCGGCTCGAACTCGCCGCTTACATAGCGCCCGTGCAGATCATCGGCGACCGCCTGGAGCAGGCCGAGCTTTTGCAGATGCTGCGAGTAGGGATCACGTCCCTTCGTCGAGTCTGGCGGACCAGGAATGTCCGCCACATGATCGAGGCCGAGCGCTTTGAAGAACGCGCCACTGTTCTTGAACTGCTCATGCCACGCCGGTCCTGCCGTCCAGTGAGTCTTCCCAATCTGCGCAGTGGTGAAGCCCGCACGCTGGATGTCGAGAAACATCGGCGCGTCCTCCGGCTTGGGATAATAACCCGCCGCATTGCCCCACAAGCCGTGGCCTGCATTGTGAGGATACAAGCCCGTGAGCAACGACACCCGCGCAGGCATGCACACCGGCGATGTGACATAGCACGCATCAAAAATCATCCCCTCCGCCGCGATGCGGTCCATGTGCGGCGTGCGCACCTCCTTGTTATCCCAACCCGTGAATCGCGGACTCCATTGATCCGCGAGAATGACGAGCACGTCTGGCTTCTCGGCAGCGGAGAGCAAAGGGCTGAGGGCGAAGAGTGAAAAGACGAGCGCGCGTCGCATGATCGCTGTGAACGCAAAACGGGCGGGTTTGTGTCGTCGAATCGACGCGAAAAACTACTCGGTGCTGAAAGGCGAGGCTGGCAGGTCGGCGCCATTGACGAGATTGCCCTTGGGATTGGCCGCCCACGAGTAGCGCACAGCTTTGGGGGCGTTGATCTCGGTGCTGGAGACGATCACTTTATCGCCTTCGATCTTGGCATCAGCCCAGACGAATTTTTTGTCGTCGCCAGCGATGGCGAAGCCTTCAAGTGTGCCTGATCTGGCTTTGAGACCGGACGCTTGATCAAAGGTGAGCGTGATGTGATCAGCGGCGATCTCGGCAGATTTGAAAAGCGGGCCGGACCAGAGGTCGATGCTCTTTTGATACACGTCATGCAACACGACGCGGGAGAGTCGCGAGGCGAACTCGGTCTTGTTCGTCGGGTGGCCTTGCTTCGGATCGCCGATGTCCATGGTGATGGCCATGCCGGTGTGCGGCACTTTCAGGGCACGGCGCTGGCCGTCACGCACAGAGACGCCCCAGCCGGTGGGTTCGCTGGGGAATTTCTGCGCCGTGGCGAAGGCTGGGATCTGCACCCAGGCGAAGTAAAACTCGTCGCCCCAGCGCTTGCGCCAGTCCACGATCAGTGTTTGAAGCTGCGCGCCATACAGGCCGGTGAATGGGCCGTTCGCATTGCGCTCGCCCTGATACCAGATGACGCCGCGCATCGTGTAAGGCACCAGCGGGGCGATCATGCTGGCGAAGAGCCCGCCGGGCTTCATGACTTGCAAGTTCTTGAAGGGTGACGGCGCTTTCGGTGCGGGCTGTTTGGCTTTGATCGCCGCCGAGCGAACCTTCAGCCACGCGGCCTTGGCATCGAGAAACTTCTTTTGCTCGGTCTCGGGCCCAAATCCATCAAGGCGCTTCGTCCAGTCTTCGAGAAGCGGTTTGAAGTCGGGCACGGCTTGCTGCGCGGAAAGGCTCGTCCACGCCTCAATCGGTGTGCCGCCTACAGATGAGGTCAAGATGCCGATGGGCTGCTTGATCTCGGCGAGAAGATCGCGGGCGAAGAAGTATCCCATCGCAGAGAAATCGGCCACGGTCTCCGGCGAGCACACGCGCCACTTGCCGGGGCGATCCTGCGCAGGTTCATCGTCAGGCACGGGCAGCTCATAAATGGCAAGCGGCGCATCATGCACGAAGACGCGGATCTCAGGATGCTTCGCGGCGGCGACTTCAGCATCGGCGTTGTCCACTTTGCCGTGCAGCTTGCCATTGATCTGCATCGCCATGTTCGACTGGCCGGACGCGAGCCAAACCTCACCGATGAGCACATCCTTAATAACCTTGTCGTTGATGCGCAGAGCCTGTGATTCAGCCTTCGGAGACAGCGGATCGAGTTTGAGTTGCCACGCGCCTTTTCTGTTGGCCTTGGCCGCCTTCTTTTGACCGGCGAATTCGACGGTGATTTCATCCCCAGCATCCGCCCAGCCCCAGATCGCGACCGACTTGCCCGCCTGCAAAACCATGTGATCGGAAATGACGGCTGGGAGCCGCAGCTCGGCGTGAGCCGAGGTGAATGACAAGATAACTGCGAGGAACCATTTCATGGCAAAGAATGACGTGAAAGCATGACGCATGTTGCTGGTAAATGAGGATGACCATGGACGTATAGTCCACGCTCATGAAATCCATCTCCCGACTCCTCGCCCTCGTTCTGCTGCTCAGCAGCCTTTCTCTCCACGCTGAGATCAAGCGCCCCGTGATGCCGGTGCATACCAAGGAGGGTGATGTGGTGTATGGCCGCAAGTTCGGCGTAGCGCTGACGCTCGATGTCATCACGCCGGAGAAGCCGAATGGGTTCGGCATTGTTTATATGGTCAGCGGCGGCTGGGTGTCGGGGTATTCGCCGAATACGCCGGACTACTATGCGCCCTTCCTGGAGCGTGGTTACACGGTCTTCTCCGTGCGGCATGGTTGCCAGCCGAAGTTCATCATCCCGGAGATCACGCAGGACATCCACCGCGCCATCCGCTTCATCCGCCACAACGCCGCGAAGTGGAATGTGAATCCCGACAAGCTCGGTATCAGCGGCGGCAGCGCAGGCGGGCATCTTTCGCTCACCATGGGCGTGTATGGCGGTCCGGGCGATCCGAAGGCCAAAGATCCGATTGATCGTGAAAGCAGTGGCATTCAGGCCATCGCCTGCCTGTATCCGCCGACAGATTTTCTCAACTATGGCAAGCCCGGCGAAGACGCTGTCGGCGTCGGCACGCTGAAGAACTACAAAGGTGCCTTTGGAGCCGAATCCGACACGCCTGAAGGCCGCCAGCGTCTCGGCAAGGAAGCCTCGCCGATTTATCACATCACCGCGAAACTTCCGCCCACCTTCATCATCCACGGCGATCAAGATTTCCTCGTGCCCATCCAGCAGGCCGAGACTTTTGTCGCCAAGGCGAAGGAAGCCGGAGTGATCGCGCAACTTGTCGTCAAACCCGGTGCGGCGCACGGCTGGCCGGATCGCCAGCCGGATTACACCGCTTTTGCCGATTGGTTTGATGAGCACCTGCGCGGCCTCAAGAAGTGATCATAACGATCACTTCGTCGGAAACGGGTTTCGCTCATCGAATCCGCTCTGGTGCCAGTAAGGGTAGATCTTGGGCTTGGCGCTGGCGGCGTCGAGCTTCGCCACCTGCTCGGTGGTGAGGTTCCAGCCGACGGCACCGAGGTTTTGGCGGAGTTGCTCTTCATTGCGAGCGCCGATGATGACGGTGGAAACGGTAGGACGCTGAAGGAGCCAGTTCAGGGCCACCTGCGGCACGGACTTGCCGGTTTCTGCGGCGACTTCATCCAGCGCATCGACGACCTTGTAGAGATACTCGTCGTCCACCTGCGGCCCCATTTCCTTGCTCAGTTTGTGATTGAGTCGGCTGCTCTCTGGGCGGGGCGCGTTGCGACGGATCTTGCCGGTGAGACGGCCCCAACCGAGGGGACTCCACACGACGGCACCGACTTTTTGATCCACGCCCAGAGGCATGAGTTCCCACTCGTATTCGCGGCCGATGAGCGAGTAGTAGGTCTGATTGGCGACATAGCGCGTGAGGCCAAACTTGTCGGCGTGTGCCAGTGACTTCATGAGGTGCCAGCCGGAGAAGTTCGACACGCCAATGTAGCGGATTTTCCCTGCGCGAACGAGATCATCCAGCGTGCCGACGACTTCCTCCACAGGTGTCATCGCATCGAAGCCATGGAGCTGATAGAGGTCGATGTAATCCGTACCGAGACGCTTCAGACTGGCCTCCACGGAGCGAATGAGATGCCAGCGGGAGGAGCCGACGTTGTTAGGCCCGTCGCCAAAACGGAATGTGCCCTTGGTGGAGATGAGCACCTGGTCACGACGGCCTTTGATGGCTTGGCCGAGGATTTCCTCAGCGAGGCCGTTTGAGTAGATGTCCGCCGAATCAAACATGGTCAGGCCGTGCTCCAGGCAGATGTCGATGAGGCGTGAAGCCTCATCGACATCGGACGCGCCCCATTCTTTGAAAAATTCTGTGCCGCCGCCGAAGGTGCCTGTGCCGAGTGTGAGGGCGGGGACTTTGAAGCCGGAGCCGCCGAGTTGTCTGTATTCCATAGTGTGTGAGTTGAGGGTGAGAATTAGTTTACGAACGGGAACGCTGGAGGTCTTTAAACACATCGGCGGCGATTTCAAAGGAACGCAGCCGCGCCTGCTGATCGTGGATGTGCGCGGTGGCGATGAGTTCATCCGCCTGCGTTTCCTCCAACAGAGACTCGATCTGCTTGCGGAAGGTGTCTGGCCCGCCCACGGCGGAGCAGCGGGTCATGCGCTGGACCTGGCTTGCTTCCACGGGATTCCAGAGGCGCTCAATGTCATCGACAGGCGCGGCGAGTTGCTTCGGCCAGCCACGGATGAGATTCAGGAAGACCTGCTGCAGTGAGGTGAAGAGACGCTTTGCTTCCGCGTTTGTGTCTGCGGCAAAGACGTTCACACCGACCATGACGTGAGGTTTGTCCAGTTGTGCAGAGGGTCGAAACTGGGTGCGGTAGATGTGCAGCGCCTCATGCAGCATCTCTGGCGCGAAGTGGGAGGCAAAGGCGAAGGGCAGGCCCATCTCAGCAGCAAGCGTGGCGCTGAAAGTGCTGCTGCCGAGAAGATAGAGCGGCACGTTGAGGCCTTGCCCCGGCACGGCGCGGACGCGCTGACCAGGGATGGGATCGCCGAGATAACTCTGCAACTCCTGCACATCCGCCGGGAAGGTGTCGCCACTGCTGCCGAGGCCTCGACGCAGCGCCCGCGCGGTGATTTGATCACCACCCGGTGCACGACCGAGACCGAGGTCAATGCGGCCCGGATAGAGCGACTCCAGCGTGCCAAACTGCTCCGCGATGACGAGCGGCGCGTGATTCGGCAGCATGATGCCACCAGAACCCACACGGATGCTGGAGGTGCCGCCCGCGATGTGACCGATGACCACCGACGTGGCCGCACTGGCGACACCGGGGATGTTGTGATGCTCGGCCACCCAGTAACGATGATAGCCCCACTTCTCGACATGCTGCGCCAGGTTCAGCGAGTGGCGGAATGACTGCGCGGCAGTCTCGCCCTCCAGGATCGGTGACAGATCCAAAACGGAGTAAAGCAGGGCTGCGTGGTTCTTCATAGCACTGGGTAATCGGTGTAGCCATGCGCTCCGTCCGCATAGAAAGTCGCTGGATCAGGCACATTCAGCGCCGCCCCCTTGGCAAAGCGCTCTGGAAGGTCGGGATTTGCCAGATAAGGCACGCCAAAGGCCACGGCATCCGAATTTCCCGCCGCCAGGATGGCATTGCCGCTTTCCAGGGTGAATTTTTCGTTCGCCACATACACGCCGCCAAAGGCCTGCTTCAAAGCAGGACCGATGCTGTCCGGGGCCTGATGCTCGCGGGCGCAGATGAAGGCGATCTTTCGGCTGCCCAGCTCACGGGCGACATGGCCGAATGTCTCCAGTGGATTTGCATCGCCCATGTCATGCGCGTCGCCACGAGGCGCGAGATGCATGCCCACACGATCGGCACCCCACACGGAGATCACGGCATCAGTGACCTCCAGCATCAGACGCGCGCGGTTTTCCACCGGGCCGCCGTAGTCATCCGTGCGCTGGTTGGTCTTGGTCTGGAGGAACTGGTCCAGCAGGTAGCCATTGGCACCGTGGATCTCCACGCCATCAAATCCGGCGAGCTGCGCATTCTCCGCGCCTTTGCGATAGGCTTCGACGATGCCGGGAAGCTCGGTGAGTTCCAGCGCGCGCGGTGTGACGAAGGGCTTCTCCGGCCTCACCAGGCTCACATGACCTGCCGGTGCGATGGCGCTGGGAGCCACGGGCAGGGCACCGTCGAGAAAGAGCGGATCGGAGACACGGCCCACATGCCAGAGCTGTAAAAAGATGCGACCACCGGCCTCATGCACCGCCTGCGTCACGAGCTTCCAGCCTGCGACTTGCTCATTGGACCAAATGCCGGGTGTGTTGGCATAGCCGACGCCCATGGGAGTCACCGAAGTGGCCTCGCTGAGGATGAGACCGGCGCTGGAGCGCTGGCGATAATACTCGGCCATGAGAGCATTCGGCAAGCGCTGCTGGCCTGCCCTGGCACGAGTGAGCGGGGCCAGGAAAATGCGGTTCGGCAGGTTCAGGGCACCGAGATGGAGGGGATCAAAGAGCGTTGGCATGGGTTTATTAGTTCCGTAGTTCATAAATACTGAACTAAAGAATGATTGAACTGCAAGTGGAATTTGTGTATGGTCACGACATTAGACCTCTCCACCATCCTCCAGCCGAAAGCATCACCGTCGCGGGCGTCATGCATGCCTTGTCCGATCCGGTGCGCCTCAGCATCGTGGCCGAGCTGCGCAAGGCCGAGGACGGCCTGAACTGCGTGGAGACCACCAGCCGCCTGAAGTGCGCCATGCCAAAGTCCACCTGCTCGCAGCACTACCGCATCCTGCGCGAGTCAGGCGTCATCCAGAGCGAGCGCCGTGGTGTGGAGCTAACCAGCCGCGTGCGCCGCAAGGAGCTGGATGCCCGCTTCCCCGGCCTGCTGGACACGATTCTGAAGGCCTGGAAGCGCGAGCAGGAAGGGTGAGCTGACGCGTGCGCAGAAAGTAGATCGAACTTCCAAGTTCGGTCTCAAGTGTGAGCCACCTATCCAGAGAACGAACTGGAAAGTTCGTTCTACGTTTCCTACCGGGCCTTCGCCAAGCCGAGCGATTCGAAGAACGCGTCCATCTTCTTGAGCGTCTCCTCATGCAGGGCAGGATCTTTGAACATGTAGGTGTGGATGGCTCCAGGAGGTGACACGAACTCGATGCGGTTGCCTGCATTCTTCATGGCCTCGGCGAAGACGCGGGCACCTAGAATCGGCGTGGTGGTGTCGCCATCGCCGTGAAACAGCAGCGTGGGCGGCAGTCCGGCACGCACTTGATGCGCCGGAGAGAGTTCTTGCCAGCGCTCACCGATCTTGGCATTGCCGTAGCCTTCCAGTGAGGTGTCGATGACTGGTGAGAAGAGAACAAGCGCATTCGGATGACAGGACACTTTCATATCTTCATCCGAGTGATCCACGCCATCAAACATGGCCGTCGCGGCAGCGAGATGACCACCGGCGGAGGCACCGTTCGCGATGATCATTTCTGGATCGATGCCCAGCTCCGCCGCATGAGCGCGTACATGGCGCAGGGCGGCACGCGTATCCTTCACGCACTCGAAGACCGTCACGGGTGTCTTCGCTTTGTAGAGCCGGTATTGCACGCTGATCGCCACCATGCCGAGCTTCGCGCAGTGATCGGCAAAGACATACATGGAGCGCGGTGATCCGCTGGTCCAGCCGCCACCGTGAATGGCGACGAAGCAGGCGCGTTTGTCGCTCTTTTGGAATCCGGCAGGCTCGAAGATGTCGAGGCTCAACTCACGATCACCGACCTTCTTGTAAACCACCCGGCGTGTCGGCTCCAGCTTCGCAGAGATGGCGGTGGTGAAGATGGGCGGCTTCGCGGCAGGCGCGGCGATTTTCTGCAACTGCGCCTTGGTCGGCAGCTTGCCGAGCGCGTCTTCTTTGATGGTCAAATGGAGCACCTGCTGCCAGCGATGCGGCATGAAGAGGTGCATCACGCCGTCCTCAGTGAAGGCGTCAATGTAGGAACACTGCGAGTTGAAGCCGCTGACCTTGTGAACCGGCGCGGCAGCATTGGCGAGCACGAAGCGCGGCTCGCTCCAGGTGCGGCCTTCGTCGGTGGAGAGGGATGCCCACACTTCGCTCCGCATCTTCATCAGCTCGGCGTGGTCGCTGAGTTCTCCATGCTGGGTTGAGGGGACTTTGTTATGATGGAAGGCGACGAGTGTCTTGCCATCCGACAATGAGAACAGCATCGGCGGCGCGTCGGGATGCACGAGCGTGCTCGGCGCGGGCTCGGTCCATGTTTTGCCATCGTCTTTGCTCCACGCGTTGAAGAGATGCCCCTGCGGCGTGCGCGACATGAAGAGCACACGGCCACTGCCGAGATTCAGCGGGCGGCCTTCGTCCATGCGGTTGAATCCTTCGGCGAACCATCCCTTAGGACGTGCATTCGGCAGCACGTTCCATGTTTTGCCCTTGTCTTCGGAGCGCAGAAGATACTGCTGTGTGGTGAAAGGCTTCTTTGACCAGTCAGCGAGATGCGAGCCGATGAGCCAGGTGCCAGCATCCGTCTCGGTCATGCGCATGACGGACATGCCCATGAAGCTCGGATCATTCATCGGCTCAATGAGATGCACGTCAGACCAAGTGTGCCCATCGTCATCCGAAGTGCGCCAGCCGATGGGCGCGTTCTCGCGTTTGCCTTCCTCCCAGGTCCACTTGCCCGGTATCGGCTGCGTGCCGAAGCAGTGGATGCGCTGCGTGCCGCGTGGGATCAGCGGAATGAAGCCATGCTGTCCATACGGGATGTCATAGGCCACGGCGGGCTTGCTCCAGGTCTTGCCCTTGTCCGTGGAGCGGCAGGCCATCATGGAGTTGATCTTCTCGCCCTTGCTCTTGGCGTAGTGATCGCCCTCCGGGAACATGAGCAGGAAATCGCCCTTCGGCGTGATCGTGGCCCGTGTTTCGAGAATGCGCGTCTGCGTGCGATGCACGACCTGGCCTTTGACAGCCTCCACCAGGAGCAACCCCATGTCCTTGTCGATCACGAGTCCTTTCGGCGGCGATTTGGCGCTCAAGTCGATGCCATTCACCGTCACCGTGTCCATCAGCGGCAGTGGTTCGAGCGCATGCAACGATGCTGCGATGAGAAACAGGAGTGCGAGTGGTCTCATGGTTGAAAACATGCTTTCAAGACGGGCAACACACCCTGTTGTTACTGGTCAGGGCAGATGACCAGGCTGGCTCGAGTGCCGCAGAATCATGTGGCTGGTTCAGAACCGTGGGTGGCGGCGGCAAAGCCGGATAGCTTGACGAAATAACCCGCAGAGTACTTGCCGGGTTCTTTCTCAGCCCGACCATCCGGCCTACGACACGAGATTTGGGATGCGCCAAAGCGCGTTTATTCAGCACCGCCTGAGCCGCCGCCACCGCTCGGACGGCTGCCAGCCTCGCGGTCGAGCACGAGCAGGCTGGCGGGGTCGTTGCCGGCGAGTTTGAGGCGGTCGAGCATGTCGCGCACAGTCTTCTCCTCTTCCATCTGCTCGTTGAGGAACCAGAGCAGAAGGTTCTTCGAGGCGTGGTCTTTGACCTGCTCGGCGACCTCATAGAGATCGTTGATCTGCTGCGTGACCTTCTCCTCCTGCTGCAGGCTCTGTTGGAAGACATCGAGCGGTGTCTTGAAGTCCGCATTCGGTTTGGCGATGGGCTCAAGCTCGACCTTGGCGTCACGATCGGCGAGGTATTGGTAGAACTTCAGCGCATGCATGGTTTCCTCGCGACTCTGGGTGAACATCCACTGGGCAAAGCCCGCATACGGCGTCTGCTCAAACCACGCGGCCATGGCGAGGTAAACATAGCTGGAGCTCATCTCGTTGTTGATCTGCTCGTTGAGGAGCTTGGTGAGTTTGGGATTGAGTGTCATGACGTGCGTTGGGTTGAGTGTGACGGGATAGAACCAGCAGTGGGAACGCAACGCAAGGCTGCTAGGATGTTTTTTTTGCAGTTTAAGAACCGCCGCAGGACAGAGTGCCAGACGATTCGCTTTCCTTTGGCCCGGCCTGCGCCACGATGAATAACCCCCGCGATGCCCCCGCCCGCCGCATCCTCCCATCATGAACATCACCCGCAGGTCGTGCGGCGGAATTTCATCTGCCACTGCCTGGAAGGCGGCTTTTACATGGGTGGCGTGGCTTTCCTCCAGCCGGAGACGGTGATGCCGAAGATGGTGGAGCAGCTCGGCGGGCGCTCGGCGATCATTGCCATCATGCCTGCGATTCTGCCGGCGGCCTTTGCCATGGCGGGCCTTTTTGTCTCGCCACTGGTGGAAAAGCTGACACGCTTCAAGCCGTGGGTGATGACTTTCGGCCTGCTGCAACGACTGCCGTATCTCGTTGCGGGACTGGTGCTGTGGTTCATGCAGGATGCCGGACCGTGGCTGCTGACGGTCGTGGTGCTGACGCCGGTCATCTCCGGTCTTGTCGGCGGCATCGGCATGGTGGCGTGGATGGAAATGGTCACGCGCATGGTGCCTGAGCGGGTGCGCGCTGCTGGCTGGGCGGCGCGTTACATCACGCAGGCATGCATCGGCATGGGCGCGGGCGCGGTGATCCAGCAGGTGCTCACGCATGCGCCGGGACAGCGCGGCTACGCGGTGCTGCACCTGATCACCTTCGCGTTTCTGCTGCTTTCATGGGTTTCACAGGCGTTCATGCGGGAACTGCCCGCCACGCATCATTACCACCCGCCCACCGGCTCCTACTTGGGCTATTTGAAAGGACTGCCGGGCCTGCTGGCGGCCCAGCCCCGGCTGCTGCGCCTCATCGCAGTGCGTTTCACCGGCATGGGGTATCTCATGGTCGTTTCCTTCCTCACCCTGCACGCGCTGAACACCACCGGGCGGCCTGAGGCAGACGAGGGGCATTTTGTGACGTTTCAAAACATAGGCACCATCCTCGGCAGCCTGCTGGCCGCGTGGCTGGGCTATCACAGCGGTGGAAAAGTGCTGCTCATCCTCTCCCGCGTCATCTGCGTGGTGTTCTGCGTGTGGGTCTGCGTGACGCACTCGTTCAGCGGCTTCACCGCCGCTTACTTCGTGCTCGGTTTCGGCCTGTTCCTCGACCGCGTGGGAGATTTGACGCTCACCGCCGAGCTGTGCCCGCCGGAACGCCGCTCCACGCTCCAGGCCATGCTGGGCTTCTGCAATGTGTGGTCGCTGCTGCTGGCCACGAGCCTGGGTGGCTTGATTTACTCGATGAGCGGCTCGTTTTACCTCGTCGCGACACTCGCGGCGGTGTTTTCATTGGTTTCGATTTTGATCCTGCGCGGGATCGCCGAGCCGCGTGGTGAAAACGGAAAAAGCTGATCAAGCCGACGGTTCTATTTCTGCGCGCATTGAAACCTGTCCCTCCTCGCTTGGCTCTCCTTCATCCGCTCCGTATTCCTCAATCTGCTGTTTACGCAACTCGGCCAGTTCTTTGTGAACAGTCGCCACAATCACGCGCCCTTCATCATTAACTTCTTCCGCCATGCGCGCACCTAATTCGTGGGAATGTCCAAAGATGGCGTGCAGCATTTCGATCACATAGGAACGAGAATGAAAATCATCATCGAGCAGGATCACATGCCACGGCGGCTCCAGCGCGGGCGGAGCCGTTTGCGGCAGGGAGCGCGGCTTGTGCGGGGCCACCCGCGGCCGAGGTGGCGCGGTCGAAGCGCTGCGAATTTCAACAGGATGAGGCATCAGCGCCCAATATGCCCCTTCCTCGCCTTCTCTCAAGCGCCGCCCCACGCGCCTGCGCCTGTGATTTCATATGCCGGGTTTGCGCCGATGTCGGTGATTGCTTGCCTTGGGATGGCAACGCATGGCAGTTTCCCCGCCATGAATCCTTCCATCTGCCGCACACTCAGCACGATTTGTTTCCAGGGTGGCATCCTGTCCATCCTGCTCTCCATCTGGATTTGGTGGTTCCTCAATGGTGACTCCCCCGAGGAGCAGGCGCACGCCGAACGCTTCGGCATTTTCGTCGGCCTCTGGGCACCCACGTTCCTGATCCTCTCCAACCGCTTTGACCGCTACGCCGACAAAGCGAAGGCGCTGCCGGGTTTGAAGGAAGAAAACGCGTGAGCACGCTCGGCGGTCTGCTGAAAAAACTCCCGGTGTGAGAAGTCAGATGTGAGTGGTGAGACGTGTCATCTGCGACGCAACCTCTGAGGTCTCACATCTCACCTCTAACTTCTCACGGTCTGCTCAACAAGCTCTCACAGCGGCTCCCGCCCCGTCGCCTCAATGAACTGCTGACGCATGCTGTTGTAAGCGTGCTGCCACTCATCCACCACGCGCTGCAGTTCCATCACCTGCCGCTCCAGCGTGCCGATGCGTGACTGCTGCGAGGCATCTCCCGGCAGTTTTTTGTCATCCGGCCACTGGGTGCCTATAAAGGTCGTGGCCGCGCTGCGCATGTGCTGCGGACTGGCCTGGAACCACGAAAGGTCTGCGAGACGTTTCTCCGTGTTGTCCAGGCAGTTGATGATCGTCACGTTCTCGTCGATCTCGCCGGTCGCGAGGAATTCCTGGATCGTAGCCACATTCGTCGGGCCGTAGAGGTAATTGTCCGGCATCTGCACCAGCATGTCCATCTGCAACTCGGCGATCATCGGTGCGCGCTGCCAGCTCATGCGGTTGTCGCTCGAAATTTTGTCCAGCGGCGAGATTTTCGCCTCCGAGGCCCAGCCACGCAGGGTTTCGAGATTGGTGGGGCCGAAGATTTCCTTGTCGGAGGCCTTGAGCAAATGCCAGGTGCGGTCGTGCATGCGCAGAGATAATCAAATTTGCCGCGCCTCGCCAAGCCCAAAGTGGACGAAATCCCTCGAACCCCTCTTTTCCGAGCAAGACGGCCCAAAAATCCCCGTAACCCCGCGCCCCCATGACCCGCCCATTGCTTTTCCTGTTTCTAGCCCTTGCATGCCGCGCCATCGAACCCGCCGCGTTCACTCTCAAAACGATGACCGCGCAGATGAAGTATGACACCGCCGAGCTGCTCGTGCAGCCCGGCCAGCCGGTGAAAATCCTCTTTGAGAATGGCGACGACCTCCCCCACAACCTCGTCTTCTGCCAGCCTGGCACCGACACCGCCGCCATGGCGATGAAGCAGATGGAAAAGCCCGAAGAGGCGCTCAAGCGCAACTGGCTGCCCGATGACACGCGCATCTGGCTGCACTCGAAGATGCTCAACCCTCATGAAAAGGAAGAACTGACCTTCACCGCGCCCGAAAAGCCCGGCACCTACCCCTACGTCTGCACCTTTCCCGGCCACGCGCTCACCATGCGCGGTGAAATGAAGGTCGCTCCGATGGGCGAGGGCCTCAAAGACCTCCAATTCGCCCTCTACCTCGGCAATTGGTCCCAACTGCCCGATTTCTCGAAGCTCAAGCCCCACCGCGAGGGCAAGGTCGATGACAACCTCATCGCCGTGAAACTCGACGACTACAAAAACGAGTTCGGCGTCGTCTTCACCGGCAAGCTTATCGCTCCAAGAAAAGGGTCGTATCGCTTCTTCCTCTCCAGCGACGACGGCTCACGCCTTCTCATCGACGGCAAGGAAGTCGTGAATCACGACGGCATCCATCCGGCCCGCGACATCAAGGAAAAAGGTGTGCCACTCGACAAAGGAGAGCACGAGTTCCGCCTCGAATACTTCCAGGGCGGCGGCAACATTGAGCTCTACGCCGCCTGGAAAGGCGCGGATTTCCAGATCACGCCGCTGTCCAAATGGCTGCATCCGAATTGGAAAGGCGGAGCCAAGAAGCAGAAGGAATTCGATCCCATTCCCCTCGTCGTGAAGGCCGAGCCGGTCATCTACCGCAACTTCATCCAGGGCGCGGGCAATCGCGGCATCGGCGTCGGCTATCCTGGCGGCATCAACCTTGCGTGGAGCGCCGAGAGCATGAACCTCTCGCTGATCTGGCGCGGTGCCTTCATCGACGCCGCGAAGCACTGGAACTCGCGTGGCGGCGGCCATCAGGCACCGCTCGGCTACGACGTGCTTCAGCCCACCGGCGAGGTCACCCCCGCTTTCTTCGTGATCGAGAAACCCGACGCAGAATGGCCGAAGTGGGACAAAGCAAAGCGGTATGACGGCTTTGAATGGAAAGGCTACACACTTGATGCCAAACGCAACCCCACCTTCCGCTATACCTGGCAGGGCGCCGAGATCGAAGAAACCTTCACCACAGAAGGCAATGGCAACAAGCCCGACGGCAACGCCAAACTCATCCGCACCGTGAAAATCAACGGCAAGCTGCCTGAGAACGCGTGGTATCGCCTCGGCACCGGCGCGTTTGAAGCCAAGGACGGCGTCTTCACCTTCAAAGGCCCGCAAAAATACAGCGTCACCGCCACAGACGCACAGCTCGCCGGTCGCAACCTCGTCATCCCCGCCAAACCCGGCACGCTGACCATCACCTACCAGTGGGTTCATTAGCCGCTTGGCCGAGAACGCTAGCCATGCCGCCTTCAACACTCCCGAATAACTTCCCAAGCTTGCGAACCCCAGAACGGGAAAAATAATGAGGGGTAGGATGATAGGAAAAATCATTTTACCCACCCTCAATTTACCAGCGGGCTGCGTGCGTGCTGTGAGTTACTCCCTGTTCCAAACTCAAGCCTCCTTGAGTTCAGGTGCTCAGCGGTAAACCTCCCGCCGGTGGCGCACGCGCTCCACGGCTACGATGAGCACAGCATCATCCACCGTGTAGATCACCCGGTAGTCACCCACGCGGATGCGGTAGGCATCATCGCTGCCTTGCAGCTTCCGGCAACCGTCAGGCCGGGGATTGTGCGCCAGCGGTTCTACCGCCCGCAGCACACGGTTCTGGAGCTTGGCATCCAGCTTGCGCAGATCCTTCTCGTCCGAGCGGCGGAAGCTGACGGTATAGTCAGGCTTGGCTCTTGAGGCGACGTTTCACTTCGGCCAGGGGGATCAGCGGCTCGTCTTTGCGGCGGGCGATCACCGCCAGATCGTGCAGGTCTTCCAGCAGCTCTTCATACTCGGCCAGCGGCAGGATCACGGCGGATGGCACACCGTTTTCACAATGTATTCCGCCTTGGGATTCAGGGGCTTTGTCATGCGGCGAAAGTAATCTCATCAGCTTCATCCCGGCAATCTCTAAATCGAGGACTATTTGCCGCGTATTCCACCGGACCGTTCCTTCCACCAGTGTCTGCGCTGTGATTCCTCACGGCTTCAACCTCCCGGTGAAACTTGTGTTCATTGTTCATGCCCCTGCGGCTCTCCCACATGCGTGATGCGGGTGATGTAAGCGGTGGAAATCCAGTCAAAATAACCGGCTCGTCCATCACCACCATCATCGACCCGGCGGGTTTGATCAGCGCATAGTTCGTGTGCGGCACGGTATGCACCGCCTGATCAGCGATGTGAATAGGGTAAGGAGCCTAGCCCCCGGACACCACCAGCACACAACGGAAGCCGTAGTGGTAGTTGCGACTACCGGTTGGATCGCGACCACGAAACGACGACAGCAGAGGAGCGCGGTCGTGGTTGCCCCAGCAACCACCCCGAAGCACGCGGTCGTTTTGTGCGTTGTCATACCAATCCACCACCCATTCCCGCACATTGCCCTCCAGATCGTAGAGGCCGAGTTTGTTGGGCTTGAAGCTCATCACGGGTGCGGTGGTCGGGAAACCGTCATCGTAGTTCTCTAAGTATTGAGCGGCGGCATTCGGGGCCTTGGCTTTGCGGCTGTCATCGCTGTAGTTCCCACTGCCTTTCGGTGGTGGCCATTTGTCGCCCCAGGGGAACTCCGTCTGGTTTTTCTCCACGGTGGCGGGCGTGCTGTCCTTCTTCCATTTCTCATCACGCCCAATGCCGACGGCGTAGTTCCATTCCTGGTCGGTGGGCAGGCGGTAGGTTTTGCCTTCTTTCTTGGAGAGCCACTCGCAAAATTTCTGCGCATCCTCCCAGCTCACTTTCATGACGGGGTGGTTTTCTTTGTTCTCCGTGAGGGCGTAGCCATCGCAGGTTTGGTTTTTCCAAGAGCCGTCCACGCCGGGGGACTCTGCCGCATACGCGGCGTAGTCGCTGTAGCGCACCTCATGGATGCAGAACAGCACGTCGGTGCCTTTCACGGGGAGGAATTTCATGCCGAGGGTGTTCGTGATGCCGTCCTTCATCGCGAGCATAGCGGCGGGCTGTAGGGTAGGCGTCCCGCCAGCCGGTGTGCCGGGCATCCTGCCCGGCTCTGCTGCGGGCGAGACGCCCGCCACACCTGCCGCAGGCTGGAAGCCTGCGCTACTGCCCAGCACCTCCCGATAGCCGCGCACGGTCTTCGCATCGGCCAGGCGGTCGCTTTTGGCGAAGTCGCTCTCCATTTGCGTGAGGCGCTTGTCCAGCGGCTCGGTCAGCGCTTTGAGATTCGCGGCACGGGTGGCGGCCAGCTTTGCATACGCCGTGCGGTAGATGTCACGCAGGGCTTTGAGACTCGCGGGTGTTTTGTCGTCGTCCGTCTCGGGCACGGGCTGTTTCGCCGTGATGAGCTTTTGTTCCGCTTCGAGCGCCAGGATGCCGTCGAGATGCCCGGTGGCCTTTTCCTCCGCGATCTTCTTGCCGATGCCGCCGAGGTAACCCGCGTTCAGCTTCTCCACATCCGCCTTGAAGGGCGCGGTAACGCGTTCGGCTTGCAGCTTGATGAAGGTGACGTCGAGTGTGGCAAGTTCGGGTGGTAGGGCGCTTGCTCCTGCAAGCGCCGTCTGGGGTGGTGGCGTTGCCACAGGGACGTTCGCGGCGGCTGGAGGACCCGCCGCCCTGCCTGCCGCAGGTGCTTGCGCCATGACCACCGGCTTGGGTTCTGGCTTCGGTGCCTCGACGACCTTGGCGGGCAGCGTAGGCAAACTCGCCAGAGTTTGAGGCTTGGGTGGGGTGCTGGCGGGGGCACTTGCCGCGTTCTGGCGAACGCCCCTACCCTCGCCGCTGAACATCACGAAGGCACCGATGCCAATGGCTGCGGCGACCCCGAGGCCGATGAAGAGCGGGGTTTTGGATTTCGCGGCTTGAACTGGAGCGCGGGTGCCCCCACCCGCTGGCTTGGGCTGCGGCATGGGTGGCTGGCGGGTGGGGGCACCCGCACTCCTGGCCGCCTCCGGCGTCTTCGGCATCCCCGCACTGGAATAGCGCTGCAAGTCGGGTGCGGGCACCGCTGGCATCAAGATCGTGTCCAAATGCTGCCGCAGCTCCACGGCGCTGCTGTGGCGCTCCTCGCGGTCCACCTGCATGGCTTTGAGGATAATCTGGTCAAAGCGGACATCCAGCCCCGGCACCATGACGGAGGCCGGATGCCAGGCCCCACGCGGAATGCTGCCGGTGAGCATCTGGTAGAGCATGACGCCCACGGCATACAAATCCGCTCGGCCATCGAGCGGCATGCCGGAAATGAGTGCTTCGGGGGCCACGAAGTCCGGCGTACCGACGACCATGTTGCTCTGCGTGTAGCCGCTGTCTTCGGTGACCAGCTTGGCTAGGCCAAAGTCGGCGATTTTCACCCGGCCCTGCGTATCGACCATGACGTTGGCCGGTTTGATGTCGCGGTGGATGATGCCGTTCCCATGCGCATAGGCCAGGGCCTCACACACATGGGCGACGATGGCATAGGCATGCTCCGGCGGCAGTTTGCCGGACGAGCGGATCATCTGTGAGACATCCGTGCCCTGCACATACTCCATGACCATGTAGAGCAGCCCACCGGGCGTTTCGCCCGCATCATAGACGGAGACAATGTTGGGATGGTTCAGCCGTGCCTGGGCATTGGCCTCGGCCAGGAAACGCTCGGCAAAACGCATGCCGCCGTCTTCGACCATCGGCGGCAGCACCTTGATGGCGACCTCGCGCCCGAGGCTCTTTTGCACCGCCTTGTACACCGCGCCCATGCCGCCACGTCCGAGCAGGCTGAGCACCGCATACTGCGGCAGCTCCGGCTGGAGTTCTTCCGGTGTCAATGGCTGCCACGGCTTGCCGGGCATGCTTGCGGGAATGGACGAGGACATACGGGGGCGGAGTCTGGCGAACCGGGCGGGTTTTGGCAAGGCTCAATGCAGACGCTTTCTCGCGTTGAAACCCGTCCATTCAGCGCGTTTAACTGAACCTAGCATGAAACGCTTCTCTTTGCTCTTAGCTCTCTGCCCTTCGCTCCTGTTCGCCGCCGATCCTGTCGAAGCAGACTACTACAAGATCACCACCTTCCAAACACCGAAGGAAACCGCGCTCGAAGTCGGCTCCATCGATCTCCTGCCGGATGGCAGGCTCGTCATGGGCACGCGCCGGGGTGAAATCTGGATCGTCAGCGGCGCAGACAGTGATGATCCCTCAAGCGTGAGCTACCAGCTCTTCGCCAGCGGCCTGCACGAAGTCCTCGGCATCGCCTACAATCCGAAGGACAAGAACATCTACGCCACCACGCGCTACGAGATCACCCGCCTCAAAGATGTCGATGGCGACGGACGCGCCGACATCTTCGACAACGTGAACGACGGCTGGGGCGTCTCCGGCGACTACCACGAATACGCCATCGGCAGCCGTTTCGATAAAGCGGGAGATCTCTGGGTCACCCTCTGCCTCACCGGCTCCTTCAGCAGCTCGGTTCCCTTCCGTGGCTGGGCGCTGCGCATCAAGCCCGATGGCACCCTGGTGCCCACATGCAGCGGTATCCGCAGTCCCGGCGGCATGGGCTTCGACGCTGATGGCGAGGTCTATTACTGCGACAACCAAGGTCCATGGCATGGCTCATGCACGCTTCAGCACCTCGTCCCAGGCTCATTCCAAGGCCACCCCGGTGGCAATGTCTGGTATGACCAGGCTCCGAACATGGGTCCCAAGCCCATCGACCCCATCCCCGAGGCCTTCCAGGGCGACCGTGGCCGCAAAGAAGCCCGTCCCGGTGGCGATCCCGGCCGCATGGTCAAGGAGCGTGAGCGCATCAAAGAACTTCTCCCGCCCGCCGTCTATCTCGTGCATGGCAAGATCGGCAACTCCGCCACCGCCATCATCTGCGACACCAGCGGCGGCAAATTCGGCCCGTTCAGCAAGCAGCTCTTCGTCGCCGACCAGTCCCACAGCAATCTCAGCCGCGTTTTCCTCGAAACCATCAACGGCATCAAGCAGGGCGTCGTCTTCCCCTTCCGCGGCGGCTTCAACAGCGGCCTCATCGGCGGACGCATGGACGAGGAAGGCCGCGTCTTCGTCGGCGGCAGTGATCGAGGCTGGGGTGCGCGCGGTGGGAAGCCCTTCTGCTTCGAAAAATGCGAGTGGACCGGCAAGACGCCCTTCGAGGTGCATGAGATGCGCGCCAGGCCCGACGGCTTCGAACTCACCTTTACCCACGCGGTCGATCCGAGCACCGCAGGGGATGTGAAAAGCTATTCCATGCGCGAGTTCACCTACGCCTACCGCGAGCAATACGGCGGCGACGAGATCGACGAGATCCTCCCGCAAATCACCGCCGCCCAAGTCGCCGCAGACGGGAAGTCCGTCCGCCTCACGATTTCACCGCTCACCAAGGGCCACATCCACGAGCTCCACCTCGACGGCGTCCGCAGCGCCGAAAAACTCCCCCTGCTCCACACCGTCGGCTACTACACGCTGAACGAGATTCCGGTCAAATAGCGCCGTCCAAGAGTCAGTGACAACGGCGATGATGGGCACCTGATTTTTCTTCGTTGCCTTGCAGACCCCTCGCCGCTAGCAAACGACCATGCACATCGAACTGAACGATTTGTCGAAGCGATTCGGCAGCACGGTCGCCCTCGACCAGATGAACCTCAATGTTCCGCCGAGTTCGATCATCGCTGTGCTGGGAGAAAATGGCGCCGGCAAGTCCACACTCCTTTCCTTGCTGGCCGGAGTGCTGGCTCCCGACGACGGCCTGATCCGCTACGACGGCCAGGTCTTCAGCCGCGAGAAACTGGAGCTGCGCAAGCGCCTGCTGTTCACGCCGGATGTGCCGCTCATGTTTCTGGATCGCAGCATCGCGACCAACATCGCCACCTTTGCCTCGCTCTACGGCACCAGCATTGATGACCACGATCTCATGCTCACCCGGCTGCTGGATGAGACCGGCATCGCCCCTCTTCTGAACCGCGGCGCTGGCTCGCTTTCCCGCGGCCAGCTCTGGAAGGCTTTCATGGCCTGCGTTACCGTCGTCAATCCGGAGCTCTGGCTCGTCGATGAGCCGTTTGCCTCAGGCATGGATGTGATCGGCATGGGCGTCTTCCGGCGGCTGGCACGCAGGCTGGCGGACGAAGGCGGCACCATCATCTACACCACTCAGATGGTCGATCTGGCCGCCGGATTCTCAGATCATGTCTGCGTGCTGCGGCAGGGCCGCATCGCGCTATGGGAAACCAGCGCCCGTGTGAGCGAGATCATCGCGAAAGCGCCTGAAGGGCAGGAGCAGGTGCTGCGCGGTCTGTGCTGAATCCAGGACTCATGTTTTTTCACCAGCCAGAACATGAAGCCCGCCTCCGCCAGATGGCGCGCGGCGTCTTGCATGGTGCCTTGATGGAGGCTTCGGACCTGACTTCATGGCCGCGTGTCAAAACTGGCCTGAAATTCATTGGCTTGGAGGTCTTCATCGGCTTTCTCATCCTTCTGCTCGCTGGACTCCTTCACGACCCCTTCCGTGACTCTGCCTGGCGCGATTTCATGCTGGCAGGCGTCGTCATGGTGACCACCAGGCTGAAGATCGGGCACCTTGAATGGCACTTGGACAACAACCCGACGACGAGGGTCCTGTGGCATCTGCCGGTGAGCGGACATGACATCGGACGCTGGGTGCGCGGAACTTTCTTTTGCCGCAGTCTGGCGCTCCTGCCGCGCATGACCGTGGTGGCATATGCCTGGCAGGGCTTCCCTGCTCTCTCTGCCGCGTGGCCGCTGGTCTGCATGACCGGCCTTCTGCTGTGGCTTGTCATGCTCGCCTGCGTCATGCTCAGCCGCGAGCGGCTGGGATTCCGGCTTCAGGCGGCACACCTCTGGAACCTGGCGCTCATGGCCTGGGTGGCCTTGCTGCTCTATGCCTGGTGGCTTGAGAAAAAGCATGCGGGCATGACAGAACTGCCAGCCTGGGTGCCCGCGTTTTGCGGGCCGGCCTCATGGCTGCTGCCCGCCAAATGGGCCATGCATGGAACATGGCATGGCATCTCAAGTGTGCTGACACTTCTCTGCCTGGGCCTGGGAAGTCTGCGCTGGTGGCAGTTCCCCCCCCGCGTTGGCGCGATCCTCGACCAAGCGACTGTGGATTTCATCCCAGACGAGGAAACGCAGAACGAAGACGAAACGCCCGACGAAAACGAGCTTTCCGGCTCAGCAGAGTCCTTGTCCGATACGGCAGAACAGTTTCCACCCGACAAAACAGGCAGTGTGACGGATCACATACGACTGACGGCGGCCCAGGAAGCCTCGCCTGATCATCGCGGCTGGGTCGAGCGGCTGGCGTTCGCATTGCTGGACGACAGGCAGCGCATGCTAGTCCTGCTTCTGACCGATCATTCACCAGGGTGGACGATAAAATGGCGTCGAGGAGCCTTGCTTGCCGCCTTGCTTTTGAGCATCGGTGCTCTGCTTCAGAAATTCGGCGCGGTCTGGATCAGCCTGGAAACACTGGAGCCGTGGCTGTGGATCATCCCGCTGGGAGTGGTTGGAGTTCATGCTTTTCCAATCTCGAATTCGATCCCTGCCGCCACGACACTCTGGCCGCTGGCTTCGCGCGGCATGCCCTTCTTTGCCGGGCTTCCGGTCAGTGCGCGCGATCTCCTGGGTGTCTCCACCCGCATTACCATCGCGCGTATGGCCGCTTGTCTGCTCCTTGCGGCCCCGGTTCTAACCATTGAGTGCCTGCTGCTGGGCAGTTCTGTTCCGGCCAGCCTGCTGACGTTGCTGGCCTTTGCCACCGCATGGACGTCCATGCGTCCGTTGTTCATTTATTACCGCCTGCAGCAGTCATCCCGGGCGGTGAGAACACATTTGTTTGGACTGGTTTTCTGTCACTTTCTCATCCTCGTCCTGGGTGTCTCCATGCTGCCGGTCATGATCGTAGGCGTGGTCAGCTCCCCCAGTATCCTCGAAAACCAGCCGTGGCAGTCTCCGCTGTGTCTCCTGATCACAGCGCTCGCAGCGCGATCCATCTTCGGACTCTTCCACTGGCGTGCTCGCGCCCGCAAAATCGACTGGGTATCACAATGAGCTCACCACTCGCTCAAAGCTGAGGTTCGTGCGGACAGTCATTCATTTCAGCAGCGCGGCCAGATCGACAAACAACACGGAAACCGGCTCTCCGGTCTTCTTCGTCACTTCGAGGCTGTTCTTGCCCTCGCGCAGCAGTTTCGCTGGAATCGTCCAAGCGCGCAGTTCTTCAGGTTTCGCGATCATGGATGGATAAGGCACGGCAAACGGCTCCGAGACATCGGCGGAGGCTGCAATGGCCTCGCCGTTGAACGTGGCGGTCCATTCATCATCACCGAGAGGCTTGTCGGCTTGAATGCGCACACGCGCGCCGTGCTTCCAACCGACTGCGGGCGAGGCGAGGTCGAAATTGAACTTCGCAGGCTTGCCCAGCTCGATCTTGCGCGGCACGGGAAGCGGCCTCGCGCCGGGTGAACGCCAGCCATAGGCGATGAACCAGTGTTGCGGTGCTTTGGCGAGCGTTTGAGGCTCTCGCAGATCTTTGAGCGCTTCAAAAGGCGGCTCGCCGAAGATACCTCTGCCTTCGCCCTGACCGTGTTGGCGGTAGTAGGCGAAGTTGAACAGGCTGATGCCATCCGCGCCGCGTGCATACGCGAGATGGGCGCTGGTGTGCAGGTGCTCGCGGGTGGCGCGGCGGAAGGGGAACACGTCGTAGCCTGCTTGCACCTTGTCGCCTTTCCAAATCGTGTGGCACAGCTCGAAGTAGAGCGCCGCACCTTCAGTTTGTTTGCGGATGACGGCCAGATCGTGCTGCTGCGTGGTGAAGTAGTGCGAGGAAGCGTTTACCATGTCGAGCCCGGCGGCGACGAGCGCTTTCAAGTCGAGTCCGAGCGCATCAAGTGCCGTCAAATAGCACGGCACGCGGGCGCAGAGCCAGCGCTTCGGCCCCAGCATCTGCCGTACTTCCTTCACCAGCGCTGTCATGATGGCGCGGCGCTGCTCCAGCGGCGTTTCCTCGCGGAAGTAGCTGTAAAAGCGCAGGAAATCGAGTTCGAGACCGTCGAGGTCGTAGTTCTCACACAGCTCGCGAATCAGCGCGATCTTTTGCGCCCGCACCTCGGGCACCGCGAAGTTGTGCACGAGGTCAGCGCCACGCTGCGAGCCGGGCTTGATGCGATGCTCGGGATGCTCTGCGTAAAACTTCGTCACACTCATGCCGATGCTGCTGCCCGGTTTGTCGCCGGGCTTCGGATCGACGAATTCCTTGTGATGCGCGTCGTTCATGCGGAAGGAGATGAACGCCGACTGGCCTTTGACGCGACAGCGGTCGATAAAGACCTTCACCACATCGCCGCCATTCAGCACGAACTGCCCGAACGAATCCGGCTTCTGCGCGTAGCGCTGCTTGATCCACGCGTAGTGGTCCGCCAGCGGCAGCACCTTGCTCGGCCACATCGGCACCATGCCGAGCCCCGGCTGGAGAAAATGAGCGTCCACCAGACCAGCGACCTCATCGACCGATGCTTCGAGCATCTCTTTGCGGAAGGGTTCACGCGCCTGGTGAAACGGACTCACACAGGAGGTGATGTTCGTCGTGTCGTTGCTGTAAAGAACACGAAACGGCACCTTGGGGCGCGATTCGACCGCCAGCAGCGGTGCGGCGGCGAGTGTGTGGAGAAAGTGGCGGCGATTCATGGCAGCGATGCTTTCCACCCTGCTTTCAACTTCTCAGCAAGTTCCTTGAGCGTTTCCGCATGGGCAGGATCACCAGCAAGGTTGGTCGTCTCCTGCGGATCATTGAGTTCATCATACAGCTCAGTGCCCGCAGGCTGCTGCTTCAAATCATGCCACTCGGTGTAGCGCCAGCGGTCGGTGCGGATGCTGCGGCCGGTGTAGGGCGGTTTGCCGGTGCGGAGGTATTGGCTGAAGGCGGCTTTTTTCCACGGTTGATCAGGCTTTTCGAGCAACGGCGCGAAGCTCGTGCCTTCGAGATGTTTTGGAAGCGGCAACGCACACAGCTCTGCCAGCGTGGGATACAGATCGACCAGCTCCACGAGGGCTTTTGAGCGCTGACCGGCGGTTTTCATACCGGGAAGGCTCACGATGAGCGGCACGCGGGTGCCGTTCTCGAAGTTGGTCATTTTGGTGAAGAGGCCGTTTTCGCCGAGGTGGTAGCCATGATCTCCCCAGAGCACGATGAGCGTGTTTTCGCGCAAACCAAGCCGATCCAGCTCATCCAGCATGCGGCCAAGCTGCGCGTCCATGAAGCTCACGCAGGCGCGATAGCCACGAATGAGATTCAAAGCCATCGCATCGGGGATTTTGCCATTCTCAGGTACGGTGCCGTAGCTGCGCAGCTCGTAGTTCGAGTGAAAAGCAGGCTCCGGCGCGTCTTTCGGGCGGATGGCGTTTGCGGCGAGGTGGATCGACGACTCGGGATACATATCCCAATACTTCTGCGGACAGGTGAAGGGCAGATGCGGCTTCACAAAGCCCACACCGAGGAAAAACGGCTTCCCGTTGGCTTTGAGCCGCTGGAGTGTCTCGATGGCCTTTTCAGCCGTCTGCGCATCGGGATAGGAGCCATCCGGCTCGTCCGCTGCTTCGAACGGCGGAGCGCGCATCAGCTTCGGCTGTTTGTTCTTCGGCAAGGCCTTCAGTTTCTTCACATAATCGAGCGATTCTTTCGTGAACCAGTGCCGGTATGGTTCCCCATGATACCAAGCGGGTTCACTCCACGACTGGGGGTCATCGCCCGGCTCGCGCTCGCTGTGATGGAATATTTTGCCAAGTGAGAGGCTGGTGTAGCCGTGGTTTTTGAAATGCTGCGGCAGCGTCACCACCTCGGGCATTTGTGTGCGCAGAAAGTGCTGGTTGTCGAAAATGCCCGTCGTATCCGGCCGGGTGCCGCTCAGCACGCTGTTACGCGATGGATTGCACACGGCGACCTGGCAATAGGCACGCTCAAACAGCATCCCGCCTGCGGCGAGCTTGTCAGTGTTGGGTGTTTTCATGTGGGCAGCGCCGTAACAGCCGAGTTCCGGGCGCAAGTCATCGACGGCGATGAAAAGCACATTGGTCGGAGTGGCAGACGAGACGGAGCAGACCAGGAAAGAGAAAATGAACAGCGATTTGAGCATGGGAACTGCCGGAAACGACCCAAACAGCGCGATCCTGCATGGCAGTGATCCCCCCGCCTCAAGGCGCTTGTAAAAAGATTCGGAGAGCGCTGATCAAGGGCACTTTTTGGTGTCCATCACTGAAGAATCGGTGTTCAGTTCATCATGGTTCCGTCCTTGGGCGGCCTGATTGCATGCAGAAACTCGCGCTTATCCTATTCCTCCTCGGCCTGTTTGTGACCGGTTTGCTCGGCACGGAGACGCGGCTGCTGTTTTTTTGGCCGGGATGCGCGTTGATCGGGCTGGCGGGATTGATCGCTGTGCTGCGGTGGAAGCTGGGGGTGAGTTTTCAGCCGAGCGACATGTGCTTGCTCACGGTGCTCACCCTGGCGGGTTACATCGGCTGGCGGGCGTGGGTTTCGCCAGTGGAGGTGTTTGCGCGTGAGGACGGGGCCGTGCTGCTGGCTTGTTTTGTGGCCTACCTGATGACCGTCACGGCGGCGAGCCATCCGAAGTGGCGGCTGGGCATCGTTAGCGTTGTGCTGGTGCTGGTGGCGGGAAATCTGACCGCTGGCTGGCTGAACTTCAAAGGACTCTGGGATTTCCACCTCGTTCCGGGCTTCTTTCGCTCATTCTCGCCGGGACGCATCGGCGGCTTCTTCAACAATCCCAACCACCTCGCGGCTTTTCTCTCGTTCGCGGTGTTTCTTTCTTCGGGTGTGATGCTGTTTGCGCGGATTCACATCGCCTCGCGGCTGCTGCTTGGGCTGGGCATTCTGGCGATGCTGACGGGCGTGGGGCTGACGATCAGCCGTGGCGCGATGCTGGGCCTTGCCGTGGGCGGCGTGGTGCTGGTGCTGCTGACGTTGTGGACGGTGTGGCGCACGCAGCGGCCGCTGTTCAAGTGGCTGGTGATCGCGTTGATCCTGGTTGCGGGTGTGACCGGCGGGGCGCTGTACAAAGTGAACGAGGAGGCCATGATCACACGCCAGCTTGCCTCGCCGATGGGCGATGATATGCGCGTCCACATCTGGCGCGCGGCGCTCGCGCAGCATGCGGAGTCACCGTGGATTGGCGTGGGAGCGCGCATGTTTTATGTCGGCGGGGTCACGCATCGCGATCCGGCGTCTTCGCCGCAGGCGGGCGACTCCCTCTTTGCGCACAATGAATACCTGCAAATGCTGGCAGACTACGGTTGGGCCGGGCTGGCGCTGTTGCTGCTGATGGTGCTGGTGCATTTGCTGAACGGCCTCCGGTTTCTGCGTTGGTTCGCGGCGGAGAAGTTTCTCGCCACCGGACGCCTCAGCAGCAACACACTGGCGCTGACACTGGGCAGCATGGCCGCGCTGGTGGCCACGCTGGTGCATGCGGTGTTTGAATTTCACGGTCATGTGCCGGTCATCGCGGTTTTGGGAGCCGTGGTGCTCGGATTGCTGGCGAATCCAGGCATCGAGAGCGAGGTCTTTAAATCCAGACGCGTTTGGGGGCTGCGCTTTGTGATGAAAATCGTGATGCTGGCCGCCTCGGCGGCGATGATCGGCGGCGCGGCGATGTTTGGCGTGCCGGATGCGCATGCCGCCATCGCCCAGGTGCAAAACAAGCGCGGTGAGACAGCGCTGGCCTTGAAGAATCTTGCACGCGCGACGGAGATGGACCCGCGCAACGCGGCCCTGGCCTACCAACACGGACTGGCATTGATCGATTCCTACAAACCGGACATGCCCGACGAGAAACGCCGCGGTGTCATCGACCAAATGGTGACCGAGCTGAAGCAGGCCTGCCTGCTGAACCCCTTCAGTCATCTCTACCGGCTCGCGTTGGCTGACGCGCTGGATGCCGCAGGAAAACATGATGAGGCGATGGCGGCCATTCAGCGGGCGCTCGTGCTCGCGCCGTTGTATGAGGAGCCGCGCATTGCTCTCGGCATTCACTACCATCGCCTTGGCAAGTTTGAGGAGGCCGAGTTCGCATACCTCAGGGCCGGTCAGGCCAGGGCGATGAATTCCGAGGGCACCACGAACTGGCTGGAAAGCTATCGCCAGCTCCTGCGTCACACCGCCGTGCTGGCTGAGCGCGAACGCGCCGCCCTGAGCAAGCCTTAGCGCCGCACCTCATCCACGCGATAACCAAACCCGGGACCGCTGAGTGTGCTCAGATCCACGATGCCTCCGCGACGTTGAAACAGACCGGGGTGAATCTCCTGCTCGGGCAGTGACGCGTCAGGGTAGAACTGCATGGCGTTGCACTCCACTCCCTGGATCGTGCCCGCGTGCGCGGCGAGGCGGACGTGCGGGATCATGGCGAGCATCGGATTCGTCAAATCCTGCACCATGAGCGGCATGCCGTGCGCCTTGGCCCAGCAGAGGCTCAGCAGAGCGCCGGTTTGTGTTTTGCAGGTCTTCAAGGCCACGCCGGACCAGCCGAGACGACGGCCGAGGCGGACAAACTCCCAGTCGTGGGCGCTTTCATCAAGGAACAGCGGCTTGCGGGCGGAAACGCTGCGCACGTCGATCTGATGCGCTTCCAGATCGTATGGGAACGGCTGCTCGACGTAGAGCGTGCGGGCGAAAATTTCCGGCTCCTCGGCCAGCAGACGATCCAAGATGGCATTAACATAAGCAGGCTCCTTCACGGTGCAGTTGAAGTCCGCGCTGAACCACGTCACTCCACCGGCGAGGCCGATGCGGCCCACGCGTTGCATGCGCTCGAAATCCCACGCGGCGTCCGTGCCGCGCAGCTTCACCTTGAGACATTTCAGGCCGTCGCGCTTGATCCAGTCGGCCAGCAGCAGCGGATGTGTGTCCTGCGGCTCGGTGCCGTTCAAATCGGCGGCTTCGAGCGCGTCCACACCACCGACGAGATGCCACACCGGCAGTTGTTTCGGCGCGTTCATCACCAGGTAGTCCTGCGGGTAACGGCCTTTGAAGTCGATGCCGCTGCCGTCCTCCGGCGTGATGAAGGCGGACAAGTCGCGGCTCATAAACTCGGCGTTGTAGGTCGAGTAGATGTCGCGGTCATGCAGCACGCCGTAGGCATCGTGAACAGCGATGTCGAAGGCGCTGAAGGCCACGAGTGAGCCGAGGTAGGGCATTTCATCGCCACCGGCTGATTCATTGGCTTCCTTCAAGGTGGCCGCGAGCGTCCCGTGCATGAAGTCGTGGCCGATTTCCATCGGGTGACCGGTCAGACCGCTTTCGACGAGCCGTTGCGCCAGCAGCGTGGAAAAATCCTGCATGCGCTGCGCACGCACGGCCACGCTCAGGGAGCTAGGCCAGACCCAGGACACGCTGAGCGGTGTCTCACCCCAGCCCTGCGCGGTTTTGCCGCTGTCATCGGCCACCGTCACGCGCACACGCAGACAAACGACGTTCGTCACGGTTTCCGGGCCGAACTTCAACGGCACGCGCATCGTGACGGGAATGAAAAACACTTCGGCAGCGGTGACACGGACATCGGTAGGCTTGGTTGAGGGCATCATGCAAAATGAAGCGCCCACATCCGCCCGCAAAGAAAACATTGCCGCGAACAGCGCCTTCCGCTTCACTTCTTCATCATGCGCATCTGGGATCTTCACTGTCACTTGTCCGGGGTACCCGGCCTTACACCGGAGGAACGTCTCAAGGCGTTGCTCGTGTATGCGGATCGCATGGGCATTGAAAGGTTGTGCGTGTACATGGGCCTCAAATGGTCGCAGGATCCGTCACCAGCCGATCTGGTGCAGCAAAACAGCGAGGTGTTGCGTGCGCTCGCCAAATTCCCGGATCGCGCGGTTGGTTTTGTTTATGTGAGCGCCAAACATCCTGAGGAAAGCCTCGCCGAACTCGAACGCTGCGTCGCCAACGGGCCGATGGTGGGCGTGAAACTTTGGGTGGCGGAGAAATGCAGCGTGGAGGCGATTGATGCGATCATCCGACGCGCGGCGGAACTGAAGGCGGTCATTTTTCAGCACACCTGGTTCAAGACGAACGGCAACTACCCCGGTGAATCCACACCGGACGATTTGGTGACGCTGGCGCGGCGTTTTCCCGAGGTTCCCATCATCTGCGGCCACACGGGCGGAACCTGGGAGCTGGGCATTCGGGCGATTCGTGAGCAAACCAACCTGTATGCCGATCTCGCTGGCTCTGATCCCACCGCAGGCATCACCGAGATGGCCGTGCGTGAGCTTGGGGCATCTCGCGTCATTTACGGCAGCGATTGCGGCGGGCGCAGCTTTGCCAGCCAGCTTGCGAAGGTTCACGGCGCGGAGATCAGCGAGGCCGACAAACAGAAGATCTTCTGCGATAACTTGCGCGGATTGTTGCTGCCCATTTTGAAAGCGAAGGGCGTCAAGGCGTGAGGCCCGTGCTCAAGATGTTCGATATTACCAGATAACGGCATCTCGCTGCCGCCTGGGGGTTTGGAAACGGTGGCTGTTGATGCAGGCGCGTGAGCCGGGCGGGCTGTCGCCACACCCGGCCTACTTCTTTTTGCCGAAGCCGAACAGGCGCTTGAGCAGGCCGCCGGTTTCCTTTTTCTCGTCACTTTCGCTGTTGGGCGCGTTCGGGCCGGATAGACGGCGACCACTGTCATCAAGCTTGGCCTTCGCAGGCTTCTTGTCCTCTGCGGGAGCGGGTCTTCCTGCTGGAGTGGGCAGGGTGGCTGCCCACCAGGCGGGGGAGAGCGCCGCGATGGTCTGCCAGGCTTCGAGCCCGGCATGCCAGACGAGAGAATCGGAGGCCAGCTTGTTGTCGCGGGCCAGTTCGGCCATGGCGTTGTCGTCCATGGGGCCTTCGGCGGCTCCGGCGTTGTTGAAGTACCAGTTCATCGTCAGCGCCAAGGCTATCACTCGACCGTGGCGGCGCAAGGCGTGAGGAAAGGCTTTCCAACTCGTCCGGCGTTGTCCAAACTGGTCGCATGAATCGCAGAAACTTCCTGGCAACCTCCGGCGCGGCGCTCGCGGCCTGTGCTGTGAAAGCGGCGGATGAGGCGAAACTCATCGACTGCCATGTTTATCTCGGTGCGCATCCGTTCCGACGACTCGGAGCGGAGAATGCGGCGGAATTTGTCGCGGCGTTGCAAAAGCGTGGTGTCACCGAGGCCTGGGCGGGCGCATTTGAAGGACTGCTGCGGCGTGATGTGGCGGCGGTGAACCGTGAGCTGGCCGCCAGGTGTCAAAACTCTCTGTTTCGTCCCTGTGGCACGGTCAACCTGACGCTGCCCGCCTGGCAGGATGATGTGAAAGGCTGCGCCGAGGAGCACGGCATGCGCGTGATCCGTCTGCATCCGAACTACCAAGGTTACACGCTCGAAACGCCTGCGTTTCGCGAACTGCTGGCGCTGGCGGGCAAGCATCGGCTGCTGGTGCAGCTCGTGGCGCAGATGGAAGATGAGCGCACGCAGCATCCGCAGGTGCGTGCGGCCCCGGTCGATCTCAAGCCGCTGGCGGCGATCATGCGTGAGATGCAGGATGCGCGAGTGATGCTGCTCAATGCCAACGCAGCCATGGTGCTGCGGTATTTGCAGGACTGTCCCAATGTGTGGCTCGATTTCGCGATGATCGAGGGCGTGGGCGGGGTGGAGAACCTGCTCAAGTCCTGGCCGGTGGAGCGGTTGGTGTTTGGATCATTCGCGCCGGTGTTCTACTGGGAATCGGCACGTTTGAAGATGCAGGAGTCCGCGCTGGATGATTCGCAATCGCTCGCGATTCAAGCGGGCAACGCGGCGGGCTTGCTGGCTTGAAGGATCAAGCCTTTGCCACCACAGGGCGCAGCGGCTGGGCGCTGGCGTGGGGCTTTGAGAGCTTCAATGCTGCGGTGCGGGAGCCGACTGGCGCGGCGGGCGGGACGCCCATCACGGCGAGGGTGCGCTCGGCCTGGATGACGCTGCCGTTCCAGGAGGTGACGACGGGATAGACCTGCGCGGTGTTGGCCATATAGACTTTGTTTGCGACGAGTTCCTCGGGCGGACGAAGCTGCATCTGGCCGAGCTTGTAGATCGGCTCGACGAACGGAGCGCGGAAGATGAAGGATGTCTCGATGTCCTCGTCCTGAAGCTGTGGAAAGAGTTTTTTGAGCGCGGGAATCCACGCGGCGCGGATGCTGGCGTCCTCCTGGGCAAAGTGCTCATCACCGCGATGCATGTACTTGGTGAGATAGACGACGTGACGATCACCACGGTCGGCGGTGTCGGTGAGCGTGGAGGTTTCGACGACGCCATCGAAGGGATGCTCGCTCTCGGGTGTGGCGACCCAGTAGTGCGGGGTGAGCGACCGTTTGAGGAACAGCAGGCAGTTGATGACGCCTTGGTAGTCGGTGGTGGTATCGAGCGCGGGCATCTGGTGCCGCATCGCGGGGCCGATGAGTTTTTCTACCTGCGGCGTGGGCAGAGTGACGACGAGCTGGTCGAATGTTTCGACGCCAGAGCCGGTGGCGACGGTGACGCGGCCTGCATCATCCAAGTCGATGCCCTGGACGGTGGTCTTGAGTCGGATGTCGGCTCCGAGCGAGTGCAGCACGCGGGCGCAGGTGTCGGTGATGTGCTTGTAGCCGCCTTTGATGTAGCCTTTGCACTCGCCTTTGGATTCACCCTTCTCGCGGTTGAAGCGTGTCCAGAACCAGAGTGCGGGCACGTCGTGGTAGCGGTCGCCAAACTTGGCCTCAAGCATGGGCAGCCAGAATTTCGTGAAGGCGCGGGCGCCGCTGAGCTTGGTGAGCCATTTCACGGTGGTGACGTCGTCGAGTCCTTTGTCGGAGACCAGACGACCATACAAACCGGTGATGCCGACGCGGATGCGGTCGATGAAACGCAGCGGGGCGAATTTCAGCAGGTCGAGCGCCTTGTTGAGCGGGAACAGCCGACCCTGATGCGCGTAGGCAAAGGTGGTGGGCTTCCAGTAAACGTCATCACGGATGCCGAGCGTCTCCAGCAGGCGCAGCAGCGGCCCGTCGCTGGGCAGCATGCAGTGGTAGAATTTTTCAATCGAGCGCCCGTCATGCTCGAAGAAGGTGCCGAGACCGCCGAGCTGGTCGGAGCCTTCGATGAGTGTGACGCATTTCCCCTCCTGCGCGAGACGCAGCGCGCAGGTGAGGCCGGAAATGCCGCCGCCGAGGACGGCGACTGTTTTTGCTGGGGAAGGCATGGCGGGTGGACGGAGCGGAGTTGGAAATGACGAATGACGAATTCAGAATGACGAATGAAGGCCTAATATCGAAGTTCGATGAGCCAAGCAGCTCGGGGCAAAGTGTTCGGGCTTGGTCATTGATTCGTCATTCCAGCCTCGCTGGCATCAGGCGCGGCTGCGGACCTGGGTGCGCAGTTCGTGGAGGGAGGGTTCCTCGGCCTGGGGCAGCACGTCCTTGGCCCAGTATTTGCCGATGACGTTGAAGTAGCGGCGGATGGTGCGCATGATGCGCATCTTGCTGACGCCGACCTTGAGGTCGTAACGCAGCGTGTAAGGGATCTCGACGGCGCGGGCGCCGACCCAGCGCAGGCTGAGCAGCAGCTCAAGCATGCAGGCGAAGCTGGACTCCTCGATGAACTTGGGGCCGGAGGTTTTGATGAGGCGGCCGAGCGTGAGGCTGCGGTAGGCGCGGAAGCCGGTGGAGTAGTCCCGCACGTTGCGGTAAGGGAGCAGTGTCTTCATCATGAGGAAGCAGCCCCAGCTCAGCACCTGGCGGAAGAAGGGCACGCCCTGCACGACGCTGCCGGCCTGGAAGCGGGAGGCGATGACGACATCGGCGTCGCCCTCGCGGATCACTTTGACCATGTCCTGGATGTAAACGGGATTGTGCGTGTTGTCGGAGTCCATGACGACGACGACATCACCGACGAGCCAGCCTTCGCGCAGGCCGGTCTGGATGCCTTCGCCAAGACCTTTGTTCACCTCGTGCTGCACGAGCCTGAGCGGCATTTTCTGCGCAAACTCACGCGCGATGTCGGCGGTGCGGTCCTTCGAGCCGTCATCGACGACGATGACGTTGTAGCTGAAGGGCATGCCGACCATCTTTTCACGGATGTTTTCGAGCAGCACGGGCAGATCCTTCTCCTCATTGTAGGCGGGGAGCACGATGGCGACTTCCTTGACTTGTGTCGGTGTTTTCATGGTGTGTTTGGGCGTGTGTTTGAATCAGGCGGGTTGAACGGAAAGGCGTGTGGATGCGGCGGCGCTGCTGGCGAAGGCGGCGGCGTGGTCGCTCATCGTGCCGGGCTGCCAGTGGCGCTGCAGGCTGCGGATCGTGTGCTCGACGAGGGCGATTTTTTTGGTCGCAGGCAGTTTCATGCCGGGGAAGAAGCTCATCTGCGGCACGTCCTGCTCATCGAGGAAATCGGTGGGGTGCAGCAGCAGCGAGGGCGCGACATTGCGAGCGCGGCAGAGCGTGACGGCGGTGTTCCAGTAAAGCTTCGCGAGGAATTCCGACTTCTGCGCCAGGAACATCAGGTAGGTGGTGTGAACGGGCAGGCGCAGCAGCGGCATGGTCGTCACGGGCAGCTCGACGAGTCCGTTTTCCCAGGTGAAGGGGTTCAGGGTGCCGAAGGCGTCGCTGAACTTGCCGTAGAGGCCTTTGCGCTGCGCTTTTTCCTCGGCGGAGAGTTTGGAGTTCAAAAAGAAGAACAACCGCGCCACCGGACCGAGGGCGCTGGGGAAAAGGGAGGCGTCGTAGTCATAGCCGCGCTCAGCGAGCACATCGCGCACCAGCGGCGAGGTGCTGAAGCCGGGGCCGCGAAAGCCTCGCGCTTGTTTGCCCGTGACGGCGGCGATGGCGTTCTCCGCATCGCCAATTTCCTGATGGAGACGCTCACGGCTGTAAAGATGCAGCCACGGCTCGTGCATGAACGAGTGATTCGCGATCTCATGCCCCGCATCGGCGATTTGACGCAGTGAGGCGCGGTTGGACTCCATCGTGGCGTCCTGGCCGACGATGAAAAAGGTGATGCGCTGGCCGCAGCGGTCGAGCACGTCGAGAATGCGCGGCACGACCACGTCCAGATAACCTGGAAAGCTCTCCCAGCCTGGAGCGCCCTGCGTTTTGAGGTAGCTCCAGAGATTGTCGAGATCGAGCGAGATGCTGGCGGCGGGTTTCATGACGCGGGGAATGGAAAAAGCTCAGGCGGCGAGACGCATCGGCTCAATGGCGGTCGTTTGGGCCTCTGCGCCGAACAGGACATCGCACACGCGCTCGGCGGTGTGGCCGTCGCCGAAGACATCGCGTGAGCGGCTGGCGCTGGCGTGCCAGACCTCGTCGATGAGGGCCATGCGCAGCATTTCGCGCAGACGTTCCGGGGATTCGCCGACGAGACGCGCCACGCCGCACTCCACGGCCTCGGGGCGTTCGGTGTTCTCGCGCAGGACGATCATCGCCTTGCCCAGCGCGGTGGCTTCCTCCTGGATGCCGCCTGAGTCGGAAACGATCAGCCAGGCGTGCGAGAGCAGATGCACAAAGTCGCGGTAGCCCATCGGATCAGTCAGGCGGATGCGCGGATGATGCTCCAGCTCGGCGGCGACGGCGGCGCGCACGTTCGGATTCGGATGTACCGGGAAAATCATGCAGAGGTCCGGCTCGCTTTCGATGAAGTCACGCAGCGCCCGAAGATGCTGGCTCATCGTCTCGCCGAAGTTCTCACGGCGGTGGGTGGTCACGAGGACGAGGCGCTTTCCAGCCGCCCACTGCTGCATCAGCTCGACCGTTTTGCCGGGGCGGGTCGTCTTTAAAGTCTGGTGCAGCGCATCGACGACGGTGTTGCCCACGAGATGGATGGAATCAGCGGCGACGCCTTCATCAAGGAGCGTGCGGCGGTTGCGCTCGGTGGCGGCGAAGTGATACGCGGCGATCTGGCCGACGAGGCGGCGGTTCATTTCCTCAGGGAAGGGGCTGAGCGGGTTGCCGGAGCGCAGACCAGCCTCCAGATGCCCCACGGGGATGCGGCGGTTGAACGCGGCGAGGGAACCCATCACGGCGGAGGAGGTGTCGCCCTGCACGATGACGAGATCGGGCTTTTCAGCCTCCAAGACGGGGTCCAGGCGCTCCAGCAGGCGGCTGCCGAGCGCGTTGAGGCTTTGTCCGGCCACCATCGCCTCCAGATTGTGCTTGGGGCGGATGTTGAAGAGTTCAAACAGCGGCTGGAGCAGATCCGTGTGCTGGCCGGTGTTCACCGTGACGAGGTCAATGCCCCGGTTTTCCAGCGCCTTGATCATCGGCGCAAATTTGATGAGTTCAGGCCGTGTGCCGAGGCAGACGAGCACTTTGGAGGGTTTCGAGTCGGATTGAGCGACTAATTTCATAATTACCATGATAAACCAAGATTTATCACAGGCAAGGCTATTTTATGAAAATTATCTCAAATGCAGTCAGTTTTTGATTGGTCTATCAAATTTGAGAGTTTGGCTTTTGGAATGCGCCACGCTCCAAGGTGCCGACGACTCCGATCCCGGCTGCGGAAAAGACGGAGTCAGGAGACTCCACCGCCTTGCAGCGTCACTCTCATATGCCGTGCCAAAACCGCCGCCACGCTCAGCCCGAGCCAGGGCCACATGACGGCGGTGTAGCGCGGCAATCCAGGCAGCAGGCTGGTGCCGCCGAGGTAGATGAAGGTCATCAGGGCCAAAATCAGGATTTCAGCGGGAATTGCGCCCCGACACCTCCAGCCGACCCACAACGCGAACAAAACAGCCAGTACCAGCGGACCATTCACCGCGACGAGCACCAGCATGATCAGCTCCTCGGCCTGATAAGAGCGCGGAACGCCGAAAACGAGGCGGCCCCAGTTGCTCAGCCAGTTCTTGATCACGCCTTTCGGATTGGCGCGGATGTTTTCGAGCGCCTTCTTCTTCAGCGCGGCCTCGCGCTCCTTCACCGGGAGGTAGTAGTTCGCCTTGTAGAAGTCGCGGTGGCCGTTGGCGACGAGTTCGGGCTTGTTCTGCGCGTCCTCCTCGGAAAACCAGTGGCCGTTTTCGCCCTCGTGCGTGCTGGTGGCCCAGTAGAGCAGCTCGCCGCCGTTCGTGGACCAGCAGAGCGTTTCGCCCGTCTTCTCCTTCGTGTAGGCCAGCCAGGGCACGCACATCACGAAGGCCAGGGCCAAAACGGCCAGCGCCCGGAATAAAACTGTGCGCTGGCTTTTCCAAAACAGGAGAAGTAGCACGAGAAAGCCGATGGAGGCCATGATCACATTGCCAAAGAACACCCGCGTGAGTGTCAGCCAGGCAAAGACGAACGCGGCGGCCAGAATCATCTCCCAGCTCGATTTTTCCGCCCGCAGGGCCGTCGTAAAGGCCCACGCGAACCCGGCGATGCAGCAGATGGAGAGCGCTTCCGTCATCAAATACGGCGCGGTGCGCACCAGGCTCGGATGCAGCGCTGTCACGAGCGCCACGCCCAGCGCCCAGCGTTTTCCAGCATACGGCAGCACCGCGCGGAAACTGAACCACGCCGCCAGCGCCATGAAGACCGCGTTGAACAGGCGCAGGCCGAGCAGCGGCGTCTTCACCAGTAGCAAACCGGCGAGCACCAGCGGATAGCCCGGTCCGTTGATCACGTCTGGATTCTCCGGGATCACATAGAACCCGCGCGTGAGATTTTCCGCGAACCCCAGGTAGCGCCCCTCGTCCCAGATCAAGTCCGGGCGGTGAGCCAGCAGCGTGACGGCGATGTAAAACAGCAGCGTGCCGCCTAGCAGCAGGAATTCGAGGCTTCGTGTGGCGGATTTCGCGTCAGACATCCGGTACCGTCCGCTGCATCGGTGTGTTTTGTCAAAGCCGAACCTTGCAACACCTCTCCAACCATCCACTAATCCAGCACTCCACCCATCCCCAACCATGATCAAACTTACCGGCATCGCAGACGAAGCAGGCGCATCTCTTGATGTGCAAATCCAGGCCCACCAGGAACTCGGCTGGGACAGCATTGAGTCACGCGGCGTCGAAATCGACGGCGTGAAGGGCAACCTGCACGAGATCCCCGACGCGGTGTTTGAGAAGGTCGTGGCACGTCTGGCAGAGAAAAACATGAAGATCAGCGGCTTTGGCTCGCTCATCGGCAACTGGGCCAAAAAAATCACCGACGACTTCAGCGTCACCGAGGCCGAGATCAGCCGCGCCATCCCGCGCATGCAGCGTCTTGGGGCGAAACTCATCCGCGTGATGAGCTACGCCGTCTGCAAGGACGAGGGCGGCAAGGATCTTGAAGAGCAGTTCGCCCCTGAGCGCATCAAGCGCATGATTGAGATCAACAAACGCTTCGCCGACGCCGGTCTGACCGTCGTTCACGAGAACTGCATGAACTGGGGCGGCATGAGCCCGACTTATGTGCAGCGCATGGCCGAGGCCGTGCCCGGCATGAAGTGGGTCTTTGACACCGGCAATCCCGTCTTCATCGACAATCGCGACAAGCCCGGCCACAAGCAGGACGCCTGGGAGATGTACCAGGCCATCAAGCCCTTCATGGCCCACGTTCACGTCAAAGACGGCATCTGGGACAAGACGAAGAACGACGCCGTCTATACCTTCCCCGGCGAGGGCGAAGGCCAGACCGAGCGCATCATGCAGGATCTCATCGAGACCGGCTACGAAGGCTACATCAGCATCGAGCCGCACGTCGCCGTCGTTTTCCACGGCGCGGGCGCCGCTGACGATCTTTCTCCTGAACAGAAGGCCAAGGAGCAGTACGACAGCTACGTCAAATACGGACGCATGCTGGAGTCGATGCTGAAACGCCTCGGCGCGAAGCTGGGCTGACCAGGAGGGGACTCATCTTGCCCCCGCAAGCAAAGAGCGACCAAGATGGTCCCTCTCCTCAAGGAGCCTTCGCGTTCTCGTCGTAGCGGTGCAGCGGGCGCACCCAGATGTTCCGGTAGCGCGTGGGATTGTGGTGATCTTGCAGGGCGAAGCCGAACTCCTGCACCTTTGTCTCCAACGGCACGGCGTGATGCACGAGCACGCCGTTGTGGAGCACCGTCATGCGGGCTGGTTGGAGCACGTTGCCTTTTTCATCAAGCTTCGCGCACTCGCAAATAATGTCGTAGCTCTGCCACTCGCCTGGTTTGCGGCAGACGTTCACCAGCGGCGGGTAGTGGTGATAGATCGCGGCGGCCTGGCCGTCGGGATAAGTGTCGTTTTCATACGAATCGAGCACCTGCACCTCGCCCCAACCGTGAATGAGCACGCCGCTGTTGCCCCGGCCCTGGCTTTTGCCGACGACTTCGGCGGGCGTGGCCCACTCGATGTGGATCTGGCAGGAGCCGAACTTGTCCCGCGTGTCGATGCTGCCGGATTTGCCAACGATCTCGGCATAACCGTTCTCGATCTTCCACTTTGGCACGTCCGAGGTGTCAGGATCGTCCTTGCGCGGCTGCCGCTTGAACTTGGAGAGGTCTTTCCCATCAAAAAGCACGATGGCATCACTCGGCGGCGTGTTTTCCGAAGGCGGCGTGATCACCGTGGGGCGCGGACGCTCCATGTCCCCATGGCGATAAATACCGCCGGGCGTGAAGGGTTTTTCTTTGGCCGGTTCGGCCGCGTGGGCGGTCAGCGCGAGGCCCAGGGCAGTGAGGAGCAGGAAGCGAGTCATGGCCCAAGGCTACGAAGGCACGACGCGCCGTGTTTCAGCGAAGATAAGCCGCTCAGGCAGCCTGCGGGGCTGCCGCGAAAAAGCACATCTCTCAGGAGGCGTGAATCAGCGGCGCGAAGTGCTCACGAGATGCTGTCAGGGTCCAGGCCAAGTTCGCGAAGCTTCGCGGCGAGTTTGTCGGCACGGGCGGCTTCGGCGGTGGCGCGGGAACTGGCGGCGGTGGCGCGGATGGCCTCGGCGGAGGCACGAGCGGCCTCGGCGGAGGCACGGGCTGCCTCGGTGGAGGCACGCTGGCTTTCAGCAGCGGCGCGGGCGGCCTCGGTGTCACCACGTTCTTTGCCCGTGGGGACGAGCTTTCCGTCAGGCGTGCGCCAGCGCAGCCAGTGGCAGGGGGTGCCTTCAAAGGCTCCTTCCCAGACCGTCAGGCCCAGGCCGACGTCCCCCAGGAGAGTGTCAGGCGCTGTCTTTTGATACTTGCGGGGAGAGATGAGTGTGAAGAGCTGCAAGGACTCCTCGGACAGCAGCAGCATGGGGTCATAGACCGCGTACCAAAGCACGCCCATGTGTTCGTAGTTGCGCATTTTGGAGTCTAGTTCGCGGCCCTTCTTGTTGGAGACGATCTCGATCACGACCTCCGGCGGGCGGCCTTCATAGAGCCAGCTAAAATAGCTGCGGTGGTCTTTTTCCAAAATCTCCGGCAGCGGCTCCACCTGCGTGGTAAGCAGCACGTCGGGGACGATGGCCGGGCGGTTCAGCGCCACATAGACCGCCACATTCGCCATGACGACGAAGGGAAAGCCGGGATTCCACGAGGAATGCAGTGACTCGGTAAGCAGCCGCATTTGTTTTTCGGAGAAAAGATTGTCCACAGGCGTGTCGTCCTCGGTGATGAGATGGGAGACATCCGGCGGCGGGGCGAAAAGCTCCTCGCCGTCGGTGTCTGTGACTGTTTCGGGCTGCTTCATCGTGCGCATAGGATAACCAGCAGGCGGTGAAACCGCAAGAAAGGAAGTCGGCACGGGAGGGCAGCAGGGAATGGTCCTCCAAACAGGCGTTCGTTGCCTGGATGAGATCTGATGCCTTTCAAACCACTGTCCGACTTCGGCTAGGCCGCGTGCGGGGCCTGGAGGGCGGACATCGAGAAGCGCTTCATGAGCGAGCCTGCGGCCACATAGCCGAATCCGCAGAAGAACAGCAGCAGGAAGGGAATGGAACCCCACTGGGCGCGTTGCGCGGCGAGGGCGATCATCCAGCCGAAGTAGCCGGTGAGCGTGACCTCGATCCACAGGGCGATGGATTTGCCCGCCTTGTAGCTGGAGCGCTGTTTCACGGCCTGCGCCTTGGTTTCGATGCCGTATTTCGGCGTGCGGACGAATTCGGAGCTTTGGTTCAGCAGCGCCTCCAGCACCGCTTTCCCGTTGTTGATCGACATGCCGATGCCGAGCGCGAGCAGCATCGGCACATACGGCAGCGCTTTCAGCCAGCCGAAGCGGCTCTGGGCACCCTGGGCGGTGATGTAAAACGCCACGACGCTCAGCGAGGCGAAGAAGAACACCGGCACATCGACGAACACCGCCTTGTGCCAGGAGCTGCCCATCACGAAATTCGCCGGGTACATGAGCACCAAAGTGCAAAGCGTGAGCAGGTAGGCGAAATTCGAGGTCAGGTGGGCGGTGGCCTCCAGCTTCAGCCGCAGCGGGATGTCGCTGCGCCACACATCGCCCAGGATTTTTTTGCAGACCTGGATGGAACCCTTCGTCCAGCGGTGCTGCTGGCTTTTGAAGCCGTCCATGTCCGGCGGCAGCTCGGCGGGAACGACGACATCCTTCAAATAAATGAACTTCCAGCCCTTCAACTGCGCGCGGTAGCTGAGGTCGAGGTCTTCCGTTAGCGTGTCATGCTGCCAGCCGCCGCTTCCGGTGATGGCGGAGCGCCGCCAGATGCCAGCGGTGCCGTTGAAGTTCAAAAACTCGCCGTGACGGCTGCGAGCGGTCTGCTCCAGCACGAGATGACCGTCGAGAAACAGCGCCTGGAGCCGTGTGAGCAGGGAGAATTCCTTGTTCAGATGCCCCCAGCGGGCCTGCACCATGCCGACCTTCGGGTCGGTGAAGTGATGAATCACTTTTTTCAGGTAATCCGGCTGCGGCTGGAAGTCCGCGTCGAAAATGCAGATGTAGTCGCCCTTCGCCGCAGCCATCGCCTCGTCCAGCGCCCCGGCTTTGAAGCCGTTGCGGTTCGTGCGGTGGCGATAATCCACGTCATAACCCTGAGCCTTGAGTTCGGCGGCGAGTTTTTCCGCGTGGGCGGCGGTTTCGTCGGTGGAATCGTCCAGCACCTGGATTTGCAGCCGGTCGCGTGGGTAATCCAGGGCGCTGACGGTGCGCAGCAGGTTCCCCACCACATGCAGCTCATTGAAGATGGGCAGTTGCACCGTGATCACCGGCAGTTCGGCGAACTGGGAGGCGGGCACAGGCGGGTTCGCCCGGTGCTTCCAAAATTGATACAGCACTTTGATTCTGTGCGCGCCGAAGGCAGACAGAGCGGTGAAAACAAGGATGTAGCTGGTAAACCAGAAAGGATTATCCCACACAATCATATCGGGAGGCCTACGAGGCAGGGGGCGCAATCAATCTCCACCAAGCTGAAACAATCAAGCAGCAAATCGAGTGCCAGAGCCATGAGGAAATTTTCAGCCCCCGGATCAGGCCGGTTCCTTTCTGGCGCTGTCACGGAGATGCGCCATCATGCGCCGCATGCCCACCGAACAGCGCGACTGGTACGACACGCCTCTCTATTACGACATCGTCTTTGATGACGGCACCCGCCAGGAGGCGGACTTTCTGGAAGCGGCCTTCGCCAAACACGCGCGGCCAGCCCGGGGCCGACGTTTGCTGGAACCGGCCTGCGGCAGCGGTCGTCTGGCCCTGGAAATGGCCCGGCGCGGCTGGAATGTGAGCGGTTTCGACGGGAACGCACACATGATCACCTTTGCGAAAGAGCGCCTCGCCGCCGCAGGGCTGAAAGCGCGGCTGTGGGAGGACTGGATGCAGAATTTCGAGCTGCCCAAAGGCCTGAAGGGCGGTTTTGACCTCGCTCATTGCCTCGTCAGCACCTTCAAATACCTCCACACCGAAAAAGACGCAGCGGAGTGCCTGCGCCGCGTCGCCGCCACGCTGCGGCCCGGTGGATTGTTCTTCCTGGGCCTGCATCTGACCGATTACGAGGCTGCCAAAGAGGAGCACGAGCGCTGGGTGGCGCGGCGTGGCCCGATTGAGGTCGTTTGCAACACCCACACCTGGCCTGCCGACTCCAAAACACGCCTCGAAAACCTGCGCACCCGGTTGAAGATCACCGACGCGGGCCGCACGCACACGCAGGAGACGCGCTGGCAGTTCCGCACCTACAACGCCGCGCAGTTGAAGTCCCTGCTGCGCAAGGCACCGGATCTTGAGTTCGTCGAGTGCTACGACTTCACCTACGACATCACCGAACCGCGCCGCTTTGACGATAGCTATGCCGATGTGCTGCTCGTCCTGCGCAAGTCAGACGCTGCGTGAATTTTCCTCACGCCGTCTCACCACGTCGCAGATCCGGCATCAGCCGCACCGGATTCGTGCTCGTGCGGCCCGTCTGCGCCAGCTCAAGCACCAGCTTCGACAGCCGCTTCGCAAACTTCGCCGTATCCGCCGAGTAGCGCGTCACACGCGGCACCACATGTTCGAGAAAGGCATCGTCATCGCGTGACACCACCGCGAAGTCACGCGGCAGCTTGTGGCCGCCGCGCAGCAGGTGAGTGATGACCGTCAGTGTGTGAATGGAACGGGCCACGACAAAGGCCGTTGGAGCTGGTTTGCGCTTCAGCAGCACATCCAACTGCTCCACGATCTGCTCGGCGGTTTCATGATGTTGCAGCAGGATCGGCGTGGCATTCGAGGTCGCGAAGGCCTCGCGGAAACCGTGCTCGCTTTCGACATCACCACCGTGCGAGGAGCCCGGTAGCAGCAGTGCGATCTGCCGGTGCCCTTTTTGCATCAGCATCGTCGCGGCATGACGGCAGGTGGCACGGTAATCGAGATCGACGGATGGCAGCTCCAGCCCGTCCGCGCATGATCCCGCGATCACCGCAGGGATGTTTTGCTCGGCAAACCAGCGTTGCATCACCGGTGTCGAGCGAAACAGCACCCACGCCGCCGCTTGCACACGCTGCGTCAGTTTTTTCAACCCTCCCGCAGGCTTCGCCACAAAGCAGTGCGCGCTCGCATGCACTTCCAATTGGTAATCCGCCTCAGCCAACAACTCACGCAGCGCATCCACCCAGAACAGCACAAAGGGCGGCATCGCCTGCTGCGGCACGGGAGACAGCAGCGCGATCACGCTTGATCTGGCTTTGCCAGGCTGCTTCGGACTCACGGCTAGAATGCGACGCTTCTTATTTTCCACCGCGCTGATCACGCTCTCGCGTTCGAGCTGCGCCAATACCGCTCTCAATGTCGGGCGACTAATGCGCAGGCGAGTGCAGAGCGTGCGCTCGGAGGGCAGAAGGTCCGTCCATTCACCCGCCAGCAAAGCCTCGCGAAGAAAGTCCGCGCTGTGCGTGATCAAAGAAGGCCTGGGTGGGACGGCGTGCATGATTCGGCCCGCATCATGCCCTGGTCATCGCATTTGACCAAGGAGAAATGCGGCAGCGTCTCGTTTCGTCATTTCCACCTCATGCTCCCTCACTCCGACCTCCTCCAACTCAAGCGCTGGAACACCCCCACCATCTACAATGGCTGGGAGCAGATCACGAAGCGCGATCCTGCCGCTGATGCCTTCAATCTGGAGGAAACCCGCGACTTCATGCCGCAGATGGGGCCGATGGTCGGTTACGCCATCACCGTGGTGATCGAACCGAGCAACAAAACACATCGCGAGGCCAATCCCGACGGTTGGAACGAATACCGCCGATACGTCGCCTCCATTCCAGGTCCGAAGATCGTCTGCGTGCAGGATCTCGACAAACCGCGCACGATTGGAGCTTTCTGGGGCGAGGTGAACAGCAACATGCATCGCGCCCTCGGCTGCGTCGGCACCATCATCGACGGCGCGATCCGCGATGTCGATGAAATGACCAACGCAGGCTTCAAAGCCCTCGCCAGACGTCTCTGTGTCGGCCACGCGCATGTGCATCCCGTGCGCTGGAACTGCGAAGTCGAGGTCTTTGGTCGTAGTATCGTCCCCGGCGATCTCATCCACGCCGATAAGCACGGCTTTCTCGTCATCGCACCCGACGAACAGCCCGACATCCTCGAAGCCTCTCGCTTCATGGACGCCAACGAATGCCAGACCGTCATTCCCGCCGCTCGTGGAAGTGCCGGACTCAGCAGCGACCAAGTCCTCGCCAATCTCGCGGCCGCGGGCGCTCAATTCGGCAAGAATGCCAAAGCCAAGTTTCAACGCGAAGGAGAATGGTAAGCATGAAAACGATCTGCGTGTTGTTCTGTGGTTGCGTCTCGGCTTTCGCCTCCGACTACCGCATTGAAAACACCACCGTGCTCACCAGCACTGGCGCGTATCACTGGTCCCAGTCACGTCCTGCCATCATCCCCGGCAAAGTTATCGTCACGACTCAGGAAATTGAGAAGCGCGGCTCCCACGGCTACCGCGACATCTACCTCACCGAGACCACCGACGGCGCGAAGACCTGGAGCACGCCGAAACGCATCGACGCGCTCAATCGTCGCCGTTTTGAGGACGGAATCGAACGCGTAATGGGCGACATCTGCCCGCAATGGCATGACGCGACGAAGAAGCTGCTCGTCACTGGCAAATGCTTCGGCTTCCTCGCTAACGCGAACGACAACAAGGCCAAGGACGACCGCTCGCAGGAGCGCGTGGCCTACGCGGTGTATAATCCAAAGGCAGACGTGTGGACCGGCATGAAAATCATGCAGATGCCGGAGAAAGATCACGCGGGCCATCCGATCATCGAGCCGAACGCCGGCTGCAATCAGCGCCACGACCTCCCCAATGGCGATGTGCTCCTTCCCGTGCGTTATCGCGCCGATCCGAAGTCGCGTGTGTACACCACCATCGTCGCGCGTTGCACCTTCGATGGCGAAATGCTGACCTATCGCGAACACGGCAGCGAGCACAGCATCAGCATCCCTCGCGGCTTGTATGAGCCTTCCGTTTGCGCTTTGAAAGGCCGCTTCTTTCTCACCATGCGCGGCGAGCAAAACGGCCACGTCACCCGCAGCAACGACGGCATCAACTACGAACCCGCCATCGAGTGGAAGTTCGACGACGGCATCCCGCTCCTCAGCGCGAACGCGCAGCAGCACTGGATCACCCACGGCGACAAGCTCTACCTCATCTACAGCCGCAAAGGCGCGAACAACGACCACGTCTTCCGCAGCCGCGCACCGATCTTCATCGCCGAAGTCGATCCCGACAAGCTGCACGTCCTCCGCGCCACCGAACAAATACTCATGCCAGAAACCGGTCTCGACCTCACGGGCGGTTTTGCGCCCGTCGATGTGAATGAAAACGAAACCTGGGTCATCAGCAGCGAGATGGCCTTCCCCGAGGCCCGAAAAGACGAAAACAACCGCGTGCTGCTCGCCAAGATCCTTTGGAACAAGCCATGAACATCATCAGAACAGCCGCCCTCGGATTCATCCTATGCCTCGAAGCGTTCGCCCAAGGGCCATCAGCACCCGCAGGAGAGACCGCCTTCGGTCTGCGCGTGCCAGCACCGGGCGCGGACGTGTTTGCGGATGAGGTGTTGCAACAGGCGATCGACAAAGTGGCGGAAGCCGGTGGTGGCACGGTGATTCTCGGTGCAGGCGATTTTAAGCTGTCGCGTCATGCCGATGACGAAACGGTCATCATCAAAAGCAACATCACGCTGCGAGGCCAGGGCCACGCGACCCACATTTACCTCGACCCGAAGACGCCGCCGAATCAGTTGCGCTATTTCCCGATGCGCATCGGATCGGCCAAAGTGCCCGCGCACAATGTGGTGATCGAGCACCTGCGCTACACCGGCAATGACAAAGCCATCGGTGGAGGTTCGATCATGGGCTTCAATGCACGACTAGATGAGAAGGAGTCGCTCCTGCTGTCATGCGACAACGTCACAGTGCGCAACTGCTGGATCTATGATGCCAAACAAGCGGCAGGCTGCACCAAGGCGGCCACAGCGATGTATTTAGCCAAGTATGTCATCCCAGCAGAGGAAGCCAAAGAGGCGGCGGTTGATCCTGAAAAAGTGCGCACCGGCTACTTCGACGCCGACCGCATGGCCACCCAGTTCAAAAACTGGCAGGTCTATAACAACTACATCGAAACCTGCGGCAACAAGGCGGTCGAACTCGCTGAATGCAATGGCGGCCTCATTGCAGACAATCACATCGTTAATGTGGTGGATGGACCGCAGGTGATCTTTGGCAGCCGCAACGTGCAGATTCGCGATAACATCGTCCATTTTACCCGGACCGGCATCAACATCACCGAAGGCTCGCACCACATCCGCGTTAGTGGCAATCATGTGGAGCCGATGCCGGAGGTGTCCAAGAAGGCGGTGCTGCCCTGCCTGATCTTCCGCACAGAGCCGCTGCCCTTGCACTCAAAAATCAGCGACGTGGTGGTAACGGGGAATATTTTTCGCAACCAGCACACCGCTGGTAAATGCACCGTACGCTTCGTGACCCGCCCAGAAGCGCTCTCCTGCGTGTATGAGGGCATCACCCTCACGGGCAATGTCTTCGATGGGGATGTTCAGTTTTACGATTTACGCACCGCAGGCAGGACCACCGTCCAGGACATCGTCTTTGCAGACAATGTCTGCGAAGGAGCAGTGCTCTCCGAACCCCAGGAGGCGATGACTTCAAGCCATATCGTGGTCAGAGAAAATCTGCTGCGCCAGTCTGGAATGATCACCCTCAATGCGAGCAACTGGATCTGGACCGGCAACACGCATGTGAACGGAACGCTGGAGGTTGCTGCTGGTGCCAAAGGGAACATTATCCGAGACAATGTCACGGCTTCCCCCGTCACCGACAAAGGCACGGGCACCGTCCTGACTGGCAATGTCGTGATGAAGAAAGCCGAAGCTCCATGAAAAGATCGCCCCGCCATGTTCTGCTGCTGCTGATCTGGCTCAGCGTCCTGCCTGCCGCCTCCCCGGCGCAGTCATTGCGTCACTTATTCCTTGATCCAGCCTTTCTGGAGCAGGCGGAAAACGTCGCCCTGCATGTGAACCCGCCGCAGCAGCGGGAGGTTGTCATCCGCACGGACAAACCGTGGGAGCAGCTCATGATCAGCCTGTTCCTCACCGTGCTTGATGACGGCGGCAAGCTGCGCATGTGGTACATCTGCCGGGACAAGAAAAGCGTGCCCAATGTGGCCTATGCCGAGTCCGTCGATGGCGTGAACTGGATCAAGCCAAACCTGGGCATCGTGGAATACGAGGGCAGCAAGGACAACAATCTCGTCGGGCTGTCATCGCTCGAAGGCACGGTCTTTCGTGATGAACGCGCCTCGGCGGATCAACGCTACTGCTACATCACGCATCTCTTGGAAAAGGAGGGCGGCATGGTCAGGTTTTATTCACCCGATGGCCTGCGTTGGAAGCGCGACGCGGAACCTCTGGTGAAATTCGGCGCGGACAGTCAGGCGGTAACGTTTTGGGACGAGCGTGTCGGCAAGTATGCGCTCTACCTGCGCGGCTGGGAGCAGCGCGCGGATAGCTATCTCTACCGCACGGTGGTGCGTGTTGATTTGCCCAGCCTCACCTCGCCGGTCGCGGTGCTGCCCTCGGAAAAAAGCCGCCGCCTGTGGGGTAAAGAAAATCCCGCCGTGATCGATACCGAGTTCCCCAAGGTGCTCGCCACTGACGAGACGGATTCGCCCAACAGCGATGTCTATACCATTTCCGCCCAGCCTTATTCGCTCGATCCGCGCTGGTATGTCGGCTTTCCTTCGTTTTTTCAACGCATCGACTCCCGTAAAAAAGGCCGGCTGGACGTCCAGTTCGTCGGCAGCCGCGATGGCTTCCACTGGCATCGCTACGACCGCGAATCCTATGTGAGCCCCGGCATCGTCGGCAGTGGCAGCGAGGGCATGGTTTTCATGGGGCCGCACCTCGTCGTGCGTGGCGATGAGTTGTGGCAATACGGCACCGCCTTCTATTCGATTCACGGCGACAGCGAATCGCGCAAACATAAGGCTGACGGCATCATCTATCGTTATGTCCAACGCGTGGACGGCTTCGTCTCTCTTGACTTCGATGCCAAGGGCGGACGCTGCGTCACCGAGCTGGTGAAAGTGGACGGGCCGCAGCTTGCGCTCAATCTCGACACCACCGTGCTCGGCCACCTTCGCGCCGGTTTGCTCGCCGCCGATGGCACCGCCATCACGGGTTACGGCCCGGGCGACTGCCAGATCCTCCGCACCAACTCCACCCACGCGCTTGTCACCTGGAAAGGCGGCGGCAGTCTCGCAACCCTCCGCGACCGCGAAGTCCGCCTCACCTTCACCGGTGTCAAAGCCAGGCTCTACAGCTTTAGCTTCGTGCCCGAGGCACCTTGAAATCGCTGCTTTACCGTCACCGTGCAGAGGACTTGGTTGAACGTGCGCACCTCATCAGCGGTGCGTAAGAATAAGAAGAAAGAACGCTTCGACACCGCCTGCTGATCCCAGCAAAGATGAACCTGCGCCAACCCCGATGTGCGAGTTGTGTTGTCCTCTTTTACAACTTGGCAAGTGAACCTAGAGCGGCATTTTCGTCGGTTGTGAGTAAACGCCCCAAGGCAAGCCCCCATGTTCCCGAGCAGCTTCGCGGATTTACCGCGCAGGAGACGCGGATGGCCGCGCTCCTGCTGGTAGCTCCGCCGGGTTCCTTTGTGAGTTTAGAGAAGCTCGACGATGTCGCTCAAGAGAATGCAGACAAGACCGTTTTGGCGATCCAGTCAAAAGACTGCGAAGCAACGAACCCTGTGGCAGATAGGAGCGTGCAAATGTGGAAGACGTTTGCCAATTGGTCGCGTGATGTGGCTGCCCGACGGTTGGACGCTTCACGAACGACATTTGAGATCTATGTAAGCCGCAAAGTCAGCGGCAAGCTGATCGCCAGCTTTGCTGCGGCAAATTCAAAGGCGAGTGCGCTTGAAGCGTTCAATAATGCCCGCTCGTTCTTATGGGGAGAACCGCCAAAGTTCACCAAGAAAAGCGAAGCCGCAAAAACGTTGCTTCCTCACCTCGAAGAAGTGTTCGAGACCAGTCCCAAGGCATTCAGAGCAATCATTGAGCGGTTCCAACTCACCTGCGCCCTGAAAAATCCAGAATTGGACTTGTTCAACTTGGTGAAGAATATGATGACGCTTGAGCCAGAGGACATCATACGGGAAGTTGTTGTTGATGTGTATGGCTGGGTGAAGAAACTGGTCGCGGATGATCTGCGGCAACGCAGAGCACCTGTTATCAGTTCGGACGAATTCATGCGGCATCTCAAAGGTTCATACTCGCGACTCAAACCCGGCGGTGCCCTACCCGATCTCGGAGGCACGGGACCATCACCCTCAGAAGTGGCTAATCTTATGTGTCAGCAGTTCGTCCGCCAGATCGACATCATCAATGCTGAGGAGCAAACTCGTGATCGAGCCATCGCATGCTTGTTCAAAGCTCGCACAGCTCGAACTAAATGGAGTGATCGAGGTGCGGCCCTTGTACGCGAGGAAGATGTCAAAGAACTTGAAGACGGTTTGATACAGGTCTGGCGGAACACCAAGACCGATGTTTTTTCTGATCCCCACCGCACCGATGAAGAATTGAGGGGGCGGCTCCTATTGGCAAAGTGCGAGGGGCACACACGGAAAGTGGAGCAGAAGGACGTGCCGGATTATTTTATCCCAGGTTGCTTTCACGATCTCGCGGATCGCCTTGTGGTTGGGTGGCATCCCCGCTTTGATTCTCTCGTGCAACAATCATCATGACCACCCTCGGACATGAATTGCGGGTGGTTCAGAATCCAGCCCTTGGGGCGGTGGTTCTCTGGCGATTTGCCCGTGCGTATACAAATTGCCATCCAGTCAACGCAGCGTCCCCGCTTTGCCTCTTAACTCTCGTGCTGCCGCTGACATGGCATGCTGAGACCGCTTCGAACATTCACTCGACACGCGAGGCATCTGGATTGCGGGCGTTTGCCGATAAGTTTTCAGATTCAAAAGACAGCCGCCTTGATTCTCTCCTCGCAGTTCACGAACGTGCAGACCGATGGCGCGGCAAGTCTCTCGATTCCCTTCGGATGGGTTTGGGATGCGGGTTGCTCCGCTTGGATCAAAAAGGTGGGGTGCTCGCAAGTGATGCGGCTTGGCAGTCCGCAAAGCATCCACCCGCAGTCCGCATCCAGACGAACAACGCCGAGAAGGTTGGTGGCTGGTTTGCCAGACTGTCCATCATGGAAATCGCAGCCATCCTCCACGTCCGCTTCTAAATCATGAAATTTCACCTTCGGTCGGTCATCCTTTGGTCGTGGGATCCATCACATGCACCACGCATCATTCCATTCGAAGCCGGGATGGTGAATGTCCTCACTGGCAACGCCAGAACTGGCAAGTCAGCCATCATCCCGATTATCGATTACTGTCTTTGTTCTGGCACTTGTGCAATTCCCAGGAAAGTCGTTCGAGCTGCCTGTGAGTGGTTCGGCGTCGTTGTTGAAACTCAGGATGGGCAAAAGCTTCTCGCTAGAAAGAATCCCGGCGAGAGGGATGCGGTTGAGGAAATGTATGTCCTAGAAGGATCTGAAGTCGAGATCCCGGAACGGATTCACGAGCCAAACAGCAGAGTGGATCAAGTAAAGCGCCGCTTAGACAAGCTGGCTGGATTGAGCCACTTGGACTTTGCAGGTGGAGATGTAATGAATCCAACGGACCACAGAATCAGCTTTCGTGACCTCATGGCGTTTGTCTTTCAGCCGCAAAACGTCGTGGCGAATCGGGATATTCTTTTCTACCGAACAGAGAAGCTGGAGCACAAGCTAAAGTTGTCGCGAAACGTGCTTCCATATGTGCTTGGAGCAGTGACGCCGGAGATTCTTGCCGCCCAACACGAGTTGGACCGACTGCAACGTGAGTTCCGCCGAAAGCGCCGTGATCTTGAGAGGGCCAGGGCTGCCTCGTCACGCTGGGAAACTCAGATGTCCGCCCACTTGAGTAGGGCCGAAGAATTGGGCCTTCACACTGGCAATGCATCAGACAATCTCACAGTCGATACCATGCTTGAGATGTTGCGCGGCGTCGCGGCGAAGACGGTTGACGATTTTCGGGCTGACAGCACGACCATCTCTGGAGCTGTCGAGCGACAAATTGAGCTGGAGTCGATGGAAGACGATCTAGCCGCCAAACTCGGTGAGCTAAAGGGGCGCCAGGAGGAATTGTCCCGGCTTCGGGATGGCGCAGGAGGTTATCGACAAGCGTTGATCATCCAACAAGATCGCCTCTCGGTCTCAGGATGGCTGTCGGAGCAACCGGGCGAATCGCCAGATTGTCCCATCTGCGGTCACCCAATGGAAGCTCACAACGCGACATTGGAGGAGTTGAAAGCAAATCTCATTGAAGTTGAGAACGCAGCCAGCCAGCTTGGAGAAATGCCTGTCGCAGTTGATCGAGAGGTGCAGCATATACGACGGGCAATTGACGAAGCGGCTGAGAAGCTGAGTGACATACGGAGGCAAAAGAAATTGTTGGCATCCGAGTCAGACGAGGCGGGGAGGCGTCAATTCCGAGCGCTATCTGTCGCACACTTTCTTGGCCAGTTGAGCCAGGCGCTCTCACTTTATGACGAGGTCCAAGGTGAGGGAGAGCTCCCCACGGAGATAGCGGACCTTCAGGCTAGGATAGCAAGGCTGTTGCGCGAGGTTGACGAAACGGGGATAAAAGAGCGTCAAGACGCCGCGCTGGCACGAGTCAGCAACTATATCTCGCAACACATGCCTAAACTTGATAATGATCACGCTTCGAATGCGGCCGAGTTGGATGTCGCTGATCTAACCCTACGCATTAGTGGTCCTGAAGGAAAAAGCGAGCTTTGGAACATCGGCAGTGGCTCAAATCACCTGTCTTATCACGTCTCTACCTTGCTCGCGCTGCATCGGTTCTTCATTGAAGAATCCACCAGCGTAGTGCCTGGATTGATCATCCTAGATCAACCGAGTCAGGTGTATTTTCCGGAGAAAATACACCGTGGGCGTGCGATAGAGGAGCGTCCATGGAACAATGATGAAGACGTCGCAGCGGTACGAAAAGTCTTTGAGTTGCTGGGTGACATAGTCGAGCGCTCCAACGGTCGCTTGCAAGCCATAGTCCTGGACCATGCTCCAGACAGCGTGTGGGGTGAGATTCCGTTTGTCACTCTTGCTGAGGATTGGCACTCTGGAAAGAAGTTGGTTCCTGGTGACTGGTCGGGCGTTAATGAATGAGTCCTCTCCTGGACTCGATCACCGAACATGTTTCGCCTTGCCCACGTTGGTCAATCCGCCTGACCAGCTAGCATTTCAGCGTGGTGGCGTTCATGTCTGGCTCACATGATGACCGCCGCCGAACTCGCCCAATCCCTCCACACAGGCCGCACCGTGTTCGGCACGCTCATCGTCTCGCCTTCGCCGCGCTGGCCGGAGGTCGTGCGTGGTTGCGGACTCGACTTCGTGTTCATCGACACCGAGCACATCGCGCTCGACCGCTCGGAGCTTTCCTGGATGTGCCAGACTTACGCCGCGCTCGGTCTGCCGCCGCTCGTGCGCATTCCTTCGCCTGATCCGTATGCGGCCACGATGGTGCTTGATGGCGGCGCGGCCGGAGTCATCGCGCCGTATGTCGAAACCGTTGAGCAGGTGCAGCAATTGCGCGGTGCGGTGAAACTCCGGCCCATCAAAGGCCAGAGCCTCCAGCAGATGCTCGCCGGAGCCGCGCCAGAGCCTGCACTCGACGAATACATGCAAGCGGGAGCGAAAAATCGCCTGCTCATCATCAACATCGAAAGCGTCCCTGCCATCGAAGCCCTCGATCAAATCCTCGCCGTGCCCGGCATAGATGCCGTGCTCATCGGCCCGCATGATTTGTCATGCAGTCTCGGCGTGCCTGAGCAGTGGGATCACCCGAAGTTCCTCGCCGCGTGCGAGACGATCTTCCGCAAGGCCCGAGCCGCCGGGATCGGCGCAGGCATCCATTTCTGGGGTAGTATCGAGCAGCAGTCGCGTTTCCTGAGCCTCGGTGCGAACATGCTCATCCACAGCGCCGACATCTCCCTCTTTCAAAAGCATTTGCGCCTCGAACTCGATGCAATCCGCATCGCCAGAGGCATCAGACAACCTGTCTCCACCACCGACCAAGCCCTCATCTGACCCAATCATGAATCCCATCCTTCGCATCACTCTTATTCTGCCCATCCTCTGCGGTTTCCTCAGCGGTGCCGAGCCGTTCATCGAGAAACAAGACCTCTTCACCGCGGGCGAAGACCCGGCCTACAACATCTACCACATCCCCGGCATCGTCGTGACCGCGAAGGGCAGCGTGTTGGCCTGGTGTGAGGCGCGCAAACGCCCCGCTGGCGTCAGCGACTGGGACGACATCCGCATCCTGCTGCGCCGCAGCACTGATGATGGCAAAACGTGGAGCGCGCCGAAGAGCATCGCCAACGTCGAAGGGCCGAAGCAGAAGAACCCCTTCGCGCTCAAGATGAAGAACGTCGATCCCAACGACGTGACCTACAACAACCCCGTCCTCATCGCCGACAAGGACGGCACGGTTCACATGCTGTTCTGCCTCGAATACGAGCGCTGCTTCTACCAGCGCAGCGAGGACGACGGCGTGTCATGGAGCCAGCCGACCGAGATCACCGCCACGTTTGCGGCCTTCAAAAAGGACTACGACTGGAAGGTGCTCGCCACCGGTCCGAACCACAGCATCCAGCTCAAGACCGGACGCCTCGTCGTCCCCGTGTGGCTTTCCACCGGCACCGGCGGCAACGCGCATCGGCCCAGCGTCACCGCCACGATTTACAGCGACGATCAGGGCAAGACCTGGAAGGCCGGCGACATCGCCGTGCCCTGCACTGAGGAATGGATCAACCCAAATGAAACCGTCGCCATCGAACTCAACGACGGCAGCGTCATGCTCAATGTCCGCAGCGAATCGAAGGCGCATCGCCGCCTTGTCACGATCAGTCCAGATGGAGCGACCAGGTGGAGCACGCCGAAGTTTGACGACGCGCTGCTCGAACCCATCTGCATGGGCGGCATCGTGCGCTATAACCATGATGGAAAGAGCCTTATCCTGTTTTCCAATCCGCACAACCTCGACAAGGAGAACGGCAAGGCCGAGCCTGGCAAAAACCGTGACCGCAAAAACGTCAGTGTCAAAATCAGCCGCGACGAAGGCCAGACCTGGCCCGTGAACAAACTCCTCGAAGACGGCCCCAGCATGTACTCCGACATCACCGTCACTCAGAGCGGCACTATCCTCTGCTTTTACGGTCGTGGCACAAAGCCGGGCTTTGCCGGTGCTGGTCTCACACTCGCCCGTTTTAATCTTGAGTGGCTGGAGCAGTAGATTCGATTGGCAATCGAATGGGTTTGGACGTTCGGATTCGACTGCCAGTCGAATCGAACGCGGCGCAGACAGGCTTTGAAGTTCAGCCAAAAGCCGCGCCAAGCCGCTCGTGCATCACATGCACGGCTCTTGTCATGAAACTGTCGGCTTGAGATTACGCAGCGGCAGGAGCCGGAGCGGGCACAGATGGCTCCGGTTCTTCCGCAGGAATGGCAACAGGCTCGGCTTTGCTGGTGACGCGGACGAATTTCGGCTCGTAGGCGGCCCAGTTCTCCAAAATGTCCTTGGCTCGGGCGCTGTCGGTCTTTTCGAGATGGTCGAAGATGAGTTTTTTGAGCTGGTTGATGTCCTCGGGATCGCTGAGTTTCTCGCCCTTGATCATCTCGGCGTTGTGGAGTTTGGCGTAGCTGTCGGTTTCATCGAGCAGGTAGGCGACTCCGCCGCTCATGCCGGCGCCGAAGTTTTTCCCGAAGCTGCCGAGCACCACGACGGTGCCGCCCGTCATGTATTCACAGCCGTGGTCGCCAATGCCCTCGACGACGGCGGTGGCGCCGGAGTTGCGGACGCAGAAGCGCTCACCGGCGCGGCCGGCGGCGTAAAGACTGCCGCTGGTGGCCCCATACATCACGGTGTTGCCCATGATGCTGTTTTCCCAGGTCTTGTACTCGGCGCTGACGCGAGGGCCGGGCTTGAGGATGAGCTCGGCCCCGCACAGGCCTTTGCCGACATAATCGTTCGCCTCGCCGATGAGCGTGAGCTTGAGGCCGCCGCAGGTGAAGGCTGCAAAGCTCTGACCAGCGCTGCCTTCGAGCGTGACATCCACCGTGCCGGGAGCGAGTCCGTGATTGCCGTGGTTGAAGGCGATCTGGCCGCTGAGCTTGGTGCCGATGTTGCGGAAGGTGTTCTTCACCTTGTAGCGCAGCGGGCGCACTTTCATGCCGTCGCTGATGGCAAACTGAGCCTCCTGAATGATGCGGTCATCCAGCGGATGCTGGTCGAGGCCGTCATTGCGGTTCATCTGGCAGATGCGGGAGGAGTCCTGGCCCAGATCGCTGCCGACATCGCGCAGGATGCGGTCGAGCTTCAGCAGATTGGCCTTCGGATGGCCGGGGACTTCGCGCTGCTTCAAAAACTCGGGCCTGCCGATCATCTCATCCATCGTGCGCACGCCGAGGCTGGCCATGATCTCGCGCACTTCTTGTGCGACGGCGTTGAAGAAGTTCACGATCTGGTCCGGTGTGCCTTTGAATTTGGCGCGGAACTTCGGATCGGTCGTGGCGACGCCGACTGGGCAGTTATTCAAATGACACTGGCGCACATAAACGCAGCCGAGGGCGATCAGTGCGATGGTGCCGAAGTTAAACTCCTCCGCGCCGAGGATCGCGGCGATGGCGATGTCGCGTCCGTTGCGCAAACCACCGTCGGTGCGCAGCGTGATGCGCTCGCGCAGGCCGTTGAGCATCAAAACCTGCTGCGCTTCGGCCAGGCCGAGTTCCCAGGGCAGTCCGGCGTGCTTGATGGACGAGAGCGGACTCGCGCCCGTGCCGCCTTCGTGGCCGGAGATGAGAATAATGTCCGCGTTCGCCTTTGCCACACCGGCGGCGATGGTGCCGACGCCGTTTTCAGCGACGAGCTTCACGCAGACGCGGGCGCGCGGGTTCGCTTCCTTCAAATCGTGAATGAGCTGCGCCAGATCCTCGATGGAATAGATGTCGTGATGCGGGGGCGGGCTGATGAGCATGACGCCGGGCGTGGTGTTGCGCAGCCGGGCGATCATGCGGTTCACCTTCATCGCCGGAAGCTGGCCGCCTTCGCCGGGCTTTGCGCCCTGGGCCATTTTGATCTCCAGTTCCCACGCATTGGCGAGATATTCCGCCGTGACGCCGAAGCGACCGCTGGCGACCTGCTTGATCTTCGAGTTTGCCCAGTCGCCATTTTCGTAGGGCTTGAAGCGCTTCGGATCTTCACCGCCTTCACCGCTGTCGGACTTTCCGCCGATGCGGTTCATGGCGATGGCGAGCGCTTCATGTGCCTCAGGTGAAATCGCGCCAAGGGACATCGCCGCTGTGGTGAAACGCACGCGGATGTCTTCGATCGGCTCGACTTCGTCGATGGAGATCGGGCCTTCCTCTCCGGGCACGAACTCAAACAAGTCCTTCAAAGCCGTGGGCGTGTTTTCCAGCGCGGCCTTCACATAGGTCTCGTAGTCCTCGTGTTTGCCGCTCTTGACGAAGGTGTGGAAGTTTTTGATCACCGGCCCGGTGACGGAATGCATCTCGCCTTTCTGACGCGGGCGGTAATACCCCGGATCACCGAGGTCGATGCTGCTCTGTCCTTCGGGCAAAGCGGTGCCGTAGCCTGCCGCGTGGCGTGCGAGGGCTTCTCCCGCGATCTCTTTGAAGCCGATGCCGCTGATCTGGCTGGCGGTGCCGATGAAGGCGGCCTGCATCACTTCCTCGCCGATGCCGACGGCCTCAAAAATCTGCGCGCCGGTGTAGCTGCTGAGCACGGAGATGCCCATCTTGCTCATGATCTTGAGCACGCCTTTTTCGAGGCCTTTGCGGTAGTTCGTCACGGCCTTGGCAAAGCTAATGCCGTCGAGCTGCGGCTTCTTGGCCGTTTTGTCCTGCTCCACGATTTCACGGATCGTTTCAAATGCCAGATACGGGCAGACCGCGCTCGCGCCGAAGCCGAAAAGGCAGGCCATCTGATGCGTGTCGCGTGCCTCGCCGGTGTCGATGACCAGGCTGAGCCGCATGCGGATTTTGCGACGGTTCAGGTGATGATGCACCGCTCCGGTGGCCAGCAGCGCTGGGATCGCGGCGCGGTCATGATCAATGGCACGATCACTGAGGATGAGGATCTGCACGCGGTCCTTCGCGGCCTTCTCCGCCTCCTGGCAGAGCCGATCCAGCGCGTGCTTCATGCCGTCGGTGCCTTCGGCAATCGGCCAGGTCGTGTCGAGAATGCGATGCGGGTAATCCGGCAGCGCCTTGAGCGAGGTGAGCTCGTTTTCAAACAGGAAAGGCGAGTTCAGATGCACCACCTTCGCGTGCTCGGGAGTTTCGCCGAGCCAGTTGCGCTGCGCACCAAGCACGACATCGAGGCTCATCACCGCGCGTTCGCGGATCGGATCAATCGGCGGGTTTGTGACCTGTGCGAAAAGCTGGCGGAAATACGACGTGAGCAGGCGTGGCCGCGTGGACAGCACGCTTAGCGCGGCGTCGTCGCCCATCGAGTAAGTGGCTTCCTCGCCCTTGGCGAGAACGGGCGTGAAGGACATGTCGAGTTCCTCCTTCGTGTAGCCAAACGCGGCCTGCTTTTGCGACAAGGTGAGTATGTCGAGATCGCCTGCGGGCAGCTCGGGCGCGAGCGTGGTGAGGCTGGTGCGGTTGTTGAGCCATTCGCCGTAAGGCTTGCGGCTGGCGAGATCGGCCTTGATCTCGTCATTGAATCGCACACGACCGCGCATGACGTCGATCTCCAGCATCTCACCGGGCGCAAGGCGGCCTTTGCGCAGCACTTTGGCGTCGTCGATGGGCACGATGCCGACTTCGGAACCGAGGGCGAAGATGCCATCGCTCGTGAGCTTCCAGCGGCTCGGGCGCAGGCCGTTGCGGTCCAGACTGGCGACCACGCTGAGTCCGTTTGTGAACACCAGCGCCGCCGGGCCGTCCCACGGCTCGCTGAAGCACTCGTGATACTCATAAAACGCCTTCAGCTCGGCTGAGGTCGTCGGATCAATGCCATACGCGCTCGGCACCAGCATCGCCAGCGCATGAACCGGATCGCGACCGCTTTGCACCAGCAGATCCAGCGCCGCGTCTAGGCTGGCGCTGTCGCTCTGGCCTTGAGTGATGAGTTCCTTCAAAAGCTGCTCCTCGCCGTCCCAGATGACGTTTTCAAAGTCACTCGCCCGGCTGTTCAGCCAGTTGCGATTGCCACGCACGGTGTTAATCTCACCGTTGTGCGCCAGTGTGCGGAAGGGATGTGACAGCGCCCAGGTGGGGAAGGTGTTCGTGCTGAATCGCTGATGGAAGACGGCCAGCGCTGTCTCATAGTCGTCGCTTTGCAGGTCGGTGTAAAACTTCTGCAACGAGGATGGCAGCAGCAGCGCCTTATAGACAATCGTGCGATGCGAGAACGAGGCGATGTAGAAGTCCGCCAGCTTGTGAATGCGCGCCTTGAGACGCATTTCACGACGCACGAGGTAGAGCTGACGTTCGAAGGGATTGTCATCCATGCCCTCCGGCCGGGCGACGAGCAATTGCTGGATCACCGGCATGGTCAGGCGGGCCTTGTGGCCCAGCTCGTTCGGATTCACCGGCACGTCGCGCCAGCCGATGACCTGGATGTCGCGGTTGCGCAGCAGTCCCTCGGCCAGCAGGTGGATTTTCATCCGCTCGGTCTGGTCTGTGGGCATGAAAAACACGCCCACGGCGAGATCCATCGGGTGATCCAGCTCAAACCGCATCTCGTCGATGAACGGCTGGAAAATCTTATGCGGGATCTGCGTCAGCACGCCCGCTCCATCCCCCGTCACGCGGTCCGCGTCCACCGCGCCGCGATGCTGGACGTTGCAGACGCCGTTGATGGCAAGATCCAAGATGGATCGTGAACGCTCCCCCTTGATGTTTGCCACAAAACCGACCCCGCAGGCGTCTTTTTCATTATCAATGTGATGAAGGCTGCCTTCGTTCGGGATGTCCAGGTCGTAAAAGGGGTGTTTCATGGCGGCAAACCCCAGGCAGGCCGTCAACCGACCGGCATGGGGCATGGAGATTGGCTAGGTTGAGCCTGATCGCAATAGCAGGTTCAGGGCCGGGTTGGCGGAGAAGTTTTGGGACGGTTTTGGAGCATCTTGATCGCGGTGTAGTTTATGATTGTCCGCAAGTCTGTTGGACGTTATTCTCACCCCATGCAGAAAACCGCCCCAGCCACAAAAAAGACCAAAAGTGACGACGCGCTGCTCGACCAGGGCATTTCGCAGCTTCTGAAAGCTGTGAAACAGCATTCGGCGGCCAAAGGACGGCCCATCAAGCGCGATCAACTTCTCAAGGAAGGCTACAGCGAGCGTTTTATTGCCAAGGTTGAGCAGGCGTGATCACGCCTCGTTTTTTCGCAGTTGCATGAACATCTGGACTGAGATGTCGAGCAGCGGAGCCGCCATGCGGGCAAGCTTGAGCGCGTCTGCATGTGTCATAGACCCGGTCAGCGCCCGAATGATTTGTGCCGTCGTCATGCCATTGGCCCGAGCCAGTTGAATGGCCGTGGCGAGGTCAGTGTAACGAAGATAGGAGTCTGACATGGGTCAATGGAAACAAAACCCGCAGTAACGGCAAGACCATTGAGCGGAAAAATCTCACGCTATTTCAGGCTCGTCAAAAACCGCCTGAAAAAGTCCACCCCGGCCTCCAGATCGGCCACGGCGATGAATTCATCTTTCGTGTGAGCCTGCGCGATGCTGCCGGGGCCGATGGCGATGGCGGGTGTGCCTGCTGCTGCGAGGAAGGCGGCGTCGCAGAACCACGGTGCGCCGGTCAGTTCGCCTCCAGTGTCGATCAGCTTCTGCACGAAGGGATTGGCAGGATCGGTGTCGAGGTGGAATGCCTCGCTGGCGACGGTGACGCGGGCGGTTTCATCAATTCGCTTCACAAAATCGGTCAGCAGCGCCAAAGCGCCGCCCGCTCGCTGCAATCCGGGTGTGGTGCGGATGTCCACGCGGAGTTTGCAGGCATCGGCGACGATGTTGCTGCGCGTGCCGCCCTGGATCATGCCGAGATTGATCGTGCTGACGCCGAGCCATTCGTCCGCACCACTGGCTTCGGCCAAAAGTTCGCGGAAGTCGGAGTCGAGCGCCGCGACGAGCTTCGCCATCTTCACGATGGCGTTCACGCCGAGTTCAGGCGTCGCGCCATGCACGGCGACGCCAGTGGTGTGGACATCGGCCCACAGGCAGCCTTTGTGGCGAAAAACGGTCTTCAAACTCGTCGGCTCTCCGATGATGGCGAGGTCGTAACGGCCATGATGTTTCGCAAAGTGCTGCGAACCGAGCTGGGCGCTCTCCTCGGACATGAAACCGACGAAATGCACCTCCACCGGCAGATTCGGGATATCATCGCGCATTTCGCGCAGTGCCCACAGGAACGAGGCCATCGGGCCTTTGGTATCCGAGGCACCGCGGCCCCAGATTTTGCCGTCGCGCAGCTCTCCGCCAAACGGATCAATGGTCATGCCGCCAACGCTTACCGTGTCCGTGTGCGGCGCGAAGAGGATGCGCGGCTTCGGCCTGCCATCCGCGCTCGGATTCGTGGGAAAGCGGCCGATCACGTTGGGGCGGCCAGGCTCGACCTCGTCAAGAAACGCCTCGGCACCGGAGGCTTCGAGAAACTCAGCGATGAAGCGCGCGCATTTTTCCTCGCCGATGCCGTCGGTGCCGGGATCCCCATCGGGATTCACGGACGGGATGCGCACCAGCGCCTGAGTAAGTTCGATGACGTTCGCAGGAAGATGCATGTGGCAGAAAGGCACAGGCAGGAGCGAAGCGCAAGCACGCGCCGGATTTGTCCCACAGTGTGCCGATTTTGGCAAAGAAGGCCCTGAGGCAGGTTCATTGCGGCATTGTTGTAACCCGCGTGCAACTTACCGCGTTTTACGACCATGAAAATCAACCACCACACTCTTGCCTGCTTGCTTTGGAGCATCGGCGGCGTGTTTTTGCAGGCCGCCGACCCCGCTGTGCCTATGGTGGCCCCGACGAAGGCCATGGACGGCAAAACGATCTTCCAAACCGTCTGCGCTCAATGCCATGGCAACAGCGGCGAGGGCAAGGTGGAGCTCAAATCGCCCTCCATCGCTGGAATGCCCTCGTGGTATGTGGGCACGCAATTCACGAACTTCCGCGAAGGCCGGCGTGGTCATGACGCCGCCGATCCGCAGTCCTTCATGATGGCCACCATTGCGAAGGCGCTGCAGTCGGAGCAGATCAAGGCGGTCGTCGAGCATGTCGAAAAGATGCCCATGGTTGTGCCGCAGGGTCCAAACCGTGAAATGGCCGAGGCCAGCGCCCAGGCGGGCATGCAACTTTTCCAAGAGCGCTGCATGGAGTGCCACCGCTACAACGCCAGCGGCGAGATGGCCTTTGGCAGCCCTCCGCTACTTGGCCGCCAGGGCTGGTATCTGGCCGATCAGCTCAAAAAATTCAAAACCGGCAAACGCGGCACTCACAAAAGCGACGTGAACGGGGCCAAGATGGTGCAGATCACCAACTTCTTCATTGAGGACGACCAGATGCTTCGCGACGTGGTTGCCTACATCTTGACGCTCAACCCCGACCCCAACGCCTCGAAGGAGACGCAGGAAAAGCAGATCCTCGAAGGCAGTCCGTTCAAAGACGCGACAGCAGCAAGTCAGTAGGGCGGGTTTGTTCGGCGTATGACTTGTGCAAAGTCATACGGTTACGTTTCATGCCTTCAGCGCCCAGTCGAGCAGTGACTGGGCGTCTTTCCACACGCCTTCGCTGGTGTCATTGAGCACCACGACGATGCGGCGGCGGCCGTTGCGCTCACCCGTGGCGACGAGGCAGTAGCCAGCAGCATCGGTGTAGCCGGTTTTCATGCCATCACAGTAGCTGGCGGTGCGCAGGACGCGGTTCGTGTTCGCCAAGTCGATGGATTTGCCGTCAGGCCGTGTGAACTTGTAGCTCTGCAGCTTCACGATCTTGCGCAGATCTGGCAGCTTGTCTGCGGCCTTGGCGATGGCGGCCAGATCACTTGCGGTGCTGTAAGGATCTTTGTCCGTCGTGGAGGGCAGGCCGTGCGGATTGACAAAAAAGGTGTTGTCTAGACCGAGCGCTTTCGCTCGTGCGTTCATCTTGTCGGCAAACGCAGCCACGCTGCCTGCGTTGTCTCGCGCGAGCGCCTGCGCGATGTCGTTGGAGCTTTTCACCATCATGGCGGTGAGAAGCTGGCGGCGGGTGTAAGTCTCGCCGACTTTGAGGCCGATGCGCACCGGGGCGCACTGCGTGTCGCTCAGTTCAATGGTCACGACCTTGTCCAGATCACCCGCCTCGACGACCAGGAGGCCCGTCATGATTTTCGTGGTGCTGGCGATGGCGCCTTTCACATTCGGGTTCTTCTCAAACAAAATGTCTTCGCTCTCAGCGTCGATGACGATGCAGCGCACGGCGCTGATCTGCGGGATGGGGCCGCGGAGGTTTTTGATCTCGATCTCATGGCGGACTTTCTTCGTCTTCTCCAGCTCCTCGGCCAGTTGCTTCTTGAGATGCTCCACCATGGCCTCGCGGGCAGCGAGCTGGGATTGCTCCTGCTCGATGCGCTGGCGCTCGGCGGTGATGGCGTGCTCGCGCTTTGCGACGGCGGCGATTTTTGCCTCCGCCTCCTCCTCACGCCACTGGAGCTGCTGCTCGCGCTTAGGGTCGTCACAGCCGGCCAGCGTGGCGCAAAGCAGACCTGCGGCCAGTGCGCGGCCCGCGTGTTGAAAAGAGATGGAAAGGATCATGTTAAAGTTCGGATAGAAGTTCTTTCAGGCGGGCGACGGGCCACTGGCCGGGTGCATTCGAGGTGCCAATGAAGCCGTAATTCAGCAAGCTGCCACTTTTTGCCAGCACCAGCCGCGACACACGGCCCCAAGGTCCCATGCCCATGACGGAAAGGCGCAGACGATGCGTGCCGCCGGTCAGTTTCATGAGGCGGATCAAATCCTCCTGCGTGTTCAGGTAGGTGGCGAACTTCACGGCATCGAGACCGGCCTGCTGGCCGAAATTCACCGCGCCGAGCAGCACGTCGTCCGAAGGTGTGGCCTGGAAATCGTGAAACGAGCCGAGCACCGGCACCCCGGCGGCGCGCGCCTTGGCGATCGTGCCCTGCATCTGCATGGCGCTGCGCAGTTCCAGGTCGATGAGCGTGGCGAGATCGAGCAGCGGCTCAATCATGGCGGCACGGCCCGCCGGATCTTCCGGCCCCTGGCCGCCTTCTGCCGGATGGCGGGCGGTCAACAGCAGCGGCAGCTCGTTGCCAGCCAGCAAGGCCCGCACATCCGTCGCTGGCAGCTTGATCAGGTCCAGCCGTAGTTCTGCCACGTCGCACAGAGCGGCCCGTGCCGCTGAATCGAGCGAGGTAAAGAACTCCAGGGCCGCCGCATCAGAGATGGCACCCACGGCGAGTGGGCGGGAGGACATGAGCAAGTTTTTAGTGGAAACGAGTTGAGCCATTGGCTAGGCGGACTATAATTTTAACAATTCTGAATAAATTTTAGTTAGTTACTCGCCATTATGCTTGGCCGAAAGCAAGAAATCAATTTGCAGCTCACCGAACTGCTCGACAGCGCCCTGCTGGCGTTCTGTCTGTGGTTTGGGCATTTCCTGCGCGCGGATTTGGTGCCGGTCTTCATGCCAGACGCGGTGGAGATTCCGCCCTTGGAGAGCTTTTACTGGGTGATCGCGGTCGTTGCACCGTTCACGCCCATCGTGCTGGAGGCGCGTGGCTTTTACTCCAACATCGCGAACAAAACCCTCGGTCGGTCCATGCGCCAGCTCATGGATGCGCTGGTTGTCATCGGCATGGGCGTCGCCTTTTGCATGGTGTTCTTCAAATGGGCGGTGGAAAGCCGCGCCGTGGTCGTTTTCTCCGTCGCTCTTGGGGCGCTCTCACTGCTGCTGCGCGAGGCCTGGCAGCGCGACCGGCTGCGGCGCCAGATGATTTCTGGCAAAGGCCGCGAGCGCGTGATCATTGCTGGTGAGCAGGGGGACATCAACGCCTTCGTTGCGAATCTCACCGCCGAACAACGGGCGGAGATCGAGGTGCTGGGGCAGATTGACATCACGCGGCAGCCTTTGGCCGAGCTGGTGGCCGCGCTGCACGCGCACTCCATCAGCCGCGTGCTCTTTGCCGCCCAGCATGTGCATTTCAGCAAGATCGAGGAGGCTGTGCAGGCTTGCGAGACCGAGGGCGTCGAGGCATGGATCGCCGCCGATTTCTTCCAGACCGCCATCGCCCGCCCGACCTTCGACGTGCTTGGTGGTCGTCTCATGCTGGTGTTTCACAGCACGCCGCAGGCCTCCTGGGAGCTGCTTTGCAAAGGCGTCGTCGATCGTGTCGGGGCGCTTGTTTTGCTGCTGCTCTCGCTGCCGCTGTGGCTGGTGGCGATTCTGGCCATTCGCTTCAGCTCCAAGGGGCCGGTGTTTTTCCGGCAGGAACGCGCCGGGCATTACGGCAAGCCGTTCATCATGTGGAAGTTTCGCACCATGCATGTGGGCGCCGAATCTCAGCGCGCCGGACTCGAGGCGCACAACGAGATGGACGGCCCTGTTTTCAAGATCACCAACGACCCCCGCATCTTCGCTTTTGGCCGCTGGCTGCGCCGCACCAGCATCGACGAGCTGCCGCAGCTCATCAACGTGCTGCGTGGAGAGATGAGCCTTGTCGGCCCGCGGCCACTGCCGGTGTATGAGATTCAGCGCATCGAAAAACACGCGCAGCGCCGCCGTCTAAGCGTCAAACCCGGCCTGACATGCCTCTGGCAGGTCACCGGTCGCAACGGCATCAAGAACTTCGAGGAGTGGGTCGCGCTCGACCTCAAATACATCGACAACTGGTCCTTCTGGCTGGATTTGAAGATCCTCGCGCAGACACTTCCTGCTGTGATTCGCGGCAGCGGCGCGAGTTGAGCGCAGAATTCACTGTTCTCGTCGTCTGAACTGCGGCACAGACGACGCACATGAAAGTAGAACGCCTCAAATACGTCATCTGGGCCGCCGACATGAACCGCGCCGTGAATTTCTACGCGCAGGTCTTCGGTGGCACGATCCTCAAGCAGAACGACATCATCAGCGAGGTGTCCATCTGCGATGGCATCATCGGCATCCACGGCGGCGGCGAGGGCAGCCGTACCTGGACCGGCCTGAGCTTCCAGGTGCCGGACGTGATCGAAGGCGCGCATGAAATCGTCGCCGCAGGCGGCCAGCTCACGCGTGAACCTCAGCCCGAAAACGGCGAACCGCCGCATCTCGCGATGTGCGTGGACACCGAGGGCAATGAGATCATGCTCACGCGCAAACGCGCGCACTGATCACGCCACCGTCAGCGGGCCGTCAAACATCGTCAGGCTGATGACTTCGGTCCTGGCGACATGCGGTCCGTGCTGAGTGCCTTTGGGCGCGAAAAAGAGCGTGCCTGGCATGTAAGTGACATCGCTTTCCTGCCATTCGCCGGAAAGAATCCATGCCCATTCATTCGCTGCGGGATGCGCGTGAGCGGGAATGGTCATCCCGGCATGAAACTTCCGCAGCACCACGACACCGCCCGTGGCCTCATGCCGATGCAGAATCTTCAGCTCAACGCCTTCATAGGGGCCGGGCTGCCACGGCTTTTCGTCAGCAAGAGCGAGGTAAGGAAACATGAGGCATCAGGCCAGCGACGGCACGCGGACGTTCACATCGACATCCGCCTCGTAATCCACGCCTTCGAGGCCGAAGCCGAAAAGGCGGAGGAAGCTGGCCTGGTAGCCTTCAAAGTCACCGAGTTCGGCAAAGTTTTCGGTGTTCACCACGTCCCAGCGCTTGAACACGAGTTCCTGCACGGCGGGGGCCATCTCCCAGTCATCGACACGGATGCGGCCAGCCTCGTCCGGCTGCGGCTTGCCGTTGTAAAGGCGCTCGCGGAAGAGGCGGTCCATCTGCTCGATGCAGTCTTCGTGCGTGCCTTCAGCCTTCATGACCTTGTAAAGCAGGCAGATGTAAAGCGGAACGACCGGAATCGCGGAACTGGCCTGTGTGACGAGTGCTTTGTTCACCGAAACCCAGGCTTTGCCGCCAATCGGAGCGAGTTTGGTGTCGAGCACGCGCTGCACACGCTCCAGGTCTTCCTTGGCATGGCCGATGGTGCCGTTCTTGTAGATCGGCCAGGTCAATTCAGGCCCGATGTAGCTGTAGGCCACGGTCTGCGTGCCTTCGGCGACTACTCCTGCGGCAAGGAGGGCATCAATCCACATCTCCCAGTCTTCACCGCCCATGACGGCGGTGGTTTGGGCGATCTCGTCGTCGTTGGCAGGCTCGATGGTCACCTCATTGATCACGCCAGTGCCGGTGTTGAGGTTTTTGTTCGTGTAGGAATCGCTGCCGATGGGCTTGAGCACCGATTTGAAGACCTCGCCGGTCTTCGGATGCGTGCGGCGTGGCGAAGCGAGGCTGTAGATGATGCAATCGACCTGCCCGAAGTCCTGCTTGATCGCCTCGATGACTTCCGCCTTCATCGCGTCGGAGAAGGCGTCGCCATTGAACGAGCGCGCATACAAACCAGCGGCCTTGGCCTCGTTTTCAAAAGCGGCGGAGTTGTACCAGCCCGTGGTGCCGCAGCGGTCGGCCTCGGCGGGTTTTTCAAAGAACACACCGATGGTGGCCGCGTTTGACCCAAACGCCGCCGCGATGCGCGAGGACAGGCCGTAGCCGGTGGAGGAGCCGATCACGAGCACCTTCTTCGGCCCGTTGGCGATGGGGCCACGTCCTTTGACGACGGCGATCTGGTCAGCGATGTGTTTGGCACAACCGGTGGGATGCGCGGTGGTGCAGATGAATCCACGAATTTTGGGGGCGACGATCATAGTTGGATGTTTTGAGCGTTAGCAGCCGCGAGTGGGCTGGCAACTGGTTTTCCCCGCCTGGAATGAACCGCACCCCAAGAGAGCTGGAAATGAGTTCGTGTCATGGAGACGGCAAAATGATAATTTGCCGCCCGCATTTGCCAACCTCTCCAGCTATTCATGAAAGCCACCCTCATTTTGACTCTTGCGCTCGGCTTCGGTGCCCGGTGCTCACTCCTCGGCGGCACGCCACCGCCTCTCGCTCCCGGATTGGTGGTGACCGAGTATCCGCGCCATGAGTTGCAGGCGAATGACAAGCACAGCTTCATCGTGCCCGTGGAGAAGCTGGGCGAGTCGGTGGGGCGGAAATTCATCGTCGAATCCCTGGCGCCGTGGAAATGGGATGACGAGCGCAATGCCGTGGCGCGAGGTTTTCTGGAGATCGCAGCGGATGGGGACTACCGCTTCACCACGCGCAGCTTCTATGACCGCAACCTGCTCATGATTGATGACAAAGTCGTGTGCGCTTTTGGCGATGGCGATGAGACCGTGGCGACGATCCCGCTCAAAAAGGGGCGGGTGAGCATTCTCTCCGCCGGATTCGTAGGTGGCCGTGGCTCCAGCGGCATTGAGGTGCGCTGGCAGCCTCCCGGCCAGACGGAGCTGAGCGCGATTCCTCCACGTCTGCTAAAACACATCCATGACGGCACCGTGAAGCCCCAGCCGAAAGAGCAGGTGAAACCCAAGCCGGGGGCGCGTCCGTCAGGGCTGATCGCCTCGCATTTGATCACGGTCGCCGATGACTTTGTCGTCGAGGCCTACAAGAACGGCGTGCGTGTTCAGGATGGTCAGCGCAAGCTCTTGAACGAAATTCACGGCGCCACGGCCGAACGCATGAATGTGGAGGTGCGCCCCGGTGACTGGATCGTGTTTCACGTCGTGAACAATCATCTGCGCTGGGGCGGTGCGAAGTACTTTGCCGTGGCTGGCTGTCTTGACACCAACGATTTTGGTTTTGTTTCCGATCCCACGTCGGAAGCCTGGTCGGTGTGCGATGATCCCTCACGCGTTCGCGATTTCATCCGCAGACGCGATGAAGGCACGGACATTCGCGTCGGTGCCATCGCCAAGCCTTGGGTGGATGGCGATGCGCTGATCAAGAAGCATGCGGGAGCTGGATTCCCCGGCAAGGCGCTCTGGGGCGGTGGCGGCTCGACATGGATCAAGTTTGTTGCACCTCAAAAGCCAGCCAAGCCTGTCGCTTTGCCCTCCCATGAAATCGTGCCGGTGAAAGAGGTGATCCTAAAGCCTGCGCCGCCACCCGCACCGAAAGCCATGCTGAATCCCACACGCTGGCCGGTGCAGATCTTGTACGCCATGTATGGCAGCGGCGACAGGAATGCGGATGTCACCCTGCGCCTGAAAGAACTTGTGGAAACGAAGAAGACATGGTTTGCCGTCAATCCATCGACGCTCGGCATCGACCCCATTCCTTACTGGAATAAAAGTCTGTGGATTGCCTTCATGAAGGACGGCGTGCGCCGCGAAGTGCGCCGCTACGAAAATGAGCATGTGCTGCCCGAATACTTCCACGGCCCGCAGGACGCGTCCGAACTCGCCAAATGGCTCCCCTCCAGCCGCTGGCGCTCCGAGAAGGGTGAATTGCAATTCAACGCCGATCACACGGCCACCGGCTACGGAGTCGAGGGCGCGCCTACCTGGGAAGCGCTCGCCAATAACAAGCTCCGCATCACTTGGTCTGCCGAGCGCAAGGTGGAATACCACTTCGACTACACCTGGAGCAGCTTCCACGAAGCCGAAAACGACAAGGTCGTGTTTCACGTTGTGCCGTGAGCTGGCCGAATTCACGATTCCGCATGTTTACTTCACGCCTTTGACCTCGAAGCCCTCGGCTTCGAGCACCGCGCGGATTTTGGCGGGCTGATCGCCTTGGATCTCGATGCGCTTGTCCCTCACCGTGCCGCCGCAGCCGCAGGCGGAACGAACGCGTTTGGCGATGGTCTCGATGACGGAGACGGGCAGATGCGTGGCGAAGTCTTTGATGACGATCACCGTCTTGCCGCCGCGATGCGCGGTTTCGCGCTGGAGCGTGACGCGGCCCATCTTCCAGAGGCGCTGTGGGGAACCGGGTTCGCCTTTCTGGGGCGGGCCAGGCGGGAGATTAGGCAGGTTGAGGCTGGCGAAGGGATCGTTGTTGGGGAGTGGCTTCATGGCGCGGTGGTCTGCGTGGGCACGAAGAACTCGCGCCGCAGTTTGCTGAACACGATTTCAGACGTGCCAAATTTTGGCAGCAGGTGACGTCTGCCGGTGGAGTAGGTGACATAGACCTCGTCGTTGTAGAGGTGCATGAAGGGCGTGTTCACCGCATTGTAGTCCACGACGGAAAACGCCAGCTTGTAGCGTGAGTGGCTGGAGTCGATCTGCACGACCTCGCACTTGTTTCGCGAGACCGCAGCACCGCCCATCGGCACGCTTTGCGCGGTGAACATGGCCACGAGGCCGATGGGCTTGCCATAATCACAAATCGTGGGCCGTCCGATGCCGTAGGTCCACTTTTTGACGGGTGTGTCGAAGCTGTAGAGATCCGATTTGCCCGCCTTGCTCAGGAGGTAGCCGCTTTCGACGACATTGGAGCGCAGGTGCAGCCAGACGTGCTCTTTGTCCTGCGTCATGGCCGGTTCAGCGAGGATCTTGACCTCAGTGGACAGCACGCGCGGATCAGGAGCGCCAAGCAGCTCCCATGTCGCACCCTGATCGTCGCTGCGCATGAGAATATTGGTGAGGAGCAGCGTTTTTCCGTCCTCGGAGTTCTTGATCTGGATGGTGCTGTAAAGCTGGCCGTCGAATTCGACGAAATCGCAGGCAGTGCTGATGCCTTTGGAGAAGGATTCACCGACTCCGGCACCAAACAAGAAGTCGAGATGGCTCTGCACGGTGGTCTGCGTGAGATCGAGCACCTTGTCCGGCTGTTTGGCGATGGTGCAGCGTGCTTGATGCAAACCGGAGAGTGAGGCGGTGGAGATGGTGTAGTCCTTGAAGAACACCCGAGTCATCGATCCCGGATCACCCTCGCCGCTGACAGTGAAGAAGATGCGCAGCGTGTCGTCATTGAGGCGATGCAGCATCGGCGCGGCGACGAACTTGCTGGCGATGGTGATGCCGTTGGAGGATTCGCCCGCAGCCGCCACATCGACCCACTTCACCGTGGCGGTGGGGTTCAGGATGTTGAAGACCGCCATGCGGGCGATCTGGCCCGCCTTGTTTTCCTCGGGTGTGATTTCACTGCACTGATACACCGCGTAACCGATGCCCTTCACGATGCGAAGCGACGACTGATGCGCATACTGCTCCGTCATGTGGTTGCTCACGATCTGCGCCTGATCCACGAACGAACGTCCTGAAATTTCAGCATTGGGAAGCTGTCCGAAACCACAGCATGCGCTGAGGAGCAGCAGGAGAAGGATTCGGATGGGATGAATCATGGAATCAGCCGTTTTAACTCCCAGATAGTTCTTGCTGCAATGTCCTTTCACGAATTTCATGCCCTGGCCGTCATCGCAGCTTCATTTCCATATCATGCCCGACGCTTTCACATACGACGTCTTCCTGAGCCACAACCACGCGGACAAGCCACAGGTGCGGCGACTGGCGGAGCGGCTGAAGGCGGCGGGGGTGCGGGTGTGGTTGGATGAGTGGGTCATCCAGGCGGGGGACATCATCGCGCTGAAAGTGGATGAGGGGCTGGAACAGTCGCGGGTGCTGCTGCTGTGCATCTCGCCGGCGGCGCTGGCCTCGGGCTGGGTGGCGCTGGAGCGTAGCACCGCCGTCCACCGCGACCCGGCCAATGCGGGCCGCCGGTTCGTCCCGCTCCTGCTGGGCGACTGTGCTCTCCCGGATACGCTCCGGCGCTACAAGTATGTGGACTTCCGCGAGGAATCCGAGGCGGTGTTTGCGGAAGTGCTGGCCACCTGTCAGCCCGAAACGCAAACTTTGCCGTCCGCACTTACGCCTGAATCTCAAAAGGTGTCGGCGGTGAAAAAGGCGGAAGGGTCAAAGCCACGTCAGAATACCGAGCCGCTGGAGAGCAAGCTCGCAGGACACAGTGGTAAGGTCATGTGCGTGTCCGTTAGCCCAGATGGGAAATCGGCTGTTTCCGGCTCAGCGGACAAGACGCTCAGAATTTGGGATCTCGTGACACATGAATGCCGGGTAACGTTGGAAAGGCACACGCATGCGGTTACGTCCGTTGCAATCGCGCCGGATGGGAGAAGGATCATTTCAGGATCGAGCGGGGGAGGCATTCGAGTGTTCGACGCCAACACACTTGTAGAAAAGCATGTTTTTAATCATTCGGATGCCGGAATCCTCTCCTTGGTCTCTCTGACTGATAGTTCTCGGCTCGTCAGCAAAGAAGCGAGTAATAAAATAAACGTTTGGGACCTGTATTCTGGAGAGTTGATCAAATCCATCAGCGTTGGACTGACTCGCGGCGACCAATATCCTTCATCGACAATGGATTATGACGAACGATCTGGCGCCTCACTTATTGCTGGGGGATACGACGAGGGTTATTTGGCTCTTTGGGACCTCACATCCGAAGATCTATTGGTGGCCATCAAAGTTCATGAAGATAAAATTTCGTCTCTTCAGATTAGTCCCGACTATCGCTTCATCGTCACAGGCTCTCACGACAAAACTGTGAGAGTGCTCGACCTCAGTTCAATGAGTTGCACGCGGATTTTGGAAGGTCATAAAGGTAAAGTCATCGGAGTGGCCATCTCGACGGACTGCGAGTTGATTGCTTCAGTGTCGGAAACAGATCAAACAGTGCGGGTTTGGGAGTGGAAGTCTGGAATTTGTTTGCAGACATTCGTAACAGAAGCTGATGATGCTCCGCATTGTATTTGTTTTTATCGAGATTCATCGAGGCTGATTGTTGGCACATCTAAAGGCTCCTTGAATGTTTACCGGATTGAACGTGGTGCCTTCGTTGAGAAAGCCATGCTATATGTCAATGCCAAGGTTGTGTTGCTCGGCGAAGGGACGGTTGGAAAGACTTCTCTGGCACATCGCTTAATCGAGGACAAATACGTCGTTCGGGACCGCACGCACGGCATGAACGTCTGGCGACTGCCGTTACCATTTCCACCCGACGCGACGCTGGAGCGTGAGGCACTACTGTGGGATCTCGCTGGGCAGGAGGATTACCGTCTGATTCATCAGCTTTTTCTGGACCAAACTGCGGTCGCACTGATGCTCGTCAATCCGCAGAACCCTGATCCCTTTGTCGATGTGGGCGATTGGCTCAAGGCATTGAAGACCACGAACGCCCCGGAGGCGAAGCGGGACGCGGCTCGACTACTGATCTTCTCTCAGATCGATGTCGGCGGGATGAAACTGGGCAACGCGAAGATCGACCTGTTTCGCGAACAACACGGCTTTGCCGACTGGCTCCCGACCAGCGCCAAGACGGGCGAGAATTGCTCGGACAAGAAGAACAAGGGCAAGCCCTCGAAGCTGAAACAACTCATCGCGGGGAGCATTCCGTGGGATAAGCTGCCGTGGACGAGCACGCCGCGCCTGCTGGCCGAGCTGAAGAATGCCGTGATGGCGATGCGCGACGAATCGGACATCCGCCTGTTACGTTTCTCCGAACTGGCGCAGCGGCTGGAACAGGCGCTGCCGGGCGAGAAGTTCGGCGAGTCGGACCTGCGCACGGCGGTGACGCTGCTGGCCAATCACGGTCTGGCCCGCCCGCTGAAGTTTGGCGATCTGGTGCTGCTGCGCCCCGACCTGATCAATGGCTACGCCGGGGCAGTCATCCGCGCGGCGCGGGCGCATACGGATGAGATCGGCTGCGTGCTGGAGGCGGACATTTACCGGCCGGACTTCGACTTCACAGGCGTCGAGCGGCTGAAGCATCGCCCGGATGAGGAACTGCTCCTGCGGGCGCTGGTGCAGACCTTTCTCGATCACTCGCTCTGCATTGCCGAGGACACCCCGCACGGACGGCACATGGTCTTCCCCTCGCAATACCGCAGGGAGAAGGATCTCCCGCATGAGCCAGACATCTTCGTCTCCTACAGCTTCAGCGGCGAGTGGCAGACGGTGTGGACGACGCTGGTGGTGCGGCTGTGGTATAGCCAGGAATTCGCGCACCGGGAATTGTGGCGCAATGCAGCGGAGTTCGAGTCGGCCAGGAAGCAAACGCTGGGATTGAAGATCACGAAGGTGGGCGACGGGGCCGCGACGATCAGCCTCTACTTCGACCATGGGCTACCCGACGAGTTGAAGGTCATCTTCATCGAGTATGTCCACCGCCACCTCGCGAAGTACGCCTGCGAGGTGTCGCGCGACCGGCGCTACGTGTGCCCGGAGTGCGGCAAGCTCGTGAAGGATCTCGACGCGGTGCGCCGGCGCCTCGAAGCGAAGAAGGACTTCATCACTTGCCAGGAGTGCGACGAAAAGGTGCCATTCGTGGACTTCATCAAACAGCGGCTGAAGAGCGATCCTGTCGCCCGCAAGATTCTGGCGATGGACGAGACGGCCACGCGCGAACTCGACACGCAGGCGCTGGAGCAAATCCTCATCGGCCACATGATGGCCATCGCGGGCGAGGCGAACCAAATCTTCCGCCCGGTGACGATGTTCGACCACGGCATCGATGGCGAAGTGGAGTTCAAAGATAACGACGGCAAGGCCAGCGGCAAGCGCATCTACATCCAGCTGAAGAGCGGCAACTCCTACCTGCGCACCCGCAAAGGCGACGGCAGCGAGGTCTTCGACGTGAAGAACGACCGCCACCTCGACTACTGGGTCAGCCAGCCGGTGGATGTGTATCTCGTCATCCGCCAGACGGACGATCTGAGCGGACAGCAGGTCATCCGCTGGATGAACGTGACGCGCTATCTCAAGGCCCGGAAGGACAAGAAGAGTCGGCAGATCATCTTCAGCGGTGAGAAGCTCGACATGGAGGCGGTGTGGAAGGTGCGGGATTGTTTTTTTCCGAAGACGTGATGATGTCGAGTGATGAGTGACGAACTTTTGCCCAACTCTGAAATCATCCTCTATCAGACGGAGGATGGGCGCACGCGGATCCAGTGTCGGTTTGAAAATGAAACGGTGTGGCTCACGCAGGCGCTCATGGCAGAGCTATTCCAGATTGGGGTGAACACAGTGAATTACCATCTGAAGGCAATTTTTGCCGAGGGGGAACTGCGCCCGGAGGCAACTATTCGATATTATCGAATAGTTCGAACCGAGGGTGCCCGGCAGATCACCCGGCAGATCGAGCACTACAATCTGGAGGCTATTCTGGCCGTGGGTTTCCGCGTGCGCAGCCACCGTGGCACGCAGTTCCGACAGTGGGCCATTGGGCGCTTGAACGAGTATCTGGTGAAGGGTTTCACCATGGACGATGAGCGGCTCAAAAATCCGCCGGGCAAGGGGCAGAAGGATTACTTCGACGAGCAACTGGAGCGCATCCGGGACATCCGCTCCTCCGAGCGACGCTTCTACCAGAAGGTGCTGGATATTTATGCGACGAGTGTGGACTACACGCCGAACACAGAGATGTCGCAGATGTTCTTCGCCACGGTGCAGAACAAGATGCACTGGGCGGCACACGGCCAGACGGCGGCGGAGGTGATTCATGCGCGTGTGGACGCACAAAAACCTTTCATGGGACTGCAGACGACGCGGCCCGGCGGCATCATCCGCAAGGATGACGTGTCCATCGCGAAAAACTACCTTGATGGTGAAGAACTCGGCGCGCTGAACCGGATCGTGAACGCCTACATCGAATTTGCCGAGCTGCGGGCGTTGCAACGCAAGGTGATGACGATGCGGGACTGGATCACGAAGCTGGATGAGTTTCTCAAACTCTCCGAGCATGAGCTGCTGGACCATGCGGGCAGAATTTCCGCCGAGCAGGCGAGGATGAAAGCGGAGGTGGAATACGACCGCTACCGGGTACTGCTGGATTCGCAGCCGCGCATGGTGGATTTGGATTTTGACAAGGCGGTGACGGAACTGAAGAGGCTGCCGAAGCCGAAGAAACCCAAGTTGCCGAAGCAATGATGTGAACGGCGTTGAAGAACCTCAGCTCGCGTTGATGTCCTTGTTGTAATACACTTTCACGAACTTCATGCCCTTCTTGTCGTCGTAGCCGCGTTCGATCTGGGGATCGGCGTCGCTGCTGCCGGGCTTGATGTGGATTTCGACGCCGGTGTCGAGGCGGAGGACGGCGGCGATGCGTTTTTTGGCCTTGGTGAGGTCTTTCTTGGAAATGTCGAAGCTGGTCTCCAAGGACTGGCCTTGTTCTTCCTCGATGCGGGCGCGGTGCTCGCCGAATTGGGCGATGGTGTCGGGATCTTTGAGCACATCACGCTCGAACTCTTGAAGCTCGAATTTTTCGCGGTCTTCGAAGTAATCGAGCGCGTCTTTGGCAGCGTTCGCCGTCTCCCACGGCGGCGTATCGTCATCGGCGGCCTTTTGCTCTTCGAGGAAGGAGACGGCCATCTTCGCGTAGGCATTGGTGAGGAAGGCGGCGTCTGGCACGGCCTCCACGCCGAGGAATTCGCGCACCCAGAAGCGGGAGTCGCTGCCGCTGCGGTCGAAGGTGAGGACGTAGTAGCCTTTTTCGGCCCAGTGATCGAGAATGAGGCAGCCTTTGTCGATCTTGTCGGGATTGATGCCGTGCTCGGTGCTGAGCTGGAGATCGCCGTTGCGCGGGGTGATGGTGAGGAAGGGCACCACACTGTCGCTTTTAAGGATGCAGAGGCCGTTGACGAGTTCGCCCTCAATGTGGACTTCTTTGAGCATGGCGATGCAGAGGTCGCCGGCCTTGATGTTGGGGTGATTCGACTTGGCGTAAAGCCGCTGTGCGATTTCGACGCCTTTGGCGAGGAGGTTGTCCTCGTCGGCAAAAATGGCCTTGGCGCAGTTGTTCACCTCATGCTGGGCGAGCGAGGTGTGGTGCGTGAAGCGGTGGGCGATGCAGGCTTTGAAGGGCTTGATGAAGAGCGCGGTGAGGTTTTCCTGGTCTTCCTCGGCGACTTTGAAGACCTCGCGGGAGGTTTGCAGCGGCTCTTCGCGCTGAGGATTGCCGACCTTGGCGAGGACGACGTTGGTGACGGTGGCGGTGTTGAGGCGGAGCTTGACGGACATGCGGGGCGCGGAGGGTAGAAAGGGAATGAGATACGCCAAGCATTTATGGCCTACGGAACACACGGAATTCACGGAATCCGGATCAGCTGTTGGATTTTCCGGGCCTTCCGGGTGCTCCGTAGGCCGGTGTTTCCGGGCTGTGTGACTTTGTTGGAAGAAGCGATTGGCTTCGGGCTGGCATCTCGCAATCAATGGATGCATGACGAAGGCTGCTGGAACGGAACCTGAAATGCTGAAGCCCTGGCTGGTGCGCATCCCGGAGATTTTTGAAGGGATCGCGCCGGAGGTTTTGCAGCGCTTTGGGGCGGTTTCGAGCACGCGGCTGGGGCAGGACTACTATTTGATCAAGACGGCGACGCCGGAGGCGGTTCAGCGGTCGGAGGCGGCGAAGTTTGCGCGGTGGAACCTGCCGATGGACCACACCTGGCCTTGCAACGCGCAGAAGATGGACGGATTCATCGAAAAGGCGGCGCAGACACTCCTCAAGAAGTTTGGCGAGAGGAATCCGCAGGGCATTTTCATCGGCACGCTGCATCCGACATCGCCGGACAAGTATTACAAGGGCCTCGCGTCGAATCTGCGTGGACGGGTGCTGCAATTGTTCCCGAAACTGACTGCAAACACCGTGGAGGAGCAGGATGCGGCGGCGGAGACGTTGTTTTGCCTCGTGGGGAAAGAAGGTTTGTTTTGCGGGATGCAGAGTCCGCGTGCTTCGAACGGTCTGTATGCCGGTGGCAGCAAGTACATCGACCAAGACGCGCCGGACACGATCAGCCGTGCAGGCGCGAAGATCGCCGAGGCTCTGCATTATCTGCTGCTGTATCGCCCACCGCTCAAGGAGGGCAGTCATTGGCTCGAACTCGGAGCCTGTCCGGGCGGGATGACCTCGGAACTGCTCGCACGCGGCCAGCGTGTGACGGCGATTGACCGTGCGCCGCTGGACAAGCGGCTGGATGGCCGGCCCGGATTGAAGTTTGTGCTCGAAGACGTGGCCGCGTTTCAGCCGCGAGGCGGAACGACTTACGACGCGCTGCTGTGCGACATGAACGGCCCGCCGGAGGAGTCGATTGAGCAGGTGATTCGGCTTTCACGCTCACTGAAGCAGGGCGGGCTGGTGGTCTTCACGCTCAAAGTGCCGCGTGTCGAGAATGTGGAGGAGCCATGTGAGCTGTTTCGGCTGATCGTGTCGATGTCGAAGGCGGCGGGGCTCCGCTTGTTTGCGCAAACGCACCTGACTTACAACCGGCATGAGTTCACGCTGTTCTTTGAGACGGTGTGAAAATTCAGCTCGCATCTGAAGCATGGGACCGACAATCACTCCAAAGGAGCCAGGCTGACCTTTACCTCTTTGGGTTCCCCCCAGAATTGGTTTTTCCCGTAGTCGCCTGTGTTTGTGTAGTCATGATTGCCGAAGACCTTGTGCTTGCCTGATGGAACTTCACCTCTCCAAGTATCAAGTTGAATGACCAGAGGCACGTTGGTTTCGATGTCGATCCACCAAGCCTTCCCTGCCCACAGAAAGTCGGGCTGCCACATTGCGGTGATTTGCACATTGGGCAACGGCAGTCCGTTTACGTGCATGCTTTCGCGCTGAGTCGAGCGGATGAGTTCTTCTGCCAAAGCAATTGCCAGAAAGAAGGCTACACCAGCGGCAATCTTCAAGATTTGTTTCCATTTCATAGGATTGGTCCGTCACGACTTGGATGTTGATCCGTGCATCATGACAGATTCTGACACGCTCTGTCCATGCTGTTCAAAGCACATCACCGCAAGAACCGGGTGGCCCGGGCTTCGTGTCTCGTCACATTCGGCGCATGAATGATTATGAACGTGTGGCGGAGGTGATCCGCTATCTGGACGCGCATCAGCTTGAGCAGCCGGGGCTGGAAGTGCTGGCGCGGGTGGCGGGGTTGAGCGTGGGGCATTTTCATCGTCTTTTTTCGCGCTGGGCGGGGGTGACGCCGAAGGATTTCCTGCAATGCCTGACGGCGGAACGCGCTCGGGAGCGGCTGCGGCGGGGGGCGAGTGTGCTGGAGGCGACGTTGGACGCGGGTTTGTCATCGCCAGGACGGCTTCACGACTTGTGCGTGACGCTGGAGGCGGCGACGCCGGGGGAGATCAAGGCGGGCGGGGAAGGGTGGACGATTGACGCGGGCTTTGCGGAGACGCCGTTTGGGCTGTGCTGTCTCGGGAACGGGCCGCGCGGGGTGTGTCATCTGGGTTTTGTCGAGAACCAGGAGCGCGGGGAGATCGAGCGGGCGTGGCCGAGGGCGAAAATGCGTTGGGATGATGCTTTTGCGCGGGAAATGGCCGCCAAGGTGTTTCAAACGGGGCAGCGGGCGGATTTGAAGGCGCTGGTGCGGGGTACGCCGTTTCAGCTTCGCGTCTGGCGTGCTCTTTTAAAGGTGCCGCCGGGGGCGGTGGTTAGTTATGGGCAGTTGGCGGCGGCGATTGGGCTGCCGAGCGCGGCGCGGGCGGTGGGAACGGCGGTGGGGAGCAATTCGCTGGCGTTTTTGATCCCCTGTCATCGGGTGATTCGTGAAACGGGGGTGATGGGGCAGTACCGGTGGGGATGGGAGCGGAAGCGGGCGATGCTGGGGTGGGAAGGACGAAAGGTGAGAGGTGAGAGGTGAGAGGTGAGAGGTGAGAGGTGAGAGGTGAGAGGTGAGAGGTGAGAGGTGAGAGGTGAGAGGTGAGAGGTGAGAGGTGAGAGGGACGCTGCGGGTAAGTGGATATTTAGGGGATGACTAATATTTCACAAAACCAGCTTGTTTAGTGTCTATCTGTTATTATAATTATAATTGATATGGATTATTTTAACTTTGATGCGACTTTGAAGGTGTCGGCTGGGGCCGTCCTGATGGGTCAAAGACACGATTTACCCCTCAAAATACCTGCCTCATGAAAACGAATTCTTCTCTCAAACCCCTTCTCACCTTGAGTCTGGCGCTGGCCTGGATGTGCGGCACCGCTGGTGCAGGCACGATCTTCTGGGGCAGTCCGTTTCCGGCTGGTCCGCCGCTGCTGGTGGACAGCAACGGGGATCCGCTGGACGGGAGCTATTCCTTTGAGATCGGTTCTTTCGGCGCGTTTGTGCCGACCTATGCAAACGTGGACCAATGGGTGGCGAACTGGAAGGTGTTTGACCGCGCGTATGATCCGACGCCTGGCGATCCATTTGATGGTGATCCTGAAGGCTGGAACACGGGGTTTGGCTTCTTTGCCGGCACGGTGACTCACAATCTGGCCAGCGGTTCCGACTCGCCGGACGCCAATCCGCTGGATCTGTTCCCCCAGGGGGAGAAGGTTTATTTGTGGGCCTACAACTCGAAGGACATCGTGCCTAGCTCGGAATGGGCGCTGGTGACGGACTCCAATCCCGCTGGGAATCTGAACAGCGACTGGCTCTTTCCCGATCCCAACGGAGGCTCACCTGACGCTGACTACCAACTGGCGGATGCCGACGAGGCGATCATCGGCGGGGTGAACGACGTGCAGGGGCCTGGCGAGTATTCGGCGACGCCGCTGAGCTTTAGCCTGCAAACCGCCGTGGTGCCCGAACCCAGCTCCTCCTTCCTGCTCTTTGCGGCCGCCGCCGCCCACCTCATCCGTCGCTCCCGCCGCCTGACACGCACGATTTCGCCCTGATCCGCCTCTCATGAGGGAAAACACATCACGAACCGACACTCTGGCGTGCCGTTTGCCCACGGCACGCTTCGTCGTTTCATTGTGCGGCGCTCTGATGGGCCTGTTTTGGGCAAATGGCACGGCGCAGGCGCAAACCTCGGACTTTGGGGACTATTCGCTGTTTCCTTCGGCTTCCAGCACCGTCAACAGCACCCTGCGCATGGGGCCCACGGTGGAGGCGGAATCCGCCGCCACGACGAATGCCACGGCGACGGGGGACGACATCACAGGAAGCGACGACGAGAACGGGGTGACCCTGCCGGTCAACTTGGTGCTGGGAGCGTCCGGCAGCCTGATCGTGAATGTGACGAACACACGCGGCTCCACGGCTTACCTGAATGTGTGGATCGACTGGAACAACAACGGCGTGCTGACAGATGCCGGGGAGCAGGTGGCCGCGAACACGACGATCAGCAACGGCACCTCAAACTCCAACCGCACGGTCAATTTCACGGCTCCGGTCACCGCGACTCCCGGCAGTCTGGGCGTGAGGGTGCGGCTCACCAGCGTGAGCAGCCCTGGCCCTGACGGCGCGGACGGCGCGGACGGCGTGGGGGAGGTGGAAGACCACATCTTGGAACTTGGGCAGGGGAGCGACGGCCAGGGCGGCAACGAAACGCTGCCCAGCGGAACTTACATCATTCCCATGGACAATGCGTTGCAAGGCAACTTCAACCTCAAGTCCTACGGTCTGGCCGTGCGCTTGCTCCACGCCAACGTGCCGCTGAAGTGGATCATCAACCCAGCCAAGGGCAAAGACGGTGTGGACTTCACCGCGAACGCGTCCCGCATCAAGCCCTCGGCGATTGCTGCTGCAAACCTCTCCTTCCGCGGCGGCCCTCTGGCGGTCCATCCCGGCTATGAATCGCAGGCACTCGCTGTGATCAACGCCTATGGCAACAACGTTGCCGTGTATCAGCTCAATGCCGCCACCAGCGTGAATGTTGACTCCACGCTGGTCCACAAGCCCAAAGTCGCCGTGTTTGACCAGGGGGGCAATGGCTCGATCCATGTCGATGTTCTTCAAGAAGCGGGCTTGACCATGTTCACCCACTACCAGATGTTGAACAACGCCACGGACATCGGCGCCGGTTCCTGCTTCACCGTCGCCACTGAACCGCATGCGGATGACGTGGGGGGAGCCACCGCTCTCCTGAATTTCCTTCTGAGCGGCGGCAATTTCTTCGGCCAGTGCGCGGCCATTCGTGACTACACCCAGCAAGGCTTGCTAGCGGGGTATTCGACCGACGGAAACCTCGGAGGCTCCATGACCTATGGCAATTTCCAAGACCCCATGGCCCAGTTCGATGGCGCGCTTGCAGATGAAGGTGGCTCGGTCACATCGTTCAAGCTGACTTCCAACCCTGGCTTCCGCATCGCCTACTCATCAAGTGATGGAACCCGCTACAAAGCCTATGTTGGGCGTGTGGCTGGCGCTCCCATCAGGGGGGGCTGGGTTCATTACCTGGCCGGTCACAATTATGACGGCTCTGGCATCTCAGACATCAACGGCAGGCGGATGCTGCTCAATGCCGTGCTGCGTCCGGCAGGGCGTCCGGACAATTGCAGTCTCGTCATCCCGTTTGACTACGGCGACTGGGACGGCACGGCTTTGGTCGGCAGTTATGTCGATGCCGACAGATTGCGCCTCGGAGCCACAGTGGATGCCGAGGTGTCCGTCACGCCCAATGCCTCCGCCACCGCGGATGATAACGCGGACAGTGATGACGAAGACGGCGTTAACATGCCCGCCAGCATCACGCAGGGCGCCACGGTCACCATTCCGGTCAGCGTGTTCAACAACACCGGCGGAACCCGCTACCTGCACGCGTGGATCGACTTCAACAATGATCGCGCATTCAACGATGCCCTGATTAGCGCTGGCGGTGAGCGGTTGGAGGCAGTGCGCAGCCTGGCCTCCTCGGCTTCAGCCAGCACTGTGAACATCACGTTCGTGGTGCCTGCGAACGCCAGCCTGGGCACTCAACGCGGAGCGCGCTTCAGAATCAGCGACAGTGCGACGACAACGCCGACTTCAACGCCGACGCAGACGGGTGGGGTTGGGGAAATCGAGGACTATGTGGTGGAGATTCTGAACGGCCGGGAATACGGCGACTACAGCGGCTTTGGCAGCGCCTCCAGTCTGGTGGACAGCCGCCTGCGCCTCGGCGCGCTGGTGGACGCGGAGAGCGCGGCAGTGACCAACGCCACCGCCACGGGCGATGACATCACCGGCAGCGATGACGAGGACGGAGTGACCGTGCCTGCGTCGCTGATGCTGGGCGCGGCGAGCACGATCACGGTGAACGTGACCAACACCACCGGCTCCTCGGCCTACCTGAACGCCTGGATCGACTTCAACCGCAACGGCTCGCTGACCGACGCGGGGGAGCAGATCGCCACGAACACGGTGATCTCTACCGGCGCGGCGAATTCCAGCCGTGCCATCAATTTTACCGTGCCCGTGGGGGCGAGCGTCGGTGCCAGCGCGGTGCGGGTGCGGCTTACCAGCACGAGTAGCCCGGGGGCCACGAGCGCCTCCGGCGTGGGCGAGGTGGAGGACCACGCCGTGACACTGGCAGACAACATGAGCATCGGAAACCTGGTGTGGAATGACGCGAACGAAAACGGCCTGCTGGACAACGGGGAGAGCGGCATCAACAACGTGCTCGTCGAGCTGTGGACGACGGGGGCGGACAACGCCATCGGCGGCACCGGGGGCAATGCGGACACCCGGCTGGCCACCACCACCACTGCTGGAGGCGGCCTTTACCAGTTCAACGGCCTCGCGGCGGGACGCTACTATGTGAAAGTGCCCACGCCGCCGCTGTCCCGCGTCAGCCTCGTGGTGGACACGGCGGACAACGGCCAGGACAATGACAACAACGGGGCACAGCCCGGCGGGTCCGGCACATCGGCCTACAGCCCGGTCATCCAGCTCACGGCGGGCCAGGAGCCGGGGTCGTCTGGCTCAGGAAACGTGGACAACACCATCGACTTCGGTTTTGCCTCGAACATTGGCTCCCCCTTTGCCTGCGACAACCGCTTCTGGGTCATGCAAAACGCGCAGACCGGCGCGGGCGGCACATGGGACTCCACACTTTACTATGTGGGCGACGATCGCGACTTGGTGCCGGTTTTCATCTTCAGCGGTTACAAGCTCAACGGTCTGGCGTCCTACGGCGGTTATCTCTACTGCTTGGACCAGGATGGCAACCATCTCTACCGCATCAACGCGCTCGGCACGCTGGTGGACATGGGGGAGGTCGAGGGACTGCCCTCGCCCGGCGGCAATGGACAGTGGTCTGGTGCCACGTCGCTGACGGACGGACGCATGATTCTCAATCTGTACACCTGGAGTCCCAGCACCTCGACCCGTCTCTTCACCATCGACCTCAGCACGGCGAAGCTGGTCGGCAGCGGTGTCACGGTGGTCAACACCGGCACAGGAAACACTTACACCGGCAATTTTGGTGACATCGTGTGGGATCCCCTCACGGGCAAAGTGTACGGTTACTCCACTTCGGACTCGAGCTGGCTCGGTCTCTTTGAAATCAACACCACCACCGGCCAGGCCACGCGGGTGGCTGCTGCCTCGCCAGCCTCGTGGGGATCCCTGATCATTGACGCCAACGGGCTGACTTACGGTTTCGGCAGCGTGGGCGCCAGCGGTGGCCAGAACACGCTCTATGTTTTCAACCGCACCAACGGCGTGCTCAACGGCACCATGACCGCTGTGGGCAGCGGACCGGCGGTGTCCAACTCTGACGGCGCGGCCTGCCCGGGCGCGCCGCCTTCCATGAAGCTGGGAAGCCTGGTCTGGCATGACATCAACAACAACGGCGTCCGCGACGCGGGAGAAAGCGGCATCGACGGCGTCTCCCTGCGGCTCTTCCTGGGCGGTCAAAATCCGCAGACGGACGCGCCCGTGGCCAGTGTGACGACCAGCGGCGGCGGCTTTTACAGCTTTGCCAATCTTTCGCCCGGCCAGTATCTCATTCACATCCCAAACCCGCCCGCAGGCTACCCGCTGTCCAGTGTCACGACCGTCACTCTGGACAATGGCGTGGACAATGATGACAACGGCATTCAGGCGGGCGCGGGCCAGCCCCTGCAGAGTCCGCTGATCGCCCTGGCTGGAGGAACGGAGTCCACCACGGATGGAGACACCGACACGAACTCGGACATGACTCTGGATTTTGGCTTTCTTGCCTGTCCGGCGGTCACCGTCAATCCCGCCACCATTGCGTCGGCCACCGTGGGCAGTGTTTATTCACAGGCATTCAGCGCCAGCGGAGGCACAGGCCCCTGCACCTGGGCGGTCAGCGCGGGTGCGCTGCCTGCGGGACTCGTGCTGAATGCCAGCACCGGCGTGATCAGCGGCACGGTCGCCAGCGCGGCCACGGCCACCTTCACCCTGCGCGCCTCGGACGCGGGCGGCTGCACGGGCACGCGCAGCTACACGCTCACCCCTGTCTGTCCGGCCATCAGCATCACTCCAGCAGACGCCGCCGCAGGGACGGTGGGCACGGCTTACACTCAAACTCTCACAGGGAGCGGTGGCACCGCACCTTATGGCTCATGGTCCGTCATCAGCGGCGCGCTGCCTGCGGGATTGATTCTGAATGCCAGCACGGGCGTCATCAGCGGCACCCCGACGGTGGCGGCCATTCCGGCCACCAGCTTTACCGTGCGCGCCACTGACACGTATGGCTGCCAGGGAACCCAGGTCATTAGCTTGAAAATTTGCCCGGTCATCACCTTGAGCCCGACGTCGATGGCCAACGGCATGGTGGGCATCACCTCGTCACAAACCGTCACCGTCACGGGTGGTGAGCCGCCGCATGTTTTTTCCATCGCCAATGGCAGCCTGCCTGCGGGATTGAACCTGAACACGGACACCGGAGTCATCAGCGGCACCCCCACCAGCACCGCGAGCGCCAGTTTCACGCTGCGCGCGACGGATACGAACGGCTGCTCCGGCACACGCGCCTACAGCATCGCACCGCTGCCAAACACGGACTTCGGGGACTTCAGCTCGTTCGGCAGTGCCAGCAGCACGTTCAACGCGGACTTGCGGCTGGGCGCCTCGATGGACACGGAAGCTGCACAGACCACCAACAGCGCCGCCACAGGGGATGACACCACCGGCACGGACGATGAAAACGGCGTGACGATGCCTGCCTCGATCACCGCAGGCGCTGAGGTGACGATTCCGGTCGTCGTGACCAACACCACCGGCTCGACGGCCTACTTGAATGCCTGGATCGACTTCAACAACAACGGCAGCCTGGCTGACTCGGGGGAACAGGTCGCCGCCAATGTTCCCATCGCCGCAGGCAGCACCAATGTGACGCATAACATGGAGGTCACCGTGCCAACCGCCGCTTCGGTGGGCAGCGGGCGCGGCGCGCGCTTCCGCCTGACCACCACCCCCTCCCCAGGGGCCACAGGAGCGAGCGGTCAGGGCGAGGTGGAGGACTACATAGTGACCATCGCCGCGCCGACACAGGATTTCGGGGACTATTCTCTTTTTACCTCGGCCAGCAGCGCTGCCAACAGCAAGCTGCGACTGGGCAGCAGCGTGGATGCAGAAGGCTCCGCCACGACGAATGCCGTCGCGACGGGCGACGACATCACCGGCAGCGATGATGAAAATGGCGTCATCGTGCCCGCCGCCATCATCCAGGGCACCAACGGCAGCCTTACCCTCAACGTCACCAACACCCTTGGCTCCACGGCTTATGTGAACGCCTGGATCGACTACAACGGCAACGGTGTGCTCACCGACGCGGGCGAGCAGATCGCCACGAACACCACCATCAGCAACAACACGTCAAACTCCAACCGCACGGTGAACTTCACGGTGCCTGCGGTGGTCAAAACAGGCACGGTCGGGGTGCGCGTGCGCATCACCAACGTAAGCAGTCCTGGGCCGGACGGGCAGGACGGCACCGGCGAGGTGGAGGATTACATCACCAGCATCACGCCTAACACGGACTTTGGCGACTACTCCCTGTTTTCCAGTGCCAGCAGCAGGACCAACAACAGGCTGAAGATCGGCAGTCTCATTGATGCGGAAGGCGGTCTCGACAGTGATGCTGATGCCACGGCGGACGATTTGGACGACAGTGATGACGAGGATGGCGTGACCCTGCCTGACGAACTGCCGCAAGGTTCCTCAGGCAGCATAACAGTCAGAACCACCAATACCCGAGGCAGTTCCGCCTATCTGAACGCGTGGATTGACTTCAACCGCAACGGCGTGCTCACGGATTTCGGTGAGCAGATCGCCTCGAACACCATCATCACCACTGGCACCTCGAACACCAACCGGGTGCTCAATTTCAACGTGCCGGGCACCGCCAGCCTAGGCAAGGCGGGCGTGCGAGTGCGCCTCACCTCAGGGAGCAACCCAGGACCTGATGGTCTCGACGGCATTGGCGAGGTGGAGGACCACACGACGATGATCGTGCTGGCAACCACGGACTTCGGCGATGAACTCGACCTGGCCGATGCCAGCAGCACGGCCAGCACAAGCCTGCGCCTCGGCGCGCTGGTGGATGTGGAAGGCGCTCCCACCAAAACCGCCGACGCGGATGGTGATGACGACACCGACAGCGATGACGAGGACGGACTCTCCTTCCCGTCCGTCACCGCCGGCCAGCCGGTGGCGCTGCCAGTGTCAGTGACAAATCTCTCAGGGGCGGCGGGTTACCTCAACGCCTGGATCGACTACAACAACAACGGCGTCCTCACTGACGCGGGCGAGCAGGTCGCCACGAACGTGCTGGTGCCGTCTGGTACCAGCAACGGCACCCAGGTGCTAAATTTCAACATCCCGACGAACGCCGTCACCGCCGCCACCAGCCTCGCCACGCGCTTCCGCATCACGGACATCCAGAATCCCGGCCCGACCGGCCATGCGGGCGTAGGGGAGGTGGAGGATCATCCGGTCGTCATTCTCGCGCCCTTGACCGACTTCGGCGACTTCAGCGGTGCGCCGGAGGTTTCCAACACCGCCAGCACCAATCTTCGCCTCGGCACCTTGGTGGACACCGAGTACGCCTCCACCCGCAACGCCACTGCCAGCGGTGATGACAGCACGGGCGTGGATGACGAGGACGGTGTCACGCTGCCTTCGATGATCGCCGGCGCACCGGCCACGATCACCGCCGCAGTGACAAACAGCACCGGCTCCAGCGCTTACTTGAACGCGTGGATCGACTTCAATAACAACGGCGTCTTCACGGACCAGGGCGAGCAGGTCGCCACCAACACCGCCGTCGCCAACGGCACCAGCAATGCCTCCCGCGTCATCAATTTCACCGTGCCGCCCGCTGCGGTCACTGGCACGAACCTTGGCGTGCGCGTGCGCATTTCCAATGACATCTCACCCGGCTCCACCGGCGCGGGCGGTGTGGGTGAGGTGGAGGACTATGTCATCAGCATCGCCGCTCCCACGACTGATTTTGGCGACTTCGCCAGCTTTGGCCTCGCCAGCAGCACGGTGAACGCCGGGCTGCGTCTTGGCGCGCTGGTGGACACCGAGTACGCCGCCACCACCAACGTCACCGCCAGCGGGGATGACAGCACCGCGCAGGATGACGAGGACGGTGTGGTCTTCCCCGCCATGACAGCCGGCGCTCCGACCACCATTCCTGTGCAGGTGACCAACACCAGCGGCGCGAACGCCTACCTGAACGCGTGGATCGACTTCAACAACAACGGCAGCATCAGCGACGCTGGCGAGCAGATCGCCGCGAATGTGCTGATCGCCACCGGGGCGAGCAATGCCACGCAAAATCTGAGCTTCACCATCCCCGCTGCGTCGCTGACCGGGGTGAATCTCGGAGCGCGTTTCCGTCTCACCAGCACCACGAATCCCGGAGTGTCCGGCAGCAGTGGGAATGGCGAGGTGGAAGACCATCTCGTCAGCATTCTTGCACCGACCACGGATTTTGGTGACTTCAGCGGCTTTGCCGACGCCTCACAAGGCGTCAATCCTGCCCTGCGGCTGGGCGCGTTGCTCGACGCTGAGTTTTCCTCCACCCGCAATGCCACCGCCACGGGTGACGACACCTTTGGCGTGGATGATGAAGACGGTGTGGCGTTACCGACCATGATCGCCGGCCAGACGGTCGATATTCCCGTCACGGTGACGAATGAAACCGGCGCGAACGGCTTCCTCAGCCTGTGGATCGACTACAACAACAACGGAGTGCTCACTGACGCGGGCGAGCGGATCGTCACCAATCATGTCATCGCCACGGGAGCGACCAATAGTGAGTTCAATTTCTCCATCACGGTGCCGCCGACCGCCACCACCGGTGTGCCGCTCGGAGTCCGTGCGCGTCTCTCCGCTCCTAGCGGTCTCGGCCCCACCGGCAACAACTCGCTCGCTGGCGAGATCGAGGATTATGTCGTCACCATCGCCGCGCCGACCACGGATTTCGGCGATCATTCAGGCCTCTCCGTCGCGAGCAGCACGGTGAATGCCAACCTGCTGCTGGGGACGACGGTGGACGCTGAATTCGCTGCCACCACAAACATCGCCGCCACAGGTGACGACATTACCGGCAGTGATGATGAGAACGGCGTGGTCATGCCTGCCAGCATCGACCCCGGCAGCACGGTCGTGCTGCCGGTCACTGTGAGAAACAACACCGGCGCGAACGCCTGGCTGCACGCCTGGATCGACTTCAACAACGACGGCGTGCTCAACAACGCCACCATTGCGAACGGTGGCGAGCGTCTGGAGGCGGCGCGGGTGATCGCCCCGGTGAACACCGGCGGCATTCTGCGGGAATACTGGACAGGCATCAGCGGCACCAGCGTCGCTAACCTGACCAGTCACGCCAACTATCCGAACAACCCCAACGGCTCTGACCTCCGCTCCAACTTCACCGCACCCACGGACTGGGCGGACAACATGGGCCAGCGCATGCGCGGCTGGGTTTACCCTCCAGTCAGCGGCGAGTACACCTTCTGGGTGTCGGGAGACGATGAAACGCAGCTCTTCCTGAGCACAGACGCGACTGCGGCCAGCGCCGCGCTCATCGCACGGGTGTCTGGCTGGACCAGCCCTCTGGAGTGGACGAAATCCTCGGAGCAGAAGTCGGTCAAGATCACGCTGGAGGCTGGCAAGCCGTATTACATTGAGGCCTTGATGAAGGAAGGAGGCGGTGGAGACAACCTTGCGGCGGCCTGGGAGCTTCCAGGCACCAGCACCGGGCCGGTGGTCATCGCCGGGCAGTATCTGTCCCCCTGGAGCGTGAATCCGCCGTTCAACGACACGCAGCAGGTGAGCTTCACCGTGCCGATGACGGTGAATGCCGGCGCGAACCGTGCCGTGCGCTTCCGTTTGACCCATTCTGCCACCACCACGCCCACCGGAGCCTCAGGCAGCGGCGAGGTGGAGGACTACGCCGTGGTGATCACCTCTGCCACGAACGACTTCGGCGACTGGAGCGGCGCTGCGAACGCCTCCAATGGTGTGAGCGACAGCCTGCGCCTCGGCGCGCTGGTGGACGCGGAATATTTCGCCACCACCAACGCCACCGCGACCGGGGATGATAACACCGAACTCGATGACGAGGACGGAGTGACACTGCCCGCGCTCACCGCCGGTGGTGCCTTCACCGTGCCGGTGAGCGTGACCAATCTCACCGGAGCCGCGGCCTCGTTGAACGCGTGGATCGACTTCAACAACAACGGTGTCTTCACGGACCCGGGTGAAAACGTGATCGTCAATCTGGCCGTGGCGAATGGCAGCAACGGCCTCGTGATCAATCCCAGCATCACCGTGCCTGTCACGGCGGTGACGGGGACAAATGTCGGCGTGCGTTTCCGTCTGACATCGACCGCCTCTCCTGCTGCCACTGGCAACGGCGGGGGCATCGGCGAGGTGGAGGACTACGTCGTCAACATCGCCGCGCCGACCACGGATTTCGGCGACTACTCCCGTTTCGCCGCTGCCAGCAGCACTGTCAGCAATGCCCTGCGCATGGGGGCGCTCGTGGATGCTGAATACACCGCCGTCACCAACCTCACCGCCACCGGAGACGACACCACCGGTGTGGCTGACGAGGACGGCGTGACGCTGCCCTCCCTGATGGCTGGCGCTCCTGCCACCATTCCGGTGCTAGTCACCAACAGCACCGCCTCCTCGGCTTATCTCAACGCGTGGATCGACTTTAACAACAACGGCGTCCTCACCGACCCCGGTGAGCAGGTCGCCACCAACGCGCTGGTCTCCACCGCGACGACCAACTCCACCCTCAACCTCAGTTTCACCGTGCCGCCTGCTGCGGTGACGGGCGCTCCGCTCGGTGTGCGCGTCAGGCTCACTTCCGCATCCACTCCCGGAGCCACCGGTCATTCCGGCACGGGCGAGGTGGAAGATTACGTCACCACCATCTCTCCGCCGCCGCTCGACTTCGGTGACTGGAGCGGTCTGGCGGACGCCGCGTCCACGGTGACTCCAGGTTTGCGCCTCGGAACGCTGGCTGACACAGAATTTGCCTCCACGCGGAACTCCACCGCTTCCGGTGATGACAACACCGAGCTCGATGACGAGGACGGCGTCACTTTCACCGCCATGACGGCTGGAGCGCCGGCCAGCATCGCGGTCAACGTCACCAACACCACTGCCGCGCCTGCTTACCTGAACGCGTGGTTTGATTTCAACAACAACAACTCCGTCGCCGACGCCGGCGAGCAGATCGCCACGAACATCCTCGTCGCCCCAGGGACCAGCAACGCCACGATCACGCTCAACCTCACCATTCCCGCCAATGCAGTCACCGGAGCCACTCTCGGCACGCGCTTCCGACTCACCAACCTGGCCTCGCCTGGAATCACCGGCAACGTCGGCCTTGGCGAGGTGGAGGATCATGCGGCCACCATCGCCGTGCCGGTGACGGACTTTGGCGACTGGAGCGGCGCGGCTGACGCTTCCAACATCGCCAGCTCCGACCTGCGCATGGGCGCTCTGGCGGACACCGAGTATCTGCCGACGAAAAACGCCGCCGCCACAGGGGATGACACCACCGGCAGCGATGACGAGGACGGCGTGACGCTGCCTGTCCTGCTGCCCGGCACTGCCAGCAGCGCCAGCGTGGTCGTGACGAACAACATCGGCGCCGCCGGTTACCTCAACGCGTGGATCGACTTCAACAACAACGGCTCCTTTGCCGATGCGGGCGAGCAGATCGCCACGAACATGCTCGTCGCGCATGGCACGAACGGAGTGACCCAGAACATTGCCTTCAACACACCGATCAATGCCATCCCGGGCCTTCGTGGCTCGCGTTTCCGACTGACTGCGGCGCAAAATCCAACGTCTGTCGGCGCTGGCGGGCTCGGTGAGGTGGAAGATCACATGGTTTCCGTCAGTTGCGTGCCCTTTGCCATCAGTCCCGCCTCACTGCCTGCCGCCACGGTTGGCACCGTGTGGTCTCAGACCCTCACCACCACCGGCATTCACTCGCCCTTTGTCTTCAACGTCACCAGCGGCACCCTGCCAGCCGGTCTGACGCTCGTCAGTGCCACTGGCGTGATCAGCGGCACGCCCACGAGCAGCGCAGCGGCCAGTTTCACCATCACAACCACGGATGCGAACGGCTGCACCGGCACGCGCGACTACACTCTGACGCCCGTCTGCCCGGCCATCAGCATCACCCCTGCTTCACTGGCCCAGGGCACGGTGGGAACGTCCTTCAGCCGCACTCTGACCGCCACCGGCGGCACCTTGCCTCACAGCTCATGGACCGTCATCACTGGCGCTCTGCCCGCCGGATTGAGCCTCAATGCCAGCACCGGCATCATCTCCGGCACGCCCACCGCCGCGGCCAATCCGGCCACCAGCATCGTGGTCCGTGTCAATGACGCCAACGGCTGCCAGGCCACGCAGTCGATCAGCCTGCAAATCTGCCCGGTCGTCACGCTTAGCCCGGTCAGTCTTGCTGCCAGCACGGTGGGGGCGCCATACAGCCAGACCATCAGCGTCAGCAGCGGAGTTTCGCCGCACACCTTTGCCGTCAGCAGCGGCAGCCTGCCTGCGGGTTTGAGCCTCAATCCAAGCACCGGCGTGATCAGCGGCACGCCCACAACAGCCGCCACGGCCACCTTCACCATCCGCGCCACGGACGCGCATGGCTGCTCAGGCACGCGCAACTACACACTGACACCGACCTGCCCGGAACTCGTCCTTTCGCCAGCGGCGCTGCCCACCGGTTATCTCGGGGCCGCCTACACCACCACGCTTTCCATCAATGGTGGCACCGCGCCGCACACTTTCTCCATTCAGAGCGGCAGCCTGCCGAATGGTGTCAGCCTCAGTTCAGCCGGTGTCTTCAGCGGCACACCGACCGCCGTCGGCGCGCACAATCTCGTGCTGCGTGCCACGGACTTCTATGGTTGCACGCGCACCTTTGATCTCACGCTTCAGGTGCGCACGCTCAGCCTGGGAAATCTGATTTTTGAAGACGCCAATCGCAACGGTCTCAAGGACGCGGGAGAGCTGGGAGTCGCGGAAGCACTGGTGCAGCTCTTCGCCACCGGCACTGACAACGCCATCGGAGGTTCTGGCGCTGCGGCGGACACTCAAGTCGGCGCTGATGTCATCACCGGCTCCACCGGGGATTATCTCTTCGCCGACCTGCCTGCGGGCAACTATTACGTCAAGGTCACGCCTCCCGTTGATTATGTCGAACCCGGCGGCACGGCTTCCGTTCTCGACGATAACATCAACGACAACAATGATGGCTCCCAGCCCGGCGGCCCCGGCACGCCGCTTTACAGCCCGGTGGTCAACCTCACCGGCGGTGCTGAATCCATCACCGATGGCGACGCGGACGCAGACACCAACCTCAGCATCGACTTCGGCCTTTGGGGCAGCGTGGCCGTGGGGAATTTCGTCTTCCTCGACATCAATGGCGACGGCGTCCGCAACGAGGGCGAAAGCCTCGGCAACATCTTCGTCGAGCTTTATGCCGAAGGCGATGTGCCTGGAGTGGACGAGCCGGTCAGCGTCGGCTCCTCTGGCTGTAGTTGCAAAGGCCGCTACTTCATTGAGAACCTCAATCCGGGTAAATACTTCCTGCATATCCCCGCCGTACAGTTTACCGCAGGCATGGCGCTGGAGGGCTTGCTGCCCATGTCCGTCGTTGTGCCTGGAGATGATGACGTGGGTCAGGATCTTCTGTTCAACAGCAATCCCGCCATCAATGGCGCCAGCACCGCTGTCTTCAGCCTCCGGCCTGGACTTTGCCCCGTCGGCAGCGCTGAATCGGGTGGTGAGGGCACTTTGGATGATGAAATCGACGGTCGTGTCGATCTCACGCGCGACCTGGGCGTTGTGGCTCCCGCTGGCAGTGGTTTCGCAGCGGGTGATCGTGCCCGCCGCTGGCTCGTCACGGATGAAACTTCGGGTTCCGTGCAGACCAACGCGAACAGCTTTGCCACCTGGAGCCAGGATAACGCGCTGGGCGGTCCCAACGATGACGCGGATGAGGATGGCCTCTCCAACCTGCTCGAATACGCCTTTGGCACCGATCCCTTCAGCCCGCTCCAGCCGAACCGCTTCAGCCTCACGCATGACAGCGCGGGTATCGTCGCAAACATCACGCAGCCGCTCACCACGCGTGATGATCTCATCGTGCGCCTCGAAACCCTCGCCGATCTCACCCAGGCCGCCGATCCCGCCGCCTGGAAGACCCTGAACCTCGCCAGCACCACCACCTTCAACGGGGATGACACTCTCACGCGCCGTTACTCCGGCCTGGAACGCCTGCTGGTCTTCAAAGGCCGCGACATCGGCTTCATCCGTCTCAAAGTCAGTCTTGATGCTGATCGGAATGGTGTGCCCGAGGCCTCCACCACCACTCCCGTCCACGCCTGGAGCCATCAGTCCTTCGCCACCGGCATGCGCACCTTCAGTATGCCACTGCTGAAGTCCGCCGTCTTTACCGGGCGTGTCAATTCAGTGCTCGCCAACGAGGTCATGCTGTCTGCCATTCCGACGCTGCCTGCCGCGTCGCTTTATCTTGAGGCGCTCGACGGCGCTCTCGCCGGGCAGCGCTTTGAAATCGACTCCGCCCTCAGTTCTGGCAACACCCTCGTGCTTCACGAGGACGGCAGGGCGCATCATGGCCTCGGCGGCGCTCGTGTCGTCATCCGTTCGCACCACCTGCTGGCTGAAGTGCTGCCGCCGACCGCCTTCACCGCTGGAGACCGCGTCCTGGTCTTCGACACCACCAGCAACAACTTCACTCCGCTCGTGCAGGGCGGGGATGCATGGTCCGACGGTGTTCTCAGCATGAACATGCGCCCGTTGGCACCGCATGAGGCTGTCTTGGTCGATGTCCGTGGCGAAAGTACCGCTCGATTCATCACCGGTGAGGTGCCTTCCGCTGATTTCATCCTTCCGCTCGTGCCCGGTGCGCAATTGATCAGCACCGGCTGGCCGGCCTCACGCTCCGCGCCCGTCACCGGCCTGCGCTCCGGCTCCACACCCGACAACGCGGATCGTCTGCGCCTCTGGAATGGCGACACCTCGTCCGCCATCACCGGTTACAGCGGCTACTACCTCGACCACAGCACCACACCGCCGTCCTGGCAGCCGCAGGACGCCGAAACCGCCCCGCTGCCGGTCTTGCCACCGTTCCACGGCTTCTTCCTCATCCGCGAGGAATCCCTGCTGCTGAAATCCACTGCTCCGTGGTGAATTCGTGAGTCACTGCCGGTGAGACGCCTGCTATCGCCTGAGATCCCATTCTGATTCATCCGCCAGCACGGATGGCTCCAGTTCAGACGGCTCCTGCGGTGCCGCGCGCTTGTACTTCCCAGGATTGAAAACCTCGCTGTGGGCGTGCTTGTAGCCGGCAGGATCGAACTTTTGCCAGAGCCTGTCGCGTTTTTCGCTGGAGCATGCAGGCAGCAAGGCCAGGGCTGCCAGCCACAGCAGTTTGAATGAGGAGCAATGAGTGGGTTTCACGTTTTTGAAGGGGATTTACTTCTGGCCGTAATACGCGCCTGGTCCGTGTTTGCGCAGGTGATGTTTTTCCAAAATGTGCGCCGGGATCGGCTGCATCGCGGGATTGAGCGAAAAGGAGCCGAGCGCCATCTGGGCGCACATTTCGAGAGCGATGCTGTTCTTGAGCGAGTCCAACGCGTTTTTGCCAAACGTGAAGGGCGCGTGGTGAAGCTGCAGCACGGCGGGCATTTCGAGAGGATCGAGCTTCAGCTCCCGCAGGCGCTCCACGATGGCCGCGCCGGTGAAGTGCTCGTAATCCTCCGCGACCTCATCGGGAGTGAGCGCCCTGACAACAGGCACAGTGCCATGAAAATGATCCGCATGTGTCGTGCCGAAGCAGGGCAGCTCACGTCCGGCCTGGGAGAACATCGTGGCATGCAGGCTGTGCGTGTGCGTGACGCCGCCGATTTGCGGAAACTCGCGGTAGAGCACCAGATGCGTCTTGGTGTCGCTGGAGGGGCGCAACTGGCCCTCCACGACCCTGCCTTCGAGATCAAGCACCACGATGTCCGCCGGTTTCAGCTCCAAATAATCGACGCCGCTCGGTTTGATCGCCCACAGGCCCGATTCGCGGTCGATGCCGCTCACATTGCCCCAGGTCAGGCGCACGAGGCCGCTGGGTTCGAGGGCGCGGTTGGCCTCGCAGACTTGTTCACGAAGTTCATTCAGGGTCATAGGGCGATCAAAGACGAATTCGCCCTCATTTCCAGCAACATAAACATGGGCGGGCGGCGTTTAACCTGTGATCCTTGAAGGTTGACGCGGAATGCCGCCCCGTTGACCAGTACCGCACTCTCACATGCCCGACTCCGCCGCCCCCCCCTCTGTTCCTGACAATGAAGCCATCGTCCAAGCCTCCTCCTGGGTGGCTCCGCTTCGCACCGAAATCGCCCGTGTGCTCGTGGGGCAGAACATGCTGGTGGACCGCCTGCTCGTGGCGCTGCTGACCAACGGCCACGTTTTGCTCGAAGGCGTTCCCGGTCTGGCCAAGACCCTCGCCGTGCGCACGCTGGCGGGCACTTTGCAGGCGAAGTTTCAGCGCATCCAGTTCACACCCGACCTGCTGCCTGCGGATGTCATCGGCACCATGGTGTATCACCCGAAGGACGGCACCTTCACGCCGCGTCTCGGGCCGATCTTTGCCAATCTCGTGCTGGCGGACGAAATCAACCGCGCCCCGGCCAAGGTGCAAAGCGCCTTGCTTGAGGCCATGCAGGAACGTCAGGTCACCATCGGTGAAAACACGCACAAGCTGCCCGATCCCTTCATGGTGCTCGCCACGCAGAACCCCATCGACCAGGAAGGCACCTACACGCTGCCGGAAGCGCAGCTCGACCGCTTCCTGCTCAAAGTCCGCGTGACTTATCCCACGCCGGTCGAGGAACGCATGGTGCTCGATGCCATGGCCACCTCCGCGCCGAAGCTGGATGTGAGCCAGATCACCGACGTCGCCGCCATCTCCGCCAGCCGTGTCGTGGTGAACAAGATCTTCATGGATGAGAAGATCCGCGACTACATCGTCGCCATCATCAATTCCACGCGCCATCCCGAGACGCTCGCGCCGCATTTGAAGCTGCTCATTCGCTGCGGCGCCTCGCCGCGTGGCACGATCAATCTCGCCCTTGCCTCCAAGGCGCTCGCCTTCCTCAACGGCCGCAACTACGTCGTGCCGCAGGACATCAAGGACCTCGCCCCCGACATCCTCCGCCACCGCATCCTGCTCTCCTACGAAGCCGAGGCCGAAGGCGTCACCACCGAGGACGTGGTCAAGACTCTGCTCGACAAGCTGCCGGTGCCTTAATTCCGCCTTACCGTGAACCGGGAACCCGCGCAGAACGACAACGACGCCCGCCTCACGCGCATTTTGAAGCGTGTGCGGCGCATTGAGCTGCTGACGCGTGGCATGGTGAAGGAAATGCTCGGAGGACAGTACCACTCGCGTTTCAAAGGGCAGGGCATCGAGTTCGATGATTTCCGCGAATACCAGCCCGGCGACGATGTGCGTTTCATCGACTGGAACGTCACCGCGCGCATGAACGACCCGTTTGTGCGCAAGTACGTCGAGGAGCGCGAGCTAACGGTCATGCTCTGCGTCGATGTGAGCGGCTCCGGCGACTATGGCAGCCAGGATGACTCGAAACGCGAGCGCGCGGCGGAGATCGCGGCGGTGTTTGCCTTCAGCGCGGTGCAAAACCAGGACAAGGTGGGTCTCACACTGTTCTCCGACCAGGTGGAGCAGTATCTGCCCGCACGCAAAGGCGCGCCGCATGCGCTGCGGGTGCTGCGTGACATTTTGAACCACGAGCCGAAGCATCAAGGCACCGATCTCAAGCCCGCGCTCGACCTGGCGCTCAACCGCATCGCCCACCGCGCGTTGGTGATCCTCGTCTCCGATTTCATCACCACCGACAGCTCGTGGGAAAAAAGCCTGCGCTCTGTGGCGGCGAAACATGATGTCGTCGCTGCGCAGATCATGGATCCGCGAGAGATTGAGCTGCCGAATGCCGGACGTGTCTGCCTCGAAGATCCTGAGACGGGCGAGCAAATCCTCGTCAACACCTCCCACCCCGCCGTGCGCGAGCAGTTCGCGGCCCGTGTGGAGGAAAGGCAGATGGCCTTGGAGCATCTGCTGCGTCGCTGTGGCGTCGAGCGCATCGCCATCCGCACGGACGAGGACTATGTTCCGGCCTTGAAGGCATATTTTCGCACCCGAAAACGAAGGAGGCGCGGATGAAGCCGCTGTTCTTCTTTTTATTGGCGCAGGCGCAAGCACCCGCGCCGCCTCCTCTGCCGCATCCCGCGCTGCCTTTGCCAGAAAGCGTGCCGCTGCCGCCGCCGTGGTGGATTGGGTGGGCCGTCGGGCTGCTGCTGCTGCTCTTGATCGCCCTGGTGGTCTGGCTGCTGCTGCGGCCCAAGCATGTGCCAGTCGCGCCGCTGCGTCAGCCGTGGACTGCAGCGTTTCGTGCGCTGAACGACCTCCGTGCCCGCATGGAAAGCATCCCGCCGCAGGACATGAGCCACCGCGTCTCGCTGATTTTGCGGCGTTACTTGATGGAGCGCTACTCCGTGCCCGCCCCCGCGCGCACCACGCATGAAATTTTCGACGGCACCCAGCCGGAACGCCTGCCCGGCGTGCCGGTGCCACGCGCCCAGGGCCTCTGGCGCGAGCGTTTTGAGCCTGTGGCCCGGCTTTGCGATGACATTTCATTCATGCCCGCGCCACGCACGGCTGAGGAGTCGGTGACGTTGATAGATCAAGCCCTCGCGCGTTTGCAGGAGGAGAAACCATGACGATCCCCGGCATTCCCAATTTCCAAATCCTGCATCCGCTCTGGCTGCTGCTTTTGCTGCTGGCGCCGTTGTTCGCGATCCTGCGCGGCTCACGTCGCGGCAGGCGTCCGGCCATCAAATTTCCCGCCACCTCGCTCCTGCGTGATCTGGGCCGTCCGGCCCGCAGCGGCGTCGGCGGTTTCATCTTTGGTCTGGTTTTGATCAGCTTCGTCTTTGGCGTCGCCGCGTTGTCGCGTCCGCAAAAGGTGCTGTCCTATGATGAGGAGAAGGCGGAGGGCATCTCGATCATGCTCACGGTCGATGTGTCGCTCTCCATGCTGATCGAGGACTTCTACATCGGCGGCCAGCCGGTGAACCGCCTCACCGCCGCGAAACGCGTG
>Ga0209573_1000293_pt1 | contig 115552 bp, 101 predicted proteins | sample TNRBio252014_DNA_FD_185870 | JGI IMG/M metagenome (GOLD analysis project Ga0209573, IMG submission 185870) | Wastewater treatment Type I Accumulibacter community from EBPR Bioreactor in Madison, WI, USA - TNR Reactor_6/25/2014_ DNA (SPAdes)... | ecosystem: Engineered > Bioreactor > EBPR >...
GTCGCCGAGGCCTTCCGTGAGGATGCGGGGCCCCGACTCGGTCACCAGCACGTCGTGCTCGTAGTGAACGGACATCGACCCGTCGGCGGTGAAGACGGGCCACTCTTTGCCCACCGAACGGGTCTTGCCCGTCCCGATCGCGATCATGGGCTCGACCGCGACCAGTTCTCCCACCTTGCACCGGTGGTGCGCCTCGGGCCACTCGCCCGGGTACGCGGGCACCGAATTCGAGACAAACGGCGGCCCGTGAAGGGTGTCTTCGCCGATGCCGTGGCCCCCGAGCCCCTTGATCAGATGAAAGTGGGTGTCGGTCTCGACGCGTTTCTGGACGGCCTTGGCGAAGGCGAGCCAGGTGTTGTCGGGGTGGATGTTCTTGATCCCAAGCCGCAGGCTCTCTTTGCCGGCGTCCATGAGCGCCCGGATGATGGGCGCGGGCTCGCCGAAGCTGTACGTCCACGCGGCATCCCCGACCCACTTGCCCGACGCGCCCGCGCGGGTGTGGAAGACGCCGATGTCCACCTTCAGCAGGTCGCCGGGTTTGAGGGGCTTGTCGTAGTACGCGGCGGTCCCGTGCACGACGCACTCGTTGACCGACAAGCACGCGTGCGACGGGAACGGGTTGTGCATCCGACGGTTGGGCGTGTAGTGCAGAAAGCACGACCGCGCGCCCAGCGCGTCGAGCGTGCGGGCCACAAAGGCGTCGATCTCGGGCAGCTTCATCCCCACCCGCAGGAACGCCGACACCCGGCGGTGCGTCTCCACCACGACCTGCGCGGCCTGGTACGCGGATTCGATCTGTGCGGCGGTAGTGGCGGGCATCGGCGTCAAGGATAGCCCGCGCGGGATGGGTGCCCGGGGCTCGGTGCGCCGCCGCCGACCCGCGCGCTGCGGTACGCTGCACGCATGAACGACGCACCAGACGCCGCCGGAGATAACGCACCGCCCGTGATCCCGTGGACGGTCCCGGCGCGGTACGCCACGCGTACGCGGGCGCCGTTGGCGTCGCGGATCGGGCCTGTGACGGGGCCTTCGGGCACGCCCCCCACCAAATCTCGCGCCGTCGCGATCCTCGGGCTGGCCGATGATCTGGGCGTGCGGCTCAACGGCGGTCGGCCCGGGGCCGCGGGCGGGCCCGCGGCGTTCCGCGACGCGCTGAGCCGGTATGGTGTGGCCGAGCCCGAGGGGTTCGAGTGGCCCGTCGTCGTTGACGCCGGGGACATCGTCCCCGTCCCCGGCGAGACCCCCGACGCCCTGTTCGAGACGCACGCCCGCGTGTCGGCGGCGTCGGGCGCTCTGGTCAAGCTTGGATATGTTCCCATCGGCATCGGTGGCGGGCACGATCTGACGTTCCCGTTCGTCCGGGGCGTCATCGACGCACGCCGTGAGCTGGGGCTGGCCGTGCCCGAGACGGTCGTGTACGTCGATCCGCATCTGGACGTCCGCGCCGAACCGGGGAGCGGGATGCCGTTCCGGTCGCTCGTCGAGTCGTGCGGCGTGCGCCGGCTGGCGAACATCGGGTTCTCGCCCGTGGCCAACACCCGCGAGCACGCGGCGTGGTTCCGAACACACGGCGGCACGACCCACGCGCCCGACGAGGCCGCGGCGGTCGGGTCCGCCGTCGGCGTCGGGGCGCTCAGCTTTGACATCGACAGCTTGGATATGGCGTACGCGCCCGGGGTCTCCGCGCTCAACCCCATGGGGCTGACCCCGCGCGAGGCCGCCGGGATCATCGAAGACCTCGTCACCCGTGCCCGGACACGTCCCGATGCTCGGCCGTGGGTGGCGTGCGCCGACTTCATGGAACTTTCCCCGGCCAACGACCCCAGCGGGCGGACGGCGCGCCTCGTCGCCCATCTCTTTCTTGCGCTCCTCGCTCGGCTCTAGGCCATCCGGAAGAGGTGCAATCGGGGGATCCAAGGACGGAACAGCCCAGCGAAGAACGGGGGGCTTTTTCGAGGGCGGAGGCTACCATCGGCGATGTCCGAACGTGTCCGCATCACCGATGTGTCGCCCCGCGACGGCTTGCAGAACGAGCCGGGCGTGATCGCGGCGGCTCAGAAGTGCAGGCTGGTCGAGCTGCTGTGGGCCACGGGCGTCGATGAGATCGAGATCACGAGCTTTGTCAGCCCCAAGTGGGTGCCCCAGCTTGGGGACGCCGCCGAGGTCTGCCGCGGGGTTTCGGGGCTCGCGGGTGTGTCGGGAAGGAACGAGCTGAAAGCAACGCGCGAGGAGGTGGTGGGGGATGGGCCGGTGCTCAGCGCGTTGGTACCCAACGCCAAAGGGCTTGCGTCGCTGCGCGAGGTCGAGGCCGGCCTGCGGGCGCGGCTGATCGACAAAATCTCGGTCTTTACGTCCGCCAGCGAGACGTTCTCGAAGAAGAACACGAACGCGTCGATCGCCGAGACGATCGAGCGCTTCCGCGAGCTGCTGAGCATGGACCGCGCTGGGGGGGGGGGAGGGTGGTGGGGGGGTGCTGGTGCGCGGGTACGTCTCGTGCGTGGTCGCGTGCCCGTTCGAAGGGCCGGTGTCGCCAGGCGCCGTCGCCGACGTGTGCGAGCAATTGGTCGCGCTGGGCATCGACGAACTAGACCTGGGCGACACCATCGGGGCCGCTGCGCCCGAGTCCATCGTCGCGATGCTCGACGCGGTGACGCGGCGGCTGGGTCACAGATGGCTCGAACGCCGAGCGATCACCGTCCATCTGCACGACACGTTCGGCAGAGCCGCCGAGTGCGTGAAGGCGTCGCTGGACCGGGGCGTGCGGTCGTTTGACGGGTCCGTGGCGGGGCTGGGGGGCTGCCCCTACGCCAGCACTCCGGGTAGGCGTGCTCCGGGGAATATCGACACGCGGCTCCTGGTGGAGACGATCCACCGAGCGGGGTATTCGACGGGCGTGAATCTTGACCGTCTCGACGAGGCCGCCTCATACGCCCGCGAGATCGTGGCCGGTTCCAGGTTGCAGGTTGGTGCGGGGGCGGGGGCTGGGGCGGGGGTTGAGGCGAAGGGCGAGTCATGATCCGGGTGATTCAGGACGGGCCCGTCGCCGAGGTGTGGCTTGCCCGGCCCGAGAAACGCAACGCACTCACCCCCGAGATGCTCGCCAGCCTGTGTACCGCCGTCGCCCAGGTCGGGGCCGGCAACGCCAGCGCGATCCTCCTCGCGGGCGAGGGGGCGGCGTTCTGCGCGGGCTTCGACCTCTCCCTCTGCAAAGACCACCCCGACGGCTCGGTCATGCGGGCGCTCCTCTCGGGGCTAGCCGACGCGATCGCGGCCCTGCGCGAGCAGCATCGACCCGTCGTCATCGCGGCCCACGGGGCGGCGATCGCCGGCGGATGCGCCCTGCTGGGCGCGGGCGACTTCGTGGTCACCAACGACGAGGCCAAACTCGGGTATCCCGTCGTTCGGCTCGGGGTGTCGCCCGCCGTGTCGGCCCCGGGCCTCAGACTCCGTGTCGGGTCGGGAGGAGGGGCCGCCGCGCGAGAATTGCTCCTCAACCCGAGGTTGATCTCGGGACTCCGGGCGACGGAACTCGGCCTGGCCAACCAATCGGTGCCGCTGGCCCAGGACGTGATCGGGGTGGCCCGAGACGCCGCGCGCAGTCTCGCCGAGAAACCCGCAGGGGCGATCGCCGCGACCCGCGCCCTGCTCGCACAACTCGACATGCTGGGAGATTCCCCGTGGCGTGCGCTGCGCGCCTCGCTCGCGCTCACCGGCGGGGACGAAGAACGCCGCATGCTCCCGGCGGCCTGGAGAACACCATGACGCAACCATCGCTGGCGACGCTCGACGTTCAGGGACGCATCGCCACGCTCACGCTCAACCGCCCCGAGGCCCGCAACGCGCTGTCGCTCGACCTGCTCGCCGCGCTGCACGCCCGGGCCGACGACCTCGCCGCACGCGACGACGTGTCCGTCGTCGTGCTGACTGGCGCGGGCAAGTCGTTCTGCGCGGGTATGGACCTGCGGGCGGTCCTCGGGAACCATGACCTCGCGCTGCGGCTGCTCACCTCGCTGGGTGATCTCACGGTCAAGCTCCGCGCATTGCCCCAGGTGCTTGTCGCGAGCGTGAATGGGGCCGCCATCGGAGGCGGGTGCGGGCTGACGACCGTCTGCGACTTTGCCGTCACCCACGCGGACAGCAAAATGGGGTTTCCCGAGGTTGATCTGGGGGTCTGCCCGGCGGTGGTCGCTCCGTGGCTCGTGCGTCGGCTGGGGCCTGGCAAGGCTCGGGCCGTGCTGCTCCAGGGAGGTCTGATGTCGGGGGCACAAGCGCACACCCTGGGCCTGGTGACGTCGGTGGTGCCTACAAGCGACGCCCTTGCGGGCGCCGTCGACGAACTGACGGCCGGACTTGCACAGGGAGGCCTCGGTGCGCTTCGGGCCACGAAAGCGCTGCTCAACGAACTCGACGGGTCCGGCGACTCTGACCTGGTGCGCCGCGCCGCGGCGATCTCGGCACAGGTGCTCTCCACCCCCGATGCCCAGGCCCGCTTGCGGGCCAAGTTGGGCGTCTAGCGGGCCGCCCTCCGGCATGAATCGGGCGGCGTAAACTGCCTTCCCATGCCCGATCCTTCGGTTTCCAGCCTCTCGATCTCACGCGATTCCGCAGGCCCATACGCCGGTGTCGTCACGGTCACGTTGGAGCAACCCGGCAAGCCCGTGGTGGTGCTCGACGAAGACCTGATCCGCAGGCTCGAAGCCGCGCTGCATTCGGTCCCGCGGGATGCTCGGGGCTTGGTGCTGGCGTCGGCCAGCGAACGGGTGTTCGTCGCCGGGGCCGATCTGAAGACCATTCAGGACGCCTCAGACGACCAGTTGCACCGGTATCTGGCGTACGCGGCCCGCGTCTTCGGGATGCTCGCCCAATTCCCCTTCCCGACCGCCGCGGCCATCAACGGCGCAGCGCTCGGCGGCGGCCTCGAACTCGCGATGCACTGCGACGGGCTCATCGGGGCACCGAGCCCTTCGGGCAAGCCCTACCCGATCGGGCTTCCTGAGGCCGGCCTCAACATCTGCCCGGGGTGGGGCGGGACGAATCTGCTTCCCGCGAGGCTCGACCCTGCTCGCGCGATCCTCATGACAGCCCAGGGCAAGCCGTTCACATTCGACGACGCTAAAGAAAGCAGATTGTTCGACGCTGTCGCGGAGACGCCCGGGGCGCTGCTCGACACCGCCAAGGGATGGGTCACTACCCAAGGCCGCATCGAGCGCGACGGGGCCCCGCACCGCTGGATCGGTCGCACGGGATGCGCGGCCAAGACGCTCGCCGCGCTCGACGCGGTCAGGACCGACCTGCCGCACACCGAGGCCGCCGCCGCGGTCGCGCTGGCGGTTGAAGCGGGGCTGGCCAAGGGGTGGGCGCACGCACTGGAGACCGAGCAGAAGGAACTCGTTCGTCTGAGGCACACTCCCGCGGGCAAGGCCTCGATCGCCGCTTTCTTTGCCAAGAAGTAATTACGTTTGCACGACACCAACCTCGACTGAGAGAACGCACATGGCCGACCTAAAGAACCTGAAGGGGATTTCCGAAGCCGACAAAAAGCTCCTTGCCGAGGCCGAGGAATGGCTCGGTGCCGAGCCGTCCAAGATGGGCCCGGTCAAGAATCTCTTCTGGGGGAAGGTGAAGGAAGACTTCTATTTCCCCTACCCGCAGCAAGACCCGCGCGAACTGGCCGAGTGCGACCAGTTGCTCGCCCGCCTCGACGACTACCTCAAGAACGAGCACCCGTCCGTCGAGATCGACCAGAACCAGGAAATCCCCAAGTCCGTCATCAACCGCCTCTTCGAGCTGGGCGTCATGGGCATGACCATCCCCAAGGAGTTCGGCGGGCTCGGGCTGGGGATCACAAGCTACAACCGAGTGCTCGAACGAATCGGGCATTCCTGCGGCTCGACCGCCGTGCTCGTCTCGGCGCACCAGTCCATCGGGTGCAAGGCCGTCATGCTCTTCGGGAACGATGCCCAGAAAAAGCTCTGGCTCCCGCACCTGGCCAAAGACTGGGTGTCTGCGTTCTGCCTCAGCGAGCCCAATGTGGGCTGCGACGCCGGCGGACAGGAGACCCGCTGCGAGAAAACCCCCGACGGCGAATATTACATCATCAACGGTGAGAAGAAGTGGGCCACCTCGGGCGCCATCTCGGGTCTCTTCACCGTCATGGCCAAGCTCAAGATGACCGACCCCAAGACCGGCAAGGAATCCGAGAAAGTCACCGCGCTCGTTTGTCACCCGTGGATGGAAGGCGTCGAGATTTTCCAGAAAAACCGCAGCAAGTGCGGCATCCGCGGGACATGGCAGGCACGCATTCGGTTTAATAACGTCCGCGTTCCCAAGGCTAACCTGCTGGGGCAAGAAGGGCGTGGGCTCCAGATCGCGCTCTCGTGCCTCAACTACGGGCGTTGCACCCTCTCGGCGGGCATGGTGGGCGGCGCCAAACGCGTCCGTGATCAGGCGACCAAGTGGTCGCAGACCCGCTTCCAGTTCCAGGCGCCACTGGCCGACAAAGAACTCATGCGCCAGTGTGTGGCACGCATGGCCGCGTATTGCTACGCGGCCGACGCTGTGCTCTACATGACCACCGGCATGCTCGACCGCCACGACGACGACATCCAGGTCGAAACCGCTCTCTGCAAAGTCTTCTGCTCCGAATACGGGTGGCGAGCCGTCAACGACGGTCTGCAGATCATGGGCGGTGAGGGGTATATGACCGAGAACGAAGTCGAACGCGTGTTCCGCGATTCCCGTATCAACCTCATCGTCGAGGGTGCCAACGAGGTCATGCAGTCCTACATCTTCGGGTACGGCGGCAAACAGCTCGCCGAACAGATGCTGGGCATCAAGAACGCCCTGCTCAAAGAGCCCGAAGAGTCGCTCGGCTCGTTTCTCGTCAAGGCGGTAAAGAACTCCTTCCGCGCCGACATCATGAAGATCGCGATCCCTCTGGGGCTCGAAGTCTACTTCGGTATCCGGCGTGCCTCGCCCGTGCTCCGCAAGCTTCACCCGGATCTTAAAGCCGTTGGCGAACGCGTTACCAATCTCGTGCGAGAGCACACCTATCAGTTCAAAGTCATGTCGAAACGCTACGACGTGGACATGCTCAAACGCCAGGTCGTCCAGGCGAGGCTCGCCAACGCAGCGATCCTGCTCCATGCGTGGCTCTGCACGCTCGCCAAGCTCGATCTCGACCTCCGCAAGCACTCGGGGAACGGTTCCGACCTTGAGTTCGTCCGTGACAAGGCGGCGGCGTTGCACTTCTTTGAGCTCTGCGAGCTCGAGATCCGCAACAACTTCCGCAACCTATATGAGCACGCCGACGATACCATGCTTTCGGCGGCCGACGCCGCCCTCAAGCACAACCAAACCCTGGACAACAAGCGATTCGTCATCCCCGAACGCAGCCCCAATGCCAAAGGCACGGGCCGAACCCCGGGTCAAGCGGGCATCAAGCCGTTTCCTGGCGAACAATGGCAAGGCCTCCCACACCAGCCAGTACGCGACGACGGGCTCATGACACAGCGATAATCGAAGGCGCTGGTCGGGGCCCCAGGCTGGTTTAGCGGGCCATGTCCTCGCCGAACGGGGTGTCGCTCATCTCCGCGGCGGCCTCGACCGGCGCGCCGTCGGCGCGGGCGTCGCTCTCAATCATCTTGTTCACCGAATCGTACCGCCACCCGTGAGTTCCTTGTCCCGCAAGGGCCCCGTCCACGCGGATCGTGATCCGTTGGTTCATCGGGTTCACCGGTGCGGCTTGCAAGTATGGGCCGAGCGTGCCCGCTACCGCCGGAGTGCCGATTGTATTGGTCTTGCTGATGAGACGAGTCACGATCCGGCGGCCGTTCGTAGTGGTCTGGCCATCAGGTTCGGTCGCAGGGCATATCCCTGAGTGTTCCGCCGTGTAGAGGTCGATCGCTTTCTGGAATCTCTGGATCGTCCCAGACAGAGCGGCGTACTTGGCCCGCTCGCTCGCCCCGCCGAGCCTGGGCACAGCCACCGCGCCGATGATTCCGATAATCACGACCACCAGGATCAGCTCGATCAGGCTGAAAGCGCGTTCGAGCGAGCGTGGGCGGGATCTGTGCACGTCGTGGATATCGGCATCAAAGTATCGCGGCCAAACGCCCCCGATCATTCTCGCCGGAGCCGGTGCGCGTGTAACGGCTGCATCGCGGGTTATCACACCGCGTCAACCGATCCGGATGAGTATGACCGACTGATCGTCGTGGGCCCGGCCATGGGTCTGGGCCGTTTGAAACAGCAATTCCCGGAGTTGTTCGAGCGGGGCCCCGCCGTGCTGCTGGAACACGCCGCGGAGTGTGGCAAATCCGAGCTCACGTCCCGCGGAATTCTGCACTTCGATAAGCCCGTCCGTGAGCAGCAACAACGTGTCCCCAAGCTCGCACGCGATCGTCCCCTCGGTCACTTTCTCGTCCGGGCTGATGCCCAACGGGAGCGCATCGTTGGGCAACTCGACGACTTCTCCCGATGCACGTCGGAGCAGAATCGGATGATGCCCCGCGAGCGCGAATGCGATTTGCGATGAGTGCTCGGTCTCGTACACCCGCACGCACGCGGCGGTGGCGAACATGTCGGCGCTCGTCAACTCGCAGAGCACCCGGTTCAGATGCGTGAGATACCGACCAAGCGGCGGCACCGACGCCAGCAGCGTTCGGGCCGACGCTTTGACCATCCCCATCACGATCCCCGCTCCCACGCCGTGCCCCGAGACGTCGGCGAGCAGGACATCGACCCGCCCGTCGGGTGACCGCACCGCATCGATGAGGTCGCCCCCCATCGTACTCGACGGAACCGACGACCCTAGCACCCGCACGCGACCGGTCCGTAGGTCGAGGTCCGGCACAAGGGTCTTGTGGATCTTTGACGCCACATCGAGCTCGGCCTGAGCGGTGACACCTCGGCGTTCAAATCGCCGAGCCAGCCGCATCACCAGGATGTAGCCGATCACCATCGACAGCACGCCCATGATGACCAGCACGAGCCGTGTGCCGGTAGGCGTTAATCCGGTGCTCCCGTCGAACCATCCGTGGTTTCCCAGCCACTTGAACCCGTACCGCGGGATCAGATACTGAGCGGGCACCAGCGGGATCAGGATCCACAGTCGGCGGAGAACAAATGCTGAGGCCCATGCGACGGAATTCAGTCCGGTATAGACAGAGATAAGCCCGATGGCGAACCAGTTTCCTGATTCCTGCGCAATCGTCATCGCGAACAAACCTACCGGCATGAACGAAAAGAACACGCCGATCAGGACTGAAATCCGATCGGAAGTCTCCAGCCGTCTTTGCGCGGTGCTTGCTGTCATGCGAGAGGTTCCCGCCGACTTTCTCCTCAGGGGATGGAGTAGAAACCACCGCCGTGGTCCTTGAGCAGCTTCTTTGCCGCCAGCGCCTTCCACACCTCCCGCGGGAACCGATCCGGCGGGATGATCTGGTCGATGTCCGACTTCTTCCCCGATGTTGTGGGGCGTCCGCCCCCAAGACCGGATTCATGATCCAGACGCATGAGTTTGAGCCGCTTCTTGAACGCTGTCAGCGCCTGCTTCAGTTCGAGCTCGCTCGGGCCCGCTGAGGGAGTTCCCGCGTTCGTCGTTGGATCGGTCATATGCACACAGTAGCCGAAGCGGCGATCCGAAGAGAGCGTCTCCTACCGGGCCTCGCCCCGGCCTTTCAGCGCGCGGATCCGCTCTGGAAGGCTCAGAAGCCTGATAAACCCGCCCGCGTCCTTCTGGCTGTACACATCTTCGCCCTCGAAGCTCACCATTTTCTCGGCGTACAGGCTGTTGGGGCTCTTGCGTCTCACCGCTGTCGCTGTTCCTTTGAACAACCTCACCACGATCTCCCCGTCGAGCTTCTCGGCCATCTTCTCCGCCGCCGCCCACAATGCCTCGCGCAGCGGCGTGAACCATCGCCCGTCGTACACCAGCTCGGCGAACGTCAGCCCGAGGTGCTCGCGGTAGTGCAGCGTCTCGCGATCAAACACCAGCTCTTCCACCGCGCGGAGGGCCTCAACGATCACCGTTCCACCCGGTGTCTCGTAGAGCCCTCGGCTCTTCATCCCCACACGGCGGTTCTCCACCAAGTCCACACGCCCCACGCCGTGCGCCCCCGCGATCGCGTTCAGCTTATCGATGATTTCCCACGCCGGCATCGGCTTGCCGTTGAGCGCCGCAGGGCGTCCCTTCGCAAACAATACCGAGACGTCCTCGGGCTTGTCGGGCGCTCGGGCGGGCTCGGTCGTCAGCATCCACGCGTCCTCTGGCGGCGCGTTCCACGGGTTCTCGATCTCGCCGCCTTCGTGGCTGATGTGCCACAAATTGCGATCACGGGAGTAGATTTTCGTCGCCGACGCCGTGGTGGGGATGTTCCGCTTCCCGAGATAGTCGAGCATGGCAAGGCGTCCCGACAGATCCCACCGCGGATCACGCCACGGCGCGATGATCTCCATCTCTGGCGCCAGCGCCCCATACGCCGACTCGAAACGCACCTGATCGTTCCCCTTTCCCGTACACCCGTGTGCCAGCGCGGTACACCGGGTTTTGCGCGCGATCTCGACCTGTCCCCAGGCCAACACCGGTCGGGCGATCGCCGTGCCCAGCAGGTACCGGCCCTCGTACACCCCGCCCGTGATGATCGTCGGAACGACGAACTCATCGACAAACTTCTGCTTGAGGTCCACGACGTGGCACTCCGCGGCCCCTGAATTCAACGCCTTTTTCTCGACTCCCGTGAGCTCGTCGGCGCCCTGACCGACATCGCCCACGACGCACACCACTTCTGCTCCCGGGATATTCTCCCGCAACCAGGGGACGATACACGAAGTGTCCAAGCCGCCCGAGTACGCCAACGCGATTCGCTTGCTCATCTCGAATTCCTTCTGGTTCGTCCGGCGGTGTTGTTAGCCGCCGGCAGGAGTCTGTGCTCGTGAAAACATATGGTGCATAAGCGCACACTGCGCGTGCATGCGGTTTTCGGCCTGGTCATACACCACGCTCATCGGGCCGTCCATCACCGCGTCAACAACCTCCTGGCCACGCTTGGCGGGCAGGCAATGCATGAACACCGCTTCGGGCCCCGCTTTGGACATCAACGCCTCGTTGACCTGGTATTTCAAGAATTTCTTGCGTTCACTCGCCGAATGCGCGGACTCGCCCATGCTCACCCACACGTCCGTGTATACGGCGTCCACACCGGCCACCGCGTCCGGGTCGTGCGTCTGAGTGATGCTCCCGCCCGATCCGATCGCCATCGCGTGGGATTCCGCGACGATATCGGCATTGCACTCGTGGCCCTTGGGCGTGACGGCGATCAGGTGCGCGCCCAGCAGGCCCGCTCCGTGCATCAACGAGTGGCACACGTTGTTCCCGTCTCCCACATACGCGATCCGCAGTCCACGAGTCCGACCGAATCGCTGCCATAGCGTGAGATAGTCCGCCAATGCCTGGCACGGGTGATACAGGTCGCACAGCGCGTTGATCACGGGCACCCGCGCCGCGCTGGCAAGCTCGGTCACCACGGCGTTGCGGAAGACCCGCGCGACAATCAGCGACACCCAGCGTTCGAGGTTCTTTCCGTAGTCGGTCACGCTTTCACGTTCGCCGAGCCTCTGCCCCGAGTGGTCCATGTAGATCGCGTGCCCGCCGAGCTTGGCGATCCCGACCTCGAACGAGATTCGCGTCCGCAGGCTCGGCTTCTCGAATAAAAGAATCACGCTCTGCCCCGCCAGCGTACGCGAGAACGGCGAGTAGTCACGTCGCATCAACGCCGCCGTCTCGAACAACGACAGAATCGTGCGCTCATCGAGCGACGCGAGCGTGAGCAAATCCGACTCGTACAAGGCAGCCGTGGTTGTGGTGGATGGAGTCATAGATGGTTGCCCGCGGCATTACCGGGATGAATCGTTGTGCCGATAGCGTGTCCTTGAAGGAGGCTGAGCAACGGTTCCGGGGATTCGCCCGAGAGAATGACGACCGCCGCACCCGTGCTGTGCGCCGCTGCCAGGGCCGAGCGTGCCTTGATCATCATCCCTCCCGAGATCTCTCCCGAGGCGATCATTTCTTCGATCTGCAACCGTGTGAGCATGGTGCGCACAACCCCGTCGCGTCCCTTGATGCCCGGCACATCGGTCAACAGGACGAGCCTCGATGCTCCAAGGGCCGCCGCCACGCCCGCCGCCGCGTCGTCGGCGTTGATGTTGAGCAAGCCACCCGAGTCGTCGATCCCGATCGAGCTCACAACAGGGATGTACCGTTGGTCGAGCAGCAGTCTCAACAGGTCAGCCGATCCGCCTTCGACCGTGCCAACTCGGCCCAGATCCTGCGACAACACCCGACACGCGACCATCGCCCCGTCACCAAGGCACAGCCCCACCGCACGCCCGCCGCTCGCGTTCAGAGCCCCGACAAGCTGCTTGTTGACCGTCCCCGCGAGCACCCCCGCGATGAGATTGATCTGCTCTGGAGGCGTCACCCGCAGGCCGTTCTTGCGTTCGGCCGCAATATTGAGACGTCCAAGCAGCGCGTCGACCGTTTTCCCTCCTCCGTGAACGATCACGACCCCGGGGAGCGACGCGAGCAATGCCCAGAGGGGCCGCAGCCGCTCGACGTCCTCGAGTGTGCTGCCACCGACCTTGATGACCACGATGCCGCTCATGAGCGAACCGGCCCCTCTTCAAGCGTCTGTGCGTAGTGCAGGCCCTGGGTTTCCGAGAATCCAAACCGGATATTCATGCACTGAACCGCCTGTCCGGCGGCACCCTTGACCAGGTTGTCAATCGCCGAGCTGATGATCAAGTGTCCGCTAGAATCTGCCTGCCATCCGATGTCACAGTAGTTTGTGCCCCGAACATCGCCGACCGCGGGCCACTGCTTCTGTGGGAGCAGCCTCACGAACGGTTCTCGTGTGTAAGTCTCGTGCAGCAGCCCCGAGACTCGGTCGCCGTCCCAGCCGGACGCGAGCTCGACGTGGATCGTCGAGAGAATCCCGCGGTCAAAGGCAACCAAGTGAGGTGTGAACGTGACCGGATGTCCGGCAAACGCCGCAATCTCTGGCTCGTGCCGATGCGACATCACGCCGTACGCCTGCAGGCTCACCTCGCAGAACAGACTCTTCAGAGCCGCGCCCCTCCCAGCCCCACTCACCCCTGACACGCTGTCAACGATGATCCGAGAGCCCGGGGACACCGCCCCTGCCCTCACGAGCGGCCTGAGCGGCAGGATCGCGCTCGTGGGGTAACATCCGGGCACCGCGATCAGGTCCGAAGCCGCAATTTCGGCCCGAAAGTGTTCGGGAAGCCCATATACCGCCCGTGACAGGGCCTCAGGGCTGCGGTGCTCGAATCCGTAGTGCTTAGGGTACAGCGTTGCGTCCCTGAGCCGAAACCCAGCGGACAAATCGAACACCGTCATCCCGCGAGACACAAGCTCGGGCGCGAGTTCCACGCTCGCCTCGTGCGGTGTCGCAAGAAACACCGCGTGCGGACGCGCCTGCGAAATGGCATCCGCGGACGCCGCCTTGACCGGCATCGTGAGACGACCCCGGAAGCGAGGGAACGTCTCGTCGAACCCTCCTCCGCCAGACGAGGCTTCTTTCTCACGCTTGGCCGAGGCAAAGAGCCCCGTGATGTTCGCCTGACGGTGGCGCAACAAGATTTCCGCGAGTTCGGCCCCCGCATACCCGCCCGCGCCAACAATCACCACGTCAACGCTCACGCAATCCTCCCCCCCGCCCCGCGACGGATCGACCGTTCGTTTGTCCGATGCATCGCGCCGATCAGACGTCGAGCCAGCCGCTTGGCCTCCCCCGGCGAACGAAGCGCCACAAACACCGTGTCGTCGCCGGCGATGGTCCCCGCCACCTCGGCCGCCGCGGCTCGGTCTAGGGCCAACGCCACAGGACCCGCCTGTCCGGCACCCGTCCGTACCACCACCAGTGTGCCTGCGGCCACTACACCCACCGCGTGAGCACGGATGACCCTGGCGACCTCTTCGCTGTCGATGCCCGGACGTATCCTGTGCCCCTCGGGCTGGCCGAGCGAGTACCCCGACGGACCCTTCAGCACGCCCAGCGACCGAAAGTCGCGTGAAACCGTTGCTTGTGTCACGCACTCGCCCCGGAGCCGCAGCTCACGCACGGCGATGTCCTGGCTCGCCAGCGGGCCGTTGGAGAGAAGCTGCCGGATGATTTCGAGGCGTCGGCCACGAGCGTCCATGTATGATTATTCACCGCATGCATGAACAATCAAGCGTGGGAGCTCACAGCAGCCCGCGAAGCTCCCGCCTCATGATCTTCCCCGTTGGGTTCCGTGGCAATTTCTCCAGCACACGGATCTCCGACGGGACTTTGTACCCCGCCAGCAACGACCGGCAATGGCTCAGCACCGACACACGATCGAACGCCGTTCCCTCACGCAGCTCGACAAACGCAACCGGCAGCTCTCCTCGGATCGGGTCCTTGACCCCGATTACTCCCGAGGCCTGGATGCATGGATGTTTGTCGAGCACCTCCTCGATCTCGCGAGGGAACACGTTTTCCCCGCCCACAATCAGCATGTCCTTGATCCGGCCCGTGATATACATGTGCCCGTCGTCGTCAAACCGCCCGATGTCACCCGTCCGCAAGTACCCGTCCGGCGTCAGGGCCTGGGCCGTCTCGCTCTTGAGGCCAAGGTACCCACGCATCACATTTGGGCCCTTGATCCAAACCTCTCCGTCCTGGTGCGGCGGGAGCGATCGTCCGGTCGAGGTGTCCACGATCCGCTGGTCGATCTCGGGCAATGGCCTGCCCACCGAATGAGCGCGATACTCGCTGGGCAGGCATAAGTTCGTCACCGGGCTCGTTTCTGTCAGCCCGTACCCTTCGCTGATCCGCACCCCGAACCGCTCAAAAAACCGCTCCGACACGCTATCCGAAAGTGGTTCTCCCCCCGACACCACAAACCGAAGTGACGCAAAGTCCTCTGCGACTGCCTCTTTCGCCTGCAGTAAAGCGCCGTACATCGACGGGATCGCCACAAAGATCGTCGGACGGTGCTCTCGGAGCAGACGAAGGATCTTTCCCGGAACAAACCGCGCGGTATACACCGCTTTCATCCCCATCGTCAACGGAAGCAAGGTCAGCACCGTCATCCCGAAGCTATGGAACTGCGGCAACACCCCGAGCATCACGTCGTTCCTGCTGAACGACGCGTACTCCCGCGTCTGCCGTATGTTCGCAGTCAGATTCCCGTGCGTCAACATCACGCCCTTGGGACGTCCGCTCGTCCCGCTCGTATACAGCAGCACCGCCAGGTCATCGTCCGACGCCGCCGCAGGCCATCGCATCTCAGGCACGCCCTTGAACGAAAGCTCTTCCATTTTGACGACGCGGCAGCCCCGCGGGGTAAACCCCATGAACTCCAGAAGTGGGCCAGCCGTCACCACCGTGTCGACCCCCGAGTCGCCGATCACATATTGCAATTCTTCCGGTTTGAGGAGGAAGTTAAGTGGGACCACCGTCCTTCCCAGAATCCAACCCGCCAACGCCGCGATGGGCCACGCACCCCCAGTGGGCAACATCACCCCCAGCGTCTTTGCCTTCGACCTCGCGGCTAAAAACTCCGCCAGATGTAGAGCAGCTACGACGAGCTCGATTCCTCGCAGCGGGCCTCGGTCGTCGACCGTCGCCTGTCGAGTAGGTTCGAGTACGCACCGTTTGATGATGGGCCAATGAACGCTCAAGAGTGCTCCGTCACGCGAATACCCCGCCCGACGGGCGGCACCGGGGGTATGCTACATCCGTCGTGGTCGATTTGCTCGCTCGATCGGGAGGTTTTGCCGTGGGATTCCGCGCATTCTGGCTGCCCGTCACGCCGTTGCTCCTGGGGGCATTGCTCCTCGTCGGGTGTGGTTCCTCGCAGACGACGGACACCAGATCCGACTACCAATCGCTCTACGAGCGCCGTGAATACCGAAAGGCGTACGACGAGGCCGTCGCTGTCGCCGGGGGCACCACCGGCCTCGATCGCGACCGTGCCGCCCTCATCGCGGGTCTCGCCGCAGCCGCGCTTGAACCACCACGAGAGGCCGACGCCGAGCGGTGGCTGGGTCCCCTCGTCGAAAATCAGGACACCAGAGTGTCCGGTGTCGCCTCCGCCACACTCGGCATGTTCGCGCAGCGAAAGAGCAACCACTCCAAGGCCGTTGACCTTCTCACGAATTCCGTCAACAAGCTGTCCGGCGAAGACCAGGCCCGTGCCGCGATGTTCTGTGGCGACAGCCTCGTTGCTCTCGGAAAGGGCTCCGACGCTCGTGCCATGTACGACCGTGCCGCTGGAGCTCCCGTCCGTGATCGCCTTCTCAAGCAGCAGATCGACGCCCGTGTCGCCTCCGCGAAGAACGCCGGCCCGACCCCTGATGGCTCGGGCACCTTCACCCTCCAACTCGGTGCCTTCGGCGACTTCCAGCGCGCCATGGCAGAGTCCGCTCGGCTCCAGCCAAAGGCCCAGGCCGCGGGCCTCCCGAACCCACGTGTCGTGCGCTCGGCAAAGGATGGCAAACCCCTCTATGTCGTCCGTGTTGGCCGGTACCCCACCCGAGCCGAAGGCGAAACCGCTCGGAATAAGCTCGGGGCCACAGGGGTCGTTATGGCCGCGAGCGGCGAATAGACGTTCGTGGTGTGATAGGGTGTGGCAACGCAAGCTCGGCTCTGCCGCCGGTCGATAGGGAACATCGGGCCGATACGAGTGTCTGATCAGGCTCGTGGTGATCGGCCGTTCATTGAGGAGTTGTATGATGTCTCTTGGCTTGAATCCCGCTCGGTTGGGCTCAATGGCGATCATCATCGCAGGCGCGTCTGGAGGCATGACGTTCGCGCAATCGTCGGCACCCCAGTCAAGCCCCCAACCACCTTCCGAAGACATCCCCGAATACCTCCGCGAGGCCGTCAAGCGCGAAGAGGCCAAGGTCACTCCCGAGGTCCTCGAACTCCGCAAGAAAGAAGCTGCTCTCCAGCGAGACCTCAAGAAGCTCCGCGCCAAACACTTCCGAAATCAGCGGTACACTCCTACCCGCGAGGCCGGCGTCGCTGCGCTGCGCCACGAATACAACCAGCCTTGGATGTTTCCCAGCCTCGTCGAGGTGTTCACTGAAGAGCGAGATGAAGACGTCGTCTCGACCGTGTGCGGCATCCTGCGCGATAGCGCCACAGACGTCGGCGACCGCGGCCTGGCCTATGTCGCCGCCACCACCACCGAGGAGATTTGGCGCTCGCACACCACTCAGGCGCTCGCGGCACGCACCAAATCGCGCTTCGGCCGTCCCCCCGCGGGCGCCGTCGCGGTTTTCCAGGCCGCACTCCAATCGGGCGACACCCACGCAATGGACGGGGCCGCGGTCGCCGGCCAGGTGCTGAGCCTCATCGAACTCATCCCTTTCATCATCCCCACACAGCCAGGAGCGGGCGGACAGGGCGGAGGTGGCGGAGGCACCGGACGTCAACGCGGGCCTCTCGCGTGGATCGCGATTGGCACGCAGAAGTCGTATGTCGCCGACCTCACGCCCATCGTTTCGCAGGGCGCTGTCGCGTTCGACCCTACCCCGGGCGTGGTCACCGAGGGCACTCTCTTTGTCGTCAACGACGCGGTCGTAACCTGGTCGCCACGGATCGCAAACGGCGCACTGAGCACGTTGGCGTCGGCGGCCACGGGGGAAGACGCCGCCGCGATGCGCAGCCGACTGGGCATGAGGTTCGACTCGTGGAAAGATTGGTACTTCTCCACAGGGCGCGAAGCGATCGAGAAAAAGCTCGCCGAACGCGAGTCCGCTGCTGCTGATGCCGAAGCCAAAGCCTCCATCAAGCCCGGTACCGAATCCAAACCAGCAGCCACGCCGGCATCCGCCCCCGAAGCAAAGCCCGAGGTCAATCCCGTGGTCGCGCCCGAGTCCAAGCCAGAACCTAATCCGGCCCCTGCGACACCGGCACCAGCACCGAAGTAGCTCCCGAGCATCTCAGCCGGTCAGCAATGCGCTGGGTTCCTATGTTCTTGCATGCTGATCTCCGTCATCGCCTGCGCCACCGCTGCGGTTCTCAATCCCCTCGATGACCTGCGGACGTATATCGCCCAGGACGAGAAGTCGAGGCCGCCGATCACCGAGCAGGCCTTTGCCGCAACGCCACTCTCCCAAGACTCGGCGTCCCAGGCCGGCGAATTGCTCTGGGCCGATTGGGCTTCGATCACCAAATCGAAGCACGAGAAAGACTGGAAATCGGGCAAGTTCACGGTCGACGGCAAAGAACTCAAGTTCCGCCGTCGGTCCTTTGCGTCCCAGAAAAAGCCCCGGGCACTCTACATCTCACTCCACGGGGGGGGCAACACCTCAACCGCCGTCAACGATCAGCAGTGGCGCAACCAGGTCGATCTCTATGCCCCTCCCGACGGGCTGTACATCGCTCCACGAGCTCCGAGCGACACCTGGAACCTCTGGCACGAACCCCACATGGACGCTCTGCTCGATCGGCTGATCCGCGACGCCATCGTTTTCGAAGATGTTGACCCCAATCGTGTCTATCTCTTGGGGTATTCCGCCGGCGGCGATGGCGTATACCAACTCGCGCCGCGGATGGCGGATCGATTCGCGGCGGCCTCGATGATGGCAGGTCATCCGAACGAAGCCGACCCCTGTTCGCTGCGGAACCTCCCCTTTGCCATCCATGTTGGCGAGAACGACGCAGCCTACTCGCGGAACTCGCTGGCCAAGGAGTGGGGGGGCAAGCTCGAGGCACTCCGCAAGGCCGACCCGGAGGGATACGACCACGTCGCCAAGCTTCACGAGGGGAAGGGTCACTGGATGGATCGCGACGATGCCGAGGCGATCACGTGGCTCGCGGCCCGGGTCCGTCCGGCCGTACCTCCCAAACGCGTGGTCTGGAGGCAAGACGACGTCACCCACTCCCGTGCCTATTGGTTGGTGATGCCGCTGAGTGAGCAGCGGGCAGGAGCATTCGCCGCGGCCCGGGTGATCGACCCTCACACCATCCGTATCGAGGCCGAAACGACCGTCCAAACGCTCACGATCCTGCTCCGCGATGACCTTCTGGACCTTTCGGCCCCTATCGAGGTCCAGTGGGAATTAATCGCTCCCGATTCCCAACAACGACGGGTTGTACCCGCCGGGCCCGCGGTGCGAGTCGAGCGGACGATTCGCTCGCTCGCCGAAAGTCTGACCGAACGCCCCGACCGGGCATTCCTGTACCCGTCTCGAATCACAGTCGAAAGACCCAAAGACTAGAGCCGCGTCTTTTCCTGAAAGTGTGGGTATATTCCCCCGTGCTCAACCCCATCACGACGACGTTCATCGCTCGACTCCGGGCCAACGACCAGGCTGCATGGTTCGAGCTCTGGGAAACGTTTGGCCCGGTGATCCGGTCGCAATTGGCCAAGTGGGGAAGAGGACGAATTGGGAGCCAAACGGTCCAGGACTTGTCTCAAGAGACACTAGCGGCGTTGTCGGAATCCATCGATCGGTACGACCCCGGCAAAGGTGCCCGGTTCAGCACCTGGCTGCTGGCGATCGCCAAGCACCTACTGGGCGACGAGATGGACCGCCGCGGCGCTCTCAAACGGGGCGCGTCGAGGCGGGGTGGGACATTCGACGAGTCCTGGATGGTCGCATCGCGGGTGGCCGGGGCCGACGAGGTTTACGAGGCCGCGGTGTTCAGGGCGAAGGTCGAGGCAGCGATCCGGGCGGTTCAGAAGTCCTCCGACTTCACTGACTTCGAGATTTTCCGCATGCGGGTGCTCGAATCCAAGCCTGGGAAGGACGTCGCAGAAAACCTGGGAATGAGCGAGCCCACAGTCAGCAGGAGGCTGGCCAAAGTCCGCGATGCCCTGCGCTCAAAACTGGTCGAGGTCATCTCGACGTACAGCTTTACCCCAGATGAGCTCGCTGAACCGACCCGAAACCGGCTCGACCTCTCTCCGAACAAGGCAACAACGCCTGCCGAGGATGCCGCCTTTGATTCGGCGATCCAAGAGATCTACCACCTCCAGGTGGAACTCCGTCGGCAGGACCAAGCCCGCTCTCTGGACGGCCCGTAAGAGACGCGGGAAGGGAGCAGGTCAATGTCGGACTTCGGACAGTTTATTCTGGTTTCGTTAGGAGTGCTTGCGGGGATCGCGATCCTCGTGTTCGTGTTCCGATTTGTGCTGTGGCCTGTCGTCAAGGGGCTTGGATGGGTCGTGAACGCGACGATGTGTTTCATCGGCCGCGAGTTGCGCGATGCGTTCCGCGTCGTCGGCGTTGTTCTCACGATCATCTTTACAGTGCCCGTATTGCTGGCGACGCTGGTCATGGGCCGATGGTCGGCGACCGCCCACTTCGGGAACACGATCAAAGGCGAGATCCGGCTTCTTGGGCTCTCGCTCTATCGGCTCGCCATTGGGAATCTGCTGCACAGCTTCGGGATGGGTGACGTGGTGGCGGGCCTCGAACAGCGCATCCCGCGGGCACTGGCCGACGCGCCGGGGGCGGACCAGCCAGGCCGCGAGGGCGACGGCGGGTTTATCTTCAAGGCGGACATCGGGATCGGGAGCAAAGACGGGAAGCGTCTTGGGAACCAATTCGACGGGTACAAGATCGTCGGGAGTCTCCCGGGCGGCGGGTCGGGAGGGAAGCTGTACATTGCCGAGCCCGATCCGATCAAGACGGCGGTGTTCGAGCGCAACGGCCATCTCGGCGTCGGGCAGGTGGTGATCAAGAGTTTTTCGACGCGAGAAGGGAGCAGCCTGCCTCAGATCGTGCGTGAGAGCCGGGCTCTGGACGCGGCCAAGCGTCTCGGGCTCGTGCTCGACCACGAGCTCAAGGGAGAGCGGTTTTACTATGTGATGAGGTATGTTCCCGGTCAGAGCCTGACGGCGGCGGCGCACCAGTTGCACGCCGAGTCGGCCCCGCCGGGCGTCGAGCGAGGTCTGGACAATCAGACTTTGCGTCGAGCGCTGGGAATGGTGGCCGACTTGTTGACCACGCTGGACACGTACCATCGGGGCGGGCTGTGGCACAAGGACGTCAAGCCTGACAACATCATCGTGGACGGGCATCGCGCGCACCTCGTGGATTTCGGATTGGTGACGCCGCTGCGGTCTGCCATGACGCTGACCACGCACGGGACTGAGTATTTCCGTGATCCTGAGATGGTGCGGATGGCGCTGCGCGGCATGAAGGTAGCCGAGGTAGACGGTACACGCTTCGACATCTACGGAGCGGGAGCGGTTCTGTATTCTGTGATCGAGAACCAGTTTCCGGCGCACGGAGTGCTCTCTCAGATCACGCAGCGGTGCCCTGAAGCGGTGCGGTGGATCATCCGGCGTGCGATGACCGACTACGACAAGCGGTACGCATCGGCGGGGGCCATGCTTCGGGATCTTGAGTCGGTGCGATTGGCGTCGGATCCGATGGCGGTCAAGGCGGGCATGCTCCCGAGCATGCGCGAAGGTGACGGGACCACGATCTCAGAACCCGAGTACGACCCGGTGATCGAGCAAGTCCGCCGGGAGCCGGCATCGGTGGCTGCTGCTGCCGCGGCGGCGGCTCCACCTCCCCTTCCTCCTCCTCTTCCCAGGACCATCCCGGAGTCGGCTCGCGGGCCGGCGGTCATCCGTGATTGGTCTCCGCTGCCCGGCTCGGGCATCGGCGCGGGTGCGGGCTTGGGGGCCGGCGTGGGTGCGGGCACACCCCCGGTGAAGCCGCCGCGATCGGGAGTGCGCGTCGTGAATTGGTGGACGGGTGAGTACGTTCCCGAGGGCGACTGGGCATCGGGGCAGAACGCTGCGGCCGCCTTTGAGGGGGGAATTCCGCGTGGGAAGGGTCCTGCCGCGGGCCGCAGGAGCGCGGCGGAGCAACTCGCCTCAGCACGAGCCCGGGTCGAGGCGGCGCGAGACCGGGTGCGCGCGCGCTTTGCCTCCAACGGGCCGGTGAATCGTTCGTATTCGAACAACCCGAACGCGGGCGTGTACATCGGCGTCGCGGCGGCGCTGGTGCTGCTTGTCGCGGTGTTCAGCAGTATCTTCGTCGCGAGGCAGTCGACGGTTGTTGCCAGCGGCGGCGACGCGAGCGAGCCATTTTCGACGAGGGACATGATCCCAGCACCGACGGAGACTCCGGAGAACGTTGCCTCCGACCGGGGACGGGTATTGGTGGTGGTTTCCCTGAAGACGCCGATCGCGGACGGGGATCGGAACAAGATCGAGGGAGCGGTCGCATCGTTGAAAAAGGCTGGGTTCGCTGTGAGAGGAAACTACCCTTCGGCGACCGGTGACGAGGCGGCGACCGATGACGTCGCCGCGGTGCTCGGACTCGCGGCGTCGGCCCCCCTAGACCTCCCAGAGGGGCGTGGTTCGGTCGCGGCCTGGGCGGCCTCGAGCGAGGCGGGATCAGACTCGACCCGCGCGGACGTGGTGCTCTTTGTTCGCGCTCAGGCGGTTCAAGGCGGGACAAAGAACGAGGCTCGCGGGGCGTTTGTCGTGCTCGCAGCGGAGGCACCAAATCCCACGTCGGACGAACGGGCGCGCCTTACCCGGCTGACGCTCGCGGCGAGCCGGATCGCATCTCGGTAGTGTCCTGACCATGATCGAGGACGCGCGACGGGCAACAATCGCGGCCGGAGAGAGTACAATCGGGGATGAAAAACAACTCCATCCTCGCGTGCGCCGTGTTTGCTATTCCATCGGTTGCCATGGCGCAGCTGGTCCCGGATCGCTTGTACTATGGCGTGGGCCGCGAGATGCCGATGACGATCAAGGTACCTGCGGACAAAAAGGGGGAGATCAAGATCAAGCTCCTCGAACCCGTATCGGCAAAGGAACTCGCATCGGCATCGGCTGCGGCGGGTTCCGTGAACCTCTCGACGCTATTCTCCGGGTTCTTCACCGGCGATTCACCGCGGTTCGCTTACGCTCAACTCGTGGTTGGTGAAGAGAAAGTCGGGCCTGCGGTGGTACTCCAGCCGATGCTCAACGCACCGCGGGCCGCCGTGAAAACCCGCAAGCAGGGCGATGTGACGGTCACAGCCCCCGAGACCGACGCGAACGGCAAAGTGATATTCCAGAGCTTGGGCGGGCCGACGTTCACCGGGATTCGCGCGTACGTCGATCAACAGGTGCTCATGGAAACGACGCTCGGGAACATCCAATTCGAACTGCGTCCGGACGTGGCACCCAACACGGTGTGGAGCTATCGTGAATTGGTCGGCGGCGGGTATTACACGGGCGTCATCTTTCACCGGATCGTGAATCAGCCCAACTTCCCGTTCGTGATCCAGGGTGGTGACCCGACGGGTTCCGGAATGGGCGGACCCGGGTACAACATCGATCTTGAAAAGAGCGCGATGCCGCACGACTTTGGCGTGCTCTCGATGGCGAGGTCGGGCGATCCAGACTCGGGCGGGTCGCAGTTCTTCGTATGCTTGAGCCGGGAGGCGACCTCCCAGCTCGACGGGGCGTATACGACGTTTGGAGCGGCGGTTTCTGGCGCGGAGACGATCATGGCGATCGCGTCGACGCCGGTGAATCGCGAGAGGCCGATCAATCCTCCGGCGATCAAGTCCGCGAAGCTGGTGGACGCCCCTCCCTATGGGACGGGGCCTAAGCCGGTGGGCAAGCCCGGAGCAGCGGGAACACCCGCAAAGGCTCCCGAGAAGCCCGCGGACGCGCCTGTTGGAGGGGCAAAGGAACCCGAAAAGAAGTAGGCGTTAGTCGTCCTGGCTGACCTCGCGCCAGCGGACGACCCGCAAGGTCGAAGTTTCGGTGACGGTCACCATCTGCGGGATCGTGGTCGTCCCCACCGTCGTGCTGGCCAGTGCCGGGACAACAGTTTGAGTAATCGATCGGCGTCCGTTGACGACACGGATGGTGTACGTGGCTTTGGGATCGACGCCGCCGAAGTGTGCGATGAGAGGTTCCTGGCCAAGCGCGCGGGCTGAGCCGATGTCGCGGCGTTGGAGGAGCTTGGTATTCTCTGCGTTCCAGAGTTCAACTCGTGAGCCGACGCCAGCGGTGTTGATGGCACCGGCGCCCTTCCCGGCCACTCGAACGAAGAGGTAAGAAGGCGACTCGAGCTGGTTCGAGAAGAGCCGGCTGGGGTAGGAAGTGTTCTCGGAGCCCACAAATATGTCGAGCTGGCCGTCGAGGTCAACGTCGACGAACCCGCAGTCGCCACCACCGCCTTCGATGCTCACGCCTTGCCTGGTTTCAGACGTGAATGAGAATGACGGAGAGCCCGAGTTTCGGAAAAGGCGGAGGGGTCGATTCCCGGTCGTGGTGATGAGAATATCGAGGTCACCGTCGTTGTCGAAGTCTCCCGCGGCGGGGGCGACGCAGCCCTCGGAGAGCGACAAGCCCTTGGCGGTGGAGACGTTTGAGAACATGCCGCTGCCGTTGTTCTCCCACAGGGTGACTCCGGTCGTGCGGTCGCATGCGATAAGGTCGAGGTCGCCGTCGTTGTCGAGATCGGCAAAGCAGGCACCCGAGAGGCTCGATCCGCCGGAGATTGACACGGAACGAACGCCCGCGGTGTAGGTCCCGTCTCCTTTGGAGATCAGCAGTTTGCCGGCTCCCGACGTGAGGAAGAAGTCAACGAAGCCGTCGCCGTTGACGTCTCCGGATGCGGCCATCGCGCCCGCACCGACGGAGAGCCCTTGCGGGAAAGTCTTCGCGTCGGCGGTGAGGGTGTAGTTGATGCTGAGGCGTTCGCTCGAGTTGATCGTGACCGGTGTGAGCATGGAGGACTTCGCGTCCGTCTCCTTGGTATTGATCAGGGCCCAGTTGCCAGTGGATGAAAACATGGCGAAGTCGACAAGCCCGTCGGCGTTGAGGTCTGCGGCCGCGACGGCTGAGTTTCCACGTGGAGAGAGGAAGCCCGGGTACGTCAGACTGGTGTAGCCCTTGCCGAGGTTGACTCGGAGAAGGGGGGTATCGCTCGTGCTAATACCGAGGTAGTCGAGGTCGCCGTCCTCGTCGAAATCCGCGAGAGAAGCCTGGCGAGTGAGATTGGCGGCGGACTGGGTGGTGAACGCCGTGCCCTGAGTATTAATGGAGTGCGCCGATGCTTTGCCCGTCTGGACGAAGTCGGGGTAGCCGTCGCCGGTGAGGTCTGCGGCGAGCACGGCGGCGGCCTCGGTCGTGCCGCTGCGGACGAACCCGTTCAGCCTGCCAGACTCGACATAGGCCGGCCGATATTGCGCGGATTGTGAGGTCACAACGACGCGCACATTGTCGACGCCCCAGCCTTCGTCTGACCAGCCTTGGAGGTTTTCACCGGTGAAGTTGATGAAAGTGACGTTGCTTGACGCGACGAAATCGACAACGACGGATCGGTAGACACCCGCGGACGCAACGTAGAACAACTGCCGAGAGGTCTCGGGAAAGTCGGGCCAACTGAAAGGGAAGCCGACGATATTCGAGTGCGTGCTTCGGATTTCCGTTGCTCCGTCGATGGAGACGCCGAAGTAGTCGGGACCCCATTGGGTGTTGTCGCCGTCCCAAGAGGAGAGGAAGTAGACATCGAAAATGAGCGTGTATTCGGTGTCTGGAGTCGTGGCAACGCGCAGCCCGAGGGTGCCATTGGAGTAGATGCCCGCGAAACGAGAGGAGGATGCGGAGGTCTGGGCGGCGGTGCTGGTCCACTCGGGCCCCGGGGTCGCCGAAGATTCGAAGTCGGTGAAGTAAGGAACGCCGGCCGAGGGGCCGACGACTTCGTAGGCGCCGATGTCCCAGGCGGGTCCACGGGGACGTGCCGCGCCGTTGCGATCAAGGGCGATGATCCCCGAGGGAGTGGTGCCCATGTCAATCGCCGGAGATGTCGACTTGATGTTCCAGTTCTTCACTGGGTTCACGAACTGGGGGTCCGCGTATAGGTCGCGGGCGTGGGCCGTGACTCCCGAGTAACTGGTGCCGCATTTCCAGTACAGGTTTGAACTGTGCGAAGTCGCGCCGGTGCCGATGAGACCGATGGTCGTGTTGGCGCAGATGTTGTTGCAGAATTCGAGCGTCCCGCCCTGGTGAGAGGCGACCGAATCGCCCGCAGCATCGAACGTTGAATTCCACACACGCAGCGAGCCACCCGACACGCGCACCCCGGCGGGCACGTTGCGGATAAGAGAGTTCGAGACGATTCCAGTGCCGGCGGTTTGATCGAACGCGACAACGCCCGTGGAGTAGATGGTGGAGCGGTTCAGGGTGGCGTACGCCGAGCTCGAGCCGAGAATGACAGCGGACCCGGTGGTGTTCCGGATTGTGGTGGTGGTGAGGGTAAGCGATCCTGAGCCGGTGATGACTGCACCGGCAACAACGTTGTAGATGGTGCAGCCGGTGAGCGACAGGCTGCCGCCGGTGCAGGCGACGCCGGTTCCAGTACCGGATCGAATGGTGCAGGACGTAAAGCTGACAGAGGTGCCCGAAGAGGCTACCACGGGGCTGCCCCCCACAAAGCTGAATCGCTCGAAAGAGATCCAGTTGTGCGTGATGGTCAACGCGGTTCCAGCCGCCACAGAGATCGCGGGCGTTCCTTTGTCGCCCGTATAAGTACCCTTGTAGTCACCGATGAATCTGATCTGGGTGTTGACGTTGCTCCCCGATCGAACGGAAGCGACCGCCCCCGAGTAGGTGCCTTTGCCGACGTACACCGTGTCACCCGGCTGGGCAACCGAGACGGCCTTCGTCAGGGATCGAAACGCCGTGGCAGGTGATGTGCCCGCGTTGGTATCGAGCCCTGTCGCGCGAACATAATATACCGCGGCGGCGGATTGATGAACCGTCCACATGAGCATTGCGATGAGACCCGCAAGAATTCGGGCTTTCACGTGAGACCTCCCAAGGCCGGCCCCACGGGAAATAGTCCGGGTATTCGGAAGGGGGCTCGACGCCCGTATCTATCGGTCCATTCCGGTTCGTGATGAACGTCCGAAAGCGGTGGCTCATGAACTCCGGAGAGAGTCGGCGATGCCGATTTCCTGCAGCCGGACGCTCTCGCGATCGAGCGTCTCCTTGGTACGGTGAAAGGCGTTCGCGTCGACGGATTTCCAGTCTTCGCTGGCGCGGACGACAAGCCCCGATAACTCGGCGAGCAGCGCACCAAGCCGCGTTCGATACTCGGGCTCGAGTCGCTCCGAGAACTTTGCGAAGCGCTCGCCGATCCACTTCAGGTCGAGGGTGCTGTTGGATATAAGGTCGGCGATGCGGTGACGGGCCATGTCTTCGCGCGCGTTGATCAGGCTGTCTTGCTCCATACGCTCGACCTCATCGCGAGTCAGACCGTGGTTCGGGATGATTTGCAGTGCTGCACGCTTACCGCTGCGGCGTTCGTGCGCACGAACCCAAAGCACGCCCCCGGTGTCAATACTGAACTCGACTTCGAGCTGAGGGATGCCGGCGGGCATGGGTGGGATGCCGGAGAGATGGAACACGCCCAGGCTGCGGCAATCGGCGACCATCTCTCGCTCTCCTTGGACGACATGGAGTTTGATGGAAGTTTGGCCGTCGGTCTGCGTGCTGAAGACCTCGCGGGCTCGCGTGGGCACCGTGGAATTTCGGAGGATTAACTTGGCCACTGCTCCGCCCGCCGTCTCGATGCCCAGTGAGAGCGGGATGACATCGAGCAGGAGCGATCCGCTGAGGACGCCCGAGACGATTCCGGCTTGGATGGCGGCGCCCAGGGCAACGGCGTGGTCGGGATCGATGGAGGTGTAGGGCTCAAGACCGAAGAACTCGGCGACCCGCTGGCGAACCAAAGGGATGCGAGTGGATCCGCCGACGAGAACGACCGCGTCGAGGGGAGTGGTGACCTTTGAATCCGAGAGCGCACGAGCACAGGCGACGAGGGTTCGGGCCACGAGGGGCTCGATGATCGAGTTCAGTTCGCCACGCGTAAGGCCGGCACCTCGGGTCCAGGTGGTCTGCCCGTCGAGCAGAACCGCGAACCCGGTGTGCTCCGACGAGGAGAGGTCGATCTTGGCACGCTCTGCTCGGGCGAGCAGCCGAGCCTTGGCGGCCGGCGTCGGCGGCGGGTGGGAAGTCCCGAATTCAGCGACCAGCTCCGCGCCCATGGCTGCGGCGAGCGCGTGGTCAATATCGTCACCTCCGAGATGTGTGTCCCCCGCCGTGGATAGTACTTGGAAAAAACAGGGCTCTGGTGCGTCGGGGGTCTGGGCCGGGGTGATGCGAAGAATCGAGATGTCGAAGGTGCCGCCTCCGAAGTCGTACACCGCGATGGTTCGAGGTGGGGAACCCGGCGGGAGCGTCCCGAGCCCATAAGCCAGTGCTGCGGCTGTGGGCTCATTCACGATGCGGACAGCGTCGAGCCCCGCAAGGCGGGCCGCGTCACGTGTGGCCTGGCGTTGAGCATCGTCGAAGTAAGCCGGAACCGTCACCACTGCTCGGGATACCTGAGTCCCAAGGGACAGTTCGGCGGTTTGACGGAGCGAACGGAGGATCGTGGCGGAAACCTCCTGAGGCGAAACGACCGCACCCCCGGGAAGACGAATCCGCGCAGTTCGGCTCTGCCCCTCGACAACACGATAGGGTAAAAAGGGCACATCGCACGCGACATCGGCGACCGATCGACCCATCAGTCGCTTAACACTTGTGATCGTTCGTTCGGGGGCATCTTCAGCACCGGACTTCGCGGAATGGCCCACAGACTCGACGGTCGCGAGCCCATCCCCGGGCGAGTAACGGACCACACTCGGGAGCATGGAACGACCCGAAGAGTCCTGCAGGAGACGTGGCCCGCGGTGGTCTGCAACGGCGACCAAACTGTTGGTCGTGCCCAGGTCGATACCGATAATGGGTCCCTGTGGAGCGGTCATGATCGGTGAAAGGGTAGAACGAGAACGGGCCGCCCGCGTACGCGAGCGGCCCGTTGGGTTATTGGAAGCAAAGGCTTACTTCTTGGGGGCGTCCTTCTTGGGCTCTTCCTTTTTGGGTTCGTCGTTCTTGGGTGCAGCGGGCGCGGCGTCCTTTGTCTCGGGGGCCGACTTCTTGCCTTCGTTATCGATCAGCTCCTGGACATCAGCGGAAGGCTTAAAGGCGTCCTTGGGAAGCTCGACGTTGTGAGAGACCTTCTCGATTTTGAGGATCTGTTCGATGCCCGGGCCGACGGGGATCTTGACGGTCGTGGAGTACGGGAGTTTAACCCCGTCGACTTCGCGGTAGTCGGTCACGATGGAATCGGTCTCGAATTCGCCCATCTGGTTCTTAGCCTTGAGCTTCATGCGGACGAGAAGCCCGGAGTTCTTGTCGTAGTAATGGATGCGGGGGTTGCCGGTCTTGGTCTTGAGTTCAACCATGTAGCACTCGGCATCGCCGACTTTCTCGATGCCCATGGTCTTCATCTCGGTATAGGTCTTTTCGGGGTGTGCGTCGATGAGGAAGTCGGCCTGGCGTTTAGCCTCTTCGAGTTCGTCGCCTGACAGCAAACGCGGGCCGGACATGGGATTGTCTTCCCATGCACGGGTGCCGTCGGTGCCCTGTTCGACGGTGCCCATGCCATCGATTTCAAGGGTCATCTTCATTTGGACGGGGGAGGCCTGGACGAGCTTGAACTTGGCGTTGATGCCCATGGGTTTCATTTCCATGGTGCCTTCGGTGACTCGGGTCTTGAATTTCTCCAGAGCTTCGACGCCGCCTGTGGCCTTGACGAACTTGGCAAGGACTTCCTTGCCCTCTGGGAGTTTGTCGTTCGTCGGCACCGCAGGCTGAGCCGGAGCTGCGGGCTGAGTTGGCGCCGCGGGTGTGGCGGGCTTCGCCGGTGCGGCGGGCGCTTGTGCGAACGCGCTACCGGCAAAGAGAGCCAGAGCCAAGGCCGAAGAACGAGCGAGCGAGCGGATCTGCATGAGAGTCTCCGTGGTTGGCGGGGTGTTGTGCCCGCGGGTGATTATTGGGGGGTGGATGTCCGAGAGGCGGCAATCCACCTGAGCGCTGAATCGATCTGGTTGTCGCGTCCCTGAAGCAGGGAGGCTCGGTCGAGCGGGACGATTTCGTCGGGGGTGACCCCGTCGCCTTCGAGGGGTTTGCCGCCCGCCGAAATGTAGTTGGCGATGACGTACTGGAACCCGTCCCCGTTGGGGAGGCGGTCGAGGACGGAGGGGAGAGCGGCGCCTGCGGTACGAGTTCCAAAGAGGCGAGCCCGGCCGATGTCTTTCATCCCGCCGGCGAAGATCTCGGAGGTGGAGACGGAGCTGCCGTCGATGAGGATGGCGAGCGGGCCGTCAAAGGTCGAGCCTCGTGGGTTGGCGATGAACTTGAGAGTGTTCCCGCGCATGATCATCTCGCCGAGGGTCTTGGGCTCCTTGACGAACCAGCCTGCGATTCCCATCGACATGGCGCCCAGACCGCCCGGGTTCCCGCGGACATCGAAGATCACGCCGCGGCAGTCTTTGAACGATCGCATGGCTTCGTTGATTTTGGGTGTCAGGCCGGCGGGATCGAGAAAGATCGAGAACCAGATGTAGCCGACACTTCCACCTTTGCCGTCGTCGAGGCGGCGCGACTCGAAATCGACCGGAACCGGCGGCAGATTCATCGCCGATACCATTTTCCCGGCGGGAGCTGCAAGGACAAAGGACTTCGAAACGATCGAGCCGGACCCGGTCTCAAATGACAGATCGACCCGTTCGCCCAGCGAGCCGTTGACCCGTGACTCGGCAACGCGAGCCAGCATGAAGTCGACCTCGCTCGAGCTGGGCATCGACTCGCGGAGGCGCTTGAGCGCTGGAGCGATCGGGGTGCCAGAGGCAGAGGCCAAGACCCAGCCCGTCTTGATGCCCGCTTCTTCGGCTGGTGAGCCGGCGCGGACCTTGGACACCACGGCATCGTCACCGATCACGCGGAACGAAATCCCCGACGAGCCTTTCTCACGCGATGCCGGCTTCTTGGTTCCGGATTCCCTTTCGGCGTGCGGGGAATCGCCCGATTTTGCACTCTTTGCGTCGTCATACGCCTCGCCCGGCACGATCCCCATGTGGGATTGGCCGAGTTCGCCAAGGAGCGAGCTCATCGCCTGGCGGGCGTCATTCATGCTCTTGGCGTTGGCAACCGCAGGGCGGTACCGCTCCTTCGCAGCATCCCAGTCGATCCCGCCCAGCGTGGGGTCGTAATGAGCCACCTTCACCGTGGACCAGACCAAATCGAATGATTTCAGGTTATTTTCGGTCTGCTCAGCGGTGAGCGGGGCTGGAACGGGGGGAACAGGGGCGTGCGCACACGCCGGAAGCAGGGATGCTGCGGCGACGAATGCGAAGACCGAGGCGACTGAGGCAAGCCGACGGAACAGCGTGTTCATGGACCCACTGTACCGGGACAGAAGCATTCAGGATGCTGGGGTTGAGGGCTCTACAATGGCGACCTCCGTACGGCTCCCCAACACCCATGCCCATCCTCACCGCCACCAACATCGCTCACACGTTCGGTCAACGTCAGATTCTTGATGGGCTTTCGCTCTCGTTGGAGCCCGGGCAACGAGTGGGGATCGTGGGCCGCAACGGTTGTGGGAAGTCGACGTTTTTGAAAGTGTTAGCGGGGATGATCCGGGCCGATGACGGGGACGTCTCGATCCAAAAAGGATGCAAAGCGGGGTATCTCCATCAGGACCACAACCTAGACCCGGAGGACACCCTGCGAGGAGCTGCCGAGGCGGCGTTCGAGCGGCTGCATTCGCTGCACAAGCAGATCGACGAGATCTTCCAGAAAATGGCGCACGCCCAAGGGGACGAACTCGATCGGCTGATGAAGAAACAGTCACTGCTCGAGTCTGAGATGGAACAGGCGGGCGGGTACGCGGTCGATCACCTCATCGACGAAGTGCTGCACGGGCTCGGATTCATCGATTCGCAGTTTGACATACCGGTGCGGAGTTTGTCTGGCGGACAGAAAGGCCGCGTGTCGCTGGCCAAGCTGTTGCTCGAGGCCCCGGACGTTCTGCTGCTCGATGAGCCGACGAACCACCTGGACATCGAAGGGCGTTTGTGGCTCGAACATTTCCTTGTGGACGAGTACAAGGGAGCGGTGCTCATCATCAGCCACGACCGGTACCTGCTTGACAACGTCGTAGACTCGATCCTGGAGATCGAGCGTGGGAAGATGTACGAATACCCGGGGAACTACGAGGATTTCCGCGAGATCCGAGCGCAGCGGCGGCTGACGCAGATGCGAGCCTTTGACAATCAGCAGGACACGTTCCGCAAAGAAAAAGCATACATCCTGAAGTACAAGGCCGGGCAACGGGCCAAGCAGGCGCGAGGGCGGCAGACTCGGCTCACGCGTGCGATCGAGCGGTCCACGCTGGAAAGGCCGGTGGAATTCGAGTCGTTCAAGCTCGACCTGCCCCGGGCCGAGCGATCGGGCGACATCGTGATTTCGGCGCGGGGAATTTCGAAGAGTTACGCCGCCGAAGACGGGACGGTCAAGACGCTGTTCAAGAACCTGGACATCCAGATCGGGCGCGGCGAGCGATGGGGGATCATCGGCCCCAACGGCGCGGGCAAGACCACGCTCGTGCGGACGATTCTCGGAGAGATCGAACCGGATTCGGGCAAGGTTCAACTGGGTTCTCGGGTGTCGGTGGGGCACTTCAAGCAGACGCACGAGCACATCGACCCGGCCAAGCAGGTGTACCGGTATATCCAGGACATCATCAAGAAGGAAGTGCCTGGGACGCAGTACAGCGAGCAGCAGGCACGCGATCTGGCCGGAGCGTTCCTGATCTCGGGCGCGGATCAGGACCGCGAGATGGGATCGCTTTCCGGCGGCGAGAGAGCGCGGGCGGTGCTCGCGGGGCTTCTGGCGTCGGCGAAGAACCTGCTTGTGCTCGACGAACCGACGAACCACCTGGATATCCCGTCTGCCGAACGCCTCGAAGTCGCGTTGACGCCCAGCGAGGACGGCAAGGGCGGCGGATTCGAGGGCTCGATGATCCTGATCTCACACGATCGAGCGCTGATCGACTCGACGTGCGACCATCTGATCGTGATGGATGGCAAGGGCGGGGCGAAGGTGTTCCTCGGGGGGTACACCGAATGGAAGGAGAAAGAAGACGCGATCAAGGCCGAGGAAGCACGCGACGCTGCGGCTGCAAAGGAGCGCAAGGAGCGGGAGGAAGCTCGCCAGCGTCGAGCCGCGGAGGAGCAGCGACAAGCCGCCAAGGCGGCCTCGGCGTCGCGCAACGCGGGTAAAAGCGGCGTGGGCAATTCGATCATGGACAAACTGGCGAGAATGAAGACCGGGCAGATCGAGGCGAGGATCGCCGAGATCGAGCGGACGATCCGCCAGATCGATGCGGACCTGGCAAGTTTCCGCGGGACCGGGGATTTCCGCAAGGACCAGGCCAAGATGACCGAGATGGGGGCCCGACGCCAGCAGCTCTCTCAGGAACTCGAGCCTCTGGAGTTCGAGTATTTCAACCGCAATCAGTAGCGTGGTGCGGAGCGGGCGTGGAGGCCGAAAACTTCGGCGTTGCCGGGGTAGTTCGGCTCGTCAGCGGGTGGGTTGAGCGCGTGTCGAGTGGTTTGTGACTGCGGCCCAGCGGGCTCCGGTGAGGGTATCGTAAAGATCGAGCAAAGCGCGAGCGTGTCCGACGGCAGACGCGTCGCGTTCGATATGCTGGCGCGCCGTGCGGGCGAGGGGCGCGGGACTGGAGCCCGGGCTTAGAAGAGATTCGATGGTGTTGGCCCAGAGCCCCGGGTCCGCACGCTCGACCAGAGCGGCGGTTTCGCCGTCGCGGAGTATGGAGACCATCGGGTCGGCGGCTGCGGCGACGAGCATTCCCGCTGCCATCGCGTCGAGAAGCGCGGTTCGGTGCTCGCCTCTGGCCTCGGGAAGAACAAGGACGTCGCCCTGGATGAGCAGGTCGCGCCTGGCTTCGAGGTTCTCGATCAGGGATGTACGGGGAATGAGACCGAGGCGGTTGAGCAGCGGCCAGATCCTGGCGCGGCGAGCGGCGTCGGAATCGATGAATACGAGCGTCTCGGCGACAGGCTCTGTCTTTGGGGGGGGCGGATCGGCCGATGTGGATTCGAGACGCGCGATCGCGCTGGCGAGCCCGGTGAGGGCAGCGGCAAACGCGTTGGAGTCATTACCCGACCCGATCACCATGACCGAACGGTGCGGGTTGACGGGCCGTGATGGCGAGTGCGCGTTGGGATGAACGCCCCAGGGCACGAGCCGAACGGGAAGCCCTGTGTCGGCGGCGATGAGCGCGGACTCGATGGCGGGATCAGGTGCAAGGAAGCACAGCTTGGAATGAGAAGGTGACGAACGAGCCCGGAGCGATGCAGCGATGCGGCGTGCCCGCTCGACCTGACCATGACGCCAGATCTCGAGAACAACGGGAACATCGAGGCGGCGAGCGATTTCAAGAGCGATCACCCAGGAAGTGCCCCCGGTGGCATGGACGATGTCGGCGGGCAGCGTTTCAGCACCTTGAGCGGACCCGCTGGCGCCGAAAAAGTCCTCCTGGTCTTCGATGAGATTGAGAAGGGCCGAGGCTCTGAGCCCGGTGAAGGGAAGAAAACCCAGGAAAGGAACTGGGAGATCGTTGTACGGAAGGACGCGTGCGAACAAGCCGCCTCCCAATGAGCCGCCTCCGGTGTCGCGAATCCCTGCGAATCCGCCCATCCACCCCTCGCTATGGACAAAGCGTGGGAGAACAGATCGAGGGACAGCCTGGACGACGCGCCAGCCCTCGTCGGCGAGCGCGAGCCAGAGCCGCGCGAGCATTTCCTGTTCGCGGAGGGCGAAAGTGGCATCGGCGATGAAGAGCGCCCGCATGGAGGACGGTAGGGGGGGCGGATCCGAGCGTGAGTCAGAGTTTCCAGAGGCTGCTCGCCCAGGTCAGGCCCGCACCAAAGGCGAGGAACATGACGCGCTGGCCAGGCTTGACGAGCCCCTCGGACTTGAGTTCCGCCAGAATGAGCGGGACGGAGGCCCCAACGGTGTTCCCATACCGGTCGATGTTGACGCGGAGTTTCTCGGGGGGGATGCCAAATCGTTCTGAAGCGGCCTGCAGGATGCGTTGATTGGACTGGTGGCAGACGAAATGGTCGATGTCCGAGGCCTGAAGACCGGCAAGGTTGAGCGTCTCTTCGATGAGCCCAGGAAAGGTGCCAACGGCGAACTTGAAGACGGCGGGCCCGTTCATCTGCACATAGTTGAGCTTGCGTTCCTCGGCCTGAGATGGGTCGGCAAAGTCGGCGAGGCACGATGGGATGTAGAGGTGCTTGGCGCCCGAGCCGTCCGAGTGCATGGCCTGGGCAAGAATTCCTTTGGAAGAGTCGTCGGAAGCGCGCAGGATGACAGCGCCCGCACCGTCGCCGAAGAGCACGCTAACCGATCGTCCGAAGGTGGAGAAATCGCAGTGGCGGGTGACGCAGTCGGCACCGATGACGGCGATGGTGCGGTGCCTTCCGAAAGAGATGAGATCGTGGGCGAGATTGAGGCTGTAGACGAATCCGGAGCAGGCGGCGTTGAGGTCCATCGCGCCGATGGTGCGGCAGCCGAGCCGTGACGCGACCATACATCCGACGCTGGGCGTGGGTGTATCCGGCGTCATGGTTCCGGTGATGATGAGGTCGAGGTCCGCTGGGGAAAGTCCGGCATCGGCAAGGGCGGCGCGGGTGGCCTCTGTGGCGAGCATCGCGGTGGATTCGCCGAGCGAGGGGTCATGTCGACGCCGCGACTTGATCCCGGTGCGCTGGACGATCCATTCGTCCGACGTGTCCATCACTCGTGCGAGGTCTTCGTTCGTGACGGTACGCTGAGGAAGAGCCGCGCCCACGCCCGCAATTTCGACGCCCGCAATGGCTGCGGACCGGGAGCGAAGGGCAGCGGCGGCGTGAGAGCTCGGGGTCGTGTCAGGCTTCACGGGTGTGTTCACGTGTGGTCCTCTACCCCCCGCCCGGTGTGGACGCTGCGTCAGAGGATCGGCCTTCGATGTCTCGGGCCGATCGCGTCCTAAAGCGGCGATTCAACGGTGACGGTAGGTCGCTCGCGAGGCGTGCTTCCTGTGGACGGGTTACTCGGAGATCGTAGGGCGCAAGAAAAGTGCCGCTGGGTGAGCCCGGCGGCACGAAGTGGTTCATCTTGATCTGGACAGCGAGTGCCCGACGAACAGAGCGCCGGTCGCGAGATCCGTGCGCTTGCCGTTGGGTTGAATCACTTAGTTCTTGGGAACGCCAATCCCGAGCTTGGGGACCTTGATCCGCAGCCCCGGGCGAACGTACCCAGACTCGGTAGCGACGCGGTGGTGCATCTTGGGAGTGCCAGAAAGGGGGCAAATGCCCGGGATCGCGCCTTCGATGGCGTGATGGCTGCGACGACGACGGGTGCGGCCACGGCTGACTCTCTGTGGAGGGAGCATGTTCTTTCTCCATAGCCTCGGGCAAATCCCGATGGCGCGGTTGATCGGCAAACAACCTGTCGGCAACCCGACTGGGGCCAAGATCATAGACCAAGGAGTTGTTGGGTCAACCCCGCGGTGTTGGGGAACGGTTTGGGAGTTTAAACGGCGCGCCAAGCCGAGGCATGGTGCGAGAGTCGAGCCGACCGGAGCCAGCGCAGTCGGACAAGAGTGAAACGGGATCGGAAGCAGTGGGGTGTTACGGCGATCGTGCAGAATGGACAAGCGGTGCATTGGAGATGGAGGGGTAATTGAGACAAGGGATCCGCACTTGCCCGCGTGTTTGGATTCATGCGGCTTGATCGCTATACTTGTGCCAAAGCAAGACGAGCGCAAGCCCGTCTCGCCGCCCTCCTAGCTCAGTTGGTAGAGCAGCTGACTCTTAATCAGCGGGTCGAAGGTTCGAGTCCTTCGGGGGGCACTTTCCCATATTCCACCGGGTCACACCCGACACCACACCCCACCATTTCCGCAGGGATTTCGGGGTTTTGTGTTTTGGGCTTTGACTCCGTGGGCGCGCTTTGGCGCGTGTGTGTTGCCGGATTTGCTGCCGCCTCCCCGACACCCGCCGCAAGGTCGAAGTGTGCATCGCGGGTTTGCAGGTAGTGTTGGGCCGCGATCATCGGGCTATGCCCCAACCAGCCCGCGACAACGTGGGCGGGGAACCGCTCCACCCAATCCGTCGCGCAGGATGCCCGCATGTTGTGGAACAGCCGGGGCCAGGGCTTCACGCTCGCCTTGGCGATGATCCGCTCAAACTGGGTTCGCAGGTTCATCGCCGGATCGCGCAGCCGGGGTACAACCGCTTCCACCCCGACTTCGGCGCGGTCGAACAGGTCTTGCAGGATCGGGCGCAACTCGGGGGCGATCGGGACCACCCGTACCGCGTGGCCTTCGTGCCCTTCGGTCTTGACGGATCGCACCATCAGCCGCCCGCGTTCCCAGTTCACGTCACCCCACCGCAGGGCCACGATTTCGGAAGGGCATCGCAACCCGGCGAACCGCGACAGGGCCACGATCGCCCGCCATTGGTCATCGGGGCACACCGCAAGGATCGCCCGGCTGGTTTCGACGGTGACGTAGAACGCGCGATCGGGGTTCGATTGTGAACCGGCCCGCAGGTCGGCGAACGGATTGGACGCGATCAGCCCCCACCGCACCGCCTTCCGAAACACACTCTTTGCGATCACAACCCGCTTGGCGACGGTGGCGCGGGCCAGAGTCTTGGCCGGCTCGGTCTTGTCGTCGGGGTTCGGCTTCGCTTCGGCGATCGACTTCCGCCAGTTGTCGGCGTGGGCCGGCGTGATTGACGCCAGCGGGGCATCCGCGCCAAGGAACGCCCGCAGACTGTCCGCGACTTGGCGGTATTTGTATTGCGTCGTCGCCTTCACCGCTCCCGCCGCGTCGAATCGGTCCAGCAGGTTCGCCAGCGTCACCAGCGCCGCGCCTTCCCGTGGTTGGCACAACCCATGCGCGACCACGCGGGCGTACAACACTTCGTCAATGCCGCCCAGCCAACGCACCGCGTCAGGGTGGGGTACGCCGTTGTGGCGCTTGGCGATCACAAGATGCCCGATCGCCATTTTCGCGCTTCTCGCGTAGTCCTTCGGACACTCGCCCAGCCGGATGCTTTGCTGTTTCCCATCCTCATCGCGGAACACGATTCGCGCCCGCTTGCCTTCCCATCCAATGCTCGCCATACGTCATCGTCCCTTCGTGGTCTTGCCCTTGGGTTCGATCGTGATTCGCAACCCCAAGTAGTCCGCCAGCCGTTCGATCGTGTCCACCGTCATCCCGCTTTCACCGCTCAGTAGCCGCGACAGTTGACTACGGGCCACGTTCGCACCCTTGGAGATCGCGCAGGGCGTTTGATCGCTCGCCTTCACCGCCGCCGGTAAGTCCTCCCGCGCAGCGAGAACGCCCCGGCGAAAGGCCGGGGCGTTGTGCCGAGTCGGTTGGATGGAATCGAAACCCTACGCCGCGACGGTCGCGCTGCTCGTCTCGCTCCACGGCCCCATCGCTCCGCGTCGCGTGACCCATCGCGCCAGGTAGTGCGCCTGCATCCCGCCCTGCGGCGAGTCGTACGAGAGCACGGTCGAGCCGTCGCTCACGCTCTGGACGTAACGGAACGCGTTGAAGTCGCTCGGAGCGGGCGTGCCGGTGGGCGTGAAGGCGACAAAGACTTCGGCGCGCTCGACGCCGCGCGGGCGGGCGCGGCGCGTCGGCGTGGACTCGTCGACGAGGCGGAGTTCGTGCGTGAATCTCCCGGCGGACTCGACGACGATGAGCGGCTTGCTCGCGGGCGCGGGCGTTGCGCCGCCGCCCGCCGCGCGCACGGTGATGCCGATGGTCGCGCGGTCGGCGTCGGTGGTCTTGGGGTAGCCCTGAATGAACGAAGTGATGGGCCGGGCCTGCGCTTCGAGTTCACGCCGGGCACCGTCCTTGTTCTCGCGTGCGGCTTCGGCGGCGTTCTGGGCCGTGACGTGCGCGGGGTACATCGCGTTCCATGTATCGAGGGACTTCTTGAGGTCCGTCAGGCCGGCGGGGTCCAGCCCCTGCGCGTCGTAGAACTTCTCCACGGCGTCGTAGTAGTTGTTCATGTACGCGGCGAAGTCGGCATCGGGCCTGGGGAAGCGGCGTTCGGCCATGAGCGGGCACTCCGGGAGCGGCCATACGGCATGGCCGATCGTCCGAGCGACCCGCGCGACCGGCCACACCGAATGGCCGACCGCACAGTCCTTGCGGACGGCAGTCCAAACAACACGGACGACCTCACCATCGACCCGTCCGGACGGCCACTTGAGCCGCGCGATCGGATAATTTGTGCGGCCGATCGGACAGACGGGTTGGCCGGTCGGACAACTGATTTGGCCGGGCAGACGGGGGAGGCGGACGGTCCCCGTTCTGGCCCCTGCCCGAACAGGAAACGGTGATTCCGCCGCAGAAACGCCACTCTCGACAGTGCTGGCGGGGGGTGCCGGGGGGCGGCGGTACCGGGCGTTGGCTCAACGCAGAAGCAAGAAGGTCGAGGCGGGCACGGCAATGACTTTGTCGCCGATCGGGCCTTCCGTCGTTTGCGTCACGATGATGCCGAACGGCGCGGCGTAGGCGGGCTTTGCGCCGAAAGACTCGATTCCGGCGAGCGCGGACTTGTCCGGCTTGCCGCGGCGGTACTTGACTTCAACCGGGATTCGCCCGGTGCCGATCGTCAGAACGAGGTCAACTTCCGGCTCTTTCGCGCGTTCGGGAAACCACGAAACCTCGACGCCCGGAATCCCCTTCAAGAAGTACCCCAGCACGCTCTCGATGAGGTGCCCGACCTGCGTCGCCACGGCCTCGTCGCAGTTCTTGAGCGCGTCGGGATCGAGCGGCAGCGTCTCCTGCAAGACGCCGTTGCGAACGAAATGGTCACAGACACAGAGTTTGGGAGGGCTGCCCTGTTTCTTGGCGAGCAGTTCAAGCGGCGGGACTTGGTGCACGAGGAGTGAATCGGTCAAGAACTCGATGGCTTCCGTGACCTTCGCGTTGTTGATGGACGTTTGCAAGAGTTGGTGAAGTTCGTCGCTGAACCGCTTGGGAGTCACCGCCTGCCCGGCGTAGCGGCAGACCATGCGGAAGACCTCACGCACCAGCACCGGATCGAGCGGCGCTGCGCGGCGGCGATGCTCAGGGTCGCTCTCGATGGTCTTGTTGATGACACCCGCGATGACCTGCTGTCGTACGCGGTCCTCGTCGGTCTCGGAGGTGTTGTGGCAGAGGGGGTAGCCACCAAGCCGAGAGAACTGGCGGAATGCCTCGTCTCGCGCTTTGGCGTGCTTGCTGCCGTGTGCGATCAATCCGAGCCAGAACTCCCGCTTCTTCCATTCCTCCAGCGGCACATCGGCGGCGTACGGCTCAAGGCCGCGGATGCCTCGAATGCCCGCGACCTCCCAAAGTCGGAGCGGGCCGAGTTCGATGGTGTCCATCCGCCCCGCGAGATTGTCCTTGCCCTTGGCGATGCGGAGGGCCGAACTCCCCGTGACGATGATGCGGGCGTCGGCGTTGTCCGCAAGGATCTTGAGTTGCACCGACCAATCGTGGATGTTCTGAACCTCGTCAAACAGCAGGTACGCGGGCTGGCCATCCTTCGCCGCCTGGTTTAGGGTCTTCTTCAAGACGTTCTGCTCGAACCAGCGGACGATGGCCTGCACCGGCATCGAGATACCGCCAAGCGCGGGGGCATCATCGAACTGCACGCTGAGGATTCGTGCGGGGTCAACCGGCTTGCCCGTCGGATCAGCCTTGCCAACGAGAAGCAGGTCCTCGATCAACTGTGATTGCAAAACGCTCTTGCCGACCCGACGCGACCCCCGGATGACCACCATCGCCGCAAGCTTCTTGTCCAATCGACGGACCATCTCTGCAAAGGCCCAGCGGCGAAACCTCTGCGGCTCGCGAGCGGGTTTCGCTCGCCACCAAGGGTTGCGATCTTCAAGGAATGCGACGAGTTCCGACGTCAGCGCGCCGATCGGAGCGGCGGAATGGACCGGTTTGGGCTTTCGCGCCTTCTTGGCTTCGTTCGAGAGGGCCCGCCAGAACTCGTGCTTGCTCAACTTGCGTCCGGTGAGCTTCCCAAACTGCCGGTGCATGTCGTCAAACTTCGTGGTGTAGGGCAAGTGGTCCCGGTTGCCAATCCAATCCTGCAACTGACGGAGAATTTCCAGTTGCTCGTTGCTGGAGAGGGTCGGGGCTTTGGTGCCCTTCTTCTTCTTGCCGGGTGAGGCCAACCCGCCGAACTTCCCAATCTTGTCGAGCAAGAGCCAGAAGTCGTGGTCGTTGATCTTCTGATGCTGCTTCGACTCGTACTTCGCCTTGAGTTCATCGAAAGTGGTTGTGTAGGGCAGTGAGTCGCGCGGCAATGCCGTGTCGCGGAGCACTTGTTGCACATACAGGCGAACTTCGTCTGAGTACTTGGTGGCGGGTTTGGACTTGGCGAAGGCGAGGCTCCTTGTCGGGATTGGCGTGCAGGTGTACCAATATGATTATACGCTGTCGGGGATGATCCCATCCTTCCCCACGTACCGCCAGGTCGCCATTCACTTCATGCACTACAACTGGGTCCGGGTCCACAAGTCCCTCCGGGTGACGCCTGCGATGGCGGCGGGGCTCACCTCCCGCCTCTGGGGCCTGGAGGACGTGGTGGGACTGATGGAGGCCAAGGAACAGGCGATCATCGGCACGGAGGCGAACAAGCGCGGCCCCTACCGGAAATCGTCCAAGGATTCAAACTGAGACACTACCTACCGCCAGGAATCGACTGCCGGGGACTGCTGCGCCCCGGCACGTCCCGCTCAGGTGGAGGCCGGCGGGGGCGTGTCCGACTTGGATTTCTTCCAGTGTGCCGCGTCGCGTTCGTGCATCGCCAGCGCGACCTCGTGGTGCTTCATCGCTTCCGCGTGTTCCTTCATCGCGTCGTGTTGCCGCTTGCGGATCGGGCGTAGACCCAACTCCAGCGCGGGCGACTTCGCCGTACCGCTATCGCCCACGATCGCCGTCCACACAATCGCCGGCTCGGTCCACCCACGCTTCAGCGCGATCCGGTGGGTGTTGCCGATCGCCGACGCCAGCCCCGACAGCAGGGGCAGGGCGATGTAAGACGCATCGCACCCGATCGCCTTCGCCGCTTCGGTGACGAATCCCCGAATCGGCTCGGGCAGTACGTCAGCGGGGAAGGGCGTGAACGCGGGGACCGCCGGCGCGTCCGGCGTCACCGTGTCCGCGTCGGTCTTGTCGGTCAGGGCTTCGACTTCCGCGCGGATCGGGTCAATGTCACCGCCGCGATGCTCCAACAGGTCCGCCATATCGCCGCCTTCGGGCATCCCTGCCCACAGTTCAACCAATCGCACCACCCGCACCGACTTCGCGCCCGCAGCCGTCGCCAGCCGCGCCACGTCCGCCGCGTACCGCTCGCCGGCGTCGTCGTGGTCGGGCAGGATCACCACGTCACGCCCCGCCACCGGGGACCAATCCGCCTTGCCCGCCGACTTCGACCCGTGCGGGCTTGTCGTCGCCAGCAGCCCCACCGCTCGGGCCGCGTCCGCCGCTTTCTCGCCTTCGACGATGAACACCCGCGCCGCCGCCGGCGTCGCCAGCAGGTCGGGAAGGGCGTACAGCGGGCGGGGCGTGGGCATCCCGCCGATGATCCATCCCGATCCGCCCGCCTTCCGCGACACCGGGCGCACGTCTTTCCCGGTGGGCGTGTTCCACCGGACCACCAGCCCCACCGGATCGCCCGCCGCGTTCGTGTAGGTCCAGGTCGTCGATCGCGGGCCGTGCCGCCGCTCCAACTCGGCCACCGCGTCGCGGGCCGTGGGGAACGTCTTGGCGTCACCGTCACCGATACCCGCGTTTCGTGCAGGCGTCCGTGGGGTTTTGGTGACGGTGACACTCGGGCGGGTCCGTGGCGCGTGTCCGTTTCGCCGGCTCGGGTCGGGGGTGAACAGGTCAGCGGGCCGCAGCCCGATCGCACCGCACACCGCATCGACGGTACAACCGGCGTGGCAGTTCACCAGCGCCCGCCCGTCGTCGCCGGCGTGGATCGACAGGGAAGGGTTCCGATCATCGTGGGCCGGACACTTGCAGCACCAGCCCGCGCCCGCCTTGCGGGGTTCGTGTCCGTGTTCGCGTAGGGCCGTCAGGATTCGTTGTACGGGGTCGCTCAAGCCGCACCCCCTTCCGGCTTGGGTGCAAACTCGGACAGCACCCACACCGTCGCGGGGCAGTTGCTACGGGTCTTGCGCTTCCGCCCGCTCGCCACCACCGCGCCCGCGTTCACCAGTTCCCAGCGTCGGGGGATTTCGGTGTTCGATGGAAGTTGCAGGGCGTCTTGGATTTCTTGATCCGTCGCGCCGTGTTCGCCGCGTTCCCGCAGCAGGGCCAACACCGCAGCCCGCAGCGTCCCGGCGTGGCCGGCGATCCGACCCGCCGCGACCCGCGACGTTTCCGGTGCATCGTTCCGAACCGGGGGCATCAGGGGCAACCGTGCGAACGTAGAATCGGGTGAAGTGTTCGGACAGTTGACGCCAGCCCCGCCCGCCAGCGGGGCCGCGTCGTTTCTTGGGGGCGTGTTCACTGGCCTACCCCCTTCCGCGATTCGATGTACCGCCGCAGGTCCGCCACGTCGAACAGGCGACGCGCCAGCAGTTTCACGCTCGGGAGTTCGCCCCGCGTCCGCAGGTTGTCGATCGTGCCGGGCGACACACCCAGCAGCCGTCCCGCTTCGCGTCGGTCAACCAGCAGCGGGGCCGGCGTCGTCGGGGTGTTCGTGTTACTTGCCATGCGCCACCCCCTTCGCCGGCGTGGTGGACAGGGCCGCCAACACCGCTTCGGCGTTGTAGCGGATCACTTTGGGCGATAGCCGCAGCGTCGGGATGCACCCGCGCCGCGCCCACGCCCGGACAGTTTCGGGCGAAACGCGCAGGCGCTTCGCCAACTCTCGGGCCGTCAGCAGTTCCGTTGCTTGTTCCATCGTGGATACTCCGGGCGGGGGGCCGCATTGGGCTTCCCTTCGTTGCCGGCGCATATCCACGAATCACAGCGCATACCCGCGCATACCCCGCAGGAAACAGGGTATTTTGAGCGCATACCGATCGCTATTCGTCGTCGTCATTCGCCCGCGCCATATCGCTTGGGCGTGGCTTCCGCTTATCGACTCTCGCCCCAAGTTCCAGCCGTCCAGGGTCAACCGTGCGGGGCCGGTCGATCGGTCCCGCCACTTTCTCGGCTAGCCCGTTCGCGTCGGCGTGGGCCTTGGCGCGGGCGATCATCCGCGACACTTGCCCTTGGGTGTAGGTCGTCCCGTGTTCCTTGTTCAACGCGAACGCCACTTTGTCTTGGGTCATCCCGTGAAGGGTCGCCAGTTGCCACGCTTGCCGATCGTGGGCCTTCAACTCGGGCGACTTCGCCGCCGGGGCTTCGTCGTCATCCCGTGCGCCCAGTGATTCGATCACGCCCGCGACGCGCTCAAACCCGGCGCGGTTTCCCTCCAACACCGCAGGTATCGCCGCCGCCGCCGCTTCCAGCCGCGCCAGAATCGCGGGGTCGATCGTCGGGGCGTTGGGCTTGCTCGCCGCCGCGATCACCGCTTCGGCTTCGCGTATCAGTTGCATCCGCAGGTCGGGGAAGTTGATCGGATCGCACCGCAGCAGCCACAGGGCCGACTCACCCCGCGCCCGGTCTTGGGCCTTCCATTCGCGCATCATCAGGTCTTGACCGTCGCCGTAGGTCTTGATCCCCAGCCGCGCCCGCACCGCCGCGCGGGTTTCCTGCTTCATCAGTTCGTCATAGTCCGCGCCCCAGCCGAACGGTTCCGCCGGCTTCCCTTGGGCGACTTGCCGCGCCGTCGCGCGGGCCTTCGCTTCAATCGTCACCCGCTCCGTATCAGGTTCCAGCGGATGCCGCCGGCCCGCGTAGACCGCATTTCGGAAGTAGACGCCCAGCCCGCCCGCAACCGCTTCGATCACGGTGGGGTAGGGCGTCGCGTCCAACTCCACTCGCCGGAACGCCGTTAGCAGGCTTACCACGTTCGCCGGCATTGTCGGTACAACCGGAGCCGATCCCTTCCCCGCGCCCAACTTGATCGACGCCGCGCCGGGCGGATAAACCCGCCGGGCTTCGGTGCGAACCGCCGGCGTCAGTAGGTGCGTCAGGTCATACCACGCGATGAACGCTTCGGCGAAGTTGAACGCTTGGGCGTCCCAATCCAAGGGAACGCGGGGCGATCCATCGGCCAACTCGGTTTCATCGTGGCCGAAGATTTCCCCGTATGTTCCGGGTGGGTACAGCGGGGCGTTCCGGTCGAACCGCCGCGCCCAATCCGCCAGCGTCGCCAGGTGTTCGACAAACTTCCTTGCAGCGCCGAACGCTTGATCGGCGGGGCTTGCTTCCGGTTCGTGCGCCTTCGTCGGCGCGGGCTTCCTTGCCATTGGTTCACTCGCCTTTCTCGGGCCGGTCGGGCGGGGTCTTGGGGCGAGTGAGCGCCAAGACCCCAGCCCGATCCGTTCATCGGGGGATCAATCCCGATGCCCGTTTCCGTGATTATTCGCCGTCCGCGTAGGCGATGCCCGCACACTTCCGACACCGGACACCAGCCCGCACGGGGTACAGGTGCGCCCGCCGACACTTGCAGCGGGGACACACCAGCCACACCCGCCAGCCGTACCGGGCGTCCGCGACCACCGCCAGGGCGATCCGCTCGCCGGCGTCGTCGGGCTTGTCAGCGGGCCGCACGTCGATCGCGTGAAGGGTCCGCAGGTCCGTCCCGTCCGCCTTCGCCCGCCGGCGTAGTTCGTTGGCGTCGATCCGGCCCGCTTTGTTCAGCGTCAGCCGATGCCGCCGGGGCCGTCCCGGCAGCATGTATCCCAGCGGTTGCCAGTGGGCCAGTTGGTTCCGCCGGGTCATGTCGATTCCGAGCCGGGCGCGGGTGAGCAACGCCCGGACACTGGTGAGTGTGTGCCCGCACGGGCCGGCCAGCGCGTCCAGGTCCGTGTTGAACACCCGATCGACTAGTGCGGCCCGCTCGTCATCGGTGAGTGATTCCAGCCGGTTCGCCCGCAGCGCGGCACGGACCATGCGCAGATCACCCCGGTAGTGCCGGGGGTCGGACAGCAACGAATCGAACCGCGTCCGCGCTGGCGGGGTAGACTCTGTGGGTTCCATCATCGGCCCCCGTCGTTTGGCGAAACTCTCGCGGAGGGGAGGGGGGAGCCATCGACCGACCCGGCCCCGCCTTGGGGGCGTAGGGGGGGCGCGGCAGCCCGGAACCGCTCCACCGCCCGCGCCCGCATCCGCTCGGCATACTCGGCACGTTGCACACGGCGCGGCTTGCGGGCCGTACGTCGGGCCAGTAGCGCGATCCACTCGGGCGGCATCACCCAGCCCGGCCACCGGCTCACCGGGCACCCCCGGTAGCGGATGCTTCACCAGCCAGCCCGCTCGGGGCCGTGGGGGGCGTCGCCGCCTTCAGCATCGCCACGATGCCCGCCCGCAGCGCCGGGGGCAGGTCGGGCCATGCCGCGACCACCGCCGCCAACTCGGGATCGGTGGGCTTGGCCGGGGGCGTCGGGGGACCAAAACCACCCCCGTTGTTGCCGGATTTGCTGCCGCCCGAATCAGGAACCCCCACGTTTCCCGAAGGAAACCGCAGGTGTTCGAGTCCTTCGGGGGGCATTAGAGAAGAATGCACGGGTTCGCACCCTGTCGTAAAGGCTTGCACAGCAAGCCTTTGTGCGTTTTGGTCGGGAACGAGGTGCGAGCTCTGACGAGGCATTTCCGCCGAGTGCTGCAGCGCATTCTGCAACCGAATGTTGTGGTCCACAACCGGTAGCGTAACGGCCGCCGTTTCGAAGTCGCTCTTGCGGACGGTCCAGTCCCATCAATCCAGCTCACCGCCGCCCATAGATAGACGCCCGCTCGACAGACTCAATGAGCCGCGGAGACGGAAGATGATGCAAAGTTCGACCCCAAAGTGAGCAACGTGAGCCGGATGACTCCGGGCACAGAGCAGATTCAAAGCCTTCGAGGCCGACTCACCGATTGGGCGTCGCCCGAAGCACTTCGATTGCGCGTTGGCGTATCCCGTCTTTGTGAGTCACAAAGTCTTCCACGGCGGGGTGGATGAGCACGTCGGGATCGACACCGTTGCCATCGAGAAGGCGCCCGTCGGGGCGAAAGCTGACCATGGTCGACAGCCGCGCCGTGAAACCGTGCCCGAGGGAGTGGCGGTTTGTCAGCCCGCTTCCACCGCCGGAGGGGGTACCCACCAGCACAACTCCGGGCAATTCCTTGAGAGCGCACAAAAAGATGTCGGTCGCCGAAAAACATCCAGCGTCCATCATCACCACCACCGGGCCCGGCACGCGCGTGGCTTTCGCGGGCTGGGAGAAGGCGGGGGTGGGGGCGGGCGAGAGCACCGCATAGTGCCATGAGTGGAATCGGGCATCATCGAGTTTAATCTCGGGGACGAATCCCTCCGCGAATCGCTTGATTGCCGCTCGCTCTTTCTCCGTCCATCGCGGGTCGTCGGCCATACGCAGGAATCGCGAGTCCATCCGCTCACGTAGCTCTGCGGTCGTCTCCCCCGGAATGATCAAAGGGCGTGCCGCGTTGTACACCACGGGCGCGGCGTCCTCGGGCAGGATCAGGCTCCCGATCTCGTGAATCAGGGTACGTGCGCCACCGCCGTTGCCGCGAAGATCGAGGATCAGCCCGCTCGTCCCTGCGCCAAGACACGCCTCCCGGAGTGCCGTGACTTGGATCGGGTCGTCGATCATTTGAGCGATACGCACTGGCTTGACACCCTGCACGTCGAGTTCCTTGGTGTCTGCGTAAGCAGGCCGATCAGCTTCCTTCGTTCGGACCGGACGTTCGATCATTCGTACGTTCCCCGCCGAGTTCGAGAGCGTCAGTTTGGCGACGCGATCGCGCGGCGTGATCTGAACGATTCCCAGCGATGCTCTGAGCCGCGGAAGGTCCGCCAGTGCGCCCAGGGCTCTCCGCTCAACCATCTGAGGCGAGCCTGAAGGAAGAAAGGCCGCGGTCTCCGCGATCCACCGCTCGATGGGAACATCGTCGATAGCGGCAAGATAAGGATACTCGGAATCGATCAGCTTTCGGGAATCGGGCTCGATCGCTACGACCCTTGCCGCGCCCTCCGCACGCACGGCGGCGAGTGTTGCGGGCAGGAAATACTCTGGTCGCGGCAGCCCCGACGCGGCGATGCTCGCGTGACCATCTCCGACAGGAGAGATCGCGCGGTTGAGTAGATCGGCGAGCCGTGCAGAGGAAACGCCCGACGCCGGATTTCTCAACGCTTCTGTACGCGCGGTCCCGAGCAGGTTGGCCGGGTCGAAGGCCCGAGCCGCGGTGTACGAGTGCTGCGTCGCCAGCAATCGGCTGAGGGCATCGATCACCTCGATTGCTTCCTGCGTTGAGAGGTTCGCCGCAGTCCGCTGTGCGTCGGGCTTCACGCCGCCCGCGGCATTCTTCGCACGCTCCGTCGCGGCTTGCCAGATGCGCTTCCGGTTCTCTTCAGACATCACGGCGCCGAGCACCGTGCGTTCCTTCTCGTCCTCGACGCCGCGCAGCACGAGATCAACCGTGGCGGGCAGTGTGTGACCCATGTTGCCCATCACTTCGACAAGATCCTCCTCGAATCGTTTGCGAGATCGGCCCGCGTACGTCTTTGTGCAATACTCAACGATGTCCGACGCGGGCACTCCTTCTATCGACACCAGCGAGTACCAGACGGAGTCGTACCGAACTTCGGGGACGCCCGCGTCCGTCCACCGCACCGCTTCGAAGGGCGACGACCGCTCGGGCGCCGCGGCGGGTGCCGCCTCGGGTTGGGGAGGCGTCTGGCTCCCGCGTGACGCTGGAGCCGCGGCGAGTCCGAGCACCAACAGGAGCGAGGCCGCGAGCACCTGCCTCACTAGCGTGGACCAGCATTCGCCGAGGTGTTGAGTTGCCATAGCTAAGAATACTCCAAACCGGGGATTCTTCGTGTGGTTGCAGAGACCGACACTCTTTATCCTTTCTCGGCCACGTCTAAGCCCTTCGCCTGGCAGATGGATGATGTCCCGGAGCCTCCGCCGCTCATGCATCCCTACCATGATGACTGCGATGTCGGCATTTAGGATTCGCCGTCCGATCCGCCACGCTTTGCCCCCACAAGTGCCGACGAGGAGCCCCGCTCATGAGCGCATTCGCCGACAAAGTTCAGATGCAGCACCGTCTCTTTGCCGAGCTATCGAGCATGTTCGGGAAGGAAGTCCCTCTCTACGACAAGTCGCTGCTGGCCAACCAGGTCTGCAACCGCGCGGTCTGCGACCTCTTGGCACGCAAGCACGTTGGCTTCTCCATCACCGATGCCGAGATCGACCGTACCAGTGGAGAGCGTCACGGTGCGATTCGTATCGGGCGACCCGACGAGTACCGCTGGATCGCACGTTTTTTTGCGGCCTTTGCCATGGAGCCTCACAACTTCTACGACATGGCAAGCGTGGGCACCAAGAGCCAGCCGATCATCGCCACCGCGTTCAGATCGCGTGTAAACCCAGATCATCGCGTCTTTTCTTCGCTCCTGTTGACGGACTATTTCGACGAGGCCACCCGGGCCCGCATCGAGGCGGTGCTTGCGACGCGGCAGGTCTTCTCCGATCGGGCGAAAGAGCTCATCGAGCGCGGCGAAGCCCAGGGTGGGCTGAGCCACGCCGACGCCTCCGACCTGATCAGCGAAGGGACCGAGCGCATCTTTAAATGGACCGGCCGCGCCCGCGACTATGCGCTCTACAAGGAGCTCTGCGACGCTGGGTTCAAGATCGCTGCGGACATCGCCTGCTTTGAACGTCACCACCTCAATCACCTGACTCCCAACACACTGTGCATGGACCTCTATACGAGCGCGATGAAGATGTGCATGGGCGAGATCGATGACGCCGAATTCGCCCGGCGCGCCACGCGAGCCCTGACGCACCTGGCAGTTTCCGCCGACACAGACTGGATGCAGTTGCACTTTAAGCACACGACACCCGAAGTGATCGAGGCGTACGGAAAGGGCCGGATCGAGCCCGAGCAAGTGCGAGATGCCGTCGCCGCCCTTGCCCGCCGTCTCAGTGCCCCCGACCTGACTCTCGCCGGACTGGGTCATTCAGGGTTCAAGGACTCAACGGAAGGACCCAGCGAGGACACGCCCGTGCTCTTGCGCCAAGACGCATACAAGGCGCTCACAGAGCCAGTGCGCTTCACCAACCCCGACGGGTCCACGGTCGATACGGTTCACACCGCACGCTTCGGGGAAATCGAAGAAAGGTTCTACGCAACAACCAAGGCCGGTCGAGATCTCTACGACTCCTGCCTCACCAGAGCGGACGCCGAGCGAGAACGCCTCATCGCCCTGGCCAAGTCCGATGCTTCCGCCGCCGCGGCCCAGTACGCTTCTTACTTCGCGCCATTCCCCAAGACTCTTCCCGCGCTCATCGCCAAAGGGCTGGTGTACGCCGAATATTCGCCCACTCAGGCCGGAGTGCTCGCCGCAGCGACCGCTTCCCGCGGCTCGACCCCGGCAATGACGGACCTCTCGCAACTCGTCCAGCGTGGGCACGCCCGGGTCGTGGGACTGCGATACGAGGACTTCCTGCCCGTCAGCGCCGCAGGGATCTTTGCGTCCAATCTGAGTCAGTACGGCACCAAGACCACGGCTTCGTCCAAGCCCGTGTACACGCAGAAGCGACTCGAAGACATCATGGGGCGCTCGATCGTGGACGCTGACCGCGCTTACGCCGCCGCCGAGGCCACTTCCATTCTTCGCACCTTCGCCGCCCTGGGGCTGCTCGAATCTATCGACCCCGGTGTCCGCGCGAGCCTCGAAGAACGAGCCCGCTCATCTCAGGGAGAGTTTGCCCGCACCGGCTAAAGCGCTGTGCTGCGGCAGCAATATGAGCTCGCGTCACTCTCGCGACGAGCGATGCGAGCCCACCTGTGCCCGCTCGGGCTTGAGTTCGAGCTCGGATCGTGCAAGCCTGGGATCTCTGGCAAAACGAGAACGGATCGCCGCCGCTCGTGCCAGCATTTTCAGCCCGTCGCGGATGGGCCTCACCGTTCCGCCGTCCTTGTGTTCCCACTCGATCCCGATCTCGAGGATCGATGCCCCGGCCCTCCCACGCCCGGCAAACCTCTTGGCTAGAAGCAGGTGCTCGAGATCAAACGCGAACCTGTCCTCGGCACCGACGCGAGCGACAAGCGCCGCCAAGTCCGCTCGGTACAGCTTGAAACCGCACTGCGTATCTCGCAGCATCGCAAGCCCAAGCGCCTTCAGGCACGCGCGGAACAGAATCCCTGCGGCTCTCCGGCTTGTTCGGGCCCGGACGCGTGAGTCCGCAAGATTCCTCGAGCCCGCCACGAGCACCACCGGCGACCCCGCGGAAGGGAGAAGTTTGACGATCTCGCGGATCCGTGCGGAATTGTCAGCGTCCATCATCAGCCGCCAAGTACCTCGTGCTGCCCCTAGGCCCGTCCGCACCGCGGCCCCCTTTCCGCGGTTCTGCGCGTGCCGAACAAGAGCGATCCTCCGCAATCGCTCCGATGATCCCGATGGGGCCTCGCCCACGAAGGGCGTTACCACGCCCACCGTCTCGTCCGGCGACCCATCGTCCACCAATATAATCTCGCTTGTTCGATCCCAACGACCGAGCCACTCGATCGCGTCATTCAGCGTTTCTTCGATGCGACGCGCCTCCCGATACATCGGGATGACGACAGAAACGTCCACAGGTACGGGCTCGCCGCCGGGGATATTCCGTTCGACCTGTGCTTGGACAGTCACGTGCACATCGTAGCGTCTCCACGCGAAAACCGCGTGCGACTGCGCTCCGTCGTGTCTACCACCGCACCAAATCGTCCACTGAACCCCTCCGAACAGCCATCAACGGACGCGGCATCGTTCATTGCACGCGCGGTTCTCGGCCCCAGTCAGCCACCGGCGATTCCGGGCAAACCAGATGTACAGCCTGTCAAAGACCCAACGAAACCCTGGCCATGCCGTCGGAGCCAGCACCCATCCCCACCCGACCGCCGCGTACGCTCGACGGAAAACCTCGACGCCTCGAACCACAGTGCCTTGGTGCGTGATCCCGTGGATCTGACCCATGACCTCGTTCATTGTTAGACCGTAGACCTCGGGTGCAAATCCATGCGCGGTGATATCCACGATCGTGAGGACCCCGCGTCCGCGGTCGAGTCGTCTCATAAATCGTGATTCACGCACGCAGAGCGGGCATTCGCCGTCGATCAGGATGGTGAACGGATTCGTAGCCACCGCTGCGATTCGATCGGAAGCAGTCTTCGGATGCAGAGCCGCTAGTCGAGGGGGAGCCCTTTGGCCTTCCACAGCTCCATCAGTCTTTGGATGGTTGTGGGTTCCCATCTCGAGCCGTCGGTCGCCGTGATGTCCACCAACTCCCCGGACTCGCGGACCTGCGCCCACTGCGGCACCGCGAGCTCGCCCCCTTGGGTTCGAGTCGACGAACCGATCACGAACAGCTTGCTCTTGGCGTTGAACTTGACCGAGTCGCGACGCAGCCGGATTACCTCGGAGTCGTGGTCATACCCATAGAACGCAAAGTCTGACTCCACACGCTTGAGAGCGAGGATCTGAGGCAGGAGGAACGACTCAGCCCTGCTGAGATATCCGAGCCCTTTGAACTCGGGCATCCGCTGCCGAACCGAGCCCGTCGCATCGTTGCTGATGGTGACGTTCATTGTGTCGCCCTCGCGGGCACCTGTCTCACGAAAGACCTTGGTCACGCGCTGCCCCTTCTCGGTTGTGCGCACCGCGGTCGCCATCGTCCAGTTCTCCATTCGACGGTCGAGAGTCATGAAGAACGCTCCCTGAGTGTCTGCCACCGCACCATCCGAGAGCAGCAACCTCCAGTCGATCTTCACCCAGATGCCCTCGGGATCGTCCTTGCCGCTGGTGATCCCCATCGCTGCTTTGCGTGTGCCCACGCCGGTCTGGATGCGTCGGTATCCCCGCTCAACGGTCTTCGACTCGTCGCCGTCGGCGGAAGGAACGCTCCAACGCTCCCAGCGTTCCGGAAACGCCTTGGCAAGCCCACGGAGATCGTCCTCGGTCACCGATGCCATGAGTGCCACCCCGGCGTCGACCATCAATTTTCGTGTGGCTTCCGCCGCCTTGGGATCGACCAGCGACACACTCAGCAGCGTGTCCGAGAACGCGACTTTGGCTCGCTCGTACTCGGCCCGTGCGCACAACATGTCGAAGAACACAAAGTTTCCCGGCGAGGCCTTGAATATCACGAGGCTGCGCACCAAGCCGGGCTTGCCATCTTCCTGAGGGATCGCAACCACCAACAGTTCGGCGGGTTTGCCTACGGCTCCGGCGCCGATGACGACCGCTTTGTTCGACTCGATCATCTCGAACTTTGAGACATCGGGAACGTTCGCCTTGATCGTGTCGAGCTGGGCCTTCATGACTTCGCCGACGGTCAGTTTCTTATCGATAAACTCCTTGTTATACACGCGCACGGTCCACAGGCTTTTCTCGCCCGACGCGACGATCTCAAACTTTCCACCGCCGCGCTGAGACTCAAAGGTTGTTCCCATGGGCCATAGCATGGTGAGTCCGACGTCAACCACCTCGAACGGGGTAGGGTCAAAAACCGTACCTCCCGATCCTTTGATCGCCGATGGGGTATTGCTCGAGTCCGATTTGTTCGCACTTTGATTGGTAGAATTGGCAGGAGTTGCCGCCGTTGGAGGAAGTGAGACGGCACCGGTCGACGATTCCTGACAATAACCAATTCCAGCAATGCTCGAAAGGCCAATAAGTAGGCTGATGGGGTTTCGCATGGGCATGTACATGGCGCGGATCTACCTATTCGGGTTACAATCGGGTGAGGGGGCGATGATCATATGAATGACTCTGGGGATCGGATCGGGTGCCAGGGAATCGGGAACAAATGGTCGGGAGAGGGTGAGGTCCGAGTAGTGGCGATTGGCTCATCGGGATGAGAGGTTGACCTGCGGAGGGGGCGGGATATTCTTTACCCCTTGCCCCGGAAGAACCGGGGTCCCGGGCGCCCCCGATCGTTGAGGTTGGGTTTGGCAAACGGGCCGGCGAAGATGCGGGAGTGAGTTGGAATGGTGAGGCCGAGCGTTTCGGCCTGAGTCATTCCCACCTCGTGATCAGGGCCGCAAGGTTAGTCGGACCCGGACAACCCCGGGCCGAACGAGAGGATTCGATGACGGGCGGCAGGATTCGAATTCGGATGGAAGCGTACGACCACCTGGCGTTGGACGCATCCGCGAAAGAAATCGTGGAACACGCGAAGCGGACGAACGCGAAGGTGGCGGGCCCGATCCCGCTCCCAACACGCGTGGAGCGGTACACGGTGCTGCGTTCGCCTCACATTGATAAGAAGAGTCGAGAGCAGTTCGAGATCCGGACGCACAAGCGGATCATCGACATTCTCGAGCCCAACGTCCGGACTGTCGAGGCGTTGAACCGTCTTGTCGTTCCGGCGGGCGTGTTCGTGAAGATCAAGGCCTAAATGTGGATGGATGACCGAAGCTCGGCGATTCGCCGGGCTTCGTTCGTATCGGTATGGTTTGGGTGGAAAGACGGACGATCAGGGTGTTGCTGCTGAGGCGGCACGCACCGGATTCCGAGAAGGTATAGGACAATGACAATCGCACTCCTCGGCAAGAAGATCGGCATGACCCGCGTCTACACAGACAAGGGCGTCAGCCTGCCCGTTACGGTTCTGGAAGTGGGCCCCTGTGTCGTGACGCAGATCCGGACAATCGAGAATGACGGCTATTCGGCGGTTCAGATCGCATGGGGCGAGATGAAGCCCCGCAACAGCACGATGGCGATCATCGGGCACGACGCCAAGGCCGGGACGACCGTGAAGCGGGTCCACCGGGAGTTCCGAATTGAAGCTGCGGACGCCGGGAAGTATCAGCTCGGGCAGGTGCTGACGGTCAAGGATCTGGAAGGCACGATGTTTGTCGATGTGGTGGGGAAGAACAAGGGTAAGGGATTCCAGGGCACCATGAAGCGTCACAACTTCAAGGGCATGTTCGCGAGCCATGGTACCGAACGCAAGCACCGTTCGCCGGGATCGATCGGCGGCTTGTGCTCGAACCGCGGCTTCGGCGGCGGTCTGGCTAAGGGCAAGAAGATGGCGGGTCATATGGGCGACGTCCGCACAACGCTTCGGAATCTCGATATCGTTCGGATCGACGCGGACAAGAATCTCCTCTTGGTTAAGGGATCTGTTCCGGGCTCGAATACGTCCCATGTGTATGTTCGCCCTGCGGTTCGTCTCTATCGCAGCAAGGCGAAGCTGGTTGCGGGCGCCGCCAAGAAGTAACGCGAGCGGCCGGCCGTGGGGAGGGCGTGAGGCCGAGAAATGGGCGGATGAGGCGAATTGTCGGGGCGGATTGTGAAGTGGGAGGAAATGCAGTGGGGAGGTGGGTAGAATGGCCCCCTCACGATTTTTGTGGGGGAGTTCCGGGTGGTGGGGGGGAGAAAAGTCGCGGGCCGTCCTAGGCACGACCCGCGAGCTCGGAAGGTCCAAGTGCCCGTCGGGTCAAGCCGAGGGTGTGCGGAAACCGCTGAGTGAAGACAGATTGTTTTCGGGAAAGGCCGTCAGGCCGACCCCCGGAATGCCGAGTCGATGCTGACTTGACCCCCGCCAAGAGCCAACGTGGCTTGAGGCGAGCCCCAGAAGGGCGATTGGAGGCGAGCGGCTAGGCGGGCCAACGGAGCGAGCTCCGTTGGAAGGAAGGCGTCAGGCGAGGAAGACACGATGGATGTCCCCGTCCTCAATATGCAGGGCCAGCAGGTTGGAACGCTGGCCATCGACGAGCAAAGCCTCGGCGGCGACATCAATGTCGCGCTGATCAAGCAGGCGTATGTCCGCTACCACGCGGGTCAGCGTCAGGGCTCGTCGATCACCAAGAACCGTCGCGAAGTCGAAGGCTCGACCCGCAAAATCTACAAGCAGAAGGGCACCGGCAACGCTCGCCACGGCGATCGGAAGGTGAACCTCATGAAAGGCGGCGGCCACGGGCACAGCAAGAAGCGGGTCCGCGAGGATTTCCGCCTTGACATGCCCAAGAAGATGCGACGCAAGGCCAATCGCAACGCGCTACTGGCGAAGCTCGTGGACAAAGAAGTCCGCATCATCGACAGCATCAAGTTCGCGGCTCCCAAGACGGCCGAGTTCATCGGCTTCCTCGAAGCGATCAAGGTCGATAACAGCGCGGTCGTTGCCCTTTCGGGCGACGCCAAGCTGAGCGAGAATGCACGCAAGAGCGGCCGGAACGTCGAGGACGTGACGCTTGTTCGTGCGGACCAGCTCAACTGCTTCGATATGCTCAACCACCGGTACTTGGTGATCGAGAAGTCGGACCTCGTGTCGTGGCTGAGCGGCCCGTGGTCGCAAACGGGCAAAGACGCGAAGCTCGCCCCCAAGGGTGCGAAGAAGGAGACGAAGTAAATGCCCGCCAACGTCAGCGCCATTCACATCGTCAAGCGTCCGCTGGTGACGGAGAAGAACACGGACGCGATGAACGACGCGAAGCGATTCGCGTTCCTTGTGGACGCGAGAGCGACCAAGGACGAGATCAAAGCCGCGGTTCAAGAGTTGTACAAAGTGCGTGTCGTGGGCGTGAACACGCAGGTCCGCAAGGGCGAATCGCGCCGGAACAAGTTTGGCCTGGGTCATGAGCCCACGACCAAGAAAGCGACCGTTCGACTTCACCAAGACGACACCATCGAGTTGTTCTGAACCGCTGTTGAGATGAGCAAGGATTGACCCCCGGCCGGCAGGGCCGGAAGGAAAAGACGATGCCGATCAAAGTTTACAACCCGACGAGCGCCGGTCGCCGAAACGCATCGGTGAACGAGCACGCCGAGGTCACGAAGTACAAGCCCGAGCGGAGCCTCACACGTGCGCTTCCAAAGAGCGGCGGACGCAACCACCACGGGATCAAGGTGTCTCGTGGTATTGGTGGCGGCGTTAAGCACTTGTACCGGGTCATCGACTTCAAGCGTCGTGACCGCAACAACATTGTGGGCAAGGTGGTAGGGATCGAGTACGATCCGAACCGTTCGGCCCACATCGCGTTGGTGCTGTACACGGACGGGGTGAAGCGGTACATCATCGCTCCTCTGGGCTTGAAAGTCGGACAAGAGATCCTCAACAGCAACGACGCGGCGGTTGAGCCCATCGCGGGCAACTGCATGCAGCTGCGGTACATCCCGACGGGCCTGGAAGTGCACTGCGTGGAGTTGACACCCGGCAAGGGCGGCCAGATCTGCCGGTCGGCGGGGTGCTTTGCGAGGCTGTCGAACAAAGACGAAGAGTTTGCGACGCTGATCATGCCATCGGGCGAAGTGCGTCGCGTGAAGATTGATTGCCGGGCCGTGGTGGGCGCGGTGGGCAACGGCGACCACCGACTGCGGAAGCTGGGCAAGGCGGGCATCAGCCGGCTGATGGGCATCCGCCCGATCACGCGCGGCATTGCCAAGAGCCACCACGCTCACCCGCTGGGCGGCGGTTCGGGGCGTTCGAAGGGCAACCGGTCGCCTTGTGGTCCGACGGGTGTCTTGGCCAAGGGCGGGAACACGCGGAATCGTAAGAAGCACAGCAGCAGTCTGATTATCCGCCGCCGCGTGAGCAAGCGGTACGGGCAGAAGAAGTAAGGCACACGGGCTGGCGCAGCCGCGCTGGCCTTGCAGGAAACGGAACCATGGGACGCAGCCTGAAGAAAGGTCCGTACGTCGACGAGCGGCTGTACCGCCGAGTCGAGAAGTTGAACGAGTCGCGCCGGAAGGAGCCGCTGAAGACGTGGCGCCGCGCGTGCACGATCGTGCCCGAGTTTGTGGGGCACACGTTCAAGGTTCACAACGGCAAGACGTTCATCGACGTGTTCGTGACGGAGGACATGGTCGGGCACAAGCTCGGCGAGTTCTCGCTCTCCCGCACATTCCGCGGGCACACGAACAAGAAGGAAGGCATCGAGGGCGGCGACGCCCCCGCGGGCGGCTCGAAGAAGTAACCACATGTACCGGTCGAGGGTGATCGCGAGATCGACCCGGGCCGCGGAAGGATGAAGCCGTGAAGATCCGAGGCGAAAGACTGACAGAGCTGGCGGCCGCGAGAGGCGTGTCGCCCGTGCAGCTTGCACAGGCTGTGGAGCGAGTGGGGCTCAAGGGCGAACACGCCGCGACGGCGGTTCGGAATTGGATGCGTGGGAACGACCACCCCCGGTGCAAGGCTGCGGACTGCCAGAAAATGGCTTCGCTGCTGGGTGTCGAGGTGAAGGACATCGTGAAGTTCACGTGCCAGTTGAAGAACCACCGCGGGAGCCCGCGCAAGGCCAAGCTGGTGATCGACCTCATCCGCGGGAAGAAGTACGAAACGGCGTTGAACATGGTGACGTTCACGACCAAGCGTGCGGCGGTGAACATCAAGAAGGCGTTGCTGTCGGCGTACAAAGCCGCCGAAGACGCCGGTGCGGACGCCGGGCGTTTGTATGTGGTGGAGAGCGCGTGCGACGACGGGGTTCGGATGAAGCGTTTCCAGCCGAAGGACCGCGGTCGGGCCCACTCGATCATCAAGCGTTCGGCGAATCTTGTTATCAGCCTGGCCGAGAAGGCCAGCACGAAGAAGTAAGCCAGGAACACCATGGGACAAAAGACACATCCATTTGGTCTGCGGCTCGGGATCACGGAGGCTCACAAGAGCCGCTGGTACGCCCCCAAGGCCCTCTTCGGCGAGCTGCTGATCGAGGACGAGAAGATCCGCAAGTACATCGATCGCCGGCTGAATCGCGACGCGTCGCGTCCGAACGCGGCGGTGTCTGAGGTTCACATCGAGCGGACACGCGAAGAACTGAAGGTCATCGTCAAGACGGGTCGCCCGGGCTTGGTGATCGGTGTCAAGGGTGCCGAAGTCGAGCGGATGACCGAGGAACTGCAGTACATGACGGGCCGCAAGGTCGCGATCTCGATCCTCGAGATCCGCAACCCGGACCTGGATGCGAAGCTCGGGGCCGAGATGGTCGGCGAGGCGCTTCTCAAGCGTCAGGCGTTCCGCAGGGCGCTCAAGATGCGTGTCGAGGCGATCATGAACGCGGGCGCTCAGGGCTGCAAAGTCCGAGTAGCGGGCCGCTTGGGCGGGGCCGAAATCGCCAAGAGCCTGACGGTTGCCGAGGGCCGGATGCCCTTGTCGACGCTCCAGGCACACGTGGACTACGGGACCGCCGAGGCGCACACGGCCGCTGGTGTGATCGGGATCAAGTGCTGGATCTACAAGGGCATGTACGGAACGGAGCGGACGGAAGAAGAGAGCAACGCGGCGGGTGGCCGAGCCCGTGCGCGCGGCCGTCGCTGATTCGAATTGCAGACAAACGCTGAGCCCGCCGACCTGGCGGAGACTGAACTGGAGATTGACGTATGGCGCTGATGCCAAAGCGAGTGAAGTACCGGAAAGAGCAGCGTCGCGTTCGCGACCGCAAGGCCACCAAGGGCAATTATGTTGCTTTCGGTGACTTTGGTCTGCAGGCGCTCGACGGGGTGTGGCTCAAGGGGACGCAGATCGAAGCCGGTCGCGTCGCGGCCCAGCACTTCCTCAAGCGCGAGGGCAAGCTGTTCATTCGTGTGTTCCCGGATAAGCCGATCTCCAAGAAGCCACTGGAAACCCGAATGGGCACCGGTAAGGCGGACGTGGACTACTGGGCGGCACGTGTGAAGCCCGGGACCATGTTGTTCGAGATCGCGGGCGTGAGCGAGCACACGGCGAAGCTGGCGCTGGCCCGGGTGGCGACGAAGATGCCGATCCGGTGCCGGTTTGTCGGCCGCCGCGTGAAGGTCTGATCGCACCGAGTTGAGGGATCGCGGCTTGAGATTGGAATGATGGTGGGATGGGTTTGGTGGATCGAACGAGTGATGAAGGTTTACCTGTAAGGAAGACTGCGATGAAGGGCAAAGAGACCAGCAAGATGCGTGCGGACGAGATCGCTCCCGAACTCGCCCGGTTGCGCTCCGAGCTCTATTCGATGCGGACCAAGTCCGTGACCGAGAAGGTCGAGGACACGTCGAAGTTCAAGAAGGTTCGGCGCGATATCGCGAGGCTTCTGACCCGTCGACGCTCGATGGAACTCGCGGCGTTGAAGAAGTAAGCACGGCACGAAAGCAATCGACTCCGGGCAACAAGTGCCCGGCAGAAGGACTGGAACAAAGCATGGCGACCAAGACCGACAACAAGACGAAAGCCGCCGCCAAGGTCGAAGGCAGCAAGCTGGGCGTGGTGGAATCCGACAAGCGGTCCAAGAGCCGCACCGTCGCGGTTTCGTACCAGGCCAAGCACCCCAAGTACGGCAAGTACGTGGCCCAGCGGACGGTTCTGCAGGTCCACGACGAGGCCAATGTGTCGAAGCTCGGCGACATCGTCGAGGTGATTCCATGCCGGCCCATGAGCAAGAGCAAGAGCTGGCAACTGGTTCGGGTTGTGGAATCCCGAGCGGCGAAGACGGCGGCCCTGGCGAGCGCGAAAGCACTGTCGTAAAGCACTCAGAAATGAACGTGGGGTCGGCTCGGTGAGCCGTGCCCATCAAAGGATCGGTGAAGTATGCTTCAACAAGAAACACGGTGCGAAGTCGCCGACAACTCGGGTGCGAAGATCGCGTACGTGATCCGCGTCTACGGCGGCTCGACTGCCACTGGCCGGTTCACGCGGCGTATCGCCAACGTCGGCGACCGGGTGTTCGTGTCGATCAAGCGGGCGCTTCCCGGGGCGGACGTCAAACCCGGGGACAAGTCCAAGGCGGTCGTGGTGCGGACCACCAAGGCGACACGCCGAGCCGACGGCAGCTACATCAAGTTTGACTCGAACGCGGTCGTCTTGATTCAGGACGACGGCAACCCGAAGGGGACGCGGATTTTCGGGCCCGTTGCCCGCGAGCTGCGCGACAAGAACTACATGAAGATTGTTTCCCTGGCCGCTGAAGTGGTGTGAGTGAACCTGGACGGGCAGACCCAAGCCCGACGCGAGAAAGATCATGGCAAGGCACGTAAGGAAAGGCGACACGGTGATGGTGACCAGCGGCGACCACAAGGGTTCCGTTGGCGAAGTCCTCCGTGTCATCCCCAAAGAAGATCGGGTGGTCGTCAAGGGCGTGAACGTTCACGTTCGGCACACGAAGCCCCGGGCACAAGGCCAGGTCGGCGGGATCATCCAGAAGGAACTGGCGATCCACATTTCTAAGGTGAGCCCGGTTGCCGACGGCAAGCCCACGCGGGTTCGCTTTGTCACCAAGCCCGACGGCAGCAAAGTGCGTGTGGCGGCCAGGGGCGGCAAAGAGCTGGGCGTCGTATCTCCCGCAACAAAGAAGTAAGTCGGAACTGTCATTGAATCGACCGGGCAACTGTCCGGCAGTAAGGCGAGCAGATCATGGCCAATGAGGCTGATAAGAAGAAGAGCCAGAAACCCGAGGGGAAGAAGCCTGCGGGTAAGCCCAAGGCACCCGTTGCCGCGCCGGAGCCGTCTGGCCCCAAGGTGCCGCCGCGGTTGAAGACGCTTTTCGACACGCAGATCCGCGGGAAGATCACCGAGAAATTCGGGATCAAGAACCCGATGGCGATGCCCAAAGTCGACAAAGTGGTGATCAACGTGAACATGGGTCGGCACATCGAGGGCACGAAGATCCCGCCGGAGAAGCGCCAGACCGTGCTCGACACGCTGGTGACGATCAGCGGCCAGAAGCCCGTGGTTGTCAAGGCGACCAAGAGCGTTTCGCAGTTCAAGGTTCGCGCCGGGATGGAAACGTCGGCGATGGTGACGCTCCGCCGGGACCGGATGTGGCACTTCCTGGATCGGTTCATCAACCTGGCGACGCCGCGAATCAAGGACTTCCGAGGCGTGAACGACAAGGCTTTCGACAAGCAGGGCAACTACGCGGTGGGCCTGAACGAGCAGGGCGTGTTCCCCGAGATCAACATGGCAGAAGTGACGTTCACCCACGGGATGAACATCAACGTGTGCTTCCAGCGTTCCGAACCCGCACTGTCGCGGTTCGTGCTCGAGTGCATGGGGATGCCGTTCGTGAAGCCCGAAGAAAAGAAGGCACGCAAGTCCTAAGGAAAGACCAGTACCGAGACGGGCGCGGAGCCCTGATCGGCGGAGAATGAACCATGACGACCAAGGCTCAGATGGCCAAGAGCAAGAAGCCCCCGAAGTTCAGCACGCGGAAGGTGTACCGGTGCGAGCTGACGGGACGTGACCGCGGTGTGTACCGCAAGTTCCGCATCAGTCGCATCATGCTCCGCAAGCTTGCGCTCGAAGGAAAGATCCCCGGAATGCGGAAGGCCAGTTGGTAATCCGGTTTCGGTAGGAATGATGACTCACGTACGACCCACGGGCCAACGACCAGAGAGTCACCGGCCCGAATTGCAGGGGAATCAGGAATGGCGATCGGCGACCCCATCGCGGACATGCTCACCAGGATCCGTAACGCGACCCGGAATAAGGCGAAGACCGTCGAGTGTTTGAACTCGAAAGTCTGCCGCGGCATCGCGGGCGTGCTCCAGACCGAAGGCTACATCGACGGGTTCGACCTGATCGATGACGGCAAGTCTGGCCTCATCAAGGTTCGTTTGCGCTACGGCCCGGGCGGTGAGCCTCTCTTCCACCGCTTGACGAGGCTGAGCAAGCCTGGTCGTCGCGTGTACACCGGCGTAGAGAGCATTCCCAAGCCGCTCGGCGGCCTCGGGATCGCGATTGTGTCTACGTCCAAGGGGGTTCTCTCGGATCGCAAGGCACGCACCGAGCGCATCGGTGGTGAACTGCTCTGCGTCGTTGAGTAACGAAGTCGGCGGAAGCCCCGACCGCCGTTGGTGGCGGGTGAGCCGGACGCCTAGGAGTTTGAGATGTCACGAATCGGAAAGAAACTCGTTGCGATCCCAGCTGGTGTCAAGGTATCCATTAAGGACCGCACGATCGAGGTCGCTGGCGCCAAGAACAAGTTGACGTACACCTTCCGCGAAGAGCTGAGTGTTGCGGTCGAGGGCAGCAGTGTGAAGATCGGGCTGGCCGAAGGGACCTCGAAAGAGAACCGTCAGGCGAACGCTTCGTGGGGCGCGACTCGGGCTCACGTCGCGAACATGATGGAGGGCGTGACGAAGGGCTACGAAAAGCTGATGCATGTCGTCGGAACCGGCTGGTCCGCGAGCGTTACAGGCAAGACTCTGAAGATGGTCTGTGGATACGCCAATCCGCGCACGTTGACGATTCCCGAGGGTGTTACGGTGACGGTCGATAAGGCCAACGGCGACATCACTCCCGTGAAAGTTGTCGGTTCGGACAAGCAGTTGGTCGGTCAGTTCGCGTCGAGCATGCGTTCGACTCGCAAGCCCGAGCCTTACAACGGCAAGGGCATTAAGTACGCCGAAGAAGTCATCAAGAAGAAGCAGGGCAAGCAGTTCGGCGCGTAAGGACGGCGGGCACGAGAACCGTCAGCCACGAAGTTCGCACTATAAACGGGCGGCACACGCCCGAGGCAGGTCAAGATGGACAAGCAGGTACACAAACAAGTTCGCCGTTCACGCCGGATCATCCGGACGCGCCGCGTTGTCTCTGGGACGACCGAGCGTCCCCGCCTTGCGGTATACAAGTCGCTCCAGCACATCTATGCCCAGGTCATCGACGATCTCTCGGGCAAGACCTTGGTTGCTGCTTCATCCGTGGAAAAGAAGCTCGGGCTTGCCAAGACGGGCAACTCTCAGGCAGCGGCCACCGTGGGCGAGAAGCTTGCAGAGCGTGCCAAGGCCAAGGGTGTGTCGAAGGTTGTTTTCGATCGTCGTGGGTTCAAGTTCCACGGACGAATCAAGGCACTCGCCGATTCGGCACGCAAGGCAGGCCTCGACTTCTGAGTTCCGTTCGTACGTTCATTCACCATCGGCCGGTTCGATCGATCACACCGCCCGCAGATCCACAGTACTCCAGCCAGATCAAAAGGCAGCAAAATGAGCCAGATGCAGAACAAAAACTCTGACTTCCAGGAAGATCGCGGCGGGATCAACACCACGACCGTGGGTGTGTACCGCACGAGTGCCACCGTCAAGGGTGGCCGTCGCTTTTCCTTCGGGGCACTCGTAGTTGCCGGGGACCGGAAGGGCCGCGTGGGCTTCGGTTACGGTAAGTCGAAGGAAGTCCCTCTCGCCGTAGAGAAGGCAGAGAAGTATGCGAAGAACGCGCTGCTCTTGGTCCCGATGACGGGCGGCACGATCCCGCATGCCGTGGAAGGGTCCTTCGGCCCGTCTAAGGTGCGTCTGATCCCCGCGAGCCCGGGAACAGGCGTGGTTGCCGGAACCACAGTTCGCAGCGTACTCGAAGTGCTCGGGATCACCGACTGCCTGACCAAGTGCTACGGCTCGACGAACGCGTTCAACGTGGTCAAAGCTATCTTTGATGGCTTGGGCCAGCTCAAGCTCCGCGAGGCCGTCGCATCGGCCCGCGGGATCGAGATCACGACGACGGATATCGAACGCAAGATCGAGGCCGGCAAGTCCTTCATGTCGAGCGCCAAGGGCGAGAAGATGAAGGGCCCGGTCAACACCATCGGTCAGGATCGTCGCGGTGGTCGCGGCGGTCGAGGCGGCGGCGGTGGTGGTGGTGGCCGTGGCGGCCCCCGTGGCGATCGTCGCCCCGCCGAGGGCGCACCCTCCGCAGCACCCGCACCCGAACAACCCAAGGCCTAACCGACGTCTCTCTTAGACTCACCGCTGAACCATCCCCCGCGTCGGTGTGCCGACCGGAACGGAGAACGCTCCCATGATGATCCACGATATCACCGCTAAGGCCGGCAAATACAAGGCCAGCAAGCGCGTCGGCCGCGGCGAAGGCTCCGGGCACGGTAAGCAGTCCGGCCGAGGCCATAAAGGCCAGGGCTCGCGCTCGGGTTACGCCGGCAAGCGTTCGTTCGAGGGCGGCCAGATGCCCTATTTCCGTCGTTTGGCGAAGTTCGGCTTCACCAACGCCGCGTTCCGCACCACCTTCTGGATTGTCAATCTCTCGGACATCGTTGCCCATCCGGCGTTCGCCAAGGGTGGCACCGTGAACGCTGAGTCAATGGTCAAGACCGGTCTGATCCGCGACGATTCCCGCGACCTGAAGATCTTGGGCGACGTTGGCGAAGAGGGCGTGAAGGTCAAGCTTGACGTGACCGCCAACCGAGTGTCGGCCAAGGCGCGAAAGTTGGTTGAGGATGCGGGTGGCAAAGTCAACGAGCTCGGTACTCGACGCGATAAGGTTCGTGGCATCGATCCCAACAGCACGGACAAGTCCCCAAAGAATCTCACGAAGAAGTTGAGTCGCGGCGGGAAGAAGAAGCCGGTCGCAGTCGCCGAGGAAGCTCCCGAGGGCGACACCAAGGCAGCGAAGAAGCCAGCCCCGAAGAAGCCCTGAGTGAAGATCCGGCGGCCGATCGAGGCTACGATCGATCGTGACAGCCACCGCATCCGTCTGGGAATTGGATGGATGAACCCGATGACGCCCGGGCAGGCTGGATGTCTGCTCGGGCATTGTCTTTGATGGACCTCGCCAATTCCGGACGGGGCCGTTCCGAAGGATGGATTGATGCTTCAGACGTTGCTCAACGTCTTCAAGGTTCCAGAACTGCGCAGCAAGGTGCTCTTCACCTTGGCGATGCTTGTTGTCTTTCGCATCGGCCATTGGATCCCGCTGCCGGGTGTGAATCAAGAGCGTATGGCCGAGTTCTTCAAGGACCTTGGGGACGATTCGGCTTTGGCTCGCATGACTCAGTACGTCGCCACCTTCTCGGGTGGCGCGCTCTCGCATTCGACGATCTTCGGCTTGGGTATCGCGCCGTACATCACCGCGAGCATCATCATCCAGATCCTCTCGTCGGCAACCCCGGCGATCAAGAAAATCCAGGAAGACGGCCCCACCGGCCGCCAGAAGATTCTCGAGTGGACTCGCTACGGCACGCTGGGCCTGTGTGTAGTACAAGGCATCGGCTGGATCGTCTACCTCGAAAAATCCTCGCTTCTCTACCCACACGCGCTTGCGAGCCCGCTCTGGTGGGTCATGGCCGTTACGGCGCTGACCGCGGGGACCATGTTCCTGATGTGGCTCGGCGAGCAGATCGATAAGCACGGGATCGGCAACGGCGTCTCCATGATCATCATGGCGGGCATCCTTTCCACCATGCCTTCAGCGTTCAACGACATCATCGTTTCCTTCGAGCCCGGTGTCGATGGAAAGATGGGCGTGCCGGCCCTTGTCGGCATCGCGTTCTGTTTCGCGCTGGTGTGCTTGGGTTCGGTGCTCATGACCGTTGCCCAGAGGCGGATCCCCGTCCACCAGCAGAAACACGTTGTTCGTGGACGTTCGGTCTTTGGCGGTCAGAAGAGCTACCTCCCGCTGCGGATCAACCACGGCGGGGTCATGCCCATCGTCTTCGCGTCCACCATCATGATGTTCCCGGGAATGCTCTTGGCTTACCTCCAGGAGTGGGCAGCGGCTGCTATGCCTGGGTCTAGCTTTTTCGGTGTTGCCACGTGGCTGAAGAACAACTTCAACCACGGTGAGTTCCCGTACGTCATCACGTACGTTGGGATGGTCTACTTCTTTTCTTACTTCTGGATTACGGTGCAGTTCAACGCTGAGGAGATGGCCAAGCAGCTCAAAGAGCACGGCTCGTTCATCCCCGGGTTGCGTCCCGGGCCACGAACCGCTGAGTATCTCGATACCGTCATGACCCGGATCACGTTCGTGGGTGCCGCGTTCCTATCGCTGATGGCCGTACTTCCTGAGGTCATCAACAAGACGCTGAACGTCAGCCCGACGATCACACACTTCCTGGGCGGGACCGGCCTGCTCATCGTCGTCAGTGTAACGCTCGACTTCCTGCAGCGTGTCGAGGCAAACTTGCTGATGCGGAACTACCAGGGTTTCCTGCGTGACGGCGGCGGCGGCGAGGCGAAACTCGCCAAGCCGGGACTTCGGTAGAGAACAAACCCAGCCCCGGCCGGGGCCAATCATGACGCCGACCGTCAACGTCGGCGTGGAGCACGATCACCCGTATGGGCAAACAGGACGACAAGTTCACATTCGAGGCGGTGGTCACTGAGGCCCTTCCCAACGCTATGTTCAAGGTTCGCCTCCCGAACGAGCAGAAGACGGAAGTGCTCGCGTATGTCTCGGGAAAGATGAAGATGAACTTCATCCGGATCCTTCCCGGAGACCGCGTTACTGTCGAGATCAGCCCCTACGACCTCACCAAGGCTCGCATCACCTTCCGCCATTCCGGCGGGGGCGGCGGCCCTCCACCCGGCGGCTATAACCGCTGATTCGGATGGACGGCATCGGTATCGTTAATTGGTTGTCGTGTTCCCATCACTTTGCGGCTGGGGCCACGTTCTTTAGCACCGGCGGGTCTTCCTGTTCCACAGGAGCTTCTCCGAGCGACAGACCCAGGTCAACCACCAGCTTCGGGCGAGCTGCCACCAATGCGGCGGCGGATTCAGGCTTGACGCCGCTCCCCCACAGAAAGACCATCCGCAGACTAGGTAAAGACTCGAGTGTGGCAAGAAGACCCTCTTCGCCGATCGATGAACCCGACAGGTTGAGCGTCGCCAAGGTCGGGTGGCCCGCGAGTGCGGACAATGCCTTATCATGAGGTCGTGCTCCCCGCAGATCAAGCCGATCGAGTCTGGGCATCGATCGGATGGCACGCAGCAGGCTGTCATCGGGCGTCGCACCGGGCCACGTGAGGTCGGTGATCGATGGTCCCAAAGGGGATAGCAGCTCGACGGCTGCCGCATTCGATAAAGTGGATGCGAGCGTGATGACGAGCGCATCATCGTTCATGGTTCGGCGTTCGACCACACACCCTGATTCACGCAGCTTCCGGATTGCAGTAGCGGGTTCGCCGCTCAAAGTGATCGGTACAAATGGGACTGAGCCGGCCTGAGGTGTCGGACGTGGCGGCTCGGCGGGACCTCCTGCCGGGGGTTTAGCGATACCCGATGCACCGGCCCTGATCCAGTCGCTGATTGCGGCGATTTCCTCTTTCGTGAGACCGGCTTTCCCGTCGGGGGGCATGCGAAACTCGTCGCCGGTGGGGAGGGTGATGCGATGGAGCAGCTCGCTCCCTTCGGGGTCCGACGGCACCACCACAGCGCCCGCGGTAGCCCCTTTCATCATCGCATCGTACGAGTGCAGCATCAGACCACCCTTGGCCTTTGACTCGTTGTGGCACGAGACGCACGCGTTCTCGAAGATCGGCATAATCCGGGCTGAGAACCATGTCTCTTCCGCGACACCCAGCGGCGTTGCTCCAACGCCCGCCGGCGGGGTCGGCTGGCGGAACGGCGCGGTCAGGAACCCCTCGCCATGCGTGAGCGAGGCTCCGAGATGCCCCGTGGGGATCATCACAATCCCGACCAGACTCAGAAGCCCGAGCCTCAGCTTCACCGATGACTTGGTGGCGAGGGCCGCGGCGGCTACCGAGAGACCCGCGAGCGCGATTCCCAGGTAGAAATGGCGGTCGAGCAACTGTCCGCCGTACTCCGATTCACGCGACAGCACGACTCCGGTTGCTGCGGCGAGCACCGCTGAGAGGGCGAACACCCACCAGAGCAGAAGCCTCGCGGTCCTCAGCGGGGGCTCGTTCAGAGCGCGGAGCGAGAGCAGTTCGAGGATCGCCACCGCGGGAAGAATCCCGAGAGGCGTGTGCAGCAGCAGAGGATGGAGCCTGCCGAAGAATTCGATGAGTGTGTGCATGGCGAGCTGAAAATCGGCGAAAGGTGAGGTGGGTGACCGATCACGGGCATCGATTCGATTGCTCAGACGATGATCGGCTCGATCACCTTACCGAATACATCGGTGAGTCTGAAGTCCCGTCCCTGGTGGCGATACGTGAGCTGGGTGTGATCGATCCCCAGCAGCCTCAGAAGTGTCGCGTGGAGGTCGTGGACTTCGACGGGATTCTCGATGATGTTGTATCCAAACTCATCGGTCTTCCCGTGTGTGATTCCGGGCTTGATCCCTCCTCCCGCCAGGAACACGGTGAAGCACCGAGGGTGATGGTCGCGGCCGTAGTTGGTCTCGGTCAGCGTTCCTTGGCTGTAAACGGTGCGCCCGAACTCTCCGGCCCAGAGGACGAGCGTGTCGTCGAGAAGCCCGCGGCGTTTGAGGTCTTTGATGAGCGCCGCCTGTGGCTGATCGACCGCCTGGCATTGCGATCGAATCTCGGTCGGCAGGTTGTTGTGCGCGTCCCATCCACGCATAAAGAGCTGGATGAACCGCACACCGCGCTCGGCGAGGCGCCTCGCGAGAAGACAGTTGGCCGCGAACGAGTTGGGTTTATTGATCTCAGGCCCGTACATGGCAAGTGTTTCTGGGCTTTCGTCGGAGTAATCTGTCAGCTCGGGCACCGACATCTGCATGCGGTACGCCATCTCGTACTGAGAAATACGGGCCTGAGTCTCGGGGTCGAGCGTCCGCTCGGCGTCGATGCGGTTGAGGTCGGCGATCAGGTCGAGCATTTCCCGACGATCGTCGCGACGAACACCCTTGGGATCCTTGAGATACAGCACGGCCTCGGGCCCGCCCCTGAGGCGGCACCCCTGATGCTGGCTCGGGAGGAACCCGCTCCCCCAAAGACGGGCCGAAAGCGCCTGGACATTCCCTGCCGCGGCCTGCGTGATCAGAACAACAAACGTCGGCAGGTTCTGGTTCGCTGAGCCCAGCCCGTAGCCGACCCAAGAACCAAAGCTCGGGCGTCCCGCCTGCTGCGTGCCCGTCTGGAAAAAAGTGATCCCGGGTTCGTGATTGATCGCCTCGGTGTGGAGCGAATGGATAAAGCAGAGTTCCTTGGCCATGGACGCCGTGTGTGGGAGTAGCTCGCTGAGCCACACGCCATCCTGGTTGTTGGCGTACTTGTTGAAGCGGAACATGGAGGGAGCGACAGGAAAACGCGACTGACCGCTGGTCATGCCGGTGATGCGCTGCCCGTTTCGAACAGAATTCGGAAGGTCTTGATCGAACCGGCTTCGGAGCCCAGGCTTGTAGTCGAACAGGTCGAGCTGGCTCGGGGCTCCTTCCATGTGCAGATAGATCACCCGCTTGGCCTTTGGTGCGATGCGGCGGACGGTCGCCAGATCGGGCACCCCGGTCGCCGGGCCGGTGACCGCATCCGAGCCCATGGCCGAGGCCAGCGCGATCGTGCCCAGCCCAGCCCCAAATGTTGTGGCAGCGGAGGAGAAGAAACGACGCCGCGTCAACAAGAGGCCGCGTTCGAGAAGTGGGTCCATGGTGCGTTCCTTACTCGTGGGTGACCGTTTCGTGTAGGTTGAGGGCTGCCGACGCGATCATTGTCCATGCCGCGAGCTCGGCCGCGCGGATTTGGCCATCAGGCTTGGAATCGCCCAGCGCGATGAGTTCCCTGGCGTCGGCCTCGCTCGCACCGAATCGATCTCGAAACCTTGCGAGGCTAGTGAGCACACGGGCACGCTCGGCGTCAGTCGGCATACGTCCCGTCGTGCGGCGCCAGATCTGGTCGACTCGACGACTGTCATCGTGTTCCGTCTTGATCACGGCCTGGGCAAGGTTTCTTGATGCCTCGACGTACTGCACATCGTTCATCAGGTTGAGGGCTTGCAATGGGGTGTTCGTCGAGGGGCGACGGATCGTGCACGCCTCGCGGGTAGGCGCGTCAAAGTTCAGCATGTTCGGGGGTGGCGCGGCACGTTTCCAGTATGTGTACAGACTACGGCGATAGAGATCGTCACCCTTTCCCTGTTCGAAAACCCGCGTGTTCGAGTCCGGCATCGCCACTTCCTGCCACAGGCCCGGCGGCTGGTAGGGTTTCACGGAAGGGCCCCCGACTTTCTCGACCAAGAGGCCCGAAACAAACAGCGCCTGATCGCGGAGCTGCTCCGCGGTGAGACGATGCCGTGGGTAGTAAGCCAGCAGCTTGTTCTCCGGGTCGACTTCGGCGACGTCGGCCCTCACCGTGGACTCACGTCGGTAAACATCACTGGTCACGATAGTGCGGATGAGGCGGTGGACATCCCAGCCGGATTCTCGGAAATCGACCGCGAGGAAATCGAGCAGTTCGGGGTGAGTAGGCCATTCGCCTTGCATGCCGAAATCCTCAGTCGTGCGCACGATCCCGTGCCCGAAGAGAATCTCCCAGAATCGGTTCACCGCGACTCGTGCCACCAGCGGGTTGTTTGCGGACGTCAGCCAGCGGGCGAGTCCCAATCGGTTGGACTCCGCGTCAACCAGCGGTGCACCGAGCGATGCCGGGGGACGTCTGTTCACCGGCCGGTTCTTGTCGGGTTGGTCATAGAGCCCTCGCGAGAGCACGAAAGTCGGGCGTGGTGTTGCGAGTTCCTTCATGACCATCGTCTTTGGAGACTGCGCACGCAGAGCAGCGAGTTCCTGCTCGTGCTCTTTGATCTTCGGCAGCAGCGCGACAAGGCGAGGAATGATCCGCATTCGCCAGATGTCGGTGAACCGCGCGCCCATGCCGAGTCGAGCGGTTTCGGGCGCAAGAGCGGCGACTTCGAGCCCCGCGAGCTGCGTCACGGCTTCGCCGCCGGCGGGACCGGGAAGCAGCTTCTGGTACGCGGTGGCGTCGCCACCCGAGTTGATGATTTTCTGAACAATGAGGGTGCGCCCGGCACGCAGCACGACGGGCAGCCTGTCTTGGTCTGGTGCTCCGGATCGGTCCACGCGTTTCTCGCCCGCGTGCTGGCCCGCCACGTACAACTGGAATCCATCGTCGCTACCCAGGCTCAGGGTGTGAGTGCGCCCACTAGGTGCGAACACTTCGCGGGCAACGTAATGCACGGTTTGACCCTGCCCGAGGGATTGGAGCGTGCCGTCGACGGCGTCGCTGAGCGTCCATCGCTTGCCCCCGGGAAACTCCTGCGTGAGGTCGATTTGCGTGATCGACTCGGGGCCTATGGCCGTGGTGTAGCCAGAGCCCTGAGAGCCATCAGGATTCCGACCCACCGCAGGGAATGGCCCGAGTGTGAAGAAACGCGAGGAGACCGTGGGCAGGTTGGCGAGCCCGGCCGGGGTCATGGTCCCCAGGGACAAGCGCACCTTTCCCAGCAGGTGCTGGGCGTAGATCGACTGCTGCTTGATCGTGATCGTGATGCGAGCACCACCCGGGAAGCCGAACGGCTTCTCGGATAGAAGCAACGCGACCCGAGCTCCCGGCATTTCGTGCCCCTGCAGAGCCCAGACGCGGCCGCGATCGGCCTTGCCCGACGCTGGACCCGGCGGCGGGATCACGTTCGTGATATCGAAGTTGCCGTTGAATTGCGAGTGATCGGCCCAGGCCCACATCAACGGGACCGCTCGCTTTGTGGCGGGGTCGTTCCGAGAAGCAACCTCGACGACGAACTCTGATACGACCGCATTCCCGTTCGGAGCAAGCCCGACCCGGCCGTTGGCAAGTGGTAATGCTTCGAGGCAGATCAGACGCAGTTGCGCCTCGTCCACGTCGAGTTCGATCGAGAGGTCCGCGGTATCGGGCACTTTGGTCCCGGGTGCGTGCGAGACCACACCAGGCTCAGAGTCCGACGCTTGAACCTCGAGACCGTTGGTGCCTCGGGCCCCGGCGACGGTGCTCGGGATCCACGCAACGCCGGACGCCGACGTGATGGCGTTGATGCTCTGTGCGAGCCGTGCAGCGTCTTCTGGATCATCGCGGTTGAATTCTTCTCTTGCGAGTGTGAGGCGCTTCGTGATGGCGTCCAGAGCCGCTGAGTGCTCTGGCGTCGGCACCTCGATGAACGGCTCGTGTGCCCGCTGGGTGTCCTGAGACTGCGAATAAAGCCCGGGCTCCTCGATCGAGTTGAAGTACGCGAGCAGGCTATAAAAATCCTCCATCGAGATGGGATCAAACTTGTGGTCGTGGCATCTGGCGCAGCCCACCGTCAGCCCGAGCATCACTGAGCCGACCGTCGCCGTGCGGTCCACGGCGTACTCCACGAGGTATTCTTCGGAGATCGCGCCCCCTTCGTCTGTCTGAACATGGCACCGATTGAATCCGGATGCAACTTTCTGCGTGATGGACGCATCGGGGAGCAAATCACCGGCGATCTGTTCCGTGATGAACCGGTCGTACGGCATGTTATCGCGGAACGCGCCGATGACCCAATCTCGGAAGGGCCAGATCTGCCGACCCGCGTCCATGTGGATGCCCTGGGTGTCCGCGAACCGTGCCGCGTCTAGCCAGGGAGTTGCCAGTCGTTCCGCCATTCTCGTGCGGAAGGGATCCTTCTGCATCAGCCGTTCAACGACACGTTCGTATGCCCCGGGTTCGCTGTCGGACTCGAAGGCGTCGATCTCCACCGGAGTCGGGGGCAGGCCCGTCAGGTCCATCGTGACGCGACGGATCAGAGTCGCACGATCCGCCTCGCCGCTGGGCTTGATCCCGCGGGATTCAAGCTCGGCATTCACAAACGCGTCGATCGGGCCCTTGCCTCCAGAACGGGGAATGAGTGGAGACACCGGTGGCACAAAGGCCCAGTGCGGCTCATACGTAGCACCTGAATCAATCCATGATCCGATCGCCTTACGTTCCGCCTCACTCAGAGGCTTCTTCCCGCTCTCGGGCGGCGGCATCATGATCTTGGGATCAGTCGAGCTGATCCGCCTCATCAACTCGCTCCGAGAAACATCGCCCGCGACGATCGCTGCAGTTCCATCACGAACTTCGGTCGCTCCTTCGAAGGTGTCCAGCCTGAGTTTCGCCGCGCGGGTGCCTGCATCGGGGCCGTGGCACGTGAAGCACCGATCGGAGAACACGGGCCTGACGTCGCGAGCATAACGAATCGCCCGTTCTGCGACCGCCGGACCCGCACCGCTGGGCATCAGCGCGGGTTCGCTCCGATAGCCCATGACGATCGCCCCCGCGGCCAGCGATAACGCAACGGGCGCGACGAGCGCTGCAGCCAAGTGTCCACGGCGGAGGGTGGTGTTTGCCATGCGCACAAGATACCCGAAGCGGCGAGATCGGGGAAGGCATTTGGAGAGCCCTCTGAGCTTGCCTTGGGGTTTCCCGTGTGCTGCGGTGCCTGTCAGGCGAGACGCTGTGGGTCGTTCGGTTCGGCCCCTTCATCCGAGGACGGATCCGAGGTGTCCGGCCCCCCCTCGGGCTCAGCGGGAGCGCCGTTCGGGATCCCGCCACCGCCGGCGAAGAACCCAGGACCCATGATTGAGCTCCCCACGATCCCCGCAGGTCCGGGGCGAGGCCCAGACGCGGCGAACCCTGGTGGGGCGGCGCGCCGCATCTGCGGAGGCAGTTGGGGTTGGACTTCGGCCTTGAAGACGTAGTCGGTGACTCTGCCCTTGACGGTTTGCATCATCGAAGCAAAGAGGTGGGAACCCTCCCTTTTGAACTCGATTCGGGGGTCGTTCTGGCTAAACGCTCGGAACCCGATACCCGCGTGCAGTTGGTCCATGCCGTAAAGGTGATCCTTCCAGGACCCGTCCATGGTGTCGAGCATAATGGTGCGCTCGAACATCAGCATCTCGGACCTGAGATTGCTTTCTACAAAGGCGCGAATGGCCTGGGGCCTCTCTTCGGGCTGGAGATAACGCAGCGTGTCGGGCATGGACTGGTTGAATCGCTCGCGGATATAGGTGCTCAGGGCGTCGTCGTTGGGGCACGACTGGGCCTTTGAAACTTCTTCTTCGAGCTTGCCTTGCCTGACGAACACCTCGGCCCGCCCGCTGAGTTCTTGGGCGAGCAGTTGCGGTGTCTTGGTCTTCATAAAGTCTGTGGTCCAACCCATCTGGTAACGGTTGTTGGCCCAGCGGCACAGGCCCTCAAATGCCTCGGCAGGGCTCACCTGGAGCATCATTTTCGTGCGTTCGATGGTGTATCGGATCGGGAACTTGATCTCCTTGGTCGTGTACAACTCGCGGGCCTTGTCCATAAGGACCTGAGCGGCGCCAGGTCCATCCTCGGCTTGGGCCTTCTGCACCTCACCCGCCGAGACATCGAGATCAAACTTCTGTTTGGCCCATAGGGAGAGCTGCTGTGCCCCGTACCCGGGCACCATGTACGCGGCAATCCCTGAGAGGTCGGTCGCCTCGATCTTTCTCGCGGCAGCTTCGGCAAGGACATCGAGCACCCAACGACGTGACGACGCACCCTGCGACTCAAGGGCGGCACGATCAAGGGTCACACCGAAGCGTTTGGCGGCCCAATCGGCCAGGCCGGCGGCGTCGAAGTCGACCGAAATCTCGGAGTCCTCGCCCGCCATGTATTCGCCCAGACTGCGGTCGATCTCGGCGCGCTCGTCATCCGACGCGTCGAGACGGATGATGCGCTCCATCTCGTTCTGATCGAGCCCGCGGAGGCGATCGGCATCAACCTGAACCCCGAGCACGTTGGTGGCGTGTTCCGCCGCGCACGAGGCGGGATAGTCGCGTGAAAGGTACTTTCCGCACGCATCGGTGATCGTCTCACCGATCCACTCCATGATAAGGCCCTTGACATCGCGGCCTTCGAGCACGCGTTGACGAACGCCGTAGAACGCCTGGCGCTGGTGCTCGCGGACTTCGTCGTATTCGAGGAGGTTCTTCCGCTGCTGGAAGTGGTGTTCTTCGACCTTGCGTTGCACGCGTTCGATTGACTTGCTGATCCAGGGGTGCTCGATCGAGGCGCCTTCCTTCATCCCGCCGAAGCGGGCCAGGAAGTTCTGCATCGTCTCGCCGGCGAACAGTTTCGTGATGTCGTCTTCGAGCGAAACAAAGAACCGGCTCGAACCCTTGTCGCCCTGGCGGCCCGAACGCCCGCGGAGCTGGTTGTCGATGCGGCGGCTCTCGTGCCGCTCTGTGCCGATGACGTGCAGCCCGCCCATGTCTTCGACGCCGGTGAACCATCGGATTCGGTGCAGCAGGCACCGACCCGTCTGGTCGAGGGCATCGCGGAGTTTCTCGGCCGACATCCCGTTAATCTGCTTCTCGGTGAGAATCGTGCAGCGAACAGCCCACTTGCGGAGCAGAGCCATTTCAAGATCGGCGGCGGGCATCGCGTCCGTCTCGCGTCGGTTGAGATCCAGCTCCGTCGGAGCGACCTTTCGGTAGACCTGCTCGCGCAGGGTCGCCTCGTCGGAGTCGACCGTCAGCGTGCGGGGCGCGATCCCGCGGCGCAGCCAGTGTTCCAGAAGTTGTTCGCGCGTGAACGTGCCGAGCTTGATGTCCGTGCCCCGGCCCGCCATGTTGGTCGAGATCATCACCTGCCCGAGCTGACCGGCCTGGGCGACGATGTCTGCCTCGCGGGCGATCTTGTCGGGCTTGGCGTTGAGCGTCTCGTGCTTGATCGCGTGCTTGGCCGTGAGCTGCTTCGAGAGTGATTCGCTCTTCTCGACGTTGGTCGTGCCCACAAGCATGGGCCTGCCGATGTCGTGGAACGCCTTGATTTCATCGACGATCGAGTTCCATTTATCCTTGGCGGACAAGTAGATGACGTGCTCGTAGTCCTTGCGAGAAACAGGCTTGTTTGTCGGGATCGAGACCACGTCGAGCTTGTAGATATCGTGGAATTCCTGCGCCTCGGTGTCGGCGGTACCCGTCATCCCCGCGAGACGCTTGTACATCTTGAAGTAGTTCTGGATCGTGATTGTCGCGACGGTCTGCGTTTCTTCCTTGATCGGAACACGCTCTTTGCACTCGATCGCCTGGTGGAGCCCGTCGGACCACTGCCGCCCGATCATGGGTCGCCCGGTGTTGACATCGACGATGACGATGCTGGGGGTCATCTGCCCGGTGCGGTTGTCCTGGGCGTCCATGACGATGTAGTCGCGCTCGTTGAGGAAGACCGTGTGCGCACGGATCGCCTGTTCGAGCAGGTGCGGGATGTCCATGTTCTGATCGACATAGAACGACCCCATCCCCGCGGCCCGCTGGGCCTCGGCGACGCCGTCGTGCGTGATAAACGCCTGTTTGCGCTCGGGCTTGGTCTCGTAATACTGGACGTGTTTGCGGCGATCCGCTTCGAGCCCGGGAAGGGCGGCCTTCGCAGCGGCAAGCTCTTGGAGCAATTGTGGCTTGCGCCCGCTGTCGGAGAGCTGCCGCAGATCGCCTTCGATCCCTTTGATGGTCAGCAGACACTGAGTCACGGCGTCGTCTGCGGCCTGCCAGGGCTTCTGCCGATCCACCAGGTGCTGCGCCAAACGATCCGCTAGTTCGTACCGGGGCTCACCCTCGTGGGCCGGGCCCGAGATAATGAGCGGCGTTCGGGCTTCGTCGATCAGCGTCGAGTCGACCTCGTCGACGATGGCAAAGTGGCGTCGGCGCTGGACCTGTTCCTCGACTTGCCGCTTCATGTTGTCGCGGAGGTAGTCGAACCCAAACTCGCTCGTGGTGCCGTACACCACGTCGCAGCGGTACATCCCTCGTTTCACACGCTCGTCCTGCATGTGCTGGGGGTGGATTGCCCCGGCGGTGAGCCCGACAGCGTGGAAGAACGGTGCGGTCCAGTCGCGGTCGCGTTGCACGAGATAGTCGTTGACCGTCACCACGTGTACCTGCATGCGCTCGCAGCACGCGACGTACGTCGCCAGTGGGGCAACGATGGTCTTGCCCTCGCCCGTCTTCATCTCTGCGATCTTCCCGTGACCGAGCACCATCGCACCGATGAGCTGAACATCGAAAGGCCTCGCCCGGAACGGGGGTTTGCTCTCGGGATACAGAGCCCTCACCGCGTCGTAGATCTCGAGGGGGATCTCAACCTGCCGGAATCCGGGAACTCCATCGGTCCCGCCGAGCCAATCGCCCTCGGGCCCGACCGGCGCGGTAGCGTCCATTTTGGCCTTCGTCTCGTGGTACAACGTCCGCGCCGGCTCGGGAAGTGCGGCGGGATCGAACGCGTGGGCCGGGTTAAAGATGTTGCGGATACCCACTGAGCGGTCCATTGCCTCGCGGGCAACCGCGAATGCCTCGACCTGGATGTCGTCGGCCTTCTCTCCCTTGTCGACTCGCGAACGGAACTCGACCACTTTGGCACGCAGTTGGGAGTCGCTCAGGCGGCGCATCTCGGGCTCGAGCGCATTGACGGCCTCAGCCCGTTGGCGGTAGCGTTTTTCGAACCGCTGGTTGCGCGTCCCGATGAGCTTGCTGATGATCGCGCCAATGATCGGAATGTCACGTTCTGCCATGGGTAATCTCGATAGGCCGACCAGGACGCGATGCGGCCGTTGGTCGGTTTGGGTTAGGAATACAGGATGTGGATGAGGGACGAGGTGTGGAGGCACGGTCCCCGTGCTTCAGGCCCGAGACTCAGGCAAGAGCGTGGGTCGGTGCGAGGGTCAGGGTTGGGGGCGGTGTCCCGAGCAGACCCGATCTCGTCAGCATCCTCATCGATCGCAAGCCTTCAGGGGACTTCACGCACCGCGCGAGTCGGCCGACACTGCCTGCGAGGGGTTCGGCTCGTCGAGTCGCCACTCGGCGCGCCGCAGAGGCGGCTGCGCCGGGGCACTCCACGTTCGGCACCGGAACAAGACGGATCCGCCCGTCGTCGAACCCTGCTGGCGTAAAGCTTGCCGACAGGTGCAAGACGAGAGCCACCATCACGAGACGTGCGACCGCCCACGCGACATTGGTCGCGGCGGGGGGGGCGTCGTGAGAGGTTGGTGCGCGTTCGATCATCCGAAGGCCAAGAGTATCGGCCCGCGGGCTCCGATTCCTGATCCGACGGATAGTAGGATGGGGTTAGGGGTCCGGCGGAAAGTGTCGAGAACTTCCGGTCCCGTCCGATAGCTCAGGACCCGTGCCGCGTACATTGGTGCCCTGTGGAGAACACTCCTGGCACAAACACGGGCAAAGAGGGCGCCGATCGCGCTCCATCGGAGGCACCCAAGCCAATGCTTGCGACCCGTCGTTCATTGCCAGTGACCCGCGAATCCGTGACCCACAAATTCAGCGTCGGCGGCCACGAGGGCTACCTGACCATTGGGCTCTATGCCGACGGCTCTCCCGGGGAGATTTTCCTGAAAATGTCGAAGGAAGGTTCAACGATGAGCGGGATGTGCCAGGCGTTTTGCCGGGCCTTTAGCTTGTCGATGCAGCTTGGTCTCTCGCTTGAAGAGGCCGTGGTGCGGTTCAAGGGCATGCGCTTCGAACCGATGGGGCACACGAGCAACGCCGAGATTCCCGAAGCGAGTTCGATCGTGGATTACATCGCCCGCTACCTTGAGCATCATTTCGCCCGCCGATCGCGCTAGGGCGCCGATCCGCGCGCGTGCCACGGGTCATTCAGAGGATTCGAGGCGTCTTGGTGACACCGACGACACAAATCGCACGGTCGGGGCTTCCATTGAAGAGTGGATCGCTGCCCCTCCCCCGTCATCGGGGCGCACGGTCATGTCCACCGTTGCCCGGAGCAGACGGGGCCCGACGTCAAAGTCCAACGTGAATTTCACTTCGGTGAGGTTTGTGATGAGAGGCCTTTCGGTCTCAGAGGTCAGCTCTCCATCGACGTAGTCTTGCTGGATGTACCAAAGTTCCTTGAGCGGCACGCCATCCCGTAGCGTCGTGCTGTCCCGGCGCTCGATCCGCACGATCCGCATCGTGTTGTCGTCGACTACGAACCCGTTGAATTCGATCCACGAGCTCTCGACGCTGGGCTGGGCGAGCGGATCAACGGGGTAGGGGGCAAAGTCCGTCCCTGTGCGAATCATGGTCATGATCCGGTGCATCGTGATACGGCTTACGACATGCGTTGAAGCACCATCCGTGGTGTGCTTGTACGACTTGAACCCCGCATCGAGCGCGGCCAGGGCGGCTGTCAGCAGCGTCGAAGTGATCGTCAGCGCCACCAGCATTTCGATGATGCTGAAGCCGCAACGAGACTTGCGTGTGTTCCTCAAGGCTTGCTCTCCCGGTAGGTCGACGCACGTGGAACGAACTGAAGAGGCAAAGGCAGCCCGTCGGGAAGCCCCATCGTTGTGCTGAACTTGATCTGCACACGCCCGTACCCGTAGAAGGGCACCGCTACCGCGCCACTCGGGGCGGCTTCGTTGGGGCCCACGTCCGCCAGTCCGTCGCCGTTGGTGTCGTACCCCACGATCTTCACACCGCCCACGGTGGGGAGGTTGGAGGGGTCAAGAGACTCGTTGTCGCCGTCCGAGGGGCCGAAGTATCCGAGGCTCGCGTTAAATCCTGCGGGGTTGCCCATGGGGTTACCCTGGCTGTCGATCAGAGGAGCCTGTCCGTAGGTGGGTGCGAACGTCAGGAGCAGAGCACCGTTGATCGTAGTGTTACCGCGAACATCGAGCACTCCCGCGACCACCGCGCCCTGTAACTGGACGTTCTGACTCGGCGGGCTGTTAAAGCTCCCGATGTCAACCGAATACCCCGGCAGCATCATCGAGCTCTTGCGGATCTCGGCAAGGTCGTTGGTATCGGGGTTCATGGACGAGTTGTCTGGTTGCTCGGGGTGTTTCTCCGAGAACCGGGTCCCTCCCGTGAATTGAATCTTGTTGCGGACCTGCGTGTATGTGCCCGGATTGTCGGACACGATCGATCCGACAAAGAGGCAATCGTGGAAGCGGATGTTGTTGCTGACGGTCTTCGTGTCCGTGATTCGGCGGCCGCCGATGACCAGCGGGTCTGGGAGCAGGTTGAATCCCTGCGTGACGGCGGCAACGCTCGCGGGAAGGTCCGCTTTGTCGAGAGGAGTGGTCGCCATCAGGATCATCTGGTTCGGGGGAACGGCCGAGCTAGGGAGCGACGTCGGGTAGCTGCTCTCGGCCGGGATATCTCCGTAGATGTCGCGCGGCGGGCTGGCTTGCGGGCGGCCCACGCTGTCGAGTTGCATCTTCCCGTATTCGTTCCACAGGCGGTGCGAGTTGCCAGTTGTGCTCTGAACATACGTGACGCCCACGAATGTGCAGTTCTTGAACAGCCCGTTGTTGCCCATCGGGATGACGCAGTTCTTGAACACCATGTTCTCGTACACGGGGCGGTAATACCAGTCGGAATAGCTCGGGCTGTTGAAGGGAGACTTCTCGAAGTATGCCGTGGACGAGTTGTCGGGCTTGCTGTCGAGGTTTGTGTCGGGGTCAACCCGCAGGAACCGGGGCAGTGTGCTGTCGGCGGCCTTGGTTTCCACATAGGTCGCCAGCGCCGCGGTCGAGACACCGAGCTGGGCCGCGACCTGTGCATCGAAGGTCAGCCCGTCGGCGAGCGCCGATAGCGTGGTCCGCGCGGTGTCGAACGCCCCGGCGGTGAGATTGGGCAGCTGCGTCGAGGTCAACCCGAACTGCACGGGCGACTTGCCGACGCCCGCGTAGATCCCGCCCCGCACCTTGTCCCAGTAGTTCGCGGTCTGGGCGGCCTGCCACGCCGCGCTGGTGGCGCGGAACATGAGGCGACCCTTGATCTTCGAGTACTGGTCGCGGTAGTCGATCGCGCCGTCGCGGTATCCAAGAACCTGGTCACGGTTCGAGGCGGTGTCGAAGTCAACGTCGTTGAACGCCTCCCCGGAGTCCCAACGGCCGTTGAGGTTGGAGTCAACAAACCCGTATACGCCGTTCTTGTTGCGGTCGGGGCTGAACGAGTCGATCAGCAGGGCCAGGTCATCGTCGATGGCGTTGCCCGCTGAGTTCACGAATTCTGGGGTCTCGGAAGCGGCGGGCGTGCCGAGCGTGAGAGTCGACGAGAGCACGAGGCGACCGTCGCCGTTGACATCAAAGTGGCGTATGAAAATGTCGAAGTCATCGACGTACCCGTCACGGGTAGCGTCCTGGAATGCGCCGTCGGGCTGCCCGTCGTTGTTGTAGTCGGTGTTGTTGCTCGGGATGCCCGAGCCCTCGGTGGGGTGACCCACGCGGAGACGATTGTCCTTGTCCACATCGTTGGCCTTGACCGCGGCGAAAAAGTCGCTGAGCTTGCGGTCAAGGACCGTATCAAGCCCGAGGAAGTCGGACTTCATGATGAGAGGGTCGGCGTTGGAGTACGTGAGGGTGTCGAACGTCGCACCGATGTCGCCCGTGATGTTCACGTTTTTGCCGACCATCACCTTGCTGGGAGCGATGATGGCCTGGTTGACGCGCTTGACGAGCCTGAAGTCCTGGATCAGCGTTCGCGCGAGCGGGTGCCCGTTGCGGGTGTACGCCATGTCGTACCCGGTGACGATCGCGCGCACATCCGTGCCGTTTGCGAGCGGGGCGTAGGTGATCTGGAAGCAGAGGGGCTCGTTGGTCCCCGACTCGAGCGAAATCGCGGGCGTGTAGACCCAATTCGATGAGGCGTAGTCGGAAAGACTCACCGACGACATCGCGTTACCGATGGTGACCGTCGAAATCCCGACGGAGGTCACGATATTTTGGTCCGCTGCGTGCCTGTTGGCGACCGCTTGCGCCAGCCCGCTGGGGGCCGTGGACTCCGAGAAACCCTGGGCGGGGATGACGGTTGGAGTTCCTCCGAGCCTGGTGAACTGCCCGGCCCAGGCGTCCGCCCCTGATTGCGAGTCAACCGTGCTTCCCGAGACGATGAACCTTGATGCCGCTTCCAGAAGCCGAGCCTGAGCGATCCCCATCCCTGTTTCAGCCGCACCCAGAGCCCGCATGACGTGGACGTGCGTGGACGCTGTCTTGATGTTGCCCTTGCTCGCGATCGCCATCGCCGCAGCCAGCGAGCCGAACAGAATCAGGAACATCATCGATACCACCGCCGCCACCCCGCGGCGAGACGGGGCGGCCCCGGCGCGAGCGACCAGCGAGTGAGCGGTCGGCCCCGTGAAACGCTTCCTGAACAGCTTGCGGATCAAGTCATCCCTCCCTGTGGCTCATCGCCCCTTCAACCCTTACACCCCATGCCCCTCTACCCGCTCTATCGCGCCGCGTGCTTGTGCGTACCTTCCCTTAAGGAGTCACGATCCACATGGTTCTGGTGACTTCTTGCGGGTTGGCGTCGAGCGGGCCTTGATACTTCACCACCACGGTGACCCGCAGCGGGAACTGATCGACGGTCCTACCGGGGTTATTCCCCGACGGGGCCTCGAGGTAATCGTCCGCGCGGGCCGTGCCGAAGTTCAGAGGGTCGATCTTCTCGACGTACACGGTTTGCGTCCACCCTTCGAGTGACACTGCGTTCCCTTCACCGTCGTTGATGATGTCCCCGTTGATGCTGATCGCGGGGATCGCCTCGCCGTTGGCGTTGATGGGTCCGTCGAATGTGCCGTCGGCACCGAATATCGCTCCGTCGAGGTCGTCGACGTCATTGATGTCTTCGATCGTGCTCCCGCTGCGCTCGGCACCCCAGCCCACAAGCCGGTTCCCGTTCGCGGCGTCGATGTAGATCCCGATGACAGGGTCGTGTCGCGGCAATCGGCGGCTCAGTTCACGGACCTCGTTGGCGAGGTAAGCCGCGGTGGCAGCCTGGCTCGACCAGCTGTTTTGCCGGATGAACGCGCTCTGAGCCTCAACGAACGCCAGCACTCCCACTCCGATGATCACCAGCGAAAGGCTGGTCTCGAGCAGCGTGAACCCCTTGCGGCGGGCGTGACGTTGTGTGGTGCTTGCGGACATGCGGCCCTCGTTGCGGTTTCCGGACGTTTCCTGCCGTCTCGGAACCAACCCGATTCTCCGATTCACTTGACGATCTGGCTCATCTTGAAGATCGGAAGGATGACGGCCATGGCGATAAACCCGACGACCGTACCCATCGCAAGGATCATGATGGGCTCGATCATTCCGGTAACCGCTTTGATCGCGTCCCGCAACTGCTTGGCATAGAAGACAGAGATCTCGTCGAGTACCTCGCCCAGCTTACCGGCCTCTTCGCCGGCGGCGATCATCTGCGTGACCGCTTTGGGGAGGAGGTTGTCTTTTTGGAGCGGCTGGACAATCTTTTTGCCCGTCTTGACCGCCGTGTACACGCGCTTCCACATCCCCTTATAGAGTTGATTCCCCGAGATGTCCCCGGTGATCGAGAGGGTGTCCAGCAGCGGGACGCCCGCGTTAACGAGCTGCCCCATGGTTTGCAGGCTACGACTGATGTACATCGCGCGGAACATGGTCTTGACGATCGGAATGGTGAGCTTGGCCTTGTCCGCCCAGAACGACCCTAATTCGGTGCGGAGGAAGGCGAAGAATCCGCCCCCCAGGACCACGATCGCTCCGACCATGTAAGGCCAGTACGCGACCATCATCTTTGAAACGCTCATGAGGAACGTCGTTGCCCAGGGAAGCACGTCTTCCTTGCCCTCGAAGACAGAGTAGAACTTGGGCAGGACGAAAGTCATCAGGAAGACGGTCACGCCGATGGCGAGAGTCCCGATGACAGTGGGATAGATCGCGGCGCCGATGACCATCTTCCGGGTTTCGAGTTGCTGACCCATGTAGACCGCGATGCGGTCGAGCATTTTGCTGAATGATCCTGACATCTCCGACGCACGCACCATGTTGATGTACAAAGGACCGAAAAGCTTGGGGTGCTTGGAAAGAGCCTCCGAGAACTGTTTGCCGCCCTCAACGTCGGTGCGGAGCTTGGTCAGCACTTTCTTGAAGCCTTCGTGCGTGGTCTGATCGGCGATCCCCTCGAGCGCGGAGCGAAGATTGATTCCGGCGCGGATCATCACGGCGAGCTGCGTCGTGAAGTCCAGCACGTGCTGGGCCGTGGGCTTGGCCGTGTTGAGTTCCTTGAGCCTGGCCATCAGGCCAGACCCCGAGGCGCTTTCCGCCGACGTTCCCACGGACATCACGTGCAGCCCTTGGTTGCGGAGCAAAGTTGCCGCCGAAGCCGCCGTGTCGGCCATCAGCACCCCGGATTGCATCTGCCCTTGCGCGTTTCGGGCCTGGAATCTGTAACTGGGCATCTCGCGTCTCTCCGCTCTTGGTCTGTTCGTTATGCGACCGTCGTGAACCGTGTTCGAACCGCCTTACGCCGCCAGTTGCCTTTCGAGCTTGTCGGGGAACGCGGACTGAGCGATGGCATCTTCGCGGCTGATGAGCCCGTTGAAGTACAGCTCGGCGATCGAGCTGTCCAGACTGCACATCCCGATCGCCCGGCTTGTCTCGATGACGTTTGGAATCTCGAACGTCCTGGCCTCGCGGATCAGGTTCCGCACCGCGGGCGTGCACAGCAGCGTCTCGACGGCCGGCACCATCCCGTTGCGGTCGATCCGCTTGAAGAGCGTCTGGCTGACCACAGCCTGCAGCGTGTTGGAGAGCATCGACCGGATCTGGTTCTGCTGCCCGGCCGGGTACATGTCGATGATGCGTTCCACCGTCTGCGAGGCGTTGACGGTGTGCAGCGTGGACAGCACGAGGTGGCCCGTCTCCGCGGCCGAGATCGCCAGAGCGGTCGTCTCCAGGTCCCGCATTTCGCCCACGAGGATGATGTCGGGGTCTTGACGAAGAGCGTGCTTGAGACCCGAAGCAAAGCTGGGCATGTCGAGCCCGAGTTCGCGCTGCTCGATGATGCACTTGTCGCTGTTGAATACGTACTCGACCGGGTCTTCAAGGGTGATGATGTGCTTGCTGTACCGCTGGTTCATGGCCTGGATCATCGCCGCCAGGGTCGTGCTCTTTCCCGAGCCCGTGTCGCCCGTCACCAGCACCAGTCCGCGCGGGAGGTACGTCAACCGCGCGATCACCTCGGGGAGGTTCAGGTTTGCAAGCGGCGGAACCTTGGTCTTGATCCCTCGCATCGCCAGGGCAACCGTGCCCCTCTGCATGTGCCCGTTCACGCGGTAGCGAGCGATTCCCTCGGCGTAGTACGAGAAGTCCGAGTCCTTGTTCTTCTCGAACGTCGCCAGGGCCTCGGGTGAGGTCATCTGTTCGAGGAACTTGCGAGACTGCTCTTTCGTGATGATCCCGAATTCCGGGAGTGCGGTCATCGCCTGATGGATGCGCACCGTGGGCAGCTGCCCTGCGATCAGGTGAACGTCCGAGGCGTCCATTTCAAAGGCCTTTTTCAGAATCTGGTGCAGTTCCACGCGCGATCTCCCTTTGAGGTCTGTTGAGGGGGTTCTCCCATCGATCATCGGACCGAAGACGCCCCGACTTTCTTGCGCGCCACGGCCGCGCCGTGTATACTGCCCGAACCGTCCGAATAACCGTCACGGAGTTCCGAATGCCCGCCGTTTATCCCTTCGAGGCCGTCCAGTTCCATCTCGATCCAGGCCGGAGCGATCTCAGCGATCAGGTTGCCCCTCCTTACGACGTGCTCGATATCCGCGGAAAGCAATCCCTTCTGAACAAGAGTCCGAGAAACATCGTTGCGATCGATCTCCCGCACGTCCCAGCCAAGGAGCTCGGGCCAGCCGAGACGTACGCGAAGGCCGGCGCACAATTCCGCGAGTGGCTCGCGCCGGGAGTGGGGGGCCTCCTCCACAAACGGCAGAAACCGGCCCTCTTTGCTTATCGACAGACCTTCCGCTTCGACGGCAAGGACGTACAGCGTTGCGGGATGGCCTGCACGCTCGACATCAAACCCTTCGGGCCGAGTTCGGGCGGCGGGATCCTGCCCCACGAAGAGACTTTCAGCGGCCCCAAGGAAGACCGCATGGCCCTCATGAAGGCCACCCGTGCACAGCTTTCCCCGATCTTCGGGCTTCACCCCGACGAGAACGGCACGGCAACGTCGCTTGTGCGTTCAGTCATGTCGTCTCGGCCCGCCGACATCACTGCCCGTATGGAGCATGATCATGTCGCCCACGAAGTCTGGGCCATCGACGATCCCGCCACCATCGTCGCCTATGCCAGAGCGCTCACCGGCGAAGACGTCTTCATCGCCGACGGGCATCATCGCTACACCACGGCATTGAACTACCTCGCTGCGCAGCGTGCAGAACGCACCCTCCCCGCTGACCACCCCGCGACTCGGTGCATGTTCGTGCTCGTCAGCATGTCTGACCCGGGCCTTGTCATCGGTCCCACGCACCGAGTCATCGGCGGGATGTCGGGGTACTCGATCGAAGCGTTCATGGCCGCCGCAGCGGGAATCCTCACGTTCACTCCGGTCGCACGAGGAGGCCTTGCAGAACTGCACTCGGCTTTGCTGTCTTCGCACGCGCTCGGCGAGCCCCGGGTTGGGCTATGGGATTTCAAGACAGGTCGGGGCATGCTGGCCACGCCAGCGACACCTGATCCACTCCGGGATCGGTTCGGGTCCAAGCCCATCGAATGGCGCACGCTCGACGTCGCGTTCTGCCAATACGTGCTGGTCGAAAGGCTTTGCCAGGGCGTGATGAATGCCGGGCAGCCTGTCAAGTGGGCCTTCCCCCATTCAGTCGCCGAAGTGGAAGAGATCGGCTCGGGCCGCGAGACGGGTGCGGGCGGCGGGACCGGGTTCGCGCAGCTCGCCGTGCTCGTGAGGCCCACACCTTTGTCGGCGGTACGCGCTGTAAGCCGGGCCAACGAGCTGATGCCCCAGAAGAGCACGTTCTTCTACCCCAAGCTGGCCACGGGGCTCTTTATGCACGACGTGAGCGGGTCGTGAACCACGAGACTCAGGCGATCTCCAAGCCACTCCCTCGCGTGATCGGGTTTTGGGGAGCCACGGGCGTCATGCTCGGGATCATCATCGGCAGCGGGATATTCGCCAACCCGCACACCGTGGCGGATGTCTCCGCGGGGCTGTGGCCGATGCTCGGTCTCTGGGCCTTAGGCGGGCTGATCTCGCTCTGCGGGGCGTTCACGTACGCCGAGCTGGCCACCGCGATGCCCCAGGCCGGTGGGGTGTACGTCTTTCTCCGCGAGGGGTACGGGCGTGCGGGCCGCTGCATGGCGTTTGTCTTCGGCTGGACGTACATGCTCATCAGCAAGCCCTTTGCCGCCGCCGCCATCGCGTTGGTCTTCGGCGAGCACCTCTGCCCGCTGCTGGGGCTCGAGCACACCACCACCAACGCCAAACTCCTCACTTCGGGCGCACTCGTGCTGCTGACGTTCGTCAACGTCATCGGTGTTCGGCTCGGCAGCTCGCTGTCCGGTGCGCTCACGCTGTTCAAGCTTGGTGCGCTCGTCGCCATCATCATCGGGGCGTTCCTCTCTCCCCCGGCCGTCGAGCCGTCGGGGGTGTCCCACGCCCTGTCGATCCCGCTCTGGAAGGCGCTGGTCATCGGCATGACCGCGGTGCTCTGGACGTACGACGGTTGGAGCGATGTCGGGGCCCTGGCCGGGGAGATCCGAAACCCTAAGCGGCTCCTGCCCATTACCTACCTCTTCGGGACGCTGCTGATCACAGGGCTGTACGTCGCGATCAACGCGGCGTACGTACGGGCCCTGGGCTTTGACGGCGTCCGCGGGGCCACGAACCTCGCCCCCGCCGTCGCGGAGGTTCTACTCCCCGCCGGGGCCGGGATCGTGGTGTCGCTGGTCGTGGTCATCTCGACGTTCGGCTCGACGCACGGCTCGATAATGACCGGGGCCCGCATCAGCTATGCCCAGGCCCGCGACGGGCTGCTGTTCCGATTCCTCGGCCGGGTACACCCCCGGTTCGAAACCCCGGACACCAGCCTGTGGATCCAGTTGGCCATGTCGCTCATCGCCCTCTGGGGGCTTTCGGATTTTTCTGAGATGGCTGGCGGGTTCGTCTTCACGATGTGGATCTTCTACGGGCTCGCCGGCACCGCCATCTTTACCCTGCGCCTGCGCCGCCCGGATCTTGAACGCCCCTTCCGATGCCCGCTGTACCCGGTCGTCCCCGGGCTCTTTGTCCTCGCGGCATCGGGCATGACCGTCCTTTCTGTTATGGATAACCCTAGGGCCAATCTGATGTGGATCGGCGTGCTGCTCGCCGGGATCCCCGTGTACTTTGTGTGGAACAAGCTTGGGACAAAGCCCCTTCCCGGCGAGACGCGCCCGCCCCGGTGAGCCCCCCGTCTTGCGGACGACACGCCCCGCCACAATGCGTTACCCTACCGATGTCCGACGGGAACTGAAACCCGACGGGAAGGAAGCCGCATGAGCCAGGCATCGACGCCCTTTGAGACCGCCAACAGCTACGCCCCTCCCGTGATCACGCAGTTCAGCGTGTTCCTGACGAACAAAGTCGGCAAGCTCTTTGATCTCGTCCAGGCCTTTGACGGCAAAGAGTGCCGGATCTGCGCTCTCTCCGTCCACGACGCGACCGATCACGCGGTGGTCCGCATCATCACCAACAGCGCGTCGGCGGCCCGCAAGCTGCTCAAAGACCAAAGCCTGCCCTACAGCGAGAAGGACGTCCTTGTCGTCGAGCTGTCTCATCAGCACACGTTGACTAGCCTGTGCCTGAGCCTTCTGGGGCCCGAGCTCTCGATCCAGTTTGCCTATCCGCTGCTCATCAAGCCCGACCAGAAGCCCACGATTGCTCTGTCGGTCGAAGACCCCACGCTCGCGGGCCAGATCCTGAGAAGAAAGAACTTCCGCCTCTTTGGCGAGGCCGACCTCCCGGGTCTCATGCCCGAGGCGGGTGGCTGAGTGCATCCCGGCCGTCACTGGGGTTGTTCAGGTCCACTATCCCTGATTGCGCACGGCTCTTTCAGGCTACTCACGTCCTCCTGCTTGACCCGGTGGCCGGGGGTGCCAACCCTATCTCATGGCGAACCAAGCGATTTCAGGTGTGGCGGACGGGCCGAGTATTTCCAAGGTGCCCGCCGCATCGGCGGCCTTTGCTGACAAAATCGTGATGGACGGGATCACGTTCGACGACGTGCTGCTGATCCCGCGTCGATCCGCAGTGATGCCCGCCGACGCGGATACATCCACTCAACTCACCGCCAACATCACTCTGAATGTCCCTCTTCTGTCCGCGCCGATGGACACGGTCACGGAGTCGGCGCTCGCCATCGCGTTGGCGCAAGAGGGTGGGCTGGGCATCATCCACAAGAATCTGTCCGCCGAGGCCCAGGCTCGCGAGGTTCAGAAGGTCAAGCGTTCCGCCAACGGCGTGATCACCGATCCTCTCACGCTGGGCCCCGCGGACACCATCGCCAAGGCCAAGGAGTTGATGCGGGCCCACAATGTTTCAGGGTTCCCGGTGACCGAGGACGGCTCGACGAACCCGCGTGGCAAAGGCAAGGTGCTAGGGATTCTGACGCGGCGAGACCTCAAGTTTGTCGAGGACGCCGCCGTCACGGTGGCACAGGTCATGACCGCGCACAGCCCGGGGCAGCCGCTGGTGACCGCACCCCTGGGCACCACACTCGATCAGGCCGAGTTGATCCTAAACAAGAACAAGGTCGAGAAGCTGATCTTGATCGACAATGCGTTCCGTCTCTGCGGGATCATCACGATCCGCGACATCGATCGGGCCAGCCAGTTCCCACGTGCATCCCGGGATGCTCGTGGGCGGTTGCGGTGCGGTGCAGCGGTGGGCGTGCACCAGTACGACCGGGTCGAGGCGTTGCTCGCCGCCGAGGTCGATGTCATCACCGTGGACACGGCGCACGGGCACAGCGAGAACGTGCTGCTTACGGTGGCCGAGATCAAAAAGCGGTACAAGATCGATGTGATCGCGGGGAACATCGCGACGGCCGAGGCGGCGTACGACCTGGTGCTCGCGGGGGCCGACGCGGTGAAAGTCGGCATCGGCCCCGGGTCGATCTGCACCACCCGAGTGGTGACGGGCGTGGGCGTCCCTCAGGTCACCGCGGTGATGCAGGCGGCGGAAGGTGCGGCGCGAGCGGCGCAGGCCACGGGGCGGCACGTCCCCATCATCGCCGACGGCGGGATCCGGCACAGCGGGGACATCCCCAAGGCCCTAGCCTCGGGCGCCAGCGTGGTCATGCTCGGGTCGCTCTTTGCGGGGCTCGACGAAAGCCCGGGCGAGGTCGTGATCTCCCACGGCCGGCGGTACAAGAGCTATCGCGGCATGGGCAGCGAGGGCGCGATGAACGCGGGGTCGGCAGATCGATATCGCCAGGCCGAGAAGGTCGGCGCCGACGGCAAGGCCAAACAGAAATTCGTCCCCGAGGGCGTCGAAGGGCTCATCCCCTATCGCGGGCCTCTGTCCGAGTTTGTCTATCAACTCGTCGGCGGGCTCCGCAGCTCGATGGGGTACCTGGGCTGCAAAGCCATCGATGATCTGCGGCGCGACGCCCGGTTCTGCAAGGTCTCGGGCGCGACGGTGATCGAGAATCATCCGCACGACATCCGAATCACGAAAGAGGCCCCCAATTACATGGTGGACTCCGCCCGCGAATAGCCCGGCTCGCGGTGGCGGACTTTCGGGGTGCGTGCCGCGTATTGACGGCAAGATCCGAGCCGATGGCACGGAAGCACCACAGAAGGCGATGGGCCTTCCCAGAATTCGAGGAGGATGCGTCATGGACCGAGTTCATCGCCCGATTGTCATCGTCTCCCGTTGCGCGGGCTTCGCCGCGCTGGGTGTCGCGTGGACGGCGTGTACCGCGGCGGCGCAGCCCATCGCGGTGGTCAACGCGGGCTTTGAGTCCAACATCGCGCCGCCGGGCGGGTACGCGATCGTCGTTCCCTCCGGGTGGACTTTGCACGACCCGTCGGGGATCGTGGACCAGTCCGGCGACGCGGTGGGAGCCATCAACGCCAGTTCGCCCAACACGTTCTACCCGGGCGGTGCACCGGAAGGCAATCAGGCGGCGTTGATCTACCTCGCGACCGATCGAGGCCGCGGCGAGGTTGGGCTTCGTCAGACGACCGCCGCGGTGTTGCAGCCCCGGACGCGGTACACGCTGGTGGTCGAGGTGGGGAACATCGCCTCGGGATTTGGCCCCCCGGGGAACACGTTCTACAACCTGAACGGATTCCCTGGCTACCGGATCGACCTGTTTGCGGGTGCGACGCTGATCGCGCGGGACGCGAATTCGCTCGCCGCGTCGATCCCCGAGGGGCAGTTCCGCACGAGCACGCTGGTGGTGGAGATCGGCGCTCAGCACGCCGCGCTCGGGCTGCCGCTGTCGGTGTGGCTTGTGAATCTGAACGTGCCCGGGCCCGCGCAGGCACCGGGGATCGAGGTGAATTTCGACCATGTGAGGCTGTCGAGCATGCCTTTGGGGCCGCAGTGTCGCGCGGACTTCAACGAGGACGGATTTGTCGACGGCTTCGACTATGACGAATTCGTGGCGTGCTTTGAGGGCGGTGCGTGCCCGCCGGGACAGACTGCGGACTTCAACAACGACGGGTTTGCCGACGGCTTCGACTACGACGAGTTTGTGGCCGCCTTTGAGTCCCCGTGCTGAGCGTCACTTGTCCCGGGTGATGGGGTTGGGATGTGTGAGTGTGGTGGCGTTCTCGCCGAATTCGGCGCGGAATTGCTCGGCGACGCGCTCGATGAGAGCGGGCATCTGAGCACGCGCGTCGAATGAATCTGTCGCCGCGTGAGATCCGAGCGTCCGAGCCAGAAGCCACGATGGGGGCTCGATTCGCAGCGACCAACACGAAGCGATGTCGAGCCCGCCGCTCGTGAGCCCGAGCGGAGCGTGGAATCGTTGCTGCGGCGATGCCGGTCGCACGGTCCAAGGGACGATCGCCGATCCATCGAGACCCAGACCGGTGTGCCGGCGCACGGCTTCCCCACCGGTCGCTGAGGAGACCCACCAGAGCCCCTTCACCGCTTCCGCTGCCGCATCTGTCTCTCGCGGGGATCGGGCGTCGAGTCTGCGGAGTTCGGCGGACAGCGTCTCGGCGATCGCGCGGTCGTACTCGGGCCCGGAGCGCCAGCCCGCGCGCACGACCCTGCGGCCGACCTCGATCCCCACGAGATGCGACACGCCATCATCCCAAGTGAATGCCGATCGTCGTTCCGAGACCAGCGGCACGGTGCTCCACCCATGCCAGGTCGCGACTTCATGCCAGTTCATCAGCAAGTACGTAGCGGCTGCGGCGATGTCCGCCGACAATTCGCCGGCGCGATCAGCACGCTCGTCCCGAGACAATTCGGAAAACCATTCGGGTGGGCGAATCCCGAGAGTGTACACGGCGTCCTGGTGCACCCACGTGGCGGCCGCAATATCCTGAGAGTCGGCCATCAGCAGAGGCAATGCGATTCCCGAGATGTACCGGACCCAGTCAGCGGACTCTCGCACGTGCGAGAGATCGAGAAACCCCCCGCGCGACGTGTAAACGATGCCGACTGAGCCCTCCTGGGGCCGCCGTGGTCGAGATGACCAATCGTCGTAGTAGTGGGGGCCCAGCTTGCTCGGATCGGCTGTGGAGTACAGCGTGAGCGGGCCGGGAAACGGGAGTGCGCCCACTCGGACTCTGGGTGTGGACTCTCCGGAGCAACCGGGCAGCAGAGCGCCCGCCGCGACGAGCCCCAGGCCCGCTACGATCCGCAGTGATGGAAGCTGGATCCGCACGGGAATGGCCTAATGGCCCTGAGAGAAGGTGGGTGACGGATGATCGATCACGCTGGCCTTGTGGCTCGGGTTCTCTTCGATGGCGGCGATCAACTTGGAGATCACGTCCGGGGTCACCTTGACCCCCGGCCGAACATACACGGCTGCCGTTCCTGCCTTGGCGTTGACGAACGCACGTTCAACCCCGGGAACCGACTCGGCCGCATCACGTACGCTCGACTCGCACCCTTCACACACCATGTTGGTCACGCGCAGTACGACCGCTGGGGTCATCGTCGAGTCCGGGTGTGCTGGCTGATGCTGCGAATGAGGACGGCATCCGGTAAGCAAGATAAGAACGGGGAACATGCCTGTCGCGATTTTCATCCGGGACCATAGGGAGAATCGAGCCCCGTCGCTTTCGCTGCGGGGCTCGGTGGGGTGCTAGTTGATGGAGACCTTCCGGGGCGTGTCCCGAGGGGCTTTGGGGAGTGTCAGCGTCAGGACACCGTCCTTGAACGCCGCCGAGACGGCGGATTCGGTGACTTCGTGAGGGACGGCGAGCCTCCTGGAGAGGGTCGTCGCCCGTCGCTCACGTCGGAAGTATCGCTCGGCGTTCTGCTCTGCCTTCTGCGTCCTCTGGGCCTGGATCGAGAGAACGCCCTTGTCGATCTGGACGTTGATCTCATCCTTCGAGAACCCCGGGAGGTCCGCGCGGACGTAGACATGGGAGTCGTCTTCCGCGACGTCAACAGGCGCCGGGAGCGTGGCCGCCTGCTCGGAATGGTCAAGGGCGTCGCTGAGCAGATGGTCCATGAGGCGGAAGAAGGGAACGGCCTGGGAACCGGGGGATTTGACGATGCAGTTCATATGAGAACCTCCTTTGACGCCCACGATGCTGGTGCTGCGGGCGACAAGACTGACAAGGCAAGCCGCGTGCCAAACGGTCGGATGGGCGATATTGGGGAGGAAATCGAGGTTGAGAGGGCCGGTTCGTACGGCGCTCGGCATCGAACCGCTCAGCCACTGACAGCCTGTGGCAGCGGGCTTGCCAACATGGCAGGCCAGCGCGGAGTGCGGCCGACTCGATTCGCCGCTCGATACAATGCGTGTATGAAGATCGACCTTCGCAGCGATACCGTCACCAAACCGACCCCTGAAATGCGCCTCGCGATGGCCAACGCCCAAGTCGGGGACGATGTGCTGGGTGATGACCCGACGGTGATCGAGCTGCAGCGGAAGTTCGCGGACCTTGTGGGCAAACCGGCTTCGTGCTATGTGCCCTCAGGGACGATGGCGAATCAGACCGCGATCCGTGCGCACACCGAGCCCGGGGACGAGGTAATCGCGCACGAGGGGAGTCACATCATTCACTATGAGACGGGAGCGCCCGCGGCGATGTCGGGGGTGATGGTCAGACCGCTGGCGGGCGTCGGGGGGATCTTTGATGTGCCGCAGTTGGAAGAAGCGGTGAGACCTCACTCCGCGCACTTTGCCCGGAGCCGGCTGCTGGTGATCGAGAATACACACAACCGGGGAGGAGGGACGGTGTGGCCCGTCGAGCAGATCGCGCGGGTGACAGCGCGAGCCCGCGAGCTCGGGCTTGCGTGCCATCTGGACGGGGCGCGGCTGTGGAACGCGAGCGCAGCCACTGGCGTCAGCGTGGCGGAGTACGCGCGACACTTTGACACGGTGTCGTGCTGCTTTAGCAAGGGTCTGGGGGCTCCGGCGGGTTCCGCGGTCGCTGGTAACGAGGACCTGATTTTCCGCGTTCATCGGTTCCGCAAGATGTTCGGCGGGGCGATGCGTCAGGCGGGCGTTCTGGCCGCGGCGTGCGTGTACGCGCTGGATCACCATCGCCAGCGGCTGAGCGACGACCACGCCAACGCTCGCCGCCTGTCTGCGGGGCTCGCCGAGATCAAGGGATTGCGCGTCGATCTCGATGCGGTGCAGACAAACATCGTGTTCTTTGACTTGCCCACGGGGCTGACAGCGGCGGAATTTTGCAGGCGGTGGGAGTCGGCGGGGGTTCGGTCGCTGCCCGCCGGGCCCGCGCGTGTGCGTGTCATCTGCCACCTCGATGTTTCGGCGGACATGATCCCGGTCGCCGTCGAGACCGCCCGGCGATGCGTGGGCTGATTGATCGGATCTTCGATGCAAGGAAGCGGTAGGATGAGCAGGATGAAACACATGAGCAACACCTTGTTCAGAACTCCGGCGGTTCTTTCGGCGTTGTTCGTTCTACTGGCGGTGGTATCGGGCTGTTCGAAGGAGCCGACGCTTTCGCAGAAGACTCCCGATGATGTTGTACGGACGGCGAAGCGATTGGTGAAGGACGGACGGGCGGATCAACTGCACAAATTGATCTACGCCGACGACGAGTACAGCCGGGCTTTCATGAGGAGAGTCGGGAAGCTGCTCGGACATATGCAGGAGCTGGCGTTCGAGGTTGAGCGGGCGTTTCCAAAGGATGTGAAAAGGATCAAAGATCAAGCAGCGGCAAAGGCGGTGGCGGCGGGCAAGTCTGGTGGAGGTGGAGCGGCGGCGATCCTTGGGCAGTTGTCGAGCGGGTCGAGGCAGGGATCGAGGCAAGAGCGCGAGAAGGCGTTCGAGACTCTCGTTGCCGACCTCTTCGCCGATCCATACGGGTGGCTTGCGGAGAACGAGAACCGACTGACGACGGAACTCATTACAGACGAACAGGCGGCTTTGTTGTGGGATAAAGAGGCGATCTTGCCTCCAGTTGGGCTGGCGTTGCGTCAGGCAGACGACGGAAAGTGGTACCTCATGCTGCCGCTGAATCTTCCGGTGATCGCGAAGTACAAACCAGCGACACTCGAAGAATGGTCGCTGTATGCGAGCTTGGTGAAGGTGTTTGACAACGCGATTATCGACCTGAGGGACGATGTGCGGGCCGGAAAGATCGTGAGCTTTAATGATGTGGCACGCAAGGCCGGTGAGAAGCTCTTTCCGCCCGCGGCGCTCACGTTCGTGGCGATCAACAAGTATTACCAGGCCAAGTCCAAGAGGTGATGCGACTGAGTGGCTTGCCGGGCGTCGTTCAGCGGGGAATACGCAGAGCAAGGCGAGCCGCACCGCGAGCGGCGTGGAAAGCGTGCCGGCCGTGGACAAGAGTCCAATCCGGCCGGGCGAGGTTGGTGAGGCGGTCGCCGACGGCGGCGTGGATCCGCTGGGCAAGGTGCGTGAGCCCAAGCCCGATGCCACCGAGTAGGCTGATGTGGTCGGGCCGGTAGATCGCGTGCGCCACACGCAGGGCGCGAACGAGCGCTCGTAACGCGGGATCATCGATGGATAGCGAGCGAACGGCGGCGCGAAGATCGTCCTCAGGCTTCGTGCAAAGCCGGGACCTGAGCGCGGGGGCACCGATGTAAGCTTCGAGCGAGCCTCGTCCGCCGTCGGGGCCGATGGGGGCGTCTGGCTCCCCCGAGCTGACGTCAAACTGTCCGATGTGTCCTGAGGAGAGGGGCGCGTCGGGCGGGCTGACCTTGAGAGGAGAGAGACCATCGAGCACGATGGCGCCGACACCCGTGCCCAGGCTGATGGCGAGCAAGCGGCCCGAGAGGTTGCGGTCGGAGGCGTCGTCGATTCCGGCGGCCAGCGCGTCGGTGAAGATCCCCGGGCGGCCGGAGGTTCTGACGCCCGCGGCTCGCAGCATCTCGGCCATGGGAACGCCCACGAGATCGGGGAGGTTGACGGCACGAACGAGGCATTCTCTCGCGTGATCGAAGAGCCCCGGCAGGCAGACTCCCACGGGCACTTCGGTGTGCGACATCGGTTCGAGCTTCGACAGGGCAGCTCGGATCGCGTCCGACACACCCGTAGCGGTTCCGTCGTGGGAGTGCTCGGCGGCAAAGGCGGCGTTCCACTCGACGCCGGGCGTAAAGACGACCGCTTTGACGCTGGTGCCTCCGATATCGATACCCACTGATTTGTTCATGGATTATTCCGACTTGGAGGTGCACCCAGAGCGGGGCGACGGCCCGTGGTGCGCGGGGCGAGTGTCCAACCGACGTGCGACGCGGGCGGGCTCCACGGCTCGTCGGTGTCGTTGATGGCAACATCGAAGAGGACGCCTTCGATGGAAATGGTCTCGCAGAGCCGATCTGCGAAGGCGCGTTTCACGGCGTAGTAGGCGGGTTTTTCGCGGCCCGCCGAGTCGATGAGTGACCAGGAGAATCCGGGCCAGGCGTCGTTGAGCTGCCAGACGAGTGCTCCGCCGCAGTGTGGGGCGTTGGCCCGAAGCCACACGATCGCAAGGTAGAGCCAATCGGCCTGGAGGTGGAGAGCAGCGGCGTGCCAGTTGGGGAAGTCGGTGGCGATGGGTGGGGGATTGAGGCCGGCCTTGGCGAACATCTCGTCGTACCAGCGGGTCATGCCGCCGGGCCCGCGCTGGCGGCGGATGAGACTTTCGGCGGAAGAGGAGACGAGGCCGGCTTCGCACAGGGTGTCGAGTGTTGAGGGGCTTTGGACGCCGAATTCTGAGCAGAAGCGGGGGACGTGACGGAGGAAATCGGGTCCAAAGAGATCCCAGGTGTGGCGATCGCCCGAGTCCGCGTCGTTGGGGTGCTGTGGCGGGGGTGACCACGGCGAGTCCGGGACGTACAGCGTGTGAGGCGACAGCTCACGCACGATGCGAGGGAAGAGTTCTTGCCAGTACGCTTTGCCCCAGGATTGTCCCGGTTTGAGGCGTTCCTTGAATCCCCACGACTCATAGGCCCAGTGATTCTCGTTGCCGCCGCACCAGACGACGACGCACGGGTGTTTGCTGAGCCGAGCGACCTGAAACCTCGCCTCGGCTTCGACAAGTGCGTGGAACGGTTCTTCCTCGGGGTAGAGTGCGCACGCGAACATGAAATCCTGCCAGACCATGAGCCCGAGTTCGTCGCAGATCTCGTAGAAGGCGTCAGACTCGTAGCGGCCCCCGCCCCAGACGCGGATCATGTTGCAGCCCATGGCTTTGGCTTGTTCGAGCCTGACGCGGATCTTGTCGCGGGTGCGGTCTCGGGGCCAGAGGCCTTCGGGGATCCAGTTGACGCCTTTGCAGAAGACGGAGCGGAAGTCGTTGGTGGGCCGGATTTCGGCGGGCCGAAACTCCGAATCGGCATCGGAAGAAGATCCGGCCCGGAGAGACGGCCCGCGCAGACCGCAGGTGGCGACGCGAGGTCCCCAATCCCAGCCGAAGTTGCTGGCGCATTTACGGAGCATGTTGTACGGGTGCCATGGTCCGCCACGGTCTGCGGATTCCTGATCGCCATTGTGCGGGCGACCGTGCATCTTGGCGAGCAGATACGCGTGCCGGAGCGGGCTTGTAAAGGTGACGTGGAGCGTGTTGCGACCGGGTTTCAGGATGCCGTACACGGGGAAGCGCCACGGGATGAACTCGCTGTGTGCCCGACCCACGACGACGCCGTTGAGATCGATTCTGGCGATCGTGTCGAGGGAATCAAAGACGAGTTCGATCTCGTGGTGCTCAAGGATCTTCTCATCGGACTCGAACACACATTCGTAACACCAGTCCGTCCACGAGACCCACTCGACGGCGGCCTCGTGGTCGCCGATCGCGGGGTCGGGGATAACTCCCGCGTCCATGAGATCGGTGTGAACGCAGGTGCCGACTTCGGCGAGGAGCTGCGCGGGGACGCCCGAGACGACACGATCTTGCAGGGCGAGAGGCACGCGCGAGAGATCGCCGACCGCCCGCACCGTCCACGCCCCGGTGTGCAGCGGGAGGCGTCTCACGGGCTAGGGCGCCTCAGCGGAAGGGGCGGCGATCGCCGAATGCGTCGGCAGCGTTCCTGTGGCTGCGTCTTCGGCCGCGGTAGTCGTGAAAGCTTCGAGGGAGATGCTGCCATCGATCCGGTCCTGCGTCACGACGACTTTGCGGTCGCGGACGAGGACCAGGAGCGCGAGAAACATGCCCACGGCTTGCGAACGCGACTTGCCGACAAAGAGCGATGCGAATTCGACGCGGGTGTGAGTGGAGGCGGGGGACTGGAGCACCGAAAGGATGTCCCGGGCGTGGGTCTCGATGGGTGTGTCGTCGTACGTGACGGTGTGGTCGCCGAGACGGTCGAAGTTCACAGTCTCCATGACCTTGCGGAAGGCGTCCACGAGGTCGATGAGCGAGAGGTCGTCGATGTCGGTGGCGGCGGCCTGGGCAGCAATTGCGTCGCGGATGGCCTTGACCTCGGGGCTGCGGCCGTCCGGAAGGACGGTGCCCGACGGAAACCTGGCCTGCCACTGCGTCTGGAGACGGTCAAGCCCGGCGGCGGCGTCGCGGTAGGCCTTGTACGCCAAGAGCTGACGCACCAACTCGGCGCGGGGGTCGTCACGGTCTTTACCCGGATTATCGTCGTCACTCGAACCGTCGGGAGTCTGGGACGCGCCCAGCAGTCGGCTCTTGACCTCGGTGAGCGTGGCCGCCATCACGAGGAATTCGCCCGCGACGTCGATATCAACATGCTCGATGTGCCCCAAGAACCCCATGTACTGCTCGGCGATGGTGGCGACGGGGATGTCGTGGATCTCGACCTCGTTCTTACGGATCAGATAGAGGAGCAGGTCGAGCGGACCCTCAAAGGCGTCGAGGTGGACTTTGTAGTCTTCGGTGAGCATACAGGGGTAGCATACCCTCTCCTCATGACCACGCCGAACGATCTTGCCGAACTCGATTTTGCCCGGGCCGTGCTCCGCGCCGAGGCCGAGGCGGTCGCGGGGATGGCGGCGACGCTCCCCCCGGGGTTCGCCGACGCGGTGGGGATCCTCGTGCGGTGCGCCGAGGCCGGGGGGACGGTGCTGGTCTCGGGCCTTGGCAAAAGCGGGCTCGTAGGGGCCAAGCTCTCGGCCACATTGGCGAGCCTGGGCATCGCGTCGCACCCGGTTCACCCCACTGAGGCGGCACATGGTGACCTGGGGCGGTTCCGGCCCGCCGATGCGGTGATCGCCCTTTCGTATTCGGGGGAGACGGCCGAACTGGTGGCTCTGGCGGGGATCCTCCGGCAGGATGGGATCCCGATCGTCTCGATCACGGGGGGAGACATCGAGCGGGCGTCTTCGAGCCCGAGCAGCCTGGAACGACTCGCGACGGTCGCGCTGCGGATGGGGCGGCTCGTCGAGGCCGGCGGGGATGATTACGTCGCGCCCACCAGTTCCACGACCGCGGCGATGGCGCTGGGTGATGCCCTGGCGCTGGCGGCGGCCCGGCGGCGAGGGTTCACGAAGGCGGACTTTGCCCGAAGGCACCCCGGCGGGGCTCTGGGCGGGCAGTTGAGGCCGGTCGTCGAGGCGATGCGGTTCCGTGTCGGAGTCAATCTGCCCGTGGTGGCCGATTCGCTCACGGTGCTCGCCGCGTTGCAAGAGGCGGCCAAAGTCGGTCGCCGGCCCGGGGCGTTGCTGTTGGCCGACTCGGTCACGGGACGGCTGGCGGGGATTCTGACCGACGGGGACGTGCGGCGTCTCGTGCTCAAGGACCGTGCCGAGCTCGACCGCCCGGTGCGGGACGTGATGACCAAGGCCCCTCGAACGCTCCGGGCGTCGGCGGTGCTGCGGGACGCGGTGGCCATGGTCCGTGAATTCCGGCAAGACGAGATTCCCGTGGTCGATGATTCCGGGAAACCGCTGGGTATCCTTGACGTACAGGATCTGGTCGCCATGAAGCTGGTGCAGGAAGAGTAACAACGCGTGAAATGGTCTTCGTTGACCGGGGGGTTGACCGGGGCGGGTACTGGAGTCTTTATGCCGACGTTCTCGAATCCACGACAGATTCTTCTCCTGGTCCTTGATGTGGACGGCGTGCTGACGGACGGCTCGATCTGGCTGGGCCAGGACGGGTACGAAATGAAGCGTTTCCACGTCCGCGATGGGCTGGGCATCAAAACGTGGATGAAGCTGGGGTATCACATCGCCGTGATCTCGGGCCGCAAGTCGGCGGCGGTGCAGCGGCGGATGGACGAGCTGGGCGTCACGATGGTCTACCTGGGCGTCAAGAACAAGGAACTGGCGCTCTGCGACGTCATGGATCGCACGGGGCTCTCGCTCGCGCAGATCGCGCACATCGGGGACGATTGGCCGGACCTCCCGGTCATGCGGCGCGTGGGCTACCCGATGGCGGTCGGCGACGCCGAAGGGATCGTGCGACGGGCGGCGGCGTACGTGACCAAACGCGCCGGCGGACAGGGGGCCGTCCGCGAGGCGATCGACCATCTCCTGCTGGCCAAGGGGACAACCGAGGACGCGCAGTTGGCGGCCAGCAGCGACGGGACCGAGATCTTCGAGCCCGCCGACGACAGCCCACGGCTGGCGCCCGAGGTGTAACCTTGGCGGCGGGGCGCAGACCCGCGCCGCCCATGACTCAGACCCGCACGCCGACCTTTACGCCGCCAGTTTCTGCGACGACTGGCTCACGATCGTCAGGCCGCCGCCGGCGCGGCCAAACCGCAGGGTCAAACTCTCGCTGGGGGCGCTGAACTGCTTGCCGCGTTTGCTGCGGACGACGTACGACACGCTGCGGGTGCCCTCGGGGACGGCCTCGTCGATGTACTCTTTCTCGCCGACGCTGTCGAGCAGGACGAAGTCGCCTCCGTCGATCGACCGCGACACGCTGTAGATGACGCCGAAGACGCCGTTGGGCTGGCTGGCCTTCCAGCGGACGATGACGTTGCCGAGGCTGTCGAGCGTGCCCGTCAGCATGAAGGGGGCGGTGGGGGTGGGGGCGGGCCCGGGGGGCGCGGGCGGTTCGAGCCCGGCCTGCGACCAGAGCGCGGGGTTGTTGCTGTTCTCGATGAAGGCCTTGATGACCCCCACCAGGTCGCGTCCGCCGTCGAGCATCGTGCCGGCCTGTTCGTTCAGGGCGACGGTCGCGTTCTTGGAGGCCTGCCGCGCGTTGACGGCGTTGGTGTACGCGGTGCGGGCGGCTTTGGTGGCGTTGTCGACCGCGAGGACCATCGGCGCGGTGACGCCGAAGGTCGCCGGCGACGCCGCCCACAGGGTGACGTGGTTCTCGAACCAGACGATCTGTTCAAGCCGCTTGTCAGGAATGTTGCCCATGGGATGCTCCAAACCCCCACACCCCCGAAGGGCGTGAGAGTTCTGCGGTGTGTGGGTGGTGTGTGGGCGGCCCATGGCGGCCCGTGCCACCCGTCGATGGTGCATCGACGGGGCGCGTGCGCAACTTGAGGCGCGGCTTCTTGAAGTTCAGATCTTGAATGTGAAATTTGAAATTTCAAATCCTCCTCCCCCGACTTCTCGGCCCTCAACAAGCACTCCGTCACCCCGGCCGAAGGAGCTTTCCCCCCGGGAAAAACTCCATCGCGCCCCCGCGAAGGGGTTTTTCCCGCGGCTCAAAGAGCAAAGCCCCGCGTCCAAGGAGTTTCTTGGCGGGAAGAATCTTCATCGCGCCCGCGCGATGGAGTCCTTCCCGCCGCCCGAGGAGCAGTGGGGCGTGCCTCCGGAGCGTTCCGACGCCCAACCACGAGGAGGGTCGAAGCGACCCAACTCGTGGCACGCCGGCATGCGAATATCATGGGCGATGACAACCGATGCACGCAAAGAGGGCCGGATTTTTGTAAGTTCGACATGCCATGACCTCGTCGACCTTCGGGCGATGCTGGAGATAAAGCTCAAGGAGTCGGGTCTCACGCCAGTCATGTCTGACCGACCGACCTCTGAATTCACGAATCCCGGAGAGGCCAACTCGATCGAAGTCTGTCTTCAGAATCTCCGTCAGTGCGAACGGGTGATCTTGGTGCTGTCCCAGCGTTATGGCCCTTCGCTCCAGAAGGCTGGGTTTGAAGATGTTTCGGCGACGCATCTTGAGTACAAAGAGGCGAGGAAGGGAAACATCCCAGTTCTCTTCTACGTGAGAGATCGGCTACATGCCGATTATGAGCAGCACCGGAAGAACCCAGAGGCAAAGCCGCTTTGGGCCAAAGAGAACGACAGCGCCGCGCTGTACGGAATGATCAAGCAGCACAGGGAGCTAGCCAACACCGAGCAGAACAACTGGTTCTGGACATTCTCATCGGCGGTCGATCTCTGCGACCGCGTGCTGAAAGACTTGGGCACGGTTTCCTCCAACGCAAAGCTACGCGAGCTTGACCATTCGCGATCTGTTCCCACGCTGGTCATGGATGTCGCACAACATGGACGCAACATTAAGAATCTGCGAGTCTCAAATGTTGGTGAATGTGTAGCTGATCGAATTGTGGTCTCAGGACCCGACGGTAAGCCTCTAGGCGAACCTTTCTCTCTCAAACCCGGCGACTCACGATCAATGGAGTATCGGTTTGATCGCCTTTCGGAGGCACAGCTACTCGGCAATCACCCTGCAGGGTGCTTTGCGTTCTTTGTGCAGTACTCTGCGTTGTCCGGCGACCGAATACGGGAGACGTTTGCCAGCGTGCTTGATTCCGACGGAAAGCTACACTTTGTTCCAGCGGGGCGTGAAGTAGTGGGTAGAAGTCTTCGCTTCGGTTCACCGGTGATTTCCGTCCACGGTGCGTGGTCTTTCGTTCCCCATGCTGTGATGTATCGCGCATGGAAGGACCAGAACTACTAAGCGCCGCGGGTCGTGGTCACGCCACCCCCGCCAAGTACGCCGCGAGGACGTCGCGGGCGGCGTTGAGGTCGGTGAGGTCGATCATTTCCGTCACCGTGTGGATGTAGCGGGTGCCGACCACCACGCCAACCGCTCGTGCTCCGGCGGCGGCTTGCTGGGCGGCGGCGCCGTCCTGTCCCCCGGCGGCGAGGATGGTGCGCTGGTACGGGATCTTGTGCTTCTTGGCGACGGCTTCGACTTCCTTGACGAGGGCGTAGTCGGAGATGAAGGAGCCGTCCTTGATGTGGAGGCCGAAGCCCAGGCCGTGCTTGGTCACGGCTTCTTCAGCGGGGACGCCCGGGCCGTCGCAGGCGAGGGTGACGTCGATGCCAAAGCCGATGTCGGGGAGGACGGAGTGGCTGGCGGTCTTCGCGCCGCGGAGGCCGACCTCTTCCTGCGTGGTGAAGGCGACGACGATCTCGCAGTTGTGCTCACCCCCGCCCGCCACCAGCCGCCGCACGGACTCGATCCCCAGCCAGCACGCGACGCGGTTGTCGAGGGCCTTGGAGACAAACTTGTTCCCGAGATGCAGCGCGGGCTCGCACATGACGACGTAGTCGCCGATCTGCACCTTCTTCTTGACGTCCGCCGCGGGGAGCCCAAGGTCGATGAAGAACTCCTTGACCTCCGGCACTTTCTCGCGGTCTTTGGCCGACGAGATGTGGATCGGACGCCCGCCGGGGTTCATCACGCCCGCGAGGTCCCCCGTCTCGGTGACGACGGTGACGCGGCGGGAGAAGAGGTTCCGCGGGTCAAAGCCCCCCGCTGGGTTGACGTAGATGTTCCCCTTGTCGTCGATCGACGAGACGTAGAAGCCGATCTCGTCCATGTGGCACAGGAGCATGACGCGGGTCGGGCGTTTCTCGGCCTTGGCCCGGGGCTCGGCGGATTTCATGCCTTTGTGCCGTTTGCCGGGGCGGGCCGCCCGGCGGCAGATGAGGTTGCCCATCGAGTCGGTCTCGGTGGAGTCGAACAAACCGGCGATTTCCTTCTGGATCAGGGCCCGCACCCGCTCCTCACGCCCGGGCACGCCCGGCGTCTCGCACAACCGCGTGAGGAGGTCGGTGTTGGTGGCGTTGGAGGATTTGGTGGGGGAGGTGGGGGAGGTGGCCATGAGTGTCTTCCTTTATATATGAGCGGGGCGCGACATCCTACCGGATCCCCCTTCCTGATGTTGACTCCTGTGCCCTCCCTACCCTTCTTCGTGCTCAACCACCGGTGCAAGGCCGACCCCTCCATCGAACGCAAAATCGTCGGCGACTTCCAATTCCCGCTGGGCGTCTACCCCGTCGAAGACCTCACCCCGGTCCCCGGATACACCCTCGACTTCGAACCCGCCGACGGCGGCGAAGACGGAGGCAGCGGCGGAGGGGACGGGAGAGGGGCTCGATCCGAACTCGAAGACCTCGATCCCGACGGCTCGGAAGAACGCAGCACCGGTGGGGGGGGTGGTGATGGCAACGAATGGGAAGAATGGCCCGACCGCTATGTCTTCGACGCCGTCCTCTCCGCAGAACGCGTCCCCAGCCTCGTCCGGGCCATCCTTCATTTGATGCCGCTGAAGGTCTACCCCATTCTCGACGTCCTCGGGCACGACGCCTTCCGCGAAGTCGACCCGTACGTCAGCTACGAACTCATCGGCACCGACCGCGTCCACGAGGCCATCCGCCAGGTCCCGGACTTCTTCTTCGAGGACGGCCTCTGCGGTTTCGGCTGCATGAGCGAAGAACCCTTCATGTATTTCTTCGTCGATGAACACAAAATCATCACCCTCCGCGCCGAAGCTTCCGTCCGCGAACGGATCGAGCGACTTCTCCAGAGCTTCGACCTCACCCAGACTGATGCCGCCGCTGGGGCTGATGCGGCTGCCCATGAACACCGAGGCGTCCTCCACACCAGCCCGAGCGAACTCAATCTCATGGACTTCGACGAGATCGTCGAGCGTCTCCGCGAAGACTGGCGACTCGTCCTCAACATCGACCCAGAATCAAACCTCGATGACGAGGGCAAAGACCTCGGCGTCACCGCCTGGTGGTGCCGGATCAGAGTCGCCGTCCCGCAACTTTCTTCCGCCCCCGTGAACTCCACTTCCACCCAGACCCCTTCGACCCCCGCCAAGACTTCCCCAAAGCCGCCTGCCAAGAACAAGAATTCTCAGAATTCGGAAGATTCGACTCCCACCACACCCTCGCCCACGCCAACCCCGGCCCCACACGCGGACGAGGACACCGAGATCCTCCCCACTTTCAGCGAACGCCACGCCGAAATCGTTCTCGGCGCGTCCTGTCTCCGCGAAGCCGAAGAAGTGGCGATCGCCGAGTCCGCGAAACTGGCGGGGCCAGTGCCCGAAGGTCTCCCCCCGCCCATCATCGTTTTCGCCGATCGCATTACCTCCGAACAGCTTGAGGACTACGTGAAAAAGCACGGGCGCCGACGCACCCGAGGCATGCCCGAGGCCGGCCAGATCGTCTTCGCCCGATGGGCTCGTTAGCCGTTCTTCCGCTGCGCCCGATTCCCCGGGAACCAGCGCCCGCACTCAGCCGAATCGCTCGCCGAGCGTGAAGAGCGCTTGCGACGCACACGTCCCTCGTTCCCGGGTGCCGTCCGCATGGCTCTATGCCGCTCGGCGGCCTCGTCTCGCGGATCTCCCTCCGCTTGCATGCCGGGAGAGATTCGGGTATGTTCCGGACCCGCTCGTTCGGAAAGTGCAACCCGCACGGAACCGAAACCCGGGGTGATGAGTCGAAGTTTGCCTACTTCTGTGAGATCCCCGAGCAGTCGGGCCTCAAAGAGTGCTCCGCCGATTGCCTCACGACCGACCGAGTCGTTACGGCACAAAGGCACAGTTCTGAGCGAACCGGCCCGGACAAAGGCCAAGAGCTCAGACATCGGGGGCTGGCGACCGGGGTGTACGGGGTCTAGATGGGCCGGTGGGGACGGGTACGTGGGGGTCGGGCGGTGGTTGGGGTAGCCTGGGCCGTACGCGACCCAGAAATAGACCTTCCCGGGGGGTTGACGCCCGCCGGGAACACGCGACCATTGCCTTCTCATTCTGATCTGACTGTTGGAGATGACTTCATGGTGAATCGCCCCTTGCCGATCCGCACTCTCGCCCTTGCCGCCGGCCTTGCCGCAGGCACGAACCTCTCGGCGGGAACGGCCCTTTCCGCGGATGACACGAATGCCCTCCCCGGGAACCAGAGCCAACCCGTGTCGGCCAAGGCGTCTCTGGAGCGCATCGAGTCGTTCCTCGCGGTCAGCAAGGTCGTCAAGGCCAAGGCCGAGATCGCCCGCCTGGCCGTCGACAGCTCACTCAGCCTCACAACCTCTGAGCGGACTCGCCTGGCCGAGCTTTCTCGCCTGGTTGACTCGCGTTCCTCTTCGATCAGCAAGATCGAGATGAGCCTCCAGCGTGCCGAGTTCGCCGTCGAGACCGGCGACTACCGCAACGCCGAAGCACACGCCAAGGCCGTGATCAAGGACTCGAAGTCGGACGTCGCGGACAAGACCCGCGCCGAGGCCCTCGTCGCTCAAGTCGACCGCGAGCGTTCCGCGATCGCCGAGAAGATCCCGGGGACCATCAGGTCCGCTGTCAACGCCTACGACAACGGCGAATACCTCGAGGCAAAGAGCCTCCTCGAAGCCGTCACCCGCAGCGGCGTCGAGTTGACCGCTGACCAGAAGGCCGCCGTCGACGACTACCAGATGCGTGTCGTCCAGATCGCCGAATCCCGCAAGGACATTTTCGGCTCGCCCGCCGCCGCTGGTATGCTCCAGCCCGGTGAGATCCAGCCCCGCCGCCCGGAAGAACCCGCAGCGACCCCCGCAGCGACCCCCGCGCCGGCTCCCTCAGCCGAACAGCCCGCGCCCGCACCCGTCGCCGAACAGCCTTCGGCCCAGCCCGCGGTTCAGCCTGCCGCCACGCCGGCTCCCGCCGCCGAAGCGGCTCCCCAGCCTCCGACTGCGGACCCAGTCGTCGAGGCCCGAAAGGCCGAGGGTTCCCGCGAGCTTGCTCGCGCTAACGGTCTCTTTGATGAGAAGAAGTACAACGAAGCCCAGAACGTGTACCGTGGCCTTCGCGACAACTTCCGTGACGTGCTCTCCGCTGATCAGTTGACCCAGGTCACCAACAACCTTCTCGCCTGCCAGACCGCCCTCCGCGCTACGGTCGGCGCTCAAGGAAACGTCCTGAGCGACTACACCAAGCAGACGGGCCTCGAAATCCAGCAGTTCCGGGCCGAGTTCAACAACTACCTCGCCAAGGCCAGCAAGTCGCTCGCCGAGGGCGATGCCGCCCGCGCCCGCGACGAGATCGCCGCCGCCAATGTTCTGCTCGCCCAGAAGCGGCAGATCATCTCAGAGACCGAGGCCGCCGAACTCTCCAAGCGTTCCGACACGATCAAGGCCGACATCGCTGCCAAGGAAGCGCAGCTCTCGATCGACAAGGCCAATCTCACTCAAAAGCAGCTCGAAGAGCGCACTCGTGCCCAGATGGCCGATCAGGCCACCGAAAAAGCACGCCGTATCCGCGAGTCGATCGACCGTGCCCGCCAGCTCCAGAACGAACGCAAATACAAGGAAGCACTGCAGGTCGTTGATCAGATCATCTTCCTTGATCCGCTGAATCCCACAGGGCTTCTCCTCCGCGACGTGCTCCGCGATATGGCCGTCTACCAGAACTACTGGGACATCAAAAACAACATCAGCCGGACGATGAACGACCTCTCGCTCCAGAACCAGGCCGCCATGAGGCCCGCGCTCAACGTCATGGAGTACCCCCTTGAGTGGCCCGACCTCTCCGCACGCCGCGGCGACGCCGTTGCCTTCCAGGAATCCCCCGAGAACCGCAAGGTTCTTGCCACCATCGAAGGCACCCGACTCCCTCGTGTCGACTTCCAGGACACTTCCTTCAAGGCCGCCCTCGACTACCTCCGCACCTTTGCCAACCTCAACATGGACGTTGATTGGCCCTCCCTCGAAGACAAGAACATTCAACAGGACGCCACCGTCTCCCTTTCCCTCACCAATCCTTCCTTCAAAGCCGTTCTCGACCGCGTCCTCGATAAGGTTTCCGGTTCCAACATCGACATCAACTCCCGAGCAGGCTGGACCGTCGAAGACGGCGTCCTCAAAATCGCCTCTGAGGACCGCCTGCGCAAGCAGCGCACGATGGTCGTCTACGACGTTAAAGACCTTCTTTTCGAAGTCCGCGATAAAACCAACGCTCCCCAATTTGACATCCAGTCCGCCTTCCAAGCCGGTGGCGGCGGTGGTGGCGGCGGGCAGTCGCCCATCCAGCAGCAGAACAATCAGCAGGGTGACACCCAGCGCCCCATCGAAGACCGCCTCCGCGACCTCCGGAACATCCTTACCGAACAGGTTGACAAGGACGGCTGGGTCGACAACGGCGGCGAAACCGGCTCCATCCAGACCTACCAGTCCAACCTCATCATCACCAACACCCCCAAGAACCACCGCGCCATCGAGGGGCTTCTCAGCCAGCTCCGCCGCGTCCGTAACATGCAGATCAACGTCGAGGGACGCTTCCTCCTCGTCTCCCAAGACTTCTACGAGCAAGTCGGCTTCGACGTCGACGTCTACCTCAACGCCCACGGCAACCAGACCCGCTTCATCCGAGGCCAGGGCGACTACGCCTTCATGCCCTCTCAGTTCTTCAGCAACGGCCGCTATGTCGGCAACAACGTCAATTCCTCCAACAAAGTCGACGACTCCAACCAGGACGGCATCCCCGACAGCCCGTTCCTCAACAACGGGCCCGCCGCGCCCCCGCCTGAGAACTTCTCGCCCATCGGCATCATCAACGGCAGTCAGCAGCTCGCCAGCTCCCTCCTGAACACCTCCTTTGCCGGTCAGGTTCGCGATGCGGCCCCCGCTCTGGGCATCTCAGGCACCTTCCTCGATGACATCCAGGTCGATTTCCTTGTCGAGGCGACTCAGGCCGACCGGCGCAGCGTCTCCCTGACCGCGCCCCGCCTCACCTTCACCAACGGGCAGGTCGCCAACGTCTCGATCGCCCGCCAGATCTCCTACGTCTCCGATCTCCAGCCCCAGGTCAGTCAGGGTGCTGTCGCGTTCGACGTGACTCCGGGCACCGTCAGCGAAGGTGTCGGCCTCCTCGTGGGCGGCGTCATCCTTGCCGACCGACGCTACGTCATGCTCGACGTTCGCATTCAAACCTCCAAGTACAAAGAGCCCTTCCGCACTCGCGAGGTCACCGCGGTGGTCGCCGGTGGTGGCGGCAGCGGCGGTATCGTCCAATCCGGCTCTACCGGCTCCTTCATCGAACTCCCCGAAGCCACTGTTCAGACCGTCGAAACCACCGTCACCGTTCCCGATCAGGGCACCGTGCTCCTCGGTGGGCAACGAGTCAGCAGCGAGGTCGAGGTTGAGGCCGGCGTTCCAGTCCTCTCCAAGATCCCGATTCTCAACCGCTTCTTCTCGAACCGCGCCATGACCCGTGAGGAATCAACTCTCCTCATGCTCATACGCCCCAACATCATCATCCAAGACGAGAACGAGGAACGCAATTTCCCCGGTCTCCGCGAAACCCTCCGCACCGGCGGCTAACCCACCCCCTTTCATCATCACCCTCTCCGGGGCCCGTCACCGGGCCCCTCTTTGTTTTTCCACCTCCGCTACCCTTTCCCATGCCCCACGTTTCGCCCATTCAAAAATCCCACGAACAGGCCGAGGCCATTCTCGCTCCCTGGGGCCCTCCCCTCGTCGATGGCCAGCCTCCAATCCTCGTCGTCCAAACCTACGGCGAGCTGGAGCTCGAATACGCCGCCATCAGAAGATCCTGTGTCATCCTCGATCAGCCCCAGCGTTCAACCCTCAGCGTCGTCGGCACCGACCGTCTCACCTTCCTCAACCGGATGGTCACTCAGGAGCTCAAGCCGCTCGGCTCGCCCGGCTCCCTCGCCGCCGCCCGCTCCTTCTGGCTCAGCCGCAAGGGACGAATTGACTCGGACCTCACCATCGCATCGCTCGGCACGCGATTCACCGACCCCCAATCCCCCGAGATCCTGATCGACGTCGACGCCCACGCCGCAGCTCGCACAATCGCGGGACTCTCCGCGTTCATCATCGCTGACGATGTCACCATCACGGACATCTCTGCGACCGTCCATCGGCTTGCCATCCACGGCAGACTCGCACCCGAACTCCTCGACGCCTGTCTCACGCCCGAAGAAACATCACCGGCTCCGAGCTCCCTGAAGAATCTTCAGGGCGGCCGCTACACCATCCTCGGGCTCCAAGAGCCCCTGGCGCTCTTCCGCGCTGACGCACTCGCCGAACCAGGGTTCGAGTTCTTCGTTCCGGCCCCGCATGCCGAGTTCGTCTACCGTCGATTCATCGAGGAAGGCTCAGACCCCGGGCTCACCATCGACGGGTCCAAGCCCACCATCGGCCACCGCGTCAAACTCCGCCCCGCCGGATGGGCCGCTTCGAACATCGCCCGCATCGAGGCCGGCACCCCCATCTACAACATCGACTTCGGCCCCGAGAGTTTCCCCGCGGAATCCTCCATCCTCTCCGATCGTGTTTCCTTCACCAAAGGGTGCTACCTCGGTCAAGAAATCGTCGCCAGGATGCACAACCTGGGCCACCCCAAACAGCGACTCGTCGCTCTGCTCTGCGATTCAACACCTCTCGACCCCGCATCGGGCCTCCCCAGCCAGCCCGTCGGCAGTGGGCCTGTGTACAGAATCCCATCCGATAGCCTCGACCCCAATTGGGCTCCGGGCGAAGGCGACCTCGTCGGCCGTATCACAAGCGCTTCGCTCGCCCCGATGCGAGGCTCCGCCCCAGTGGCCTTTGCACAAGTCCGGTGGGATCACTCCCACCCCGGCACCCGCCTCGCCGTGCTCGCCAACGGGCTCCCCGCACGAGCCACCATCCAGCCAATCCTCGCGTTTTTCCCGCATTCCCCGCGGGAATCACTCAAGGCATGATCGCCGACGCGTTCAACCGCGTCCCCGACTCGGGGTCGCTCACACTCAGAATCACCCGTTGCCCGCTCAGCATCGCCCCCGCCCCGGGGAACACGAACCGCCGAACCGTCTGGTGCCCCGCACGCAGGCTCGTCACTGTTGCCGACGCACGCGGCAGCCGAGGCGCAAACGCCGTCAGTTCCGCGTCGATCATCGTGTTCCCCAGATTCGTCACTCGCACTTCAACCACCGCATCGGGTCCGTCCACCGTCGGAGACCTCGATGCGCTCAGCTCCAGTTTCAGATTCTCGAGCCCGATGTTCACCCCTGTCACGATACGAACCCCCTTGGCCCGCCGATCCGCGTTCACGTCCGCCATCAGCACGAACCGTTTCCGCCCCGCTTCTTCCAAGCCCCCGAAAGCGATCGACATCGGCAGGCTCACCCGCGCCCCCGCCGCCGCTGAAAACCGGATCACCCGAGGGACAATCTTCCAGCTCCGGTCCAGCCCGTCGCTGGACACCGCAGAACCGATCGGCTCGACGATCGCTATCTGGCCCGTGATGGGCACCGGCCACGGGTTCATGAATTCCACCGACGCGTCCTGCCTCTGAGTGGTGCTCGTCAGAAACCCGGGCTTGATCGACACGCTCGCCACAAACCGCGCCAACTCCACATCGATCCCCTCGATGAAGACTGGGCTCGTGCCGACTTTCACTCGCACCGTTGGCGCCACCACGTCGTCTTCCACTTGAGCGGTACCGCCCACCATCACCGCCCCGGGCGTGACCACGCTCTCTTCGGACGCCTTTTGAAGCCGAGTCCTGTTTCCGAACCGATCCACAAGCGTCAGTTCCCCCGACCCCAGGTGCGCCTCGATCACCGCGTCCTCGGGCGCCGCCGTCGCGTTCCACGCCACCAGCGCCCCGCCCCGCCCCAGCGGCGCTCCCGGCGCTGGGCCGAGAATGTAACATTTCACCCCGTTGACCACAGGAAACTCACCCACCACCACCCGGCCCGTCAGCTGATCGACCAACGTACGCCACGCCGCAAACTCCGGCCTCACTCTCAACCGAGCACCCTCGAACACCCAGGGTTGCTGAACCGCAGCCCGGATCCTTGTTCGCGAATCCCCAGTACCTGACGCCGCCCACAGCTCCACCGTCTTTCGGCACAGATCATCCACTCCCGACCCCAACCCCACCGAGCCCTCCTCGGCGCGCTCGAACACATAAGTGTGATTCGAACCCGGATCCCCTACCCACGCCGCTGACTGTTCCTTCACCGCGGCCATCACCGCTTCCGACGACAGGTCCGCACCCACCGCCGACGTCACCGCTGACGCCCGATCCGTCTTGCTTTCCAGCGCACCCGTCGCCGAATACTCGACCCGCGAAGGCACCACGAACACCGGACCCGCCACCAACTGCGAGAACAGCATGTCCAGCCGATCCAGATCCGCCGACAAGTCCGAACGCCACGCCGCCGTCTGGCTTCCCGTTGCTCCGATCTGCCATCGACGCACCCGCTGCCCATACCGATCCAGAAACTGATCCAGATAAGGCCACCACACCGCTTTGTCCTCCCGCAGCACCGCCCACGGATCCGCCCGATCAAGCTTGTGCGCGGGCACCGCATCTCCAGGCGGCTCCGCCAATGCCAGTGTCACCTCTCGCGAAGCCACGCTCGCCGACTCGATCAACGCCGACAGCGATGTTGCCCGATCAAGCACTCCAGACCGAGTCAAGTCCGTCGTCCACACCGGAACCGTCACGGCGCCTACGCCCAGCTTCTCGATCAAAGGCACCAACCTTGGCACCTGCAGAGGCCTGAAGTCATCGATCACCAGCCCCAGCCGGGCCGCATCCAGAGACGCCGGCATCGACAGCCCTCCAAACGCTCGCGCAGCCGGAGACGAAACAAAGTCGGACTTCGCCACGCCCACGACCTCACCCGCGCTCAGCACCTCAAGCACGGCGCGATACCACCCATACCGAACAACGGCCGGTTCCACCTCCAGCTCAACCCGACCCGAACCCACCCTCTTTTCGAAACGATCCACCGTGCGACCGTACAGATCGACCACCGTTACACGCGCCGACATCTCTTCGCTCGTCAGGTCGCGGATCAACGCTCGGAGCTTTACCGGCTTGTCCACAAACACATCCCCGGGCTCGTCCGTCGTCAGATCGATCCGTGCCAGTTGCACCACCGTCACATCATCAAACCACGCGACGCCGGCGAAGTCCTCGCTTAGTGACTCGTGTCTGGGAGACGCCTTCCCGAGCGATTCACGAGGCTGCTCCAGCCTCAGTTCAAGCTGCAAGAACGCCGGCTCAGCGCCAGCCCCGCCGACAGTCGACTCCCAACCCGTCCTCCCAGATATCTCCACCGAAACCTCGCGCCACGACCCTTCTGAAATCGTCGGCTCGCTCGCTTTCACTCCACCCGGAACCAAATTCCCTTTGCGATCAAGAAGCCTCGCGACCACTACGCCTTTCGCGTGCCCAAGCCCGGCCGTTCGCACCCAAGCCGTCACCCGATAGTCCGCATCCGCAAACACCGGGATCATCCCCGCTTCCAGAATCAGGCTTGTGCTGCCGCCTCGCGTCGGAAGAGCCACGCTCATCCGTCCGGACCTCGACATCGTCTCATCCAGCACCGCAAGGTTCGTCTGCGGATAGCCCGCACGAGAGCCGTCCCCAGGATCCTGCGCCCGATTCCAATGGTCGGGTACGTCGTAAGGCGTCAGAGCATCAAAGTCGAACGACGCCGCCTTCCTCCCCGCCGACTTCGGTCTCCGCACTTCCGGCGCAGCACTCGGCTCGACGCCACGAACGATGTCCGGCTGTTCCTCGGCTCGCCCGGTACCCCCCATCCCTGGCGAGCACGCAATCCCGGTTGCCGCCGCAACGGCACAGGAAATCAGAACTTTCTCGAGCCGCGTCGGCCTGGACTTACGAGTAGACATCTCCTTCGTATCGGCAGGTTTGTGCGCACTTCTTGGGTCCTGGGCCCCTTCGAAGAACGGACGCTTCCCTTTGGGGTCCATCGCCGCTGGTCAGGTCCGGGAACGCACTACAGTCGTCCATGCCTCTCCGGCTTTCAAACCCCGAATGGCTCTACGCGGTGTTATTAGCCGCTCCCTTAGTCCTATTCGGGGTCCGTTTCCTCACCGGGATGACGGTCTGGCGGCGATGGTCCGCCGTCCTCCTCAGGCTCACTCTTCTTTCTCTCATCGCCGTGCTCCTCGCGGGTGCCAGCTCCGTCAAGGTCACCGACAAACTCGCCGTTGTCTTCGTCGTGGATGCCTCCGGCTCTGTTCTCAGACCCGCATCCACTCTCTCCCAATCGCTCCCGTCACCCCCTGACCGGTCGCCGCGACCATCCAACACGATCATGGACGTCGCTCGCAATTGGATCGACGACGCTACTTCAAGCCGCGGGCCAGATGACTTTGTCGGCGTCGTCGCCTTCGCTGACGACGCTATAGCCGTTGTCAATCCAACCCGCGACCGAACGCTCGACTGGTCCGCCGACCTCCCGCTTGGCGATGCCTCCAATCTCGAGCGGGCTGTACGCCTCGCTCGCACGCTTCTGCCGCCCGATTCCGCGGGGCGCATCGTCCTCGTCTCCGACGGCAACCAAACCTCGGGGGATCTTCTTGCCGCAGTTCGCGAGTCCGCCGCGGGA
>Ga0209573_1000294_pt1 | contig 115204 bp, 99 predicted proteins | sample TNRBio252014_DNA_FD_185870 | JGI IMG/M metagenome (GOLD analysis project Ga0209573, IMG submission 185870) | Wastewater treatment Type I Accumulibacter community from EBPR Bioreactor in Madison, WI, USA - TNR Reactor_6/25/2014_ DNA (SPAdes)... | ecosystem: Engineered > Bioreactor > EBPR >...
CCTCCAAAATGGCTGAAATAATTATTTCTGCAAGTTCCAAAGCCGATACAAACATTTTTAATCCCCATAAAATCAAAGATTTTGCCAAATTAGAGGCCATTAACCTATAATGGTAGCTAACATATAGATATAGCAACATAAAACCATAAGATCGGCTGAATCCAAAGGGTGTATTTTACGGATCGCATAGACAGGGAACCTAGCGTGAAAGCCTAACAAGCTACACAATCCATTAAAATACACCCAATGCGGATTACTTAAGAGCGCGTTTTTACTTTTGGAACACCATCTTACCCCGCTGTACCCATGTTTGCTTATCGCCTTGTGCTGTCAAGGTCACCAGGTATATTCCGGAGGCCCAATCGCCAGCATCTATCCGAATTTGATGTCCTTTACCAGCGGTCATCATACGTGCATCACTACTCCAGATTTTCCGACCTGTTAAATCGTGTACTTCTACGGTCACATTACTGGCTTGGTGCAAGTCAAACACCACATTTGTCGTTGGGTTAAAGGGGTTTGGATAGTTCCCTCTAAGCAAGAATTCGTTTGGAACCTCCTCTTCTTGTATCTTGGTCAAGATAGCAACACCATTTTCATAAGAGACCGAAACCGGATCACCATTTGTATCTGCAACTTCGGATGCCGCTTGGTTAATCGTAAAGTGCGTTGTTTGACCTGAATTAGAAGCACCGCTTAAGGTAAACTCAATATCCAATAATTTGCCATTGGCGATATTAATGGGGTTGCTTCCTCCGGTGGCATCGAACCAAATGAGGGTTAATACACCATTAGCGGCATTGGCAGTAAAGGTCACCCCTGCGGGTGCATTGGAGACTTTACCAAATGACATAAGAGATGAATCGAATGCAATTTTAAGCGTAATGGCTCCAATCCCTGTAAATTCATTTACCATTACGGGCAACGCAATACCACTTACCCCTTTTCCTATATTGATCGTAGGCAAGAGCGTGAGTGAACGGGCAACGGTGGTCTTCGACAACGCCATAACCGAATTACCCGTAGGTACATACGACATATTGACATCGCCTACCGCCAAACACTTTACATCTGCTGTTTGATCGTTACTGGCAATCATAAGTGATTTCTCTTCGCAAACCCAATCCCCACGGGTAAATGAAGAAATGGTTCCGGCAGCACGACGAGCAATCAAAAACGCATCTGTACCATTGACCGATCCGGAATTGTTTACATCGGCGGCCAAGTTTTGTAGGGCGCTAAAGGTTCCAAGCCCCGCTGCTAATCGAGACGCTTGGAACGCATCCGTACCATTGGCTGCACTATTCCAACCTCCGGTTTTGGTCGCTTTCAGGCTTGCAGCACCATCCGGTAGATTTTCAAAGCGGAACCCGCCATCGGTACCCGAAACGGCATTCAGCGCGGTGGCTCCAGTTGGGGTTAATGAAACCGACATGCCGCCAAGCGGGGTTGCGGCAGTACTGGCATAGAGCGTTTTACCTGCTACCGACGCTTTTGAGAGGGTAACCTGGCCAGCGGTATAGCCGACGTCCATCTTGTTGCCCTCTTTATCTGCAATTTCACTTTGAGACGCATTAACTGAAACATTTCCTGTTCCGCCGTTATAGGTAAAGACCAGATCACATAGTTTGCCATTTTCAATATTGATTGGATTGCTCCCACCCGTAGCATCGAACCAAATAAGGGTTAAAACGCCATTCACCGCATTCGCTGTAAACGTAACCCCCGTAGGCGCATTTGTAACCGAGCTAAAAGTAAGAACAGCAGGATCGAATGCGGCTTTTAGGGTAATGGCACCCACATTCGCAAATTTAGATACAGAAACAGGTACATTAACAGCCTGTCCTACACGAGCACTTGCATTACCGATAACCAAAGAAGCCGTATTGGAAGTGGTTCCTGCTGCTTGTGTCACGGTAATGGTTGCGGGGCTTCCTGTTGCCCCTGATAAAGTGACCGTTACTGTTCCAGAACGTAACGCTCCTGTATTGGCGGCTGCTTGTGTTACGATTTGTGTTGTGGAACAGGTGGTAACGGTCAGCCATGTGGCATTAGCGGTACAGGTAGGGGTGTTGGTGCTGTTGGTCACACTCACCACAAAAGTAGAAGCGCCGCCTCCAGCCACTACGGTTTGTTGGGCAGGTGTGACGGAGAGGGTGGGAGTAGCCTCTACAGCTGCTTGTGTCACGGTAATGGTTGCGGGGCTTCCTGTTGCCCCTGATAAAGTGACCGTCACGGTTGCAGAACGTAACGCTCCTGTATTGGCGGCTGCTTGTGTTACGATTTGTGTTGTAGAACAAGTTGTAACGGTCAGCCATGTGGCATTAGTGGTACAGGTAGGGGTGTTGGTGCTGTTGGTCATATTCACTACAAAGGTAGAAGCGCCACCCCCAGCAGAAACGTCTTGATTTGAAGGAATAACCGAGATTGAAACTATATGTGATGCGATGAAGTTTTTTTCTACTTCATCGGCATTACTTCCTGTCACAGAATATAACGGAGGGTTGAAAATAAATCCATATAAAGATGGTGTGACGACACAAGCTATGCTTTCATTAATAGGAATTCCTTCAAAACGATAACTCCCATCGGACAGAGACTTAAAAGTTTCGAAGCTACAACCACTCAGGGTTAATAAGACATCTTTTAGTGGGTAATTGTCTTTTGTTACAATTTTACCGCTCCAAGAAAAAGATGTTTTAGCTCCTATAAAATCCCACGCTAAATTTTTAACCACTGATGAGATACTCCTACTAGGTGGTGTGAAACTATAACCGGATTTTTTCGGTGTGACTGTACAAGCAATATCTTTAGGAATATTCTCGAAGCGATATTTGCCATCATCTAGCGTAATAAATTCTTCAATTTTACACCCTGATAAAAGCAGTTTAACTCCATTTAAAGTCTTTCCATCAAAGTCCGCTATGGTTCCCGAAATTATACTTTCAGCAGGAAGAACCATTAATGCACTCTCTACAACATCGGCTTTCCCGCCCATTCCATCTAAAGCCTCGAACTTAAGTTTAACCTCCCCAATATTATCAAAACCATCTACTAAAACGCTAAATACCCCATTATATTCTAAGCCAGATACAAGTACCATGTCTTTATACAAGCCTTCAGACCAATCCCCATATGTATAGTGAACGCGCATTAAACTTGGCTTATGACCATCTGCATCAAAATAGTGCGCTCTTATTTCTACTGTCTTTCCTAATGAGACAGGATTGGGCGTGACGGAAACAGAAGAAACTATAGGGTTAGTATTTACCATAAATGCACTCTCTAGAACATCAGCTTTTCCACCCTTTCCATCCAAAGCTTCAAACTTAAATTTAACTTCTCCACTCTTATAGAAGCTATCAACTAAAGAGCTATATACGCCATTGTGTTCTAAGCCAGATACAAGTACCATGTCTTTATACAAGCCTTCTGACCAATCTCCATATGTAAAGTGAACACGCATTAAACTTGGCTTATGACCATCTGCATCAAAATAGTGCGCTCTTATTTCTACTGTCTTTCCTAATAAGACAGGATTGGGCGTGACGGAAACAGAAGAAACTATAGGGTTAGTATTTGCCCCAATGTGCTCGTCCCATAAATAAATGTTTTGCGCTTGAGTATAAGGATCTGGATAATTACCCTGCCAACCATACGGATCAACAGGGATACCATTATGTTGTAGCTCATAATGAAGATGAGGCTGTCCTTCTGCACCTTTTTCGCCTGTAGTACAAATTCGCTCACCTTTTGTGACGAACTTACCTGCTGTAACTTCTCTCGCACTCAGGTGAAGATAATATGATTTATACCCATTGCCATGGTCAATTATTAACGTGTTCTGGGCATCGCTTCCATAAGCAATGATGCCGCTTTCTACAGCATAGCAAGGTATATAATTTGCTCTAAAATCAATTCCTGGATGCCCGTCATAATAAAGATGCCTGCTATCGCCCCCACCAGCATAAGAACCATTAATTGCAAAACTTATTCCGTCTTTATTACCATAGCCATACAAATACTTGCCTCCTATAATAACCGGAGTACCTCTGCTGTGGTCACCAATTTCACCTGTATATGCAACTACTTTTTCATCGGCAGTATATGGTTTAGACATAGAATGGTCGAATACAGAATTTATTGTTGCATTTGATGGCTTCAAGCCTGCTAAAGGAAAACCCAATTTAAACGTTTGAGTTACTTCAAATGTACTTTCAATCTTAAGTGCTTGTGATGTACCGTCATGAAAATCAAACTTATAATACTTGGTACCTGACGTAGAAATAACCGTAGACGCTTTATACGTCCCATTTGCGCCAGTACCCGCAGACAAGTTCATCGCCAAGAACTGGCCCTCAGAGTATGAACTATTTGAACTATACCATACTTTGGCTGTAACTGGAAGATCGCCATCAGCATCATTATACGTAACACTAAAAGTAAACATATCTCCGACCCGCCCATTATTAGGGCTGACACTACCATTAGATAATACTGGAGTTTGGTTAGAACTAGCTACTCGGAAATCAAAATATTGCGCTGCCAAATCATCTCGACCAGCAGGGTACACCACCCACCGATAGCTCTTGCCTGCTTGAATCCCCCCGTTCATGTAGTTGTTAGCGTTTAGGGTATAAGATGAAACATCTCCTACATTACTCTCATAAACAATGTCACTTGATACCCCATTAACCAATTCTCGAACTTTCAAAACATACGTACTAACACTTGTAGCATTATTTCGATTCCATTGATACGTAATAGATGATGGGACAGTAGGAAATACATAATTATGATTTGGGTAAATCAGTGTTGGATTACTTAAAGTAATTGCTGTAACTCCAACGGGACCATCCCAATAATCATTATTAGAATCTACAACTTTTGCATAGTAATATTTTGTTCCGGATGTGAAACTTAGATTTACTGTCAAATCCACATAGGAAGCCCCAACACTGTATGATTGTGAAGCCACAATAGTACCGGTTTTACTTCCTTCCCTTATTTGTATGGTGCCGCTTCCAGCAAACTGGGTATTTGTACAACTTGTGGCTGTTGTTGCTTTGTACACACGAAAACCAATAGTACGAGCTGTATTGTTTAAATTTCGAGCACGCATGTAGATAACATTACCTTTGCACACATCTCCTGAAGGAGAGTATGTATAGCTTGTACCTTGACTATATAGGTTAATTGGTACTATAAAAATAGTAAATAATAACGCAAAAGCTAAAAGGTGCAGTCTAAAAAAGGTAGAATTGAACATACTGTTAATGGTTTAGATTGTGATAATTAAGTAAGTATTTTATTTGTCGTTAACCTCAGCGCAGGATGACCAATTTTTGGGTTTCGCGTTTATTGTTTTGGTCAACCTGAATCCAATACATTCCGGTGGTGAGGTTATATTGAGCGATATTCAAGGTCACGGAAGTCTCGGAGGTTTGTTCTTGTACGATTTTCCGCCCTAAGACATCGAATAAGGTGATGGACGCTTGGGGTGTGGTTGTTCCGAAGGCTACGGTGATATGGTGCTGGGCTGGATTCGGGAAGACTTCGAAGAGTTTGGGCCGGTTTGGGAGTGTTTCGGCGTCATTCGCAACCGAGGCCGCACCGACTTCATCAAAGACCTGTTTAAGACCCGCCATAGCCTCCTCATCTATTCGGTAGTAGGGTCTTTCGTCGTTGAGGGCATAAAAGCTATACATCGTCACGCCCCAATCACGAATTCCTTGCATCATCATCGTATAGACATCTTCACGACTTGGCTTCCCGCAGTTACACGACTCCGAAACCATGAGTTCAGACATATAAAGGGGCAATTTGGAGAGTGTTCTCGCCAATTTAGCATTGGTGCGGAAATAAGCGGGCATATTGGGCATTGCATCCTTGGCCGGATAATTATCGGTTGCAAAGACCCCTTTGAAAACACTGTCTAACTTTCGGACGGATGTAGCGGTATAGCCCGCCCCTTGGTCGCCCCACCAACCGGAATACGTTGAGCGTGGTGGGAAGTAATAGCTGAAGGTTTTGCTTGAAAGTGCCACATCATTCAGCCCTAAAATTTGGAGTTCATCCGCCGCTGCTGTCACCATAACAGAGATGGCATTGCTTAGTTCGTTGGCCCGGAAGGTATAAACCTCAGTATTAGGTGGGATACTACGAGGCAAAATTGCAAAAGGATCGTTTTTGAACTTGCGCCAAGCGGCTTGTGTGGCGGTATCGAAGGTACTTAATTTTCCTGTTACGGGGTACATAAGTTCGTTCCCCAATAGCAAGTCGCCAATTGTTCCGGTTGCAAAATGATTAATACCATCATCGTTTTGCATGGCGCGGACAAAAGCCCTGATCCATTGGGCAATTTCATTTTCCCATACAGCAGAACTAGGACTTAGGCGTAAAAAGGAATCGTGATCAGGCACACGGCTGTCATCGGCATACGTCATAAAATCAGACGCATATTTTGTTCTAATGAACTCGGGCAAATAGTGTGGGCTGAGTAATACGCTCCAATACAGCCCCTTTTGTTTACATAATCTGGCAAAATCTTGGTAAAACCGGAAGTCATATTGCTGACGTGATGGTTCTGTAACCGCCCAAGAAACCTCTAATTGTACCAATGCTCGCAGGCTTCCTCCTTCCCACGTCCGTTGTGGTTTTCCGGATGCCATTTCCGTCACAATCCGATCCAAGAATGGTGCTAAATCAATGGCTTTTTCTGCCGATTGCCGATGAAGGGTAACGCCAATTTTATACGCAGTTTGACTTTTCACGGGTTCGGAACCACCCATGAGGAATACCAACAGTAAGATGAATAAAGGGATCGTATCTTTCTTCACGGTTTTTAGATAAGGTTTGATAAACGCTCACCCAATGTATGAAGACGGCCAACGAATCTACAAGAAATGGAGACCCTCTTTGTTCACATGTATCGGCACAAATGAGGGTCTTTTTAAACAAATGAAGGATAAAGAAGGCTTTTTTTCAGTTTGATACTTAGTTTTTATGCTTGACGGACAGGCTCATCACATGTTTTTGGTTGCAGGTGTTGTATAGTTCTTGGGAATTAGGGACTTTAAACTGTTCGTACAAAGTTTGCAAGTCTGTGTCAACATAAGTAGAATTAACCCCAAGAAGCTGCGATAATAGCTTTTTGTCCGGCAGGGTTTCGCAGAAAACAAAGTACCGAAAAGTACAGCCATAAATAATCTGAACGACAAGGTTATTAAGTGCTGTAATGCCTTCAACACGCTTATCCTTTGTGTTCTTCAGGATGGTTTTCCATTGATCAATGGAGCGATTTGTGACCCCCACCCAATGTTCCCGTTTTCGGGGCATTGACTCTCGCTGATCGTTGTTAAGAATCTCTTTGAACTCCTGATCTACGTAATAGAAGAGGCAATCAATTGGCTGTGTATGTATGTCTGGTAGCAGAACAGGCGGTTCTTCGGCAAACGGCACGCGTTTTATTTTGTCAAATACCCATTCTTCCCAACCCTCTGGCGTGAGCGGTGTTCCTTGTAAATTAAGTACCAGTCCCCGTAACCGGAAGTTTTCTTCTCTAAGCCGACGAACCTCTATTTGTTGGTCCTCAAATTGTTTTTCTTTCTGTTTAAAACTGGTTTTTAGGGCGGTTACTTCCTCCACTGCTGCGACTTTTTGTTTTTGGAGGTACAGTTCGTGCGCCATGTTCATCCGCTGTACTTCTTCATCGTGTACTTGCTCTTGGGTCTGTATTTTGCGTTGGTGGTCTTCTTCACTTCTGCGTTTTTTTTGGAAATGCCACCACCCACCGATACTCGCTATGCTCACCACGCCCAAAAGAGCGCCCCAAAACACGGCTTCTGGCTTCCATACCTCAGCAAAGGGCGGAACGCCTTGACTTTCGTGACGGTTTGCCAAGTACAAAACCTCCTCATTACTTATTGCTCGATTGTATAGCCGCACTTCATCAATCGCTCCTAAAAGAGACCAGTCCATTTTTTCACCGAAGGCTCCAATGGAGACGGGTAGGTTGTAATTTTCAAAATTATTCGGGCCTTCCGATGTGAAGATATTCGGAACTTGCTCGCGAGGTAGTCCATTTACAAAGACTTGATAACGGCTTTTATTCCCCTCTGCTGGCTGAACCCGAACCACATAATGAAAGGCGACATTTGGCTTGAGATAAGGCATAAACAATTCAAAGCTCGAAGTTGGTTCTACGTTTACCTTGGTATCGTTGGAAGCAATAAACCGAAAGTCGCGCCCCAATCCATCTAATCGTGTCCAAAAACCACGTCCATGTTCAGCATGAGCATAAACCGTGTTGATGCCGCCTTTATTGGGGGTAAAAACGTCTTGTCGTTCAAAGTGGCTTAGTTGAACCCAAAAACTGAGGGTAAAGGGTGGCTTAAGAGCCAATTTAGGGCTGTAAGGAATAATGAGCCTGCCCGGATGCTTATGGCCTCCTATCGCCAAAGCATCACCAAATAAGGTTCTTCTTGTAAGTTGGGCGGAGCCTTGCAGTGTGCCCCTAAGATTTGAATCATTATCCGAACGGACTTGCACTCCTTCTCTATTTTTTTCCGAAAAGGAAAAGTGCATCACCAGACCTTTGGATAAACTTGGAGGTAAATTGGATTGAGCTTTGAGAACAGTAGGTATAAAGACAAAGAATAAAATAATGCAATAGCGTAAGTATAACATTGTTTTTCCTGATTAAAAGAATAAAAATTAAACTTAAATAGTTTGAAATCATGTTCTGGGAAATGAAAATATCAAATCCCATATTGAGATCGCCTCTATCTTAAGTATGCTGTGTTGTTCAAGAATGGAAGGGCGGCTGTTAGAAAAATCTACCTAATAGTTCAACCACCGCGCTTCGGCTACGTTCAGCCTGCTATTCCTCGTCATATAGATGCCACCCCTACGGGGCTTTCTGTAAATTTGGAAACCGATTTCTATTAAGATGTCGCCGGCAGGCACTTGTATGCGCTCAGTTAATAGGCTTCGACTTGATTAACCCAAAACACCTGTTAAATGGTTACAAGTTAAAGGCTGGCTCAAAATGAATATCATTTTTACATAATGAATATCATTTATATATATTTGTAAATGTTTTTAAGCTGATAAATAGATGTGTGAAAATCTTTTTGTATATTTACCCAGATAAGAGGTCTGGTAAAATAAGATAGCTCCTATTCTCAAGAAAAACACACGTAGCCATAAGCCATTATTTTCTGAAGAACGCTTTGAGGAGTTGCAATAAAATCAATTCCTACAAACCGTTCCACCTTCAGTACCATAAAAGACGGTTCATTATCGGAACCGCATTATTTGAAAAAAAAGAGTTTGTGTTGATATAGAAGATTGGTTCACTTTTTTCGATACACCACTTCGGTGCAAGAGGTATAGGGGACGCAAGGGGTATGAAGGGTAATTTTATCTTTAGAGAAAGAGACGAGCCATTGCCAAGTTTCGCCTTCTTTAAAAGACTTTGACGGCCCTCCACCCTTTGAAGAGCCACCCATACGGGTAAAAGTGACTAAATGCCGATCGCGGCGTGTCGTATCAGGCACTGTTATTTCTACCTTTCCATGATCCTCGTACCATTGCTTTTCATCATTATCAACCAACTGAAAGGTCTCGAACAAGTAGGTTTTATCCTTCTTTAGGGTTAGGTCATTCCTAAAAGACGCGCCATCCATATACATCCAAGTACCCGTCCATTCATCTTTCATGGGGATGGACGTGGGGGGTGTTTCCTCTGGCGAAGGGGTTCCGCTATCGCAGGCAGAGAAGAGAAGTACGGAGATCAAGAGAAGTAATTGCTTTGCCATAGAATTAGTTGAGAAAGGAAGTTGAGATATTTATACATTCGCCAACATCGCTTGGCTGGATATTTAGAGAAATAAATGGCCGGCTTCGCAGTTTAGGTAAGTAGTGATGATTACGCCTCTCTTTTGCGTGAAGAAGCGGGTTTTAGGTGTGCGTGTAACATATTAACCTCGGTGGCCTTTTGGAGCATTTCCATTATGGCTTCTTCGGGCAATGCCTCGGAAGGAGAGCAGAAAAAACTCCAGACTTGGGCGCGGCCTCGTTGTTCCAAATAGTGTTGCGCTTCCGAGATTTCGCGTGCCTGACAAAACGCCAATTCCACTTCTCCTTTTTTAGAGACGGCAAGATAACACATCATGCGGTGAAGGTCGTAGAAGGGCAGCCCCCAGCGCATTTTTACGACAATCCCACTGTGTGCTGCTAAAACAAGATCATGAAGGCGGTGTAAAACCGACTGAAGGCGTGCAGGTTGTGTTAAAATCCAAGACGTAGCCGAGTCATGAAGGTTTTCCCACATCGTTTATGCCCTATGCTTCGTTTGATGCCCTGTTTTTGTGCATTGGTCGCGTTATTTTCCGGTTCAATATACGGAAGTTATGAACATCAAGACAAAGTCTCGTATTTTATTAGACCCTAATGAGGATGTTTAAATTTTACAGTTTGTTGGACAATATGTGGACCTACCCTTTTAGAATAATCTTAAGTCCAAGAGCCGCGCTCATCATGTTTAGTTTTTGGGGGATGGCTTGTGGCGAGGAGCAAAGGCCGACACCTGAAACCCCACAATATGCGGGACAACTACAAGGAGTAGAAAAAGCCCTACCCGATACCGCAGCAGTAGATCCATATCGGTATGCGGAGATCCGTACACCACTTGGCAATATCGTGATTCGGCTGTATAACGAAACCGTAAAACACCGCGACAATTTTATCAAGCTCACTGAATCGGGCTTTTACGATGGGTTATACTTCCACCGTGTGATGCGTGGGTTGATGATTCAAGGCGGGGATCCCAACACCAAAAACGCAAATCCTGCCGATGACGGGCTTGGAGGGCCGGGTTACGTGATAGACTCGGAAATTTTACCGTATTCCTTTCACAAGCGTGGCGAGGTCTGTGCTATCCAGTCGTTAGAAGTCCCCGGAAAGTCATCTGGAAGCCAATTTTATATTGTACAAGGTGGTGATGCGATTCCGGAAATCATCTTAAAGGATCAAGAACAACAAGTTCGGGAGCAAACGGGCATAAAGACCTTCCGTTATTCCCAAGAAGCCCGCCAGCATTACTTACGTGAAGGCGGTGCGCCATGGTTAGACCTACAATATACTTGTTTTGGCGAAGTGGTTTCTGGTCTTGATGCCATAGATCGCTTGGCACACTTGGAGACTCCGCGAACCACAAACGAAATACGCAACGAGCCAAGCCTCTTAGACCGCCCAAAGAAAATCCAAAAGGCCAAGATGACCATAAAAATGTTGGAAAAACCACCCAAATTACCCCAAAGAACAAACAAAAAAGCCCGACCAAATTGATCAGGCTGGGTCGGGATGGCGGGATTCGAACCCACGACCTCTTCGTCCCGAACGAAGCGCGCTACCGGACTGCGCTACATCCCGCTTTAAATAGGGGTAACAAAATAATCATTGGAAAAGCTACTTGCAATTCTATTCCTGTTTTGGAAGTTGCTCTTTAGCCAAATTTCTGTTTTTTCGCCCAATAAATACAACATCCCTTTGTGAAGTTCTTGCAATTATCGCCATTTCGTCTTACATTCTTAACCATAAGGTAAAACGTATTTTGCACAACGTTCAAGAAAACGCATGACTTCCTGATTATCCCCTAAATCCGAATAAAAACACTGCCCAAAATCCAAGCAGTGGCTTTTTTTCTTAAGACGGACTTTCCTCATTCTTCCGGATCAACGTTCCGGGTTGTTTTATGCTATCAGGCACGCGCGGACGCCGCCTCGCGATACGAGTTACCTTATCTAAGTGCCAGATTTTTAATAGCATAAATAAATAAAAACAATGAAGTACCGTTGGTTGTTACCCCAACCGGAACACCCTCACCAAATCCAAGCATTGTGCGACCAACTAAATGGTCTGCCGCCGGCATTAGGAAGGGCGCTTTCGTTACGGGGAATTGAGACCTATGATGAGGCAAAGCGCTTTTTTCGCCCATCCTTAGATGATCTGCACGATCCGTTCCTAATGAAAGACATGGATGTGGCTGCAGAACGTCTCCAAAAAGCCATATTACAGGGAGAAAAGGTGGTGGTATATGGCGACTACGACGTTGACGGGACAACCGCAACCGCACTGATGGTCAGTTTCCTCCGTCAACATGGCTTGGATGCCGAGTTTTTTATCCCAGATCGCTATGCAGATGGATATGGGCTTTGTTGTAGAGGGATTGATTTTGCCGCTTTTCGAGGGGCGACCTTATTGATTTCGTTGGATTGTGGCATTACGGGCTATGCGGCGGCGGATTATTGCCGCGAAAAAGGAATTGATTTGGTGATTTGTGACCATCACAATGCCGAAGAAGCCATTCCTGATGCCTTTGCTGTATTGGATCCCAAACGGCCAGATTGCAGCTATCCATTCAAAGAGCTTACTGGATGTGGGGTTGGGTTTAAGCTCATTCAGGCGACGCTTAGTAAATTAGGAAGCCCACGAGAAGATGCTTGGGAGTATTTAGATTTGGTTGCCTTGGCCATTGCATCGGACATTGTGCCCATTCTGGGCGAGAACCGCTTGTTGATGTATGAAGGCTTGCGGCGCATCCAGACCAACCCGCGCATTGGGCTACGCATGTTGGCTTTACAAGGAGGGCAAGACCTAACGGCATGTTCAACCGCCCAAATCGTTTTTGGTATCGGGCCACGCATCAATGCTGCCGGAAGAATGGGGGATGCCGCAGAGGCCGTAGAACTCATGATTGCAACAAACCACGACCGCGCGCAGAAACAAGCACAGCGCCTCGAAAAATTGAATGGCGAGCGCCGGCTTATGGACACCAAGACCTTTGAAGAAGCCGTTCAATTAATGGAAAGCCGTGCTTCTACTTGCACACAACATGCCATCGTCCTCCACCATTCGGGATGGCACTTGGGTGTTATTGGCATTGTGGCAAGCCGGCTCGTAGAACGTTTTTACCGGCCCACCGTTTTGCTCACAACGGCAAATGGCATGGCAAAGGGATCCGCAAGAAGTGTACAGGGATACAGTATTTATGACGCCATCCGGTCTTGCGACCATCTGCTCTCTAAGTTTGGAGGTCATGCCTTTGCAGCCGGACTTACCCTGCCCGAATCCAACCTACAAGCATTTACCGAGGCCCTCAACGAGGTTGTGAGCAAGACCATACAACCGAACCAATTGAAAGCCGAAATTGTGGTGGATGCACCGCTATATTTAAAGGATATTACCCCGCGGTTTAAGCGGATTCTGGAACAATTTGGACCATTTGGGCCACAAAACCGCCAGCCTGTTTTTATAGGAAAAAGCGTTCAGGTGAAATCTCAACCCACGTTGGTAGGGCGTGACGGCCACCTCAAGTTTCAGGTACAACAAGGGCAAAATGGGGAAACGTCTCCTACGTTTGATGTGATTGGCTTTGGGCTACATGCGCTTTATCCCACCGTTCGCGAGAGCCTACAACACGGAAAGCCCTTAGACATGTTGTTCACGATTGATGAAAATACGTTTATGGGTCAGACGTCTTTCCAACTCCGCGCAAAAGACTTGAAGTTAGCTGACCCCGTATAAGCGCCACCCAAAGTTCCTTAAGCGACCCCGCTAAAATGGACATCTTTTATGAACCTACGGTCAATGTTTCATTTAAAAGGTCTTTTATAGCAAAAACCTAAGACTGCGTTACAAGCCATGACGGAGAATCTTTGTTTAACGTAAAGTGGCGTTCTGTGTGAATTTGTAACTTGGGGACGTCATAAAAGCGCTAAGCGTATAAATTTTAAAGGATTTTGATCCAGAAAAGACCTCATTAACAGTGTTAAGATTTGATTCTATCACTACTTGGTCTTAATTTTACTGTTCTAAACAATCCTCTTGATTCTTGTAAACAAACCTCAACAAACGGAGTTATTCGCAATGTCAACCATCAAAAATCAAGTTTTGTCCATCATTATTGACAAATTAGGTGTGGACGAAGCAGATGTTACCGATGATGCATCTTTCACCAATGACTTGGGTGCAGATTCTTTGGACACCGTTGAATTGATCATGGAACTTGAAAAAGCCTTCAACATCTCTATTCCCGATGGGGATGCAGAACAAATTGCAACGGTCGGAGCTGCGGTAAGCTATATTGAAGGCCGCGTTAATGCCTAAGCAAACGGTACTTTAGCTTTTTACCCGATGGTACTTCGTTCTATCGGGTATTTTTTTGCGCTAATGTGGGTTAGCCAAAGCGTACAAACGCTACAAGAACAAGTTTTTAGACCAAGACGATTCGTCTGGTAGTGTTAATTGATTATCTTCTTGTTCCATTAGCGCCATTCCAGCATGAATAAAATACGCACCACCCTGTTTTTGGGGTTGATCTGGGTGATCCCTTGTATGGGCCAGCCCAACTGCCCGATTGACGCGCCGATCAAGAACGACGAATCCGTTTTTTACCAAATCGTCCCCGGCCCACACCAAGTCCGGTTGGTGGATGATGGCGCCTTGGCCATGCAATTACGTTTAGACATGATCGAGCGGGCACAATGTTTTATCCTTTTGGAATACATTATTTACTATACCGACGAAGCGGGAAGAATGGTGGCGCAGGCATTGATCGCAAAAAAACGAAAGCATCCCCACGTCCGAATCCGGCTCTTATTGGACTCCCCGCCACCGGTTTGGGTAATGTTGGACGATCACCACGTTTCCCAACTAATTAAAAACGGAATTGAGGTGCGGTACTACAATCCCGGTTGGAACCTCCGCACGGTAACGCACCGCAACCATCGAAAGCTGTTTATGACCGAGCAAGAAGCCATCACGGGTGGTCGTAACATTGGCAATCACTACTTTGATTTGAGCGATGCCTTCAATTTTGACGACCGCGAGATTTGGCTAAAAGGCCCCGGACTTCGGGCCTTGGCCGAGGTTTTTGAGGTGTATTGGCACGCAAGGCCGGTAAAGATACCCAAGTGGCCGCTCCCGCCCGATCCTCACGCCATCAGCCGAGAGCCGCTTTTTATAGACGAGATGCAGGAGACAGGACTGTTTTGGCCCCCAACGGATGGTGGAATGGTGGATAAAGCCCGTTTTTTAGAACTTCAGGCCGCTTACATGGAGAAAAAAAATCGAGCTTTAGATTTTATTACTCCAAATGACCGAGACCGCTTTTTAAAAGCCCGTATTTATGAGATTGCATCTTTACAGCGTCCGAACGAGCCTATTTTTCTGGTAGATACCCTGTCGTTCATCTCGGATCATCCAGATTTTCATCATCCCAATGCAAATGTTACTGGGCTTGCGGCCTATCCGTTTATGCGTACTGCCAGAGACAGTGTTTGGTTGGAAAATGGCTATTTTATCCCGCAAAAGGCCGAAAAACGCATGATTCGGGAATTGATGGCCAACAACGTGCAGGTCCGGCTTCTCACAAATAGCAGGGCCTCTACCAACGAATTTGCACCAAATACCCTCACCCAATGGCGGGCAAAAGAATTGGGACGAAGTGGCTTAAAAACATGGCTTTACTTTGGTAAAATCCCAACAAAATTTTTGCCAGACACTACCTTTTCAAAAAACGCCGTGTGGACAACCCATGCGAAGACGATTTTGGTGGACAACCGCGATACATGGATTGGAACCATGAACTTCGATCCCCGATCCGTGCGTCGGTTGAATGCTGAAATGGCGATCATCGTACACAACAATCCCGTTTTTGCACAGCACGTAAGTTCACACATCTATGAGCGCTTGGCGCAGGCACGCCCGATGAACCTTTATGGCCCCGATGCCCGCGAGCGGCTAAAATCCGCCAAACAATGGTTGAAAGTGTTGTTTTTGCATTTTGGTGTAGCCGTCGCAGAAAGCCAGTTCTAAAGCTGCTAACGTGGTTTCTGGGAACCTGAGTCGGATTGATCCACCCATTCAGCAAAAAAAGCAAGGGACGCGGGATTGCGCATGGCTCCTTTATGCGCTGCTTTTTCGGCTGGTATGCCCATCAACATTTTTTTTATGGGCGTTTCCATTTTTTTTCCGCTTATGGTGTAAGGGATTTCTGGAACCACAAAAATGGCATCTGGGACGTGTCGGGGCGAATATGTTTTTCGCAAAACTTGGCAAATTTGTGCCTGAAGGCCCTCGTCTAAGTTGGCGCCTGCGGCGAGTACCACAAAGAGCGGCATAAACGAAGGACTTGTAGCCGTTGCCTCCTTAAAAACCACCAAAGCATCCTTCACCTCCGCCACTTGTTCCAATGCCCGATAGACCTCGGCAGTTCCAATCCTGACGCCGTCTCGGTTCAGCGTGGCATCCGAGCGGCCTAAAATAATGACCGTATTCCGCGATGTCAGTTTTACCCAATCGCCATGCCGCCACACCTGCTCGAAGACCTCGAAATAGCTTTCCCGATACCTTTTTTTGTCGGGATCGTTCCAGAAAAATACGGGCATGGAGGGCATCGGGCGGATAATAACCATTTCGCCGACGGCTTCGTTAACGGCCAATCCTGCTTCATCAAACGCATAAAGGGCGCAACCCAAAGCCCGCCGTTGGATCTCGCCCAAATATACGGGCACAAGCGGAACGCCACCCACAAAAGCCGAGCAGACGTCGGTTCCTCCACTCATCGAAATAGGCCACACATCAGGCTTAAGGTGCTCGGAAAGCCATGCGAAACCCTCCGGCGGCAGTGGCGAACCCGTAGAACTGACCGAGCGCAAACCGCTAAGATCGTATTTTTCTCGTGGCGAGAGGCCCTCTTTCCGGCAAGCCATAATAAAAGGCGCACTTGTCCCAAAATGGTTAATCCTAAGCGATGCCGCCATTTCCCAAAGGCTGGTCAAGTTTGGAAAGGCGGGGCTTCCATCATACAAAACGGCGGTTGCACCCGCCAACAAGGACGCCTGCACAAAATTCCACATCATCCATCCGGTGGTGGTGTACCAAAAAAAGCGTTCGCCGGGCTTAACGTCATTGTGGAACGTCAGGTATTTTAGGTGTTCCAACAACGTCCCGCCGTGCGAATGGGCAATCGCTTTTGGAGGCCCGGTAGTTCCCGATGAGTACAAAACCCAGATGGGATGCGAAAAAGGAACGGGCCGGAAATTCAATTCTTTAACTGGACGTTGCATAACGGTCTGCCAAGTGGTGGAGGGCGTAGGCCAAGGAGTATTTTTTTCCGATATTAACAACACATTTGTTACGGATGGAAGTGCGTTAATTAACCCCTGAACGCTTTCGGTTTTGTCAAAGATTTTCCCGCCATATTGCGCCTTTGTGGTCGCTAAAAGTACCTTAGGGGCAATTTGCTGGAACCGCTCCACCACGCTTTCGACCCCAAAATCCGGTGAACAACTGCTCCATATTGCACCAATCGAGGATGCCGCCAAAAAGCCGATGGTTGCCTCCGGAACGGTGGGCAAATAGGCCGCCACACAGTCTCCCATACCAATGCCTTGCTGCATCAACCAATCCGCTAACCGAGAAACGCCCTGTGCCAGTTCCTCCCAAGAAACCTCGTAGCCTCCCCCGCTTTCGTTCCTAAAAACAAGGGCCGGATGCGCCGCTGTTCGTTGTCGGAAAACATGCTCGGCATAGTTCAAGGTGCTGCCCTGAAACCAAGTTGTATCTGGCATCTCATGCTCGGAACATACCTGTTGATAAGGCTGATGAAACCGGACATCAAAATATTCTGCTAAATACGCCCAAAATGTGGGAATTTCCGCCACCGACCATGCCCAGAGTGCGTCATAATCGTCGAATAACAAACCTTTGTGGATCGCAAGCCAACGGTTAAAATGTGTGATATTGGCGTGTTCGATGGTTTGGGCATTTGGTTGCCACAAAACCGAAGGCGTTTCAGAAACCATAGTCGTATTGCTGTACGGTCAAAATTAATTGGCGGGCCTTTTGAATCCATCGCCAACCGAAGAGAAATTACGATTGTTTAAGGCGGATCCAATCCCAAAATTAAACGCCCAAATCCAAGTGAACCGCTTGAGCAACAATAAAAAGCAATGCGAAAACCCATTTTTGTACCGAGTATGTGTAAATTCCAAAACAACCGCTATCGAATTTTGCCCATAGCGCACGCACAAGCCCATACAAACCATGACGCAACATCGCCAAGCACTGGCACATGCCCTCAAACAGGAAGCCCTCCGGCTTGGATTCTCGGCGTGTGGAATTTCAGAAGCCGCTTTTTTAGACGAAGAAGCCCGCAGGTTGGAAGCATGGTTGCAAGCAGGACACCACGCAAGTATGCGCTGGATGGAGGGGCATTTTGACAAACGTACCGATCCCAGAAAATTGGTTGAAGACGCAAAAACGGTCATCTCTGTCGTACACACCTATTACCAACCCATAAAACGGCCAGAGGATAACGAGGTCGGAAAAATCAGCCGTTATGCTTGGGGAGACGATTACCACGAGGTGCTTAAGGGCAAACTCCTTCACTTGTATCATTGGCTGGAAGAGCAAGTAGGCGAGGTAAACGGACGTGCCTTTGTGGATTCTGCGCCAGTAATGGACAAAGTTTGGGCCGCCCGTAGCGGACTGGGCTGGATTGGCAAGAATACAAACCTCATTTCTCGGAAACTCGGCTCTTTTTTCTTTATTGGGGAATTGATTGTGGATGTGGCACTGCCGCCAGATAGCCCCTTGCCAGACTATTGCGGATCCTGTACCCGTTGCATAGACGCTTGCCCCACCGATGCCATCCACCCGAATGGATTTGTACAGTCCGAAAAGTGTATTTCTTATTGGACGATTGAGCACCGAGGAGAGGGCACAGCAAATACGCTCTGGCAGCAATTCGACGGTTGGATTTTTGGATGCGATGTCTGCCAAGAGGTCTGCCCTTGGAACAAGTTTAAAAAATACAATACCGAGCCAAGGTTTGATGCACGCGAGGGCATGGCGGATACCACCGTTCGGGAGTGGATGGAATTAGACTTGGAGGCGTTTCGGAGGCGCTTTAAAGGCAATCCCATCAAACGCGCCAAATACGAAGGCTTCCGCCGGAACCTGCTCTGGGCCTCAAAAAATAGAGAGACCTTTTGAAGCTAATGGGTTTCCTTTGCCCTGCTTTAAAAACTTCTGTGCGTTTTGGGTTTATCTATGCAAAGAGAAACCAAAAGCAAAAACGATTCTTCTTGAAAAGAAAAGATTGTGTAAGCCCTCTAAAAACAACCTTATTGTTACATGTTTAGGTGCACCGTCTGATCTGATTTTTGCATTCCAAAGATCAAGTTGTATCGCTCGGGCTTCTTTGAAAATGGCGAAGTGAATGAGAACCATCAAATTAAGAAGGTAAGTTTTAGATTAATGACCATTAAGACAATCAATAATGCAATGTAATACAATTTTAACCATTCGAGAACTTCACGAACTTATTACTTAAGTACTCAAGAAAAATTGGCCTTGTCCAAAAGTTAGTTGAATTTATGGCATTATAGCGTTACACTTAATTGTGTTTATTTTTTATTTTTAAGTCTTTTTTTTGGTCTTTTAAGCGTCCTTGATAGGCTCTACTTGAATTACGCTCTTTTCTTACAATTCTTAGTAATGCTTTTTCTTTATGATATTCTTTGAATTTTTTTATCAAATCATCGTCTTTAAAGATATAGCAATTTTTTTCATCAGTAATATATTCAACTTCATTCATATTAATTTTGTTTATTTCGATAAATCTATCTACAATAATTGAAAAAGTATTTGGCTGCCGATGATCAACAACCAAGTCTGACCAACTTGATTGAATTCCGGTCTCTTGACAAGGCACTAATCCTTTTTTTGAAAAAACATTGAAATACTCTTGTTTAACGCTTCTTAAGTCAGCCTGAACAGTATTTCTAGCAGCAACTCGGAAATCATTGAATTTATTTTCCTTACGTTTGCTAATCCTAAGTCGGTATGAAATAAAATCAGTCTCACCGTTGCTGTAAAGCAATTCAAAGCATTTTGTATTGAATTGAGCTTTGCCAATACGTATATTTTCAATTATATAGAAGTTACAATCTGCTTCGCCTTTGTTATTTCTTTCTTTGACTTTTGGTTGATTGTCAGCGAATGATATGTCGTAATGCAACAAGTCAATAATATCCTTATAGTGGTCATCATTCAATATATCACCAAATTCGTAAGAATTAAGAATTTCCTTGTAGTAATTAAGAGCATCTTTTTTAAACTTGAATGTTTTTTTCCCAACTGTTAACATATTTATATTTTTGATTTTAAGCAAGTAGATCGTGATCTGTGCCTGATTCAGAGGATGATTTTTAGTTGATTCGTATTGCAGAAAAGCAGAGACAAATATTAATTAGGGTTTATGATAAAACACCAAAAGTGAACGTTTTTGTCTTCACCATTTGCGAATAAGGGATCCGAAAGCACAAGCACTTGCTAATTTAGTAACGGTACTCAGCTCATGTCAAGAAGCAAAATCGGTTGTGGTCCTTTAGTCCAATCGAGGCGTCATCTTAAATTAATAGAACGTCATCCCTGAACGAAGACAAAGCGCACATGCCTGAAGTACTTTATTAACAACATTTTATGCCAATTATCAATTAGGGAGAATCAGGGTTTATATTGAGCCAGCCTTTAACTTAACTCCAGTTGAATTCACAAAGGAGCATTAGAAAATCTGTCTTATTTACGCCTGTTGATGCTAAAAATTCTCGATCTGTCTTGCATTGTTTTATGTAGATTAATGTTGACGATAATGCAAGCTTAAGGCAATGTAAATATTCTACTTATCTCAATGCAACAAGTCTAATAGATGTTGATTCCTCTGTAATAGGTTATGCAAATGGCTTGCCACGAACCATCTATGACTCATTTGGTAAAGTGGAAAAAGACACTTTTGTACGTATAGGAGGTGTCGGGACTTTTTTTATCCCAGCAAAAACGATAGAGAACCTCGTTGATTCATTTGTCAAGTACCAAATAAAAAGGATTGGTTGTTCGCCACTCTTTTTTAATAAGGCTTTGCCCATTTCGTTTTGAGGTGAAGGGAAAAACCAAACGATATAGCCCACCTTCGCTCGTTTGAGGAATTTTAAAATCTTTGATGAGTTGCAAAAATACACCATTTGTCAATTTGTACTCTTGTGTGTGGGTTTTACCCCAAAGAATTGTAATAGGGGATTCCTTACACAAAAGAACAGGTTTTGCTAGAATTTCCTTCCATTCGTTGGAGTCATAAAATTCCAACGTAGGCTCGTACGGATTTTTACATTTAGGCAAAAATACAACATCACCTGTTGTATTTTTGAAAGATGTCTTAATAACAAGAGTAGAATTATTTGGAGATGTTGGATCGTATTGAACATAATAGGTTGATTGATCTGTTACAACCGCTGTATCGCGTTCTTTAATGAAATCACAACCGTTGACAGCAAATAAACCGAATAAGATAAAGATAAAAGATTGGTGTAAAGTTTTCATTATTTTTTGTAAACAGGGTCAATAAGTAGAAATAGATGCTCCCAATTGAAGTAGGTCTGCGATTACTGTATTAATCGGTGTGAAATTAAAATGAGAACCATTCCCAGCTCCCGAGTGCACTATTCCCCATAAAATAACTTGGTTGCTACCTATATCTTGAAAAGCTGCCGAACCGCTATCCCTGGACCTGAATATCCCGAGACCTTCACCTGACATAGATAAGTTGTATTGCCTATCAAAAAGTCATAGCAACTGTTGGTTATGTTTCCACTCGTAGCACCTGTAGTGGCTCCTACCTTTATGACTTGAATACCTACTGGCGGGTTTGAAGAACCATATGTACTGCCGTTAAAAGGATTAGGATAAGAAGATCCGTTACTCACAATATTATAGCTACTTATAATACTATGACCACCATTACTCATACCATTACTGACATTATTTGTTAAAGCTATTTTTCCAATCTCAACTTCACTATTTAGAAGTGAGTATCTAACTAATGCAGCGTCACTATTTACACAAGTTGAAGCTGGCCCGCAATTAAAATATGGACTATTGATCAATTCTGTTCCGACTCTATTTGTATTGAAAGCGTTATAAGAATGCTGATGAAAAACACTACCCGTAACAATTCCATGAACATCTGTACAATGGTCATTGGTTATGAACGCTCTTTGAGCTGTTATTGAACCTGATGGGGTATAGAGAACATTTATTCCAAGAGTACAGCCTTTTCTACTAAACAGACCTGCATATCGTTCAATTTTCAACCCCCCTAATGTAGGACGCACCTTATCATTTAGATTTGTAAGTAATGTATTTTCTGTTTGATTTGCTTCATTAAAATACAGCGCATTAGGGTTGACACCTAATTGGTTCATTTCATGCAAGAAAATATCTTTATTTTGGTTAATAACAAAGACTTCTACTTTATTGATTTTTTCGTTTATATCAATAAATCTGATTCTAGAATATGAATACTTGCTAACGATTTGGCTTTTGATGTTTTTTAATTCTTTGAAGGAATACTCTGCTTGTTGGATAGCTGAGTTCTCTATATCATTTTGTTTTGAAAAGCTTACTTTTTTTAACTTAAAACGCTCTTTCAAAATGGCTTTGATTTCATTCTTTTGTTTTGGATCCTTTAGCTGTATGATCACTCTATCTTTATCATAGTAGTAACCAGCAAAACTTGACACAAGTTCTGCGATATATGCAAATTCTTCATCAATGTTTTTGGTGTCTAAGCCTGCTGTTTTAGCCAATCGGATATTTTCTTCTGCGGAATGAAGTTGCGGTCGAATTGTTGGTAAGTCGTTATCACAACCTGCGTAGAAAAATAAAAAGGCTATGTACACAACCTTATAAGATGAAAATATTTTCAACTGCACACACGGAGGAGGATAAAGGTGTTTCATGAAACTTATAAAAAGCTTTATAGTGAAAAATGTTATTTTAAGAATAAAATATAAAATTCAATTTGTTAAAAGTCAACAGATAAAATAAATAAATTTAATTTTAGTGATGTATGTATTGAGTCTGCCTCTAACTTGCAAGCATTTAACAGGTGTTTTGGGTTAATCAAATCGAAGCCTGCCGGCGGCCTTCTTTTGTACGGCCAAAAGAAGCAAAAGCCCGTCCCGGCCTGAAGAAAAATCTGATCGCCTATGCTGCGGATGCCCGATGAGACGAATTGTAAAGACGTACGATCGTACGTCTCTACAATTCCTCCCCGGCAAGGCAATTCGCCCTTAATCATCGGGCTGTTCCTTGCTCCGGCGGATTTTTCTAAGGGCCGCCCTGCCATTCGAGAATGATGAAAGAAATCACGGAATTGCGTAAATCTTGGTTTTACAAGGGTCTGATCCACTCTTGAATGAACGGAAAAGCCCCATCGGGGCGGTATCTTAACCCGTTAGGGAAAACTGCTGTTTAAAAGTTGATCATTCTAAACCTATTAGGTGCTGACATGAGCAAAGCGAACTGACGAAGTAGAATCAACCTTTCAACACCCAAAGGGTCTGAAAGCGTTGATGGATAAAGCATGTGCTTAATAGTTAATTTGTATTAGAATCCAGAACTTACGGTGCATTGTCGTTCAGGGCTAAAGCCGCCTGTTTTTTTGGTGCTCACTTCCCCCCTAAAAGACGAAGTTAATACCCGTTAGGGAAAACTGCTGTTTAAAAGTTGATCATTCTAAACCTATTAGGTGTTTGATCATCAACCTTTCAACACCCAAAAGGTGTGAAAGCGTTTAGAGAAAACAGTCATTTAATTCCTAATTGGTATAATGCGGCATTTAGCATTGTTTTTACTTGCTTTACATCTCCGCATTGAAGGATAGCGTTAGTGCAGCGTGAAAGTTCAATTTCTCGGCTTATAGGCGCGAAAAAGCCGCTTAAGCAATACGCCCCATGCTTGATCGTAGGGATGCACATCTTGAACCTCTTGCCCGTTTCGATACACCGGATGCCCCTCGTTTTTCCACTTAAAAATAGAGCCTTCTAAGTTCTGTACGTTGGAAAAGCCCGCTTTTTGCATTCGGCTCACCACCTTTGAAGACCGATACCCCACCGAGCAATACACCACAATGGGCGTATCTTTTGCGAGGTTCAAAGTGGAAAAGTCCACCAGTTCAGGATTGATATGAATTGCTGTTTTTAAATGACTTACCCCAAACTCCTCTTGATTCCGGGCGTCTAAAAGGACGGGTTGTCTTTGTTTGGGATTAGCCAACCAAGCAGCCAACTGGGACGTGGACAATTGCTTGGCCTCTGGGAAAGTGGAACGCACCAATTGCGTGATCATGCGCCAAGAAATCTCTTGTCCGCAACAAAATGGAACTGCTGCCAAGATCAGGGCAACTCCGAAGATCAGACGTTTCATCCTCATACGTTGTTTTAGGAAGTAAGCTTTCTTTCAACAAAAACGGGAACCAGATGGCTCCCGCTTTATTCAAAATTAATGACCATTATACCTTAGGCATGTGACACAAAATAGATGCCCAACCCTATAGTATAAAGTACCGAAATCCCCAAATACGACCAAAACAACACATGGCACCAGCGGCTTTTCTCATGCGAGAGGTGTAGATAGAAAGCGCACAAGATGCCTACCAACATCATGACGGCATGGCCCCGTGGCTCACCTACAAACAACTTGGTGAGCATTACAACCGAGATTACCCATAAAAGAATACTGAAAACAGGCAATAAGAAGGGATACATCTTATCGAGTTCATCCATAAAGGTGCGAATAGGACGGGTAATTGTTTTCATGGCAATTAGAGGCTAAGAGGTTAGGAGTAGGATTGAGGGAATAACGTGCATCATTAAATGTTTTAACGTCTTGTATTACCAAATTGTTATCCCAATGTTACTAAATTATAAACAACCTTTTAAAAAAGCAAGTCCTCAAGTGCTTTTGACGAACAAAAAAAGGAATTTTCTTGCAGCGAGGCCATTTATCGGGCATCATTTCCGGTGTTTGACTAAATTAAAGTTTGCTATAAATGTGGATCACAAGAACGAACCACCTGCCTTATGCCGCCGATCCGGTTGGCCTCACCACAAACTATCCTCTTTTTAACGCGCCATGTCTCGTCATATTTATACGGTATTAGGCACACGTCCCCAGTTTGTCAAGGCCACGATGGTGAGTATGGCTTTGGCACGTGTGGGTATTCAGGAATCCATCATCCATACAGGCCAGCACTATGATACCGCCTTAGACCGAACATTTTTCGAGGAAATCCAAATGCCGCCTCCGGTGGTCAACCTTGGCGTGGGGAGTGGGCCTCATGCTTGGCAAGTGGGCACGATGATGATCCGGTTGGAGGCGTGGCTTCTGGAGCAAAAAAAACGGCCAGATGCGGTTTTGGTGTATGGCGATACGAATAGCACCTTAAGCGGGGCATTGGTGGCGGCCAAGTTAAACCTTCCGGTGGTTCATATTGAGGCAGGGCTTAGAAGTTTCAATCGCAACATGCCCGAAGAAACCAACCGTATCCTTACGGATGCTGTGGCCCGATGGTGTTTTTGCCCCACCGAGACGGCCGTAACGCACCTTCACAACGAAGGTAAAGAAAGCGGCGTCTTTTTGTGTGGCGATGTCATGCAAGATGCCACTCGGTATTTTGGTGAGCAAACCAAGGGGCAAATACCCACTTTTGCGCCTCGATCCTATGCCGTTGTGACGATTCACCGTGCGGAAAACACCGACGACCCCGCCCGGTTTGATGCCCTTATGGATGCCTTATCTCGCATCAATCTGCCTTTGCTTTGGCCCGTTCACCCTCGTACCCGCCACCTTATAGCCACACGGACTTTGCCGCCAAACCTGCAACCTCAGCCCCCTTTAGGCTATAAAGACATGCTCCGGCTTGTACGCAATGCACAAGTGGTGATTACAGATTCTGGCGGCTTGCAAAAAGAAGCCTATTGGCTCGGTATTCCGTGCATTACCCTGCGCAACGAAACCGAGTGGCCGGAAACCCTGCACAACAACTGGAACCGGCTGGCGGGGAATCGCTTGGCTGTATTGCCGGAAATGATCACCCAACGGCCTACGGGTAACCGTACACCTTTTGGGACAGTAAATGGGGAATGGGCAAGCACCCGCATCGCACGTATTCTTTTAGACGAGTTGCGTCATGTCTAAAATATCGCCAAAAAATGCACATAAGCGCATTATCAGTATTTTCAAAACAAGTGGTATTCATAGTATCGGAACGTTTCTGAACAAATTATTACTTTTGTCCTTGGTTCCCTTGTATTCATATTTGCTGCCCACCCAAGATACGGGCCTCATTGGATTAATGGACACCGCCGAGCAGTTTTTGATTGCCTTGCTCATTCTGGGTCAAGGGCAAGCATTTGTGTGGCAGTATAAACAAGAGCCGGATCGCGAAACACTCACGCGCTTGGTCTCTACCAGTGTTTGGTTTATGTTGCTCGTTAGCATCTTAGGGATTGGTGGATTATTGTTATTTGCCTCAAAAACTACTCCGTTGATCCTCAACACGGCCCATCCGCTACAAGGCTTGGCCTTTGGTTGGTTGATGGTTGGCTTGTTTTTTCGGAACTTACAGGGCCTTGCAGTTAACTATTTGCGGGCAGACCGGAAAGCAATTTCCTTAGAAACGGCCAACCTTGTGGGCACGGCACTCTTTGTTGGGCTGAATTTTGTCTTGCTTGCTTGGTTTAAGGTGGGCGTTTCGGCTCTTTTTGTAACACGGCTTTTGCTGCTTCTACCTGTTTTGGTGGTTGCCGGATGGTTTATCCGCCCCTACCTAAGGTTCGTGTGGGATGCTACGCTATTGAAGAAAATGCTCCGGTATGGCTTACCCATCACCATTACAGCAATGGCGTATCCTATTCTCAACTTTGCAGATCGGTACATGATTGCCACCTTGATTGATCCCTCCGGCCATTTAAACGGCATCTACGAAATCTCATATAAATTTGGGATGATCCCCAGTATGATCTTGGTGGGGCCTTTTTTACAGGCTTGGCAACCAGCACTCTACGACAAAACCGATGAACAGAGCCGGAACGAGGTATATCGGCGCTTGTTGCTTTATGTCACTTTTGCGGCGGCTGTCCTTTGGCTGGGGCTTTCCGTTATGAAGACCGAGCTTTTACACATTTTTTCCAAGCCGGCCTATTATAGTGGTAGCGCCATTATTCCTTGGGTAGCGGCCTCGAATGTATTTTATGGCTTGGGATGGATTGTTGTTGCGGGCTTAGCGGTACAGGCCAAGACGGTTTTTATGGGCGTTTGGACAGCATTTGCCGCATTGCTCAACATCCTGCTCAACTTTTGGTGGCTACCGATTTTTGGCATTATGGGTGCAGCTTATGCCACAACGGCGGCCTTCATCTTTGTTTTTATCGGATTTGCGGGATATTCCAAACTCAAACTAAAGATCGCTTTTCCTTATCTACGCTGGCTGGGGCTGTGTGCTATGGCTGTTGCGGGATATGGCATTGTCATCACCTTAGTCAACCTCTCCAATGTCTGGCTTTCGGTAGTAGTCAAGGGGTTGCTCTGTCTTCCTGTTATCCTTGGTATGGCATATTGGGTGGGTCTCCGTAACCCCAAAGACCTATCAACTTTACTAAAATAAAAATAGGCCACCCATTATCAATTCAACACCATTTCGCAATTTCGACTTGGTTCCTCATAGATTCCATTATTATCTTATGAACCTAAATGAGTTTTCCTTTATCCCTATCCAAATATTTGTTTGGAGCAGAAAAAGGATCCGGGTAGGGCAAGTCCTGTACGGTTAGCTCCCTCTCAACCCCGCCAGGACCGGAAGGTAGCAACGGTAGGAGGTCGTAGCAACGCGATACAGTCAGCTTGCCCTTTTTTTATGGCCATATATTCACTGCGTGCCCCTTTTTGTTGCTTTTAGATCTTCGTTTAGACGCCATGAACCACACCTTATGCGCGTATCCAAGCGAAAAGTAGCCCATTTATCCTTTATATTCCATGACAGTTTATACCTTTTTGTTTTTAATTGGCGGCTTGGTGTTGTTGGTTTATGGCGCAGATGCCTTGGTGAAAGGTGCATCGAGATTGGCGCTCGCCTTGGGGATTTCGCCGATTATTATTGGCCTTACGGTAGTTTCTTTCGGAACCAGTGCGCCGGAGTTGGCAGTAAGTACGCAGGCCGCTTGGGCTGGTCAGGCGGATCTGGGCGTTGGAAATGTGGTGGGGAGTAATATCTTTAATGTCTTGTTTATTTTGGGTTTATCTGCACTCATTGTACCCTTGGTGGTACATACACAACTCATCCGGATAGATGTACCGGTGATGATTGGCACGGCATTGTTGTTTTTTGTTTTTGCCTTAGATGGGCAATTGGCCAAGTGGGAAGCGGCTATTTTAGCCCTTGGTGCAGTTGCCTATACGTGGTTCCAGATCTACCTGAGTCGGAAAGAGAAAAAAAGTGCTTTAGAGCAGGAATTTGAGGCCGAATTGTCGCAAGAACCCCGAACCGGTACACTCGTGAATATCGGTTGGATTGTTTTGGGCTTGGTAATGCTGGTCTTGGGTTCTAATTGGTTGGTGGATGCTGCGATCACCATCGCACGGGTCTTGGGTGTTTCGGAGTTGATTATTGGATTGACCATTGTGGCCATTGGCACTTCTTTGCCAGAAGTTGCCACCTCCATTGCCGCCGCTCTAAAAGGAGAACGGGACATTGCTGTAGGAAATGTGGTGGGGAGCAATATTTTTAACATCCTTACAGTATTGGGGATTTCCGGCTTGCTGTCTCCAAAAGCCATCAATATCTCGGATGCTGCTGTGGCCTTCGACATTCCGGTGATGATTGCCATCTCGGTGGCCTGTTTCCCCATTTTCTTTAAAGGCTTGGAAATTACCCGCTTCCGTGGAGCCTTGTTCTTCTTTTACTATATTGCTTATACCCTCTACCTGATTCTGGCACATACCAAACACGACGCACTTTCTACGTTTAGTACCGCCATGTGGTATTTTGTACTGCCTCTTACGGCGCTTACGTTGGGGTGGTACTTGATTGGTGGGGTAAAAGAACGGCGTTCGGAGGTTTCTTAATCCGCAGATTATTTAAAACCCAAAGGCGACTCTCGCTATGAAACGGGTTTTTATTGTAAAAAACGGGCTTTTATGCCAAACCACATGAGAAATCCTGTCCTAACTTCCGGTATTCAGCCGAGTGGTATTCTACACATCGGAAATTATTTTGGTGCTCTCCGGCAAAACATCGCATTGGGCAACCAATATGGCGGATATTTTTTTATCGTTAACTACCATGCCCTCACCTCGGTGAACAACCGCGAACAGTTGTCGCAGTATAGCTTTGAAGTGGCCTTAGATTACTTGGCTTTGGGGCTTGATCCTACAAAAGCAAACCTGTTTTTGCAGTCCGATGTACCACAATTGGGTGAATTGACTTGGATTTTCCTGTGTTTAACGCCCGTTTCCGTCCTCGAAAAAGGGGTGGCATATAAAGACAAGATCGCCAATGGCCTAAGCCCAAATGCAGGCTTGTTTACGTACCCCATCCTCCAAGCCGCAGATATTTTGGTCTATGGTGGCACGTTGGTTCCCGTTGGACAAGACCAAAAGCAGAATATCGAAATTTGTCGCGATACCGCCGAGCGCTTTAACCGGATTTTTGCACCCGATGACCCGATTTTCCCGATGCCGGAGCCATACATTCTTGAGGATGTCGCGGTTGTTCCGGGGATGGATGGCCGCAAGATGTCTAAGAGTTACGGAAATACGATAGGGATTTTTGATGAGGGCCAAGTGCTTAAAAAGAAAGTGATGAGCATTGTCACCGATTCTACGCCGCTCGAAGAACCCAAAAACCCCGAAAAGGACAATGTTTTTGCGATGATACGGCTCTTTGCCTCGGCGGAGAAACAGGCAGAAATTGCCGAGGCTTATCGGGCAGGCGGCTATGGTTATGGTCATGCCAAGAAAGAACTACTCTCGCTGATCAACGCCTATTTTGGCGAGGCGCGGGAGAAAAGGCGTGCATTGGCACTACAACCGGATTTTGTACGGGATGTCTTGCGGGAGGGCGCAAAAAAAGCAACGGCAACCGCCGAAGCCTACATGGTACGAGTTCGGGAGGCCGTAGGACTGATGCGCGTATAACGGTTCTCAGCTATACGGTGGTAGAGATTTTACGACTAAACTTTCTACGAAGAACTGAACTACATATTTAACACTTTCCTTTCAAACGAAGCACAAAACCCCTGCTTGTGTATAGGTGATGTTGGGCGTTCGTTGTTTTTTTTCGTTCGTTGTTGTATGTTTCATTTTTAGCCGTAATTTTGTAACCATTGTATAAATACACTGTTAACAAAGTTATTTAAGCTTTTAATTATCCGGATTTAGTTGGGTGTATCGTGAGTTCATTTTCCCTCTGGCGCTTTCGACGGAAAACTGCCAGTTGATTTTGATTTTCTTTTCTTCTCGTTCTTTGACAATCGCCAAGACCTCGCTACTCAATTTCTCGATGGTTGGTATTCTTCTATTGAGGCACTGCTTAGACAAGGCCGAAAACTCAATTTCCACCATATTGAGCCAACTGGCGGATTTTGGGGTGTAGAAAAACGCAAAGCGTTGTGAAAGTTCAAAGGCTTTTTGTGCGTCGAAATTCTCGTAAAACGAACTGGTATTGTGTGTATTGAGGTTGTCTTGTACCAATCTGATTTTCGCGGCATTGGGGAAGGCTGTGGCGACCTTTTCCATGAAAGAGGCATATTCATGTTTGGTGCGTTGGGTGTACACCTCGGCCACTCGCCTTCCGGTCAACCGCTCAATAGCGAGGAGAAGGCAACAAGAGTCGTTCTTTTCGTAGGCATAGTGCTCTTTTTTTACGCTACCGCTCTGCATACTCAAAGGCGCTACGGCCTCACCGATAAGGAAACACGGGCGCTCATCGAAGCAGATGACGGGGTATTCCGGTTCATAGCGCTGGCCGTAGAGCCAGAGCAATCGCTCCATAGCGGCAATAAAAGAAGCATTTATCTTCCCGATACACCATGTCCGCTTGAGGTGGGGCTTGAGGTTGTTTTTTTTAAAATGTTGCCTGCATAGACGTGCGACAGGTGTTCCCAGTAGCCTAACTCGACAGCCTTGTCGGCCAATAAGCGGAGTGTCCACCGTTCATGCCCTTCTGGTGCGTCGCTGCAAGCCAAGGCGGTGATTTTTGCACGTTGACCGCCATCTATGCCAATGGGCCGACCGGAGCGAGGCTTATCATTAAGGAAACTCAACCCATTATCATGGTATGCTGTACACCAACTCGACACCGTTTGTTTTACCACACCAACAGTCGTCGCTACCTCGGTAAAGGTTTTACCCCTGTTTAATTCCAGCAGAGCGGTGGCACGTTTGAAAGTCTTTGCGGCCAATGATCCTTTCGAGAGCAGGCCTTCTAAGTGGTCAAGCTCTGCTTGCTTTAATTTTACATGCGCTTTTTTCATGTCAGTAATGGGGTAAGAAGATGATGCACAAAAGTTTAAGGTACTTAATTTACGGTGTACTTAATATCTCTGATTGAATTAATTGTTCTTCATCAATGTCATTGAATCTTGAGTCAAAGGTTAGTTTGATTGTGTCAACCTTATATGAGTAGAAGTTTTTCTTTGTGATATTATTTTGTGCCTTCAAATATGCGTATGAAGATTCCCAATACAGGTCAACAAATGCTCGTCTGTTATAAAGTTTACGTATTCATTTTTCATTTAATCGTGTCGTTATTAAAGTAGTAAAGTTTGCATTTATTGTAGGTTCTCTGTGTCGGGTGGGGTCTCTTTACAATGACGCCAACAAACCCTGTACTTACAACGCAGATGCTGCAAGGGTGGTTGCGCCCAAAGGCTCGCCCATTAAGGTAGCAGACGTACTTCCGGTAATTCGGACGTTGACGTATTGTCCGGGTTGGTAGTTGTGCGCATCAAAAATAACGACTTTATTGGCGTCCGTTCGTCCAAAAAGTTGGTCAGCACGTCTTTTGGAAGTGCCCTCCACTAAAATGGTTTGCAAACTGCCTACATCGGCGCGGTTTTTCTCGGCAGCAATGCGCGTTTGGAGATCAATAATTTCAGAAAGGCGGCGCTTCTTCAGGTCTTCGGGGATGTCATCTTGATACTTACGGGCGGCATAGGTTCCGGGACGCTCGGAATACATAAACATATAGGCATGGTCGTACCGCACGTGTTCCAACAACGAGAGTGTATCGCGGTGTTCTTCCTCGGTCTCGCCACAAAAACCAGCAATGATATCGGTAGAAAGGGAGAGGTTGGGAACAATACGATAGGCTTTTTCCACCAATTCTAGGTACTGTTCTCGGGAGTACGTCCGGCGCATCCGACGAAGCATTTCTGTATTGCCGTGCTGAACCGGTAAATGTATGTAATTACAGATGTTATGCCGCTCAGCATGTACGTGTAACAACTCGTCTGAACAATCTTTGGGATGGCTGGTGGAGTAGCGAATTCGCAATTCTGGAGAAAGTAAACTAATGCGGTAGAGCAACTCGGCGAAGGAAACGGCTGTTCCATCTTGCTCGAAGCGATAAGAGTTTACGTTTTGCCCCAGAACCGTTACCTCTTTATACCCGCGCTCCAATAAGTCGGCACATTCTGCCAAGATACTTGTCACCGGGCGGCTTCGCTCGCGCCCACGTGTAAACGGAACCACGCAAAATGAACACATGTTGTTACAGCCCCGCATAATGGAAACAAAGGCCGAAATGCCGTTCGAGTCGTAGCGAACCGGCGCAATATCGGCATAGGTTTCTTCTTTGGAGAGTTGGACATTCACCGCCGCTTGTCCCCTCAAATCACGCTCACCGATCAGCCGTGGCAGGTCTCGGTAGGCATCTGGCCCCACCACCAAGTCCACCAATTTCTCTTCTTCCAAAAGTTTATGGCGCAACCGCTCGGCCATACATCCCAATACCCCAATGAGTAAATCCGGATTTTCTTTGCGTTTTCTTGCACGAAATACCCCCAAGCGCTGGCGAACTTTTTGCTCGGCATTTTCGCGGATGGCACACGTATTCAGCAAAACCACATCCGCCTGCATGGGATCGTTCGTGAGGCCATATCCACCCTCTTGCAGTACGGCAGCCACCACCTCGGAGTCTGCTACGTTCATTTGGCAGCCATAGGTTTCTAAATAGAGCTTGCGCCCATTGGTTCCAGTCGCTTCGGGTGCCACTTTGGGCGCATCAAGATTGTCTAATACGTCGAGGTCTTGGATTAAATTCATGGGTGAAGTGGGGTAAGTTTTTATAACAACTTGAAAGCTACCATCATATTTTGAGGTTCGCAAGGCGGTGGTGGCCATAAATGCACGAATCAGGCTAAAATTCGTAACGAAAGGGCTTGTATTATCTTGCTGAACGCTGTAAAATGCCCCTGAACCAAAGCCCAATCACCACATCATGTCACGTATTTTTTCTCTTTGCATCGTCGTTACGGTGTTTTTGTCTCTTGGAATTGGATGTAACCGCTCGCAAGTTGTACCGGGCGGGATTGACCTTTCTGAGCCTCGGCTGATGACCTCATGGAGCCATGCAGAGGCTGTACTTTCTATTGCCGTATCCTCGGACGGAGAACGCCTCTTGACTGGTAGCGCAGATTATACGGCCCGATTTTGGGACGTGAGTAGCCGTAAAGAACTTTGGCGGTTTGTTGGCCATGAAGGTGCGGTGATTGCAACAGCCCTTTCGCCGGATGGCAAGACCGCTTTAACGGGCGGAGAAGACCGCAAAATCTGTATGTGGAACTTGGAATCGGGTGTGCAGGAAAAGTGCTTCGAGGCACATGGTGCGGGTGTGCTTGATCTGGAGTATGCACCGGATGGAAGCCGCTTTGCCTCTGCCAGCGAGGACGGGAGCGCCCGCATTTGGGAGGCTACCGGTGCTTTACAACAAACGCTAAAAAACCATACCGATTTTGTGGAGTCGGTGTCGTTTTCTCAAGACAGCAAACAAGTGGTTACGGCCAGTTTGGACGGAACGGCGGTGGTTTGGGAGACCACAACCGGACAAAAAGTCCAAACCTTCAGAAAACACAAATCTGAAGTTTGGGATGCGGTATTTAGTCCGGTGGAGAACCTCATTGCATCGGCCAGTGCAGACCGTACCATTCTGCGTTGGCGCATTCGTGGGGATACCGTACAGACTTTAGCACCCATTTCGGTAAATTGGACAGGCTGGGAGTCCTTGGCTTTTTCAAAAGATGGGCAATATTTTGTAGCAGCCAATAGCGATAAAACAGCGCGGGTTTTCCGTACTGCCGATGGAGCCGAGATCCGAAAGTTGGAAGGGCACACCGGACGTATTTGGTCGGTGGTATTCGATCCTAAAGGCCGTTATATTGCAACGGCCAGTGGTGACCGCACCGTTCGGCTGTGGTCCGTGGATACCGGAAAGGAAACGGGGCAATTGGGACAACCGAATACACTTGTGACGGGCGTGGCGTTCAGCCCAGACCAAAAGAAGGCATTTATTTTCCGCCTCGACCACACGCTCTCTACTTGGCAGGCCGCTCAAGGGGCAAAATCGCTTCCATTAGGAAGCGGGGATACAGGCGTTTCTCACTTTTCTATGGACGGTAATACCGTTTTGGTTTCTGGCCCAAATGATACTGCTGTTCTTTGGGATACCCGTAGTGGCCGGAAAATACAATCGTTTGTGCAGGTCAATAAGTTTAAACTTGCTGCTGGTGCGGTTTCTCCAGATGGGAAATGGGTCGCCTTTGGTGAGACGGACGGAACCGTGTCGCTCTATCAATCGGCTTCGGGAGCCCTCCGCAAACGCTTGGGCAAAAAAGCAAGTCCGGCAAACCATGTTGCGTTTTCGGGAAAAGGAGATGCCCTTGCCGCAAGTTTATCGGAACGCGATGCCGTAATTCTGGACATAAACAGCGGAACCATTCGTCATAAACTAAAGGGACACAAAGCCAATATTTTAGACATTGATTTTTCGGAAGATGGAACAAAAGTGGTAACGGGTAGCCGCGATGGAACAGCCATTGTTTGGAATGCCGAAACAGGCGCACAAATCGCACAAATTAAGGCCAAACAGGCTATTACCATCGTCCGTTTCTCGCCTGATGGCAATACGTTCTTGACGGTGGATACCTACGGAAATGCCCAAATTTGGGGGTCCTCCGGCAGTTCTGCAATACAGCTTTCCATGCCCGGAACCACTATTGCAACCTTCTCGCCGGATGGCAACTTCCTACTGTCTGGAACCATGGACGGCTCAGCACGCATCTGGGACGTGGATTCCGGCAATATTGCTTTAGAACTGACAACGCTGAACCAAACCCATTGGATTGCTTCTACTGCCGATGGAAAGATCATCCATAACGATCGCATAGATGCTACGCCACTTTATTGGATGATGGATGGCAAAATCGAGCCTTTTGCGGCGCGACAAAAAGACCAACTCAAAACCGATTTATTGCAAACGGTTTTGAAACCTTAATCCCAACTATCCATAACCCTCGTTCTGAAAAATGATGGTGATTTAGGGCGTGCTTCTCTATGCGCTTTAATTGCTGTGGGAGTTTGATGCCCAAATTCGTGCCTCTGTACGTTTGAGAATCAGTAATACCAATTAGCTATTAAGCCATGCTTTATCCATCAACGCTTTCACCCCTTTTGGGTGTTCAGCCACCGGGCTTCGGCAGCTATTCCTCGTCTTATATATAGAGGTCACGCCTACGGGGTTTTGCCGTACATTTGGAATCCGATTTCTACGATGATGTCGCCCCGATGGGGTTGGGTCGTTCATTCAAAAGCAGAACAAACCCTTTAAAAACCGTAATTTACGCAATCCCGTGGGTTCTTACAGGGCTCTTGAAGGGCAGGCTTCGACTTGATTAACCCATAACACACGTTAAAGCATTATAGGTATAGTTCTTTATCGTTTTCATCATTGATCGTCATTTAATATATTATCTTTGCCGATTAAGTCATCAACGATCCAACATCATCATTGGAGTATCCAACTGTGGACAGTCAAGATTTTGATACGGCCCAATATTTGGTAAACACCTTTACGCCGCTCTATGGTGGGATCAGCCCCATGAAGTTGCAAAAAATGATGTATTATCTTAAGGCATGGGGTTTAGTGGCTGGTACTCCTTTGGTGGTATCAACCTTCGAGAAATGGGAATACGGTCCTGTTGCGCCGAATTTATATAACAACTATCAGAAATTAGGTAAAAACCCGATCCCTATCACGTCAGACCATATTGAACTAAAGAATTACGATCCATACGCAGGGTCATTATTAGACTTTATCGCCGAAAGTTATGCGCCTTTCCATGCACTAACCTTATCTAAACTCACACACGAGGAAGCCCCATGGATAGAAACACCACACAAGAGCGTCATTTCGGATGAAATAATACGTTTATTTTATAGTAAGCAGCCTTTTGCTGAAAATTTCAACCCATTTGCACCTCATGAAAAGCCTTATTACCCCGTTCAGTCTCCCCTTTCGGTGGCTTTTAAATTAGACATGAGCACAAGAGACAAAGAAGCCCTGTCTGTCTATAAATCCTTCGTGTATTATCAAGAGCGAACCAGAAAGGCACATCAGGAGGTTTCGGAATGGATGAAAGACGCCCTTCTTCGGTAGTGGGTGGGCGATATATTGCCCGAACAGACCTCACGAAAACAGAACTCTCTTATATCAAAGACCTCTTAGATGATTTTGGCTGTACAACGGATACACCCGAATTGGTTTTGAATACGATCAGTAAACGCTATGAGGCTTTAGATCGAATCGTTGATGTACTTCCGTACCCTACTGATACTGCAACTTGGCTTGGCTATGCAAAAGGCATTCATAACTTTCTTTTTTCTGGCCTTATGACCTTTGCAGTTACGTTTCGGAGTGCTACGGATCGGGGAGGTGGGCGTGTCTATTTTGGCGGCCAACATAATCGGGAAAGGAAGCATAAATTTGAAGGTATTTCCACGCATCGTATTAATGCTGATTTGGTTGAGGCATTCGATTGTTTGGTAAAGGCAGCAAACCCCGCCCAAGATGCCATCTACTTTTATTGGCGCTGGTCTTTTATCCATCCCTTCTATGATGCAAACGGACGAATTGCCCGAATTCTGATTATGCTGTTTTTATTCCATCATGGTAAGGAGATTAATTGGATCACACTAGACCGAAGTCATAGTAAGTTTATGAAAAAACTCAATGATTGCCATAAAGTTGCGCACGAAAAGAAAATACTCAATGAACTTTTAGTATATTTATACAACTTCTGGTTGCCCCACATTTCATCCTATGACCCCATAGGCAACTATTAAAACTGCTTACTTATAGGTATTGACTTTAAAGGATAATAATCAATACCCTGATTATAGACTCTTGCCTAAATGTAGGAAGCTACATGCAAGGGAGGATTGCGGGCGATTTCCTGTCAAGCCCAAAAACTGCCTGAGCGGAAAGATGCCCACCCAAAACCACGCTGCCGTACTTGACGGGTAGCTGAAGTTATTGAGATGGCAGTATGACGTACTGTTCAATAATGGTAGATCGGCCCTTAGAAAAATCCGCGGGAGCAAGGATGGCTTCGACTTCGCTCAGCTCCTTGCTTCTTTTGGCCGTATAAAAGACGGCCGCCGGCAGGCCCGTCTGCGACCGGCAGGCTTGATTTGATTAACCCAAAACACCGGTTAAATGGTTACAAATTAAAGGCTGGCTCAATAAAACAAAACCGCCCCGACAAAAGAAGCCGAGGCGGTTATAATGCAATGTTGAGCGCATACTCAGACCTTACCCATCGAGGCGCGGAGACGGTTACGGGCGCGGTCTAAGGCCAGGCGGGCTTTTTCTTTTTGAGCAGGGTCTTCGGCTTGTGCAAGTTGCGCCAATGCTTTGTCTATAGAACTTTTGGCGCGCTCGGCGTCTATCTCACTCACCGCCTCGGCAGACTCGGCCAGAACCATCACCTTATTGTGATGCACCTGTACAAATCCTCCACCAGTGGTGTAATCAATTTTTTCGCCGTCTGGTGTTTTAATGGAAATCAGCCCAACCCCCATAGCAGCCAGCATTGGCGCGTGGTTGGCCAGAATCTGGAAGCCACCATCCATACCGGGAGCGGAAATACTGACCACATCGCCCTTAAAAACGCTGCCGTTCAGTTCAACGATTTCTGCAAAAAATGTATTGGCCATATTCGTAAAGCCTAATAGAAAGCCGATAACGGGCTTCGTGATTGATAAACAAAGATATTCACTTATGTTAAGCGGTAGCGGCCATTTTCTCGGCGGCTTCCAAGACTTCCTCGATGGCGCCCTTATAACGGAATGCTTGCTCCGGAATATGGTCTAACTCGCCGTTGAGAATCATCTTAAAGCCTTTTACGGTATCTTCAATCCGAACATATTTGCCTTGCATACCCGTAAACTGCTCGGCTACGTGGAATGGCTGGGACATAAATTGCTGCGCCTTCCGTGCACGAGAAACGGCTAACTTATCATCCTCGGAGAGTTCGTCCATACCAAGAATGGCAATAATGTCTTGCAATTCTTTGTAGCGCTGGAGCAGCATTTTAACCCCTTGCGCGGTATTGTAGTGGTCATCCCCCAAGACGCGAGGATCCAAAATCCGAGAGGTGGAGTCCAATGGGTCAATAGCAGGATAAATCCCTAAAGAGGCAATTTGGCGGGAAAGTACGGTTGTGGCATCCAAGTGGGCAAAGGTGGTTGCCGGCGCGGGGTCGGTCAAGTCATCTGCCGGTACATAAACCGCTTGTACCGATGTTACCGAACCGTTTTTGGTGGAGGTAATACGCTCCTGCATCTTACCCATCTCGGTGGCAAGCGTCGGCTGATAACCCACGGCGGAAGGCATCCGACCCAAAAGCGCGGATACTTCGGAACCGGCTTGGGTAAACCGGAAGATGTTATCCACGAAGAAAAGTACGTCTTTCCCTCCTAAGTCACGGAAGTACTCGGCGATGGTCAGGCCGGTAAGGGCAACACGGGCACGTGCTCCGGGCGGCTCGTTCATCTGTCCGAACACCAAGGTAAGGCTGCTATCGGTCAGTTCCTCCATATTCACTTTAGAAAGATCCCAATTGCCTTCTTCCATGGCATGTTTAAACGCATCGCCATAGCGAACTACGTTAGACTCGATCATTTCGCGGAGGAGGTCATTCCCTTCACGGGTACGCTCGCCAACACCCGCAAACACGGAAAGACCGTCGTGGCCTTTTGCGATGTTGTTGATCAATTCCATAATAAGAACCGTCTTGCCTACACCAGCACCACCAAAGAGGCCAATTTTACCCCCTTTGGCATAAGGCTCCAGCAAATCCACAACCTTAATACCGGTTTCTAACATCTCGACAGCCGCCGCCAGTTGATCGAAGGAGGGTGGCTCTGCATGGATGGGGCGGTAATCATCGGCTTTGGGTTGGGGCAAACCATCAATCGCACGGCCTACTACGTTGAACAAACGCCCACGAATCTCCGAACCAGTAGGTACAGAAATGGCGCGACCCAAGTTGATCACCTCGGTTCCACGGGTAAGACCGTCTGTGGACTCCATAGAGACAGCACGAACGCGGTTCTCGCCGAGGTGCTGCTGAACTTCAAGAACCAGACTCGAAAGGCCCGGACGTTCAATTTCGAGGGCGTATAGAATCTCCGGCACTTCGTTTTGCGGAAACTCCACATCAATTACCGGACCGATGATCTGGACGACTTTTCCTTTGGCGTTGCTCATATCAAAGTGAATTATCAAGGTTGAGAAGTCTGAAGGAAGACATCCCGTTGCGAACAATACAATGCGCTTAGACGCTCCAAACTAATTTAGACACGCCAAACCATTTGCGCACAACGACATGCACTTTTTGCTAAGTTGTAGCAAAATAAAAAACTACGTTTTATTCGCGGGTATTTATCCGTGAAATCTGTGTTTTACATCCACGAAGAATTCAGGAAGGGAGGTGCTAAGCGCCTGTTTTGTGAAGGTTACAAGAGGCCGGGCGGTGTTGTTGGGGTTTCTTAAAAACTGTTTACCACAAAAACCGAACGTTCGCAACCCTCGGCCAGATTGTTGCATCCAAGTAAAACACCCACCAACCAAGTTACGTTTTATGTCTGTCTCGGTCCCTACGGTAGAATGGATTCCATTAAACACCCAAGAAAACAAAAAACCGCTCTCACCTCCAGAGGCGGGTATTCCCGAAGAAATTTACCGCAAGGGGCTTACCAACCGCCTTTCGCGGATTGAGGGGCACGTCCGGTCTGTGAAGGATATGGTTGGAACGGATCGGCCTGTACGGGATATTGTGCTTCAGGTACAAGCGATAAAAGCTGCGCTTAACCAATTTGCCTTGGTGCTGATCGAGCACGAGCTAAAAGAAGACCTTCAACTCCCCGAATCATCGAGACAACAGATAGATGACCTTATGCGCACCTTAAAAATGTTGCTAAAACAGACCTGATGCCTCAAATTTCTATTGGTAAATCCGCGATATAAACTTGTGTGGCGGCCTTTATGGTCTTACCTTTCCTTTTCGATGTCGGAAGAGGAATTTCCGGCTATTCTTTTCCGCCCTCCCTTTGAGCCGGGGAATGATGATCTGGCCACCGATCGCCGATTTTGCTATGCTACAAGAAACGTCTCAAAACCTGTATCACCAGCTTTTAGCAGCATTTCCGGCTGTTAAAGCCTATCGTCCGGTAGATTTTTCGACGCCTGAAATGCCTCCTGATATAGGTCATTTTTTACAAAAGGCGTTGTTCCATCGGGCCTCGTTTGAATTGGAGCATTTTACCAGTCCTTGGTTTCAGATGGATGCTCCCGGTATTGCGGAAACGTTTGCCTTGCTCAGGGAGCAACTTGGGACGTTTGCCCAATTTCCCGCAGAAGACTGGGCCGCAGCCTTGGAGAATGCAACAGGAATTGTTCTAAGCTACCTTGTACGACCCAGCCATACCTTGGTAGGCTTTGTGTTTGGTCGCCAGAACGATGCTTTAGCGCCAGAAGTGGTGCTACGGCGTATGCAATACTTTGCCGCTTATCCCTATTTTACCGAAATCCTATCTGCTTTTTTGGAGCGTAAACAAGGTGAGGTTCTGGCAAAAGAAAGGTGTTTAGACCTCTTTTCGCAGATAGACCGGAAAATGGTCGAGGGCTACGATGTCCCGCATTGGCTGACTTTGCTCAAGCCTTTGTTTGAGGTCTTTCGGTTTATCAACCCAGATGGGTCTAATGCCATTCCTACTACCTTATTGGCTGTTTTCTTCCAAGACAAAGGGGAAGACGGCTTATATCGCCGTCTGTTGTTCGAGGGGCAAATACGGCAAAAAGGCGTTTTAAAACCAGAGGAACTCCGTACCTTTTTAGAAAATGACCCCAACGTTGAAGAAGGACGCTCCGTTTCCTTCCATTCCCATCACGAAAGCGGAGACGATGTAGCGCTAATCGTGGCGTTGGGTTCCGAAAGAGACGAGGCAGCGCCAGCCACCGACTTGGGTTCCGAAAGAGACGAGGCAGCGCCAGCCGCCGAATTGGGTTCCGAAAGAGACGAGGCAGGACTAATCGCGGCGTTGGGTACGGAGCGGGACGAAGTCATAACGCCTTTTGGAGATATTTCAGATTTGATGCCAATTGAGGCTTCTCAAGAGGAGCCTTCAGACTCCGATGATTTTGCCGCAGCACTTGCACTTTCGAACCAACTTGCCGAGACATTTAAACCCACTACTCTGGCCATACCTTTGCCCATAGCACCGGAAATCATGCCTACATCGGGCGAGGCGCTCCCTCGGAGTGTTGAAGAGGAGGCGCATCCACCCGCAAAAACCGAAGTTGAAAAGACGGTGGAGGAACACTCGGCAGAACATGCAGACATTCCGGCGCATACCGCAGAAGAGGTCTTGGCCGCCATCATCGAAGCGGCAGAAAACCCACCCTTGGCCATAGCTCCGCCAGATCAAGAAGACACCACATCAATCATCCACGACGAAAAGCCGATATTGGCAGAAGATCAGCCTTCCCAAAAGATGGCGACAGGGCCAATCCGTATGCACAATTTATTACGGGAGACCTTGGGCGTGGGAAAAGATGGCGCGGCATCTGCCGAAACACCGCATTTACAACCGCCTACTTTGGCCTCAACCTTGCGCCAGCCCTCTGGATTACCACTTTGGAAGCAATTTAATCAAAAAGCACCCTCCGAGCGGGTCGGGCAAACAGCGGCTGTCCCCAATCCAGCCTTAGAAGCCGCCATGCGCTTAGAGCCGATTGTTCTGGGTTTTTTAAGTCCTGAACGCCGTACTTGGTTTTTACGCACGTTGTTCAACAATAGCCCGTCTTTCTATTTGGAGTTATTGGAAAAACTCCGTGATTGTAAAACATGGAACGAGGCTTCGGAGGTTATTGCGATTGAACTATTCCTTAAGAACAATCTCGATATTTATAGCGAAGCGGCTGTGGTCTTTACGGATACGGTCGAAACGCGATACATGCAAAACAAGCGCTCTGGCTCAAATGGTTAGTCCATGTTATTAAAGCGTTTACTGGCGAAAGATAAACGTATTGTGGCCGGCCTAATGAGTGGTACTTCATTAGATGGCATAGACGTTACCATTGCCGCTCTTTCTGGAAGTGGGACGGGCTTACGGATTGATGTTTTACATACCTACGGAAAAGCCTATCCTGAAGAACTGCGCGAACGCCTGCTACGAAATTCACTTTCGGACAAGCCTGCCTCGGTGCGTGAAATTAGCCAACTTAATGCACTTCTGCCAGCGATCTATGCCGAGGCCATACAAGAAGCCTTGGCTGAAATGGGGAACACTTTTGCGGTCTTAGACCTGATTGGCTCCCATGGCCAGACCATTCACCATGTACCACAACCCGAACGCTTGCTCGGAAGACCTGTTGTTTCCACCCTCCAAATTGGGGATGGATCTTTTTTGGCCAACCTAACGGGCGTTCCGGTGGTTTGTGATTTCCGAACTGCGGATATGGCCTTGGGAGGACAAGGAGCGCCTTTGGTTCCTTATTTAGACTATGTGATGTTCTCGGATCGGGAGGAGACGCGCTTATTGCTGAATTTGGGCGGCATTGCCAATATCACCTTCCTCAAAAAAGGCGGATCCGCTTCGGAGGTACTGGCTTTTGATACGGGGCCGGCAAATATGGTGATTAATGGTCTTGTACAACACTTTTATGGCGAGCCGTGGGATCCAAGTGGCAAATACGCTGCAAAAGGCCAAATAGACCCAAACCTGCTCGACCACCTTTTGGCTGATCCATATTTCCAAGCACCGCCTCCCAAATCCACCGGACGTGAAGTATATAACGCCACGTTCATTGAGGGCCTTATCTCGAAAAACCCACACCTTAGCCCAAACGACCTTATTGCTACGGCGACGGCCTTTACCGCCGAGACTGTTTTTTTGGCATACCGGCGCTTTTTAGCCCCACAAAACCCTGCCGATGTCCTTATTGCTTCGGGCGGTGGGGTGCATAACCAAACGTTGATGCACCTGCTTGCCAAACGTTTTGCACCTGTCCGTGTATGTACTTTAGACGACTTGGGGGTTTCCTCAGACGGCAAAGAAGCCTTATGTTTTGCCGTTCTCGCACATGAATACCTGAACGAAACGCCCACCAATTTGCCATCGGTTACGGGCGCCTCACGTCCTGCCTGTTTGGGGAAACTTTGTCTTCCGGCCCCTTTATAGCACACTCAAATCCCAACCCGCTCAAAAATCTCATCCACAAATTTAAGGTGATAGGCTGGATTGAAGGCGTCTTCGATTTCTTCCGTCGAGAGCGTGCCCATGATGGTGTCGTCCGTCAGAACCAAGTTCTTAAAGGATTGCTCGGTTTCCCATGCTTTCATGGCCAAGGGCTGAACCGTATCGTAGGCCGTTTCTCGTGGCAGGCCTTTCTCTATGAGCATGAGCAATAGCCGTTGGCTGAATACGAGGCCATGCGTGCGCCCCATGTTGCGTAGCATATTTTGCGGGAAAACCGTCAGATTGGCGATCAAATTTGCCATTCTATTCAGCGCATAGTCTAAGATGGTGGTGGCATCCGGCAGAATAACCCGCTCGGCTGCCGAGTGCGAGATGTCACGTTCATGCCAAAGGGCGACATTCTCATAAGCGGAGACCATATAACCGCGCAAAAGACGTGCGCAACCCGTGATGTTCTCCGATCCGATGGGGTTACGTTTGTGGGGCATCGCCGAAGAACCTTTCTGTCCTTTACCAAAGGCTTCTTCAACCTCCCGAACTTCACTTTTTTGCAGCCCTCGAATTTCCACGGCGATTTTTTCCAAGGTCGCGCCCACCAATGCCAGAACCCCCAAATAATGGGCATGGCGGTCTCTTTGGATGATTTGGGTGGAAATGGGAGCGGCTTCTAATCCCAATTCCTCGCAAGTGAATTGCTCTACGGATGGTGGGATGTTGGCAAAGGTACCAACTGCACCAGAGATTTTACCTACCTCAACCCCTTTTGCGGCTTCCAGAAACCTAACGCGGTTTCGGTCTATCTCGGCCACATACAAGGCCATTTTTAGGCCAAACGTGGTTGGCTCTGCATGAATACCATGCGTCCGCCCCATCATTAGCGTGTGTTTATGCGCTTTTGCCTTGGCTGCCAAAACGTCACGTAAGTGGTCTATGCCCGCCAATAACAATACATTGGCTTGCTTAAGGCGAACTCCCCAAGCCGTATCCACAACATCGGAGGACGTGAGGCCATAGTGAACCCACTTCCGTTCTGGTGCGTCGTCTAAGTGTTCGCTTACGGCGCGGGTAAATGCCACCACATCATGCCGCGTCTCGGCCTCTATCTCGTGAATACGATCTACCGAAAAATCGGAATGTGTATATAAATACGACACCTCTTCTTCTGGAATCACCCCCAGTTTTGACCAAGCGCGGCAGGCTGCCAGCTCAACGGCCAACCAAGCCCGAAATTGATTTTCTTCACTCCAAAGTTCCGCCATTTGCGGACGTGTATAACGTGCAATCATGCAAAAAACATCCTATAAAGGTTAAAAAAACTCACGGAGATAGCCGCTCCATTATCCAATGATCTTCAACCTTACGATAACGAATGCGGTCGTGCAATCGGCTTGGGCGGCCTTGCCAAAACTCCAACAACACAGGCCTTACCAAATACCCGCCCCAATGCGGAGGACGCGCTACCATACCATCCGCAAACCGAACCTCCATCTCTTGAAGGCGGGTTTCGATAACGGCACGGCTTTCGATGACGGTACTCTGCGCTGAAACCCAAGCACCGACTTTGCTGCCAAACGGACGGCTCTCAAAATACTCGTCGGATTCGGTGTGTGGCACTTTTTCCACCTCGCCTTCTATCCTAACTTGACGTTCCAATTCTGGCCACCAAAATGTTAATGCAGCATGAGGAGCATGCGCCATCTCTTCCCCTTTCGCACTTTCGTAATTGGTATAAAAGACAAAACCGCGCTCGTCCACACCTTTTAATAGCACAATGCGCGATGTCGGGAGGCCAGCAGCCCGCACCGTAGAGAGGGTCATGGCATTGGGTTCGATCACCTCGGCTTCGAGGGCATCGCTAAACCATTTTTTAAATTGGGACAAGGGATCGGGGGCACAGTCGGATTCTAAAAGCCCGCCTTTGATATAATGGGCGCGTAAATCTGCGATCTTCATGATAAAGTCGGTTTTATTAACGAAAGAAAACCAAACCAATATGCTTGTGGTATTGTCGCATATGTTTTTTTGATGGCATCAAGGTACAACCTTTACTGTAAAGGATCGGCGTATTCAGAACGAAAATATGGTGTTTTCGGTGGGATGGATTTTTCCCCATCTTTAATACCGGATTGTTGGCTATGGTGGGTGGTTTTAGTTTCTTGTTAATTAAAGCCAAACGAAAATACATTAAGAAGAAGATAAATTATTGAATTTATATATGTAAACCAGATATAAATTGGGTCTCTATGGTTTTTTGCTTAATTTCAGGAAACACGAAGCCATATGTTAGCAACTGCACCAGAGCGCAAAATTATTCATATAGACATGGACGCTTTTTTTGCGTCGGTGGAGCAGCGTGATCAGCCGCAGTTGCAAGGCAAACCAATTGCGGTGGGTGGTGGTGGGCTACGCGGTGTAGTGGCGGCAGCCAGTTACGAGGCACGCACGTTTGGGGTTCGTTCGGCTATGCCTTCTGTAACAGCCAAACGCCTTTGCCCCGACCTTATCTTCGTCCGTCACCGATTTGAGGTCTATAAACAGGTTTCCCGCCAGATCAGGGATATTTTTTTGTCTTATACCGATTTGGTGGAGCCATTGAGCTTAGACGAAGCCTATTTGGATGTGACCGAGAATAAGTTTGGGATGCCGAGTGCCACGGAAATTGCACGAGAGATTAAAGCACGAATACAGGCGGAAACCCAGCTCACGGCATCGGCGGGGGTTTCGTACAACAAGTTTTTGGCCAAAATCGCCTCCGACTATCAAAAGCCGGATGGCCTATTTGTGATTAAACCAAGCCAAGGCGAAGCATTTGTGTCTCAACTGCCGATTGAGCGCTTTTATGGGGTTGGCAAAGTGACGGCACAACGGATGAATGAATTGGGAATCTTTACCGGTGCAGACCTGCGCCAACAAACAGCGATTTTCCTAATGCAGCATTTTGGCAAAACAGGCGGCTTTTATTACCGGATTGCTCGCGGAATAGACCACCGATTGGTAACGCCAGACCGCATCCGAAAGTCCATCAGTTCCGAAACCACCTTTGCCGAAGACCTTTATACGTGGGAAGAACTTTCGGCAAAACTCTTAACTCAGATAGATGATGTTTGGCGGTTTGTGGATCGGAGCCGGATTCATGGCCGCACCGTTACCCTGAAATTAAAATACCAAGATTTTCAGATCATCTCGCGGAGCAAATCCGTCGCATGGCCCATTTTGGAGCGCGAACAGTTTGAGAAAATAGCCCTTGAATTGCTCCAAACAGTTTTGCCACCACCCAAAGGCATCCGGCTTATTGGCATTGGGCTTTCAAATTTAGACAACGAAGAAAATTTGGCCGGAAAACAGCTTTTATTGCCTTTCGACGCGTGAACGAAAAAGGCTTCCCCGTCATCAAAAAGAAATTAATATTCCATAAAGACATGATGCGCTTAAGTTTTGGCTCGATTGTCGCAATGTACTTACTCAAGAGACGGCGGCAGCGTGAATGGCAAATGGCTTTCGCAACTATTCAGCCAAGTTCCTTTCATGGCAAGGTTTTTGCATATTAGACCAATAAATAGCCTCAAGTTTCGGAATACATGAGCAACGTACCCGTTTTTTTTTGTTTATCAATACAAAGAATGCGGGCAAGTAGCTTTTTTTGTCTCAAAACAATATGGTATTCGTCTGGAATTGATACAAGCCCACCAACCAACCAGCCAATAAAGCATCCAATGAAATTTACCGTAGAATCATTTTAAGTGTGACATACCCTGTAATGCTACCAGACTGGACCAGCCCCTTTCAGGACACCATCCTGACAACCACCGAGGATCAACGCACATCGGACTCGGTTGTTGCGCAATTGGACGAAACCGGGCGGGTATTGATGGTCAACCAGAAAGGCGAAACCGAGTGGGGTCTGGGAAAAGGAATGCGTGTGCCAAGGGCGTTTATGTACACCCTACGCACACAAGTTCCGGACGAACAGGGGGTGTATCCTGTGGAAACGTCTCTTGGCCTACTCCACGTACTGCATCTACAACAACAAGGTGGTTGGCTTTTGATGAGCAGGCCAGCACCATTAGAAGACCCCCCACTTCCCGAAAGCCCCTCGGCTTTTAAGGCCCTCATCGAGAAAGTACCCATTTTTATCCTACATATGCAGGCAGATGGCACGGTAGTAGAGGCCAATGCCGAATCTGAACGCATAACCGGATATGCCGCTTTTGAGGTTAAAAACCGCCCCTTCTTGCTCGAAATCCTGCACCCAGAAGACCGATGGAAGTTTACCAAAGCCATGCGGGATGTGCGGGATGCGGGGAAAATAACCTTTGGGGCACGATTTCAGCGGAAAGACGAAAACGACCAAACCCGCTTTGCCGAAATCCACTTGTACTTGGCCAAACAAGATACGGTCGGAGACGTCGAGGCCGTTATCTTTGATGTCACCGATCAATCGGAGGTGGACGAAGACCTCTTCCTGAGCGAATCCCTCTACCGCGTCTTTTTGGAACAAACCCCAACAAGCGTCATCCACCTGGACGAAACAGGCATTGTCACGTTTGAAAACCACCGTTTCCGACAGTTGGTCGGCGAATCGCCCGAAGCGGCTTGGATTGGCCAGAACATCTATGCCCTCAAGCCTTTTGGCGCAAAATTAGACGATGCGATCCGGCAGATGCTCCGTACCGGAACCGAGTTCGGCAATTTGGAGGCTTGTTTCCAGATACAAGACAGTGCTTGCGAGCAGTTCCTAACCGTTCACGGTGCGCCCATTCACCATCCTAATGGCGATATTGTGGGCGGGGTCTTGTTGGTAGAAGACATTACCCAGCGGAAGCAGCAGGAAGTTTTGCGAGAACGGCAAAAGAATTATGTACAAGCCGAGGCGACGCTACGCGAAGCCTTGTTTGACCACGAGAGCCAGACCTCCTTCTTAGAACGTGCAGCCGAGATTCTGGGGCAAGCCACAGGTGCAGATCGTGTAACGGTCTTTTTAAGGGCCGACCAAGACAACCACTACCATGCAAATGCTGTTTGGCCAATCGAAAACCTAGATCCGTTATCCTTCGAGTCGCTTAATGCCACAGATTATCCGATTTTGATGCGTGCTTTGATGGATCGGGAAGTGCTACACATAAACCGTAAACAACATTTAACCGCAGATGCCACCCAATTGCTCAACCGAATGGGCATGTCCGAGGCAATATGGGGCCCATTTTTTGAGAATGGACGCCCGTTCGGATTTGTTGTTTTCGAGGTCAAAAATCCACCAAAAACATGGGTTTGGGATACCACAGAACGGTCTTTGATCGAAAAATTAACCCACACCTTCGAGGCACTTTGGGGGCGTATTACCGCAGAAGTACGCTATAACCAAACGGTTGCGGCGATTGACGAGTGTCTGTTTAACTTTGAATTTGCGCCAGACGAAACACGTTCTTTTACGTTTATTACGCCTCAAATCGAGAAACTTTTGGGCTACAAGGCCGAGGTCTTGCTCAATAGGGAAAAAAATCGTGTTGATTGGCTTCGCCAAATTGTACATCCTGCAGATCATGTGGAGGTACAAGCCCACGACCAACGGCTAAGAAGCGGCCAAGGCAGCGAGACCACATATCGGGTATTGCACCGCGATGGAAGCATCCGCTGGCTACGGGAGTCCGCCAGCCCACACCGAGACTCGGCACGGCGCGTAACAGTGGGTGGGATTTTGATAGATGTAACCGAGCAAAAAACCGCAGAGAGTGATCTTATCAATGCCAAACGAGCCGCAGAAAGTGCTAATGAACTAAAAACAGCCTTTATGGCCACCATGAGCCATGAAATTCGTACCCCGCTTGGTGCGGTGAATGGCTTTGCGGAACTTCTGGCAAGGGAATTGGCAGAGGTCGAGGACAAAACCAAACGCCCAATGCCAGCACAGGTCACCGAGTTTGTCACGGCCATTAGAGAAAACTCGCAGCGCCTCCTGACCTTGGTGAATGACTTGTTCGACTTATCGAACCTCGAAATTGGGGTCATGTCTATCCGCCATATCTCTGTACCGCTTCACGAGGTCGTCCTTAAAGCCACCAGCAAAGCAGCCGTTGCACTCTCGCAAAAAGGGGTTGAACTTAAATTAAATCTAGCCCAGCAAGAACCCGTCGTTATCGGAGACCCTCAACGAATTCAGCAGGTTTTGGAAAACCTGTTGGAAAATGCGGCCAAGTTTACCGAGCAAGGAGCCGTAACCGTTACTTCAACCAGGCATGATACCGAGGTGGCCATCGAAATCTCCGACACAGGCGTGGGCATGAGTGACGAATATGCAGCACATCTTTTTACACCATTTATGCAAGAAGACCGACGCCTAAACCGTCGCTTTAAAGGAACGGGTCTTGGCTTGGCTTTGGTTAAACGTATTCTGGAATTGATGGACGGACGGGTGGAAGTGGAAAGTGAAAAAGGAAAAGGTTCTATCTTTCGCGTTTGGTTGCCTCTTGCCCAACCGAAAGAATAGACTCCCGTGTTGATATGAGATGTGACGCTATTATGGTTTCATGTTGTCTGTAGAAGGGAGAGCAAGCATGCAAGTTTTAATATCAGAACGATGCCTAAAAAGATCATTAATATGGATTTCTTGCGCAGATGTATATCTACCCTTGGTTTCTTTGTCCATAAACTGTTCGGAAGTGCGGATAAACAGAAAAAACAGGACGCACTGGCTATAATAGGCGGTTGGCTCAATGGCGGTTGAAGTGGTTAATTGACCTTTCTACTTCGCATCAACATTTGTGGTGTATTGACAGTCTTCTGCTAAAAATCCGTTACATCGCCAAGCACCAAGCCGTTATCCCACCCGAATTACCTTGACCCAGCCGGAACATTCATTAACGCCGGCTGTTGCAGTTTTGAGCCAACTTTCCTTACATCATAATCCCACATACGGTAATGCCTGCCTTTGAATTAACCTCCGAGTATAGACCCATGGGGGATCAGCCAACCGCCATCAAGGAACTGACCGAAGGGATTTTGCGAGGAGACAAACATCAGGTTTTACTGGGCGCAACAGGCACGGGGAAAACGTTTACCGCCTCTAATGTAATTGCACAGGTCGAGCGACCAACCTTGGTTATGAGCCACAATAAAACCCTTGCGGCACAGCTTTACGCCGAGTTTAAATCTTTTTTCCCGAACAATGCCGTAGAATTTTTTATCTCGTACTACGATTATTACCAGCCAGAAGCCTATATCCCTTCATCGGACACCTACATTGAAAAGGACTTTGCCATTAATGATGAGATAGACCGCCTCCGATTGCGCGCCACCAGTTCTTTGGTATCCGGCAGGCGGGATGTGATTGTTGTTGCAAGCGTATCTGCTATTTACGGGCTTGGCGAGCCGGAAACCTTTGCCGAGATGGTTGCAACCATTAAACGCGGACAACCATTGGAACGGAACGATTTGCTCAAGAAAATGGTCTCGATGCAGTATAACCGGAACGATATTGAATTTAAACGGGGGACGTTTCGGGTGCGGGGAGATGTCGTAGAGGTAATGCCGGCCTATTATGATGACCAAGCATACCGTATCGAATTTTGGGGAAATGAAGTAGAGCGGCTTATGCGGTTCGATCCCTTATCGGGAAAAGCCATTAGCGAAGAGCAGGAATTAACCCTCTATGCAGCCAGTCTTTATGTAACATCTCCGGACTTGTTAGAGAAAGCAATGCAAAGCATCCAAGAGGAATTGACGTGGCGGCTATCCGTGATGCGCAACGAAGGCAAACTCTTGGAAGCCCAGCGTTTAGAGCAACGCACCATTTATGACTTGGAAATGCTTCGCGAAGTGGGCTTCTGTAATGGAATCGAAAACTATTCCCGACACCTCACGGGAAGAAATCCGGGCGATCGCCCCTACACCTTGTTAGATTATTTCCCCAAAGACTACCTGCTCATTATAGATGAAAGCCATGTCACCATACCGCAAATTCGCGGCATGTATAATGGAGACCGTAGCCGAAAACTGAATCTGGTTGAGCATGGTTTCCGGTTGCCCTCGGCTTTGGACAACCGCCCGATGAAGTTTGAGGAATTTACCGAGCTGACAAATCAGGTGATGTATGTCTCGGCAACGCCTGCGGATTACGAATTAGACCAAGCCGGAGGTGTTTTTGTGGAGCAAGTTATCCGGCCAACGGGCATTGTGGATCCCCGAATTGAGATTCGGCCTGTCGAGAACCAAATAGACGATTTGTTAGACGAAATCCATACCCGCGCACAAAAAAACGAACGGGTTTTGGTAACGACCCTCACCAAGCGCATGGCCGAAGACCTCACGGATTACCTAAAATCCTTTGACGTGCGGGTGCGGTACATGCACGCCGATATTGACGCCTTGCAGCGCGTGGATATTTTGCGGGATCTACGACTGGGGGTTTTTGATGTTTTGATCGGTATCAACCTCTTGCGGGAAGGATTAGACCTGCCGGAAGTGTCTTTGGTGGCTATTTTGGATGCAGATAAAGAAGGCTTTTTGCGCTCTGACCGTTCTCTAATCCAAACCGCAGGCCGAGCTGCAAGGAATGCTGATGGCTTGGTGATTCTTTATGCAGACCGCGTAACAGGCTCTATGGCGCGAATGATGGAGGAAACAGAGCGCCGGAGAAAGGTGCAAATCACCTATAATGAAGAACACGGCATTACCCCAAGAACCGTTGTTAAGTCCTTAGACGATATCCGAAAAGGGACTATCATCGCCGATCATAAACCAGAACAGTCCACAAATGTGTATTCACTTCACCACTATGGCGGGCCAGAGCAACTCCGCATGGTGGCGGATCCCGTCACGCAATACCTGACGCCCACCCAGAAACGCGACTTAATTGCACAATTAACCAAAGAAATGCACCAAGCTGCCGAGGACTTGGCCTTTGAACGTGCCGCAGAACTCCGCGACAGTATTGCACAGTTGGAGAAGGAATTTGAAGGGGCATGAGGCTTACCCAAATGCAGGCTGTGAACTACGCCTTAATCTCTGCTTCCGCCATTAATTCGAGGCCATAATCCCGAATCAATGTAATCACCTCGATGGCACGTTTACCTTTGGGGGTAAGCCGATATTCTACACGGGACGGAACTTCGGGAAATACTTCGCGCTGGAGGAATCCATCTTCCTCCAATTCCCGCAACTGGGTTGTTAGCATCTTTTGGCTGATGTGCGGGATGTCTCTATGCAATTCGCTGTACCGCATCACCCTGTTTTGGAGCCGCCACAAGATTGGCATTTTCCAAGTACCACCAATTTGGTCTAAGGCAAATTCTACTGGATTGTAAAATGTTTTGCCCCGATATATAAAGTCACCCATCCACCTAAGTCCTTGTTTTTTAATAATCCTACTTAAAAGTGCGCTTCACACAAAGACGTACATACTTCTTTTCGGCCTTCATTTTTAGCAGTTTGCGATTGATAACATTTAGCAAACTTTCACCTTTACAAAACAAAAGGTGAAGAGGTTCCACTCATTTTATTAAAGGTCTTGTTATGCAAACGATTCAAGAAGTTCAAAACTATGTACACTTTCACGGCGCACCTTTCAAAGGGAAAATCCTAATGGTGGCGAGTTCTCCCAGTGTTTCTACACAAACGGGTTGGCCTATTGGTTTCTGGGTTGCCGAACTCACGCATCCTCTGCGGGTGTTCCAAGAAGCAGGCTACGAAGTCGAGTTGGTTTCGACCGAAGGCGGAAAACTGGAAATGGACGGATATTCCAACCCGAATGATGCCAGTGGGTACTCGGCACATGATGTGATTTCTTTGGGCTATATGCAACAAGCGTGGTTCAATGAGATGCTCGCCAATACCCAAAAAATGACCAATGTAAACCCCGCCGATTATGATGCCATTTTCTTGGTGGGCGGACAAGGACCGATGTACACGTTTAGAGGCAACAAAGATTTGGAAAAGCTGTTTGTTGCTTTTTACGAAAGCGGCAAACCCTCGACGGCGGTTTGCCATTCTACAACGTTGCTTTTAGAAGCGCGTAAATCCGACGGCACATTATTGGTACATGGCAAAACATGGACGGGCTTTGCCGATGCCGAAGAAGAATTTGCGGATCAAGCCGTTGGCATGAAAATTCAGCCCTACCGCATCGAAACAGAGGCGAAGAAAATCGCAGGAACAACGTTTAAAGTGGCGGCTCCGTTTAGCGCCTACGCCATTCAAGATGGGAACCTAATCACGGGCCAGCAACAAAATAGTGGCGCAGCAGCGACCGAGTTATTGGTAAAGTCGCTCGATCGGTGATGAAACACATTTTATCTCTGTGCATGGCAGCGCTTCTTTTCGGAGGCGTTGCTCATGCGCAATCGGTTGAAGGTTATGCAGGAACGAAACGGAAAGGCATTGACCTGATGTGGTTCAAAAACTTCAAAAATAGCCATGAGGAACGAACGCCATTTCTGTTTTTCAGCCGCAATCGCGCCAGTATAGATGCTACCAATAACGCCACTGTCTTCGGCTCGACCCAAGCCATTTCTTACAACTTAAAAAATGGTTTGGGGCTTGTTGCGGTTGCATCTTTTTTGAACGCAGGTCTTACGCCCAAAGCAGGCATTCAATACTACCAAGCTAAAGGCGATTTTATGTTTTTCGGCTGGCTCGTTGCCGATATGAAAGACAACGGCGGCATAGACGCATTCGGGCTTTTCCGTTATCAGCCCAGAATCAATAAGCACTGGAAAGGCTTTGGACAATTAGAGCTATTTCCCGTTTATACGCCTAACACAAAGGCTTGGAATATCACGCAACGACTCCGAATTGGGGCAAAATACCATGCTTGGGCAGTTGGTTTGATGGCAGATTTAAATCAAATCAAAACCATTTCTCTGACAAAATCGCATAATCTCGGCGTGTTTTTGAGGCATGAGTTTTGATTTTTTGTGGCAAGTAAATAAGATCGAAGTTTAACATTATGAGACACACTTTTTTCATTTTTTTTATGACCATCACAATAATAGGATGTTCAGCAAATCGTAAAACAAGTAAATCAATGAATCCTTCTGAAATTTCTTCTATCGTTGTTTTTGGTGACGGTCTTAATGACATGGGGCAATGGGGACTTTTGACCAACTTTCAATACCCACCTGCGCACATTGGCTTTTTGGAGAGCCGTTGGACTAATGGCAAGGTATGGATTGAACATTTTGCCGAAGGTTTGGGTCTGCCAATCTCTTTACAAAACAACTTTGCAATGGGCGGCGCTACAACAGGCACTTACAACATCAATGAACCTTTACGACAGGCTTTAAAACTGGCACCGGGAGTAAAACTTCGCGGGATGCTGGCACAAGTACAAGATTATGTCGCTGAAAATCCCACCTTATCCTCTTCTGCGCTTTATGTGCTTTGGGCTGGTGGACATGATATTGGAAACTATCTTGAATATGGACAGCCTGATGTAAAACAGTATCCGCCAGCAAGCAATTACGAGTTTGCAATTAACCTCTTGGTTAAAGCGGGCGCAAAAAACATTTTGGTAGGCACGATGCCAGATATGGGTTTTAGTCCGGGTTATTTCGGAACGTCTAAACAAGCACAGGCTTCACAATTATGCCAAGATTTGAACAATGGTTTGCGCCGTATTGCTACCCAATATGAAGCGTCAGACGTAAAGTTTATGGTTTTTGATGGCGCAGATGTATTTACTAAGGTAGGAATGAACCCCGCAGCCTATGGTATTCAGTATGTCGAGGCGTATTTGCCAATGGATATCATTGACTTCGCCAATCCGCTCCAACCCGCAAAAGTAGCCATACCCAATCAAGAAAAAGGACGGAATCCCGATGTATTCATGAACTGGTGGGCGGTTTCTGCAAGTGCTAAAGTGCATAAAATATTAGGTGAGGAAGCGCTCCGCTTTTACACAACACAAAAATAGCAAATTTCCTACAATGATTTTAAAACGCAATTTCAGCCCGCTTAAAGTTTGGGGCTATATCCAAAACCCAACGCTTTTCGCACTGGTTTGGTCTTCTGCCATTTGGTTCATTTTTAATGCGACCAAAGCCAAAGAAATGGGGCTTAGTTTTACCATTATAGGCGTTCTCGGTTCGGCATTGGCCATCTTCGTCGCCTTTCGCAACCAAAGTGCGTATGCAAGGTGGTGGGAAGCCCGCACGCTGTGGAGCAGCATTCTGGGCGCAAGTCGGGTTTTAGGTCGCCTCATTATCACCTTTGCCGATAGTCACGCCCATCAACCGCAATACAATGCCGCCCGTAGCGAGACCTTTAAGCGCCGTTTGGTGTATGCGTGCATTGCTTTTGCACACAGTTTGCGCCTACAACTTCGCCAGCAAAACGATTGGGAACAGTTGGCGAAATTCTTCCAACCATCGGAATTTGAAGCCTTCAAAGCTGCTCACAACAAACCTCTATTTTTGCAAGTTTGGATGGGGCAACAAATTTATGAGGCGATGGCAGATGGAACGCTTGGAGGCTTCGACAGCTTTCAAATGGAAGGCCAACTTTTAACCTTGGCAAACGCCCAAGCAGGTTGTGAACGCATCAAAAGCACGCCTTTACCTCGTCAATACGATTTTTTTACACGGGTTTTTGTCTTGTTTTTTGCTCTACTTTTGCCATTTGGCTTATTGGGTTTCTTCACGTCCGATGCACTCCAAGCCGTTTCTTGGTTGATCATTCCGCTTTCTACCCTCTTATCGGCGGTTTTTATCATTATGGAACGAACAGGCGTAGCAAACGAAGACCCTTTCGAGAATAAAATCACCGATGTGCCTCTGACGTATATTTGCAATACTATTGAGCGGGACTTGCGCGAAATGTTGGGTGAACCCAATCTGCCCGCTAAAGTAAAACCAGAAAACGGCTACTTATTTTAAAAAAACTGAAGTTGGAGATCATGAATAAAAACCGTATAGAGGCTTTTTCGGATGGCGTTATTGCCATTATTATTACTGTAATGGTATTCGACCTGAAAATTCCGGAACTCGTTGCACCTTTTACCGATGCTGATGCTTGGAAGGCATTACAAGCCCTTGTGCCAAAAGCTGGAGCTTATGCGTTAAGCTATATCGTCTTGGCCATTATGTGGTTAAACCATCATGCCTTGTTTGACCGTTTGCCTCATACAACTTCCAAATTAGTGTGGTACAATGCGTTCTTATTGTTTGCCATGTCCCTGATCCCAGCCCCAACAGCTTTTTTAGCTGCACACCCTCTTCTGCCTCAAGCCGTTATGTTTTATGGGCTTATCATGTTTCTAAATGGGCTTGGATTTTATTTGCTAAGGTGGTATGTGGAGGCAAAAGCCAAACTCTTACCCTATAATCCCTTTATTCAGCGTAGCAATCTGATCACAACGGGTTTATACCTTGCCTCGATTCCCTTGGCGATGGTCTCGGTCTATCTATCCTTTGTCATTTTTCTGGGCATTCCAATCTGGTATTTTCTGCCAGATAAATTTCATGCAAAGCAACCATCATAAATCCCAATAATATGAAAATTGCCATTATCGGTACTGGAAATGTAGGCGGCGCTTTAGCCACAAAATGGGCAAATAAAGGACATCGCATCCTACTCGGTGTACGCGACACGCAGAATTTCAAAGGAAAAGACCTGCTGAACAACCCCAATACCAGTGTACATCCCATTCAAGAAGCGGTCGCAGAAGCGGAAGTAATTCTGGTCTCCACTCCTGCTACGATGGCTGTTTCCGTCGCACAGTCATTAGGTGATACAACGGGCAAAGTCATTATTGACGCGATGAATATCGTCATGGGGCGGGGGCCGACCAGTTTTACCAACACTGCTGATGCCCTTTTAGCCCATACCCAAACCCGTGATGTGGTGAAGTGTTTTAATACAACGGGTTACAACAATATGCAAAACCCTGTTTATGGTGATACGGCACTGGACTTATTTGTGGCTGGAGATAGCACGCAAGGGAAAGCCATCGCCATCCAATTGGCCAAAGATGCAGATTTTGCAGACTGCTACGATATTGGAGGGAACGATAAATTTCAACTCATGGAACAGTTCGCTTGGTTCTGGATCAATCTTGCCATGTTCAAAGGACAAGGTCGCGAGATCGGATTTAAGCTTTTGAAGCGATAGAACGACGGTATTTGGATCGGCCCCTCTTTTGGGGCTTTTTGATTTAGGTGCTTTATGGGGCGGGCTTCAGGTGTCCTATTCAAAACATCTATGGGTTATTCTACCCTCTTACCAATACGCGAATTCATTTTTGCTCCCCATTCTCACCCCACCGCGAAACCACCTTGTGTAGTACCTCGTTCTCGCGCTCCAATAACGCGACTTTCTCTTTTAGATGAACATTTTCTTGTTGTAGAAGGGCGATTTCTTGTCCGTTTGGACTAAATGTTTGGAAATTAGAATTGTTGTCATTTTGGCTGTTATAAATCACCACTTGGCTACCCAATAATTGCTCTAAGGACATTTCTAAGGCTGTGGCTATTTGTTCCAATCGCTGCAAACTGGGTTTGGTCTCACCTCTTTCAATCTTTCCGTAGGCATTTTTGCTAATCCCCAACTGCTCTGCCATGTACTCTTGTGAGAAGCCTTTGGCATCGCGTATTGTGCGGATTTTCTCCAAATCAATGTTTAACATCTTAGTTGCCAAATATGGATTAAAAGTGGTTGTAATTGGGTTGAAAGATACGTAGGAAATGGGGTAAGTTGCAAATGGAAAATAGTTGTCGTTGTGAATTCTCAAATTATCGGTTTTTTAAAATGCACAATCTTAACTTCTCGCGATTAACAAGAAGAGTATTGTTCGCGTTTCTTGTATTTGCTTCTATGTTTACTTTTAATGGTTGTACAGTTGTTGACGAATTTAAACTTAAAGGGACGTGGAAATTTAACTCCACAATAGAAGGAGAAGATTTAACAATAGCTATCTATGGAGAAACTACCTACCACCTTTCTAATTCTTTTCAAAGAACGTTTGTAACAAGTGGAAATATGAGTGTCATAGGTACGTTTTTTATATTTCCCATTAAGAAGGAGATAAACAGAATAAAAACTAAAGGAACATGGGATATAATTGAAGAAAACGGTATTAAATGGTTAGAAATGCGAACAACATCGGATAATGTAAGAGAGAAAGTGGCAGAACAATTTGGTAATCAATTAGATGACTTCCTTGATGAAGCCGAGAAACGATCCCAATACTCTGCGCCAGACAAGATCCTTAGCTTTGGAGAAAATATCATGGTAACAGAGTCTGATACTGGAACAAAAACCCACTATACCCGCATTAGTGACTAATTATCAAGGTTCTAAAAAAATCTTCTTTTCAGCATTATCGTATATATCAAACTATCATGGCTACTCTAAAAAGCAATCTCAACACACTAAAACATATTTTCATTTTATGGCTAATTGTTCTTTTAGGCTGTAACAAAGCCGAAATGGATTCTTTTCAGAAAATCACAAATAGCTTTAATACAGCACAAGCAACTTCAAACTCGGACTACCAAATTCATTTTAATAACATTGAAATGGCGCTATCCTTAGCAAGAAATTTTTTGAATGAATATCCAAATAGCGAACACAAAGGAACTATAGACGGCTACATATCATCTTTGCAGAATAGAAAGTCATACTTACTATCAGAAAAAGAAGCCTACGATGCTTTAGTTGCAAGACGAAAGTCTTTCTTGAATTTCGATGATGCAAATAGTGAGATTAGGGAAATCTGGCATTTTTTAAACCAATTTGAGAGTTCGTTTAAAAATGAAACGCTAAGAGAGCGGTTAGAGAGCGTCTCTGTTTTGCGAAGAGATTTATTTCTTAAAGATTTTGATACCCAATTAGAACAACTAAATAGCAAAATGAAAGATGCCGCAGAAAGTGTTGCTCAAACAGCACACCCTATATCTCGTCCTATAGACATAGAAAAAATTAACGAGGAGGATATTCCCAAAACCCCAATTGGTACATCTCAAATCTCTAATAGGTATAAAATCATAATGAGGGCATTCGTTTCCCAATTTGAACTTATTATCGATGTGACTGGTGAAATATCCGGTGATTTATCTTCTGGTATCCAAACAAGAGTTGTATCTACTAATCTACTTTTAGACCAAAGGCTTCAATAATTAAATTATATTTTGGTAAAATTTTTCAATCATTAAACGCCAGCCCTTTCCGCCTTCTGGCTAAAGAAACAAGTCTCGGTGTGTGGCGTTGAAGCGAGGGACGAACTTGCAACCTGTGGCGTTGAAACGAGGGCGCTAATCCCCAACACCATGCCAGCAAAAGATAAACACCATGAAGCAGTCAAAAATGCGCTGATCAAAGACGGGTGGACGATTACACACGATCCATATATTTTAGAGATGGATGACCAAGAAAAACTGTATGTTGATTTGGCTGCTGAACGGATTTTAGCTGCTGAACGTGGAGAACAAAAAATAGCCATAGAGATTAAATCGTTTATCTCGACCTCATTTTTTACCGATTTTCATCAAGCATTGGGACAATACATGAGTTATCAGTGGTTATTGGAAGATAAAGAGCCAACCCGAAAATTATACTTGGCAGTGCCAATTGATACGCTGATTTGGTTTCAAGAAAAAATGTTGCCTCAAAAAGCGATACAAAAATTGCCTTTGAGCCTGTTTTTTTACAACGAAGTAACCGAGAAAATAGAAAAATGGATAGATTAACCTCTGGTGTTCCTCAATATCAGTATGCTATTCAGGAAATCATAACTGAATATGCCGAATTTATGGCAAAAGCTTCCCCTGAACTTGAATTTATAACATCGTTTGACACCACGAAACATCATTATCAACTCATTATGACGGGCTGGAAAGGATATGAGCGCATTTATAAAGTCTTGATGCATTTTGATATTATTGCGGATCAAATTTGGGTTCAGCAAAATACGACCCAATTTGATTTTATTGAAGATTTTGAGCGTTTCGGTATTTCAAAATATACCATTGTGAACGGAATGATTCCTGCACATAGGAGGCAGGTATTGAGTGATATGGCATAAATGCCAAATATCAAAACGGCTGTCAAATCTCTTGACTGCCGTTTCTCGTTTTGCGAAGCCGTGCAGTAGGGCGAATCTTGTAGCGCAGAAAAAAGTCGCGGTGTGTATCGTTGAAGCGAAGAACGAACTTGTAACCTGTGGCGTTGAAGCGAGGGCACTAATCCCCAACACCATGCCAGCAAAAGATAAACACCATATTAAAGAATTAGCTGCTTCATATGCTAGTGGTAGCATCTCTGGTGCTGTTTTAGCGAGTACTGTTAAAGCAGTTGTTAAAAGGGCGGGTGGTGTTATAGCAGTAGCTGCGGCAACTTATACCTTTGGTGATTGTATGAACTGGTGGTAAATTTAAATTATAAAACATCAAAGAAATGACTGCCATAAAGCCATTTTTCGAAATTATGTGGGTACTTGTATTGTTACTTATCACATTTGAGTTATTTCGTGTTTGTTTTATCAAAGTAAGTACTGATTCTAAAATCAATGACGATTTGGTAAACAACAACCAGTTAAAATCATTAGCAAAAGAATATCGTTATACAAAGATTGTTTTGCTAGTAGTTTTGTGGTTACACTTTGCTCAAAAAGTTTATGATACATATATTCATTAGAGGATTGTAATTGTTTTGAAATTTCCCTGAGGGAAAACGCCAGCCCTGCTTTGGGGTTGGCGTTTAGCGTTTTGCGAAGCGGCGCGGCGCAGCGTAGCGTAGCGTGTGGCAGAAGAAACAAGTCGTGGCGTGTGGCGTTGAAACGGGGGAACATAAATTCATACAAGCATGAGCCAACGCGAAGAAATTTTAGCGCTATTGCGCGCCCATAAACCCGACCTACAAAGCCGATATCCCATTTCGAGTTTGGGGCTTTTTGGCTCGTTTGCTCGAAACGAAGCCACCGATGACAGCGATGTGGATATTCTCATAGACTTTAATGCGCCTATTGGCTGGGAAATAGTGGATTTAGTCGAGGAAATGGAAACTTTCCTCAAAAAGAAAGTGGATTTGGTTCTACTTCCAAGCCTTAGACCTCGTATTTTTCAGTATATTAACAAGGACTTATGTCATGTCTGAACGAACAACATCTATTTTGTTAGATGATATGCTTTTTTGCATTCAAAAAATTGTTGATTACACCCAAGGCATGAATGAGTCAGGATTTATAGCAGATGCAAAAACTTTCGATGCGGTGTTACACAATGTCCAAATTATCGGAGAAGCCGCTTCTAAAATCCCAAAGCCTTTTCGTTTGATGCACCCAGAAATTGAATGGCAGAAAATAATTGGTTCGCGTCATATCATTGTGCATGAGTATTCTTTGGTAAACCATGCTGTTGTATGGAGAATTGTAAGTACTCATTTGCCACCATTGTTGCCATTGCTTCAAAATATCTTAGACGAATTAGATGCAAATGAAGCGCTATCTTAATACTTTTGTTACGCACATCTTGCGCAGAAACAAGTCGCGGTGTGTGGCATTGAAGCGAGGAACGAACTTCTAAAACACCTAAATCATGCTCATCATTGACGATCACACCTTGCAAAGCGCGCAACTTACCGCCGATGAATTGCGGTACGACATTGCCGTTTATTTGTACGAAAAACACCGCCTTTCATTTGGACAAGCCCTAAAATTAACAGGGCTAAATGTGATAGCATTTCAAAAATTGCTTTTCGATCGCCAAGTGTTACATCATTACGATATTCAAGCGCTTGAAGAAGATTTTGCAGCCATTTCTCGAAATCAAGCACTATGATGGTCGTAAGCGATACTTCGCCTTTATAAAACTAAATTATGAAAAAAGAACTCCGTATTGTGCCACTTCATCAGCAAACATCAGATTTTGCCTATTGGAAAACCCAAACGGCAGAAGCCCGTTTAGAAGCATTGCATATATTGAGACAACGTTACCTAAGCCTTATCAGTCATGGACAAGGATTTCAAAGAGTTTATCGAATTGTTAAACGAGAATCAAGCTGAATACTTGATTGTGGGCGGATATGCTGTTACCATTCATGGACATCCACGTTTTACGGGCGACTTGGATATTTGGGTTAATTCTACCTCCGAAAACGCAAATAGAGTTCTAAAAACAGTAGAAGCATTTGGATTTTCATCTTACGGATTGACTATAGCTGATTTTCAAAATCCCGACAATGTGCTACAATTGGGTTATCCGCCTTTTCGCATTGATGTGATGGGAAGTATATCAGGAAACTTAGATTTCGAGGTATGTCATCAAAATCGGAAAACACTCACGATAGACGGTATTCCTTTTCACTTCATTGGATTTGAGGATTTGCTTATCAATAAAAAAGCAAGTGGACGCAGAAAGGATTTAGACGATCTCGAAAACTTAGCTTAAAACGACCGTTACAACACATAACAATAACGCCCGCCCTGTTATCACGGTTGGCGTTTCTCGTGTTGCGTGTATCGTGTGGCGCAGAAACAACTCGTAGTGTGTAGCGTTGAAGCGAGGAACGAAACTTCTAAAACACCTAAATCATGCTCATCATTGACGATCACACCTTACAAAGCGCGCAACTTACCGCCGATGAATTGCGGTACGACATTGCCGTTTATTTGTACGAAAAACACCGCCTTTCATTTGGACAAGCGCGAAAATTAACAGGGCTAAATGTGATAGCATTTCAAAAATTGCTTTTCGATCGCCAAGTGTTACATCATTACGATATTCAAGCGCTTGAAGAAGATTTTGCAGCCATTTCTCGAAATCAAACCCTATGATTGTTGTAAGCGATACTTCGCCTTTAAGTGGCTTGCTTATTTTGGGCGAGTTGGATTTGCTTCCCCAACTGTATCACGAAGTCATCGTTCCACACGCCGTGATGAACGAGCTAACGGAGTTGGAAAATTTTGGAAGAAGCATAGAAGCATTGAAAAATGCGACTTGGCTAAAAATTGTTTCGGCGGAAGACTTAGATTGGGTCGCTGATTTACAACATGATTTGGATTTAGGCGAAGCTGAAGCAATTGTTTTAGCGCATCAACTGAAAGCAGATTGGTTGTTGATGGATGAAACAAAAGGAAGAGGCATTGCCAAATCGCAAGGTTTGCAGACCATTGGTTTAATTGGCGTATTTTTGCAAGCCAAAGCACAAAATCTTATCCCAAACATTCAGCCTTATTTAGATCGAGTGATCCATGAAGCTAAATTCTATGTATCGCCCGCCTTTTATGAGCGTGTATTGGTGTTGGCAAATGAGGCATAATCAAAAATGTCGCATAAAAATCTCTCGTTTTGGGCGTATCTTGTAGCGAAGAAACAAGATATGGTGTGCAGCGTTGAAGCGAGGAAGATCATTCATCAGAAAATGCGAAACATGGAAACCGTCATTGGCACATATCAAAACGGCTACGTCAAACTCGAAAAGGAATATCGCACCTCGAAGCCTGTAAAAATTAGACTCACTTTTTTGGAAGAAGTGGAAAGTCGTGAAGAAAAAGGGTTAAGCCTTTCCGATTTCTCTTTCGCGAAAAGCCGTAAACACCTCGAATCATTCAACGGTTCGTTTAGCGATGCCGTCGTTGAAGATAGAGATGAGGCACGATGAAGATATTTTTAGACACCTCTTCGCTTTTCAAATTGTATCATCAGGAAGTTGGGACACACGAACTTGAAACGGTGTTTGTTCAGAATACAATTACACACGTTTTTCTGTCAGAAATTGCCAAAATAGAATTTGCCTCAACGGTTTGGAAGAAAACAAGCGTGGCAACTTATTTCAAAATATGGAGAAACAGGATTACGCGCCTTAGACGGAATTCAGTTAGCAACCGCTGTTTCGTTGAAGAATCAAGTCCAGACTTTTTTCACTTCCGATAAATTGCTCAAAACGTTGCTTGACTTGGAAGGATTACCTACGGATTAAGTTTCAACAAACAAATTTCAAACGGCAGCCACATTTCAGGTTGCCGTTTCTCGTTTTGGTGTATGTTGTGGCGAAGAAACAAGTTGCGGCGTGTGGCGTTGAAGCGAGGAACATAAACCATATTCAGCGGATAAGATGAACACACAACCCAATTTACAGTTATTGAAATACCGTATCATCGAGCAAGTGATGCAAGCAAATCAAGAAACGGTGTTGATTCATCTCTTGTCCGAATTGGAAAAGACAGAAGCAAGTCAAGAACGTAATGCGAATGCGCCTCGTACACTCGGCGAATTGATGCGCCAATCGCCGTTGGTTGGCTTAGACCTCGATTTTTCAAGAGACAACGGTGTTTTACGCCCGCTTGATTTATCGGGAGAATAACATGGGATATTTGATAGATACCAATGTTCTATCGGAAAGTGTTAAAGTTCTACCTGATTCTAACGTTTTAACATGGCTAAACGCGAGGCTTCTTTCAGAGGTTTATGTGAGCGTTTTTACGTTGGCAGAAATCTACAAAGGTATTGATCGATTGCCACCTTCAAAACGCAAATCAAAATTAGCGGATTGGTACAAAAACGAATTACTTGTTGGTTTCGACAAACATATCTTGCCATTCGATGAGTCTCTCATTAGCACTTGGTCGTCTATGTTGGTTGCCTTAGAGAAAAAAGGTCGCCCAATTCCGCTCATAGATGCCTTTATCGCAGCAACAGCGCATCATTATAACTTAACGCTTGTAACAAGAAACCTTACAGATTTTAAAGATTGTGGTATCGCACTATTGAACCCTTGGGATAACACCATCTATTAAGATTGAAGAGTAGCCACATTTCACGGTTGGCGTTTAGCGTTTTGCGAAGCGGCGCGGCGCAGCGCAGCGTGGCGTATCTTGTGGGGCAGAAACAACTCGTTGCGTGTGGCGTTGAAGCGAGGAACATAAATTCATACAAGCATGAGCCAACGCGAAGAAATTTTAGCGCTCTTACGTGCCCATAAACCCGACCTACAAAGCCGATATCCCATTTCGAGTTTGGCGCTTTTTGGCTCGTTTGCCCGAAACGAAGCCACCGATGACAGCGACGTGGATATTCTCATAGACTTTAATGCGCCTATTGGCTGGGAAATTGTAGATTTAGTCGAGGAAATGGAATCTTTCTTAAAAAAGAAAGTAGATTTGGTAAGCAAACGCGCTTTTCGTCCGAATGATCGCCTTTTAAATTACATAAACCAAGATTTATTTCATGTCTGAACGTAGCATTTCTATTTTGATTGAGGACATGCAAGAAGCGATACAATCTATACAAGAATATACGCTTGGAATGCATGAGATAGATTTTTTAGCCGATAAAAAAACAAAAGATGCTGTGTTGCGTAACCTTGAAGTTTGTGGAGAAGCCGCAAGGAAAATCCCAAAACCTTTTCGCCTAACACATCCAGAAATTGAGTGGCAAAAAATCATAGCATCTCGACATATTGTTGCACACGACTATTTTCGTGTAGATTATGAGATTGTGTGGAGAATTGTAAGCGTACACTTGCCTCCTTTAATGCCATTTCTTCAAAATATCTTGGATGAGTTAGATGCAAATGAAGCGCCATCTTGATACTTTTGTTACGCACATCCTGTAAAGAAACAACTCGTAGCGTGCAGCGTTGAAGCGAGGAACATAAACCATTGAGAGACGAAGATGCTTAATTTAGAAACAGAAGTATTCGCACCTGCGGCAATAAACGAAACAGAGTTTCGTATCGAATTAGCCGTTTTGTTGTATCAAAAAGGCAAATTTACAATCGGTCAAGCAAGGAAATTGGCGAATTTAGACATTTTAGCCTTTCAAGAAGTATTAGCAAGCCATGATGTGCCTATCAATTACAATTTGTCAGGCTACCAAAACGATTTAGAAACCATTCAGAAAATGAATTTCGCTCATGCTTATCATCAGTGATGCCTCGCCAATTAGCAATTTGTATAAAATTGGCGAACTTGGATTGTTGCCGCAGATATTTCAGCACATCATTATCCCATAAACAGTGCATGACGAATTGCCAAGATTGAAATAGAAAGGGTGTGATTTAAGTAGTATCAAAGAGGCGAATTGGCTATCGGTAGTATCGGCAAAAGATATTACTTTGGTGATCGAGTTTCAACAGACTTTAGACAAGGGAGAAGCGGAAGCAATTGCCTTAGCCAAAGAACTAAATGCCGATCTTGTTCTGATGGACGAAGCCAAAGGACGCGTATTTGCACAACAGCAAAATGTTACAGTCTTAGGTTTATTAGGTGTACTACGAATTGCAAAAGATCAAGGTAGAATTGATCATATAAAAATCCTGATGGATAGATTACAAGACGAAGCTAATTTTCGGATTTCAAGTCAATTATATCACCAAATTTTACTTGATGCCAACGAATAAAAACGCCAGCCACCTTTCATGTTTGGCGTTTCTCGTTTTGCGAAGGGGTATAGCGTGGCGTATCGTGTGGTGCAGAAACAAGTCGCCGCGTGTGGCGCTGAAGTGAGGAGGAAGAACAATCATTAAACACGAAAAAAATGGAAACCGTAATTGGCACATATCAAAACGGCTACGTCAAACTTGAGAAGGAATATCGCACCTCAAAGCCTGTAAAAATTAGGCTCATCTCTTTTGGAAGAAGTGGAAAGCCATGAAGAAAAAGGGTCGTCAAATAATGCTGTTATAACTATATATTCTCAATAATTTTTATATTCTAATGATGTATTGAGGAAATGTGTAGATGTTGTACAATGTGTCATGCTATAAGATGCTTCATGCAATAAGATAGAAACGACTTCAATATGTAGATTCTCATCATTGCGGAGAGTCCTCCAATTCACTGTCGCGCTCCATAAAATGGTTTTGTACAAGACTTTGGCACGTTTTTCGGAAAAAACACCTTCCAAACCTTGTATCTTGATCAGTTCAACATTTTTTTCTAAATATGCAGCATTTGAACAGGCTTCCTCATGCAAATATACTGCACCGCATTGGTGCATTGGCCGATGATTTGAACGTCCCCGTCTTCATGGTAGGGGGTGGCGTGCGTGACTGGCTCCTTGAGCGCCCGACAAAAGACCTTGATTTTGTAACCATAGGAGCAGGTAGTGGTATCCGCTTGGCACAAGCCGTATCCGAGGCGTTTCAGGTAAAAATGGCCCATGTACATAAAAATTTCGGGACGGCTGGAGTACACCTTCATCTACACGGAGGGCATTTGCTCGAATTGGAGTTTGTCGGGGCGCGGTCGGAAAGCTATTCGCGGGATTCCCGCAAGCCCATTGTAGAGGATGGAACCTTAGAAGAAGACCAAAACAGAAGAGACTTCACGATCAATGCCTTAGCCATTTCGCTGAACCGCTCTTCCTTCGGAGAATTTATTGATCCCTTTGGTGGGCAAAAAGACCTTGCCGAGAAAATTATCCGCACCCCTCTTGATCCAGAGATTACGTTTTCCGATGACCCCTTGCGGATGATGCGGGCAGCTCGTTTTTCCGCACAACTTGGGTTTGATATTCATTCAGATGCTGTGGCGGCCATGAAAAAAATGGCTGATCGGATCCGAATCATCAGCATGGAACGGGTGACGGACGAACTTCAGAAGATTATGGTTTGCCCCGTACCGTCTGTGGGCTTTCGCATTTTGTTTGAAACGGGCATTTTGTCGCATGTTTTTCCTGCCCTGACCGCTTTGGCTGGCGTAGAAAATATGGAAGGCAATAAGCACAAAGACAATTTTTTCCATACCCTGCAAGTCTTGGATAATCTCGCCGCGGCCGTTCAAGACCGCACCCCAGAGGAGACCCGGTGGCTCCGGTGGGCGGCACTTCTACATGATATTGGCAAACCTAAGAGCAAACGCTATGTACAAGACCTCGGCTGGACGTTTCACGGGCACGAAGACCGTGGCGGACGCATGATTCCGGGGATTTTTAAACACTTGCGGATGCCCGTAGATGAAAGAATGCGCTATGTACAAAAATTGGTCTCGCTACACCACCGCCCCGTGGCCTTGGTGGATGAAATCGTTACCGATTCGGCGGTAAGACGTCTGTTGTTTGATGCCGGAAACGACATAGAAGACCTAATGACCCTTGTTAGGGCCGATATTACCACAAAAAACCCAAAAAGGGCGGCACGATACTTGGCACATTTCGATCTGGTCGAAGAAAAAATGCGGATGGTGGAGGAAAAGGATCGTCTGCGAAACTTCCAACCACCCGTTAAAGGAAATGAAATTATGGAAGCCTTGGGCCTTAAGCCCGGTAAAGAAGTTGGGATCATCAAAAAAGCCATTGAAGAAGCCATATTAGAGGGCCGTATCCCGAATGAATACGAAGCCGCCTTTACCTATATGATGTCCATCAAAGACGACTTACTCCCTTAATGCAAGCCATAAACCATGCACGAGACCGAAAAGCGTAAAAAACAGGCGCAAACCCTAAGAACTTTCCGTACCGTTCATCGGCTAACGGGCATCTTCCTTTTTGTCTTTTTTATCGTGATTGCCGTGACAGGTTTGTTGTTGGGCTGGAAAAAGAATAGCAATGGGATGTTATTGGCGCCTACGCAAAAAGGCACAACCTCGGAGTTGCAAGAATGGAAGCCCCTCCACGAATTGCATGAAATTGCCAACCGCGCCCTACAAGCTTATGTCGCGCCAAATGTTTCGCTTACGCTTGACCGGATAGATGTCCGCCAAGACAAAGGTATTGTGAAGTTTGTCTATGCCGACCATTATTGGGGCATACAGTTGGACGGCGCAACCGGAAAGGTCTTGCTTATTGAGCGACGCAATGCAGATATGGTGGAACACCTCCACGATGGTTCTATTTTAGACCGCTATTTTGCAACCAATGGCGGGATCATTAAACTTGTTTATACCACCATTATGGGTTTCGCCTTGCTGGTGTTTAGCCTTACGGGCTTCTGGCTGTGGTATGGCCCAAAACAAATGCAGCGCAAAAGAAAATTCCCCAGCCGAAATTGACGCATTCCTAAGCCGTGTTTTGGGTGAGTGCGAATATCCTACTGTGTTTTAGCCTGTCGGAAGCCATTGGCTTGAAGTGCAATCAAGTCAATTTCAAGAGCCTAATTCATTCATAATACAAATCAGCTATTAAGCACATGCTGTTTTATCCATTCAACGCTGTGTTGAAAGGTTGAAAACGAGTCGTATAAACAGTAATTTTCCCTAATTGGTATAACAGCAATTTACAACCCCACACCATACCTTAGCGTCAAAAGCTACTTGAGGCGTCATACCATGATTGCAAACATATATCCAGCAGCACATTCACGTTTTTTATCTATTGGAGAACGTGGCATAATTGGATAACTTGCTCATTCTTCCCCTTCAATCTAACCCTGAAAAACATGGATCGTAGAAACTCGCTTAAACTGATGGGTCTTGGAGCGGCGGCTTTGGCCGCACCCGAAATGGGGCTTGGGGTCTCGGCTGTAAAACGGCCTGTACGCAATTGGATTTGGATCCGGCCAGATGATAAACAAACAGATGCGCAGCGTCGAGAGATGTTTAGGCTATACAAACGGTATGGAATTTATGGCGTTTTTATAGAATGGTATCATGAGGCCACATTTAAAGCAGCAGCCAATGCGGGACTTTCTACACACCTCTGGATGTGGACGACCAACCGCCGCGACCAATGGATCCGAGACAACCACCCCGAATGGTACGCCGTGAGCCGAAGCGGGAAGTCTTGCTATGACCAACCGCCTTATGTGGAATATTACCGCTGGGTCTGTCCAAGCCGGAAAGAAGTGGGCGATTATTTGGTGCAATTTGTGCGGGATCATCTCAAAAAACCCTATGTACAAGGCATCCATTTGGACTATGTACGCTTTTGCGACGTTATTCTGCCTGTGGAATTGTGGCCGACCTATAATTTGGTACAAACCCAAGAACTGCCGGACTATGACTTCTGCTATTGTGATGTGTGTCGCTCGCAATATAAGGCCCTCTATGGCAAAGATCCGAAAGACATCACCTATCCTTCCGATCAATACTCTTGGCGGAAATTCCGCTACGATGCCGTTACGCGGTTGGTGAACCGTCTTGCGGATGTGGTTCATGCGCACAAAAAACCCATCACGGCAGCCGTTTTCCCAACGCCCGAAATTGCCCAACGGATTGTACGGCAAGACTGGACACGCTGGAAATTGGATGCCGTTTGCCCGATGGTCTATCATAGTTTTTATTTGGAACCAGAGCGTTGGATCGGCGAGGCAGTAGAACAGGGTGTATTCGGGCTTCGGGACACCAAGCCACTCTATGCGGGCTTATATCTTCCGGGCTTCGCAGACGAAGAAGCCTTCCGGAGCGGGGTGCATTATGCTCGGAACAATGGTGCGAGCGGAATTTCGCTCTTCGGAGATGTTACCGAAGGCCAATTAAAAATTCTGGCAGCTTTGAAGTAACAGCACAGAGACTTTCAATAACGAACAAGGCCCACCGATTGTGCTATCGGGGGCCTTTGCCTTCTCTCGTGGGTTAAACCAATTAGGTTGCGTCGAAGGATTTTATGTGCGGTGGCTCATGCTCGCCACCTTCATGCGGCGGGGTGTTCAAAACCTTCAGGAAGAAGTACACCGTAGTCGCTGTAATGAGTGTTATGGCTGTTAACCATAAAACAAGTGCTGCTGTTGTCATAGCCAGAACCTCCTTAAGCTTGATTTACAATATGACGGCCTTCGCGAATACGTTTGTAATAGGCCACCCGTACCAAATAAGCAATACCAATAAACAAGGCCAAGAGCAACAACCGAGACAGGTGTACAGCTAAGGGCTTGTCATCCGTTAGTTGTTTAAAGATGTCGGGCAAACTAAAGACAAAAACGGCCAATAAAAACAGTGGGGTCACGTATTGAATGATAAATTTAAAGACGGGTGGTACGTTTATGTCTGCACCGCGTGTGATCTCATCCCAACCGCGCTTCATGCCAAAGACCCATGCAAACAAAATGATCTCTAATAGGGCAAAGATCACCAACGAGACCGTACCGGCCCAATAATCATACTCGTTAAAAACGCCTTCTTTGTAGAAAATAACCGTTGGCAGACCAAGGATTAGAACGGCAAGACCAAAGGTCCATGCTGCTTTTTCGCGTTTCCAACCAAATTCGTCTTGCAAGAAGCCCATAATTGGCGTTCCCATGGCCAAAGACGAGGTGATCCCCGCAAAAAACAAAAGACCGAACCACATGACGCCAGAAAGCGTGCCCAAGATGGGGCCCCATTGTTGGAAGAGATAGGGCAAGGTTTGGAAGCCCAATCCAAAACCACCACCACTTGCCACAATTTCCCTAACGCCATCTATGCCTAAGTATCCTACGGTAATCGGAATAACAATCGCACCGCCCAAAACCACTTCTACAAACTCATTTGTCCAACCAGCGCCCATTGCATTCAAGGCTACGTCATCACGGGAACGCAAATAAGAAGCATAACAATGGATACTACCCATACCTACCGAAAGTGTAAAGAAGATTTGTCCTGCGGCAGCCAGCCACACTTTTGCACTCCAGATGCTATCAAATTGCGGGTTCCAAAGGAAGTTCAAGCCCATGGTTCCATCATTCACCGCGCCATCGCTTCCAGAGGTGAGCGTGACGCCTCGGATGGCCAAGAAAATCCCAAAGATAATGAGCAAGGGCATTCCAACTTTGGCTACGGCTTCTACTCCACCACTCAGGCCGCGTGATAAGATCCAAGTGTTTAGGAGCAGACACAGGACATAAAATACCACAGGCTCGTAAGGGATACCCGTATGCGAGACCCCAAGGTCGGTATAGTCGGTAAAGAACTGTGCTACCGATGCTTGAGAACTGCCATTAAAAGACCCTGCAATGGTGTGATACACATAGGACATGGTCCATGACTCGATGTAGCAATAATAAGCGGCAACGGCCAAGTTCGTAAAAATCCCGAAAACGCCCACATATTTCCAGATGCGACTATTCGGGGCCATTGAACCCACAATAAAAGGCGTGCTGTGGTGTCCGTGTTGCCCACCAAAACGGCCCATAGACCATTCGACAAAGAGGAGTGGGATACCCATTAAAAGAAAACAGACCAAGTAGGGGATGATGAATGCCCCTCCACCATTTTCGATGGCCTGTACCGGAAAGCGGAGGAAGTTCCCAAGACCAACGGCATTACCTGCCATAGCCAGAACCAGCCCCACCCGCGATCCCCAGGATTCTGTGTTTGTACTCATTACGGTTTGTTTGTTAGGGGGAAAATGAAAACAAAAGGGTTTGCAGGGTAATCTTTGCTGCTTATATATAATGTAAGGACGACCCGAACCTTGTTTTAGTAACCCATGAAGAAACAAAAAAGATATACGTAAAGCAAGGCTTTTCTTCAACTTCCGTCCATAAAGCCAAAATCAAGGGTGCTTGTCTGGCGTAGTAGGTCTTGGAGCCTCTGATAGCGGTGTGGTAAAGTGGGCGATTTTTTGCTCTATGAAGGCTTGTTCTGCGTGAGATGGCGCCAAGTAAAGTGCCTTGCGCCAATGCAGGAGCGCATTTTCGGGTTGGTCGGTTCGGTAAAAAAAATGGGCACGCACAGCATGTAAAAGATAGTTCGAGGCTAAGGAGTGGTTGACTTCGCTGGCGTCTAAAGCCAAGCGTGCAACTTCAGGGCCTTCTACTTCGGAAAGTGCAATCAGGCGATTGAGCGAGGTCATGGGCGAGGGGTAGTGTTCCGCCAAGACATTATAATATTGCAGGATTTTATGCCAATTGGTGGTCTCAAAAGAAGTTGCTTTGGTGTGTTCCCAAGCGATTCCCGCCTCCAAATGATACCGCGACAGTTCCTCCCCGGTGGCGGATCGGTTGAGGAAGTGCTTGCCTATGGTGATGAGGGTCTCGTCCCATAACGTTCGGTCTTGTGCGGGCAATAGGCACAATGCCCCCGTTTCCGTAAGTCGTGCCTCGGTGCGGGCTGCTTGGAAGCACATCAGGGCGAGCAAAGCAAAAACCGCTGGCGTTTGGGTGATGGGGTTTTCAGCAAGTAAATTGCCCAAGCGTAAAGCCTCGGCAATCAAATCACGGCGGATGACCTCGTCTGGTTGGTTGGATTTATACCCTTCGCTGAACAGCAGATAAATGGCCAAGAGCACCTGATCGAGCCGATCTTTGAGTGTGTGCGGTGGTGGAAGTTGTAGCGGAATCTCCTTGACTCGGAAGGCTTTTCGCGCACGATACAGGCGTTTTTCGATATTAGCCTCGGTGGTGAGGAAGGCGCGTGCAATCTCCTGAACCGAGAAGCCACACAAATACTTGAGAATCAGGGGCACTTGTGCTTCACGGGGCAAATCGGGATGGCAGCACACAAACATAAGCCGCAGCACTTCGTCTAAAAAGGTGGTTTCCGGTGGGTTTTCAGGTGGCTCGGCTGTTAGAAGTGTTTCGGAAACGTGTGTGGTGAGGGGCATTTGTCTTTGCTGGCGGCGGAGTGCATCTATGGCAAGGTTCCACGCCACACGAAAGAGCCACGCCGAAGGGTTTTCTGGAATGCCCCGAAATCGCCAGATCTCCCACGCTTTTAACAAAGTATCCTGTACAACGTCTTCAATAAGCGGAAGGTGGTGCGTCCCAAAACGCTTGGTGAGTTGCACCACCAGCCTGCCAGATTGGTATCGTAAAAAATGCGAATCCATTTGGTTCTAAACGGGGTGGATTTCGCGGACCTCGACCGTGCCGTCTTCGGTGTACAAGATGGGGCAACCTTTGGTGATTGCCACCGCTTCTTCGAGGTTTTCCGCTTTTAAGAAGAAATAGCCGCCCACCATTTCTTTGCCCTCAGCAAATGGGCCATCCGTCACCACTTTATGCTTGCCTCGGATCACCTTGCCCGTCGGAACCAAGGGTTCGCCACCGATTACACGGTCTTCGGCCAAAAGTGGCTCCATCCATTGATCCCAGAGGAGCAGTTCTTCGGCACTTGGTGCGGCGGCAGGGTTTGCGGGATCGGCTTCCCCTCCTCGGAAAATGTACATAAAATCTTTCATGGTAGGTGGAGTTTAGGCCAATTCGGGATTAGGCAGTTTAATGATTTCTCGGATTTCCACCGAGCCGGATTCGTAGTGCAGGATGGGGCAGTCTTGGGCAAGTTCGGTGGCGTGGTCTAAGTGATTAGCAAGGACTACCAAGTAACCACCAATGATTTCGCCATTGTCGGCATATGGGCCTTCGGAGGTGTGGTTGGTTATCCCCGTTACCACACGTCCAGTTGGGATCAAAGGCTGGCCGTCCTCCAAGTGCCCCTGTTGGGCTAAGGATTTCGTCCAAGCCATCCACCGGGCCAAGTCGGCTTGTAGCTCGGCAGGCGAGAGGCGAGCCATCTCCGCCGAGGACTCCCGAAACAGATACAAAAAGGGTTTCATAAGCGATGATTTTGGTGTTGTGATGGGGAAAGTCCCCTTATACACCTTTAGAGACGAATCGCGTGCCAAAATCCGGACAATAACCCCCAATTTTTTTTGTGTAGGAAATTAAAGTGATGGCATAAGCGAAATAACTTATACCAATTAGGAATTAAGCACATGCTTGATGCATCAACGCTTACACCCCCTTTCGGTGTTGAAAGGTTAATGCTACTTCGTCGGTTCGCTTTTCTGATGTCAAGACCTTCTCCCAATTAGCTATTAAGCACATATGCTTGATGCATCAACGCTTACACCCTCTTTCGGAGTTGAAAGGTTGAAAACGATTAATCTATAAACGGTAATTTTCCCTAATGGGTATTAGGCTAATTTCACAACCCTAATTATTTTAAAAACAATTATTTAGTGCTAACGATACACTGTGTCATGAGGAATATTCTTGTTCCTTGTATTGGAGTTCGTAGAGGCGCTTATACAGTCCATTTTGCGCCAGGAGGGCTTGATGATTGCCTTTTTCGCGAAGGATACCACGATGGATGACCAGAATTTGGTCGGCATTTTGGATGGTAGAAAGGCGGTGGGCAATCACCACGGAGGTACGTCCGGCGAACATGTTCTCTAAGGCGTGTTGGATCATCTGTTCGGTTTCGGTGTCAATACTGGAGGTGGCCTCGTCCAAGACCAAAACCGCCGGATCGAACACCAAGGCGCGTGCAAATGAGAGTAATTGGCGTTGCCCATGCGAGAGTGATGCCCCACGTTCTTGCACATTCTGCGCATAGCCATCGGGCAACTGCTCAATGAAGGTTGCCGCGCCCACACTCTCGGCGGCATGTTTGATTTGCGCTTCGGAAAAACTTGGATCGCCCAGCGTGATATTCCGTGCCACCGATCCAGAGAACAAGAAAACTTCTTGCAAGACCAAGCCGATTTTCCGGCGGAGTGTGGCCAAAGGCATCTGGCGGATGTCCACGCCATCTATCAGAATTTGCCCTTTCTGCGTTTCGTAGAACCGAAGGAGGAGGTTGATAAGAGTGGTCTTGCCGGAGCCAGTCGGCCCAACCACGGCAATGGTCTGCCCCGGTTCCACGGTAAAGGAAATGTCCTTGAGCACCCATTTAGGTTCTGCATTTTCGGCAGGGGTTTCATAAGCAAACCATACGTTTTTGAACTCAATTTTTCCGCGAAATTTTTCCGGCATTTTGGGGTGCACTGCCTCATGCGTGGTCTGGTCTAAGTCCAACAACTGGAACAAACGTTCCGAAGCCGCCATAGCGCCTTGCAGTGTACTATATTGGTCGGAAAGTTGGCGAATGGGTTCAAAAAACATCCGGACGTATTGGATGAAGGCCACTAATACCCCCAACGAGAGCGAGCGATCTACTGCCTGAACACCGCCATACCAAATGACGAGGGCCAAAGCAACCGCCGCAATCACATCAATCACCGGATAAAACAGGGCGAAGTAAAAAACGGTTTTGATTTGTGCCTTCCGGTTGTCGTCGTTTACGCCATCAAAGCGCTTCATTTCCTCGGCCTCGCGGTTATACACCTGCACAATTTTCATGCCCGTGACATGCTCATTCAAAAAGGCATTGAGCCGTGCCACCTGCTTTCGGGTCTCGCGGAAGGCATCGCGCATCCTTTTCCGGAAAATCATGGAGACCCACCACATAAAGGGCACAATGGCCAGCGTGAGGAGGGCCAACTTCCAATGCAAGATCATCATAAAATACATGATGAAAAGAATGGAGAAGATGTTCCCCAAGATGGTCACCACGCCCGCCGAAAGTACCGTATTCAGCGCCTCCACGTCCGAGGTGGTGCGTGTGATTAGGCGGCCGACGGGTTGCTTGTCAAAAAAAGAAAGCGTTAGGCTTTGTAGATGGCGGAATACCTTTTGGCGAAGGTCGAAAATGGCATTTTGCCCGATCCAAGAAGTCAGGTAAGCATTTCCCCAACTCAAAATCCCTTCAAGGGCCAGTAATCCAAAAAGTGCCGTAACAATCCACAACAAGCCGCTTTGGTCATGTTTCACGATGTGGTGGTCAATCGCGATTTGGGTTAGGTACGGGCGGAGTGGCCCCATAAGCGCACCCAAGAGGTTTAGCAAGAAGGCCAAAACCACCCAGCCTTTGTAGGGCTTGAGGTAGCCCATGATGCGTACAAAAAGATGGCGATCAAATTTTGCAGCAACTTCGTCGGTATCAATCTGTGGGTTGTTTTTTTTCCGGTCGTCCGGTTTTTGTGCAGATTTATTGCTCACAAGTATCTCATTTTTCTGGATGTAGGAAAAACACTAAGTAAGGGCGGCAATTTCTTCTTCGAGCAATTGCTTGGTATAAAGGTCTTTGTAGAGGCCATTATGGTCTAAGAGAACCTCGTGTGTACCCGACTCCACGATCCGGCCATTGTCCATCACCAAGATCAAGTCGGCATCTTGCACCGCCGATATGCGGTGGGAAATGATGACCACCGTTCGCTGGCCGAAGTGTTTGCGGAGGGCTTCTAAGATTTTGGCTTCGGTGGCCGTATCCACTGCACTCAGGGCGTCGTCCAAGATGAGCAATTTCGGATTACGTACCAAAGCACGTGCAATGGAGGTGCGTTGTTTTTGTCCGCCGGAAAGCGTAATGCCTCGTTCACCCACAAACGTCTCGAAGCCTTCCGAAAAGCCTTCAATGTTTTCGAGGAGATCGGCCTCCGCTGCGGCATTGGAAATATCATCTTCCGGCGCATCCATCCGGCCAAAAGCGATGTTATGGGCAATGGTATCGGAGAAGAGAAAGACATCTTGCGAGACATATCCGGCAGCACCGCGTAGGGTTTGAAGTGGAATGGTACGGATAGGGTAGCCATCTACCAAAATCTCTCCCGAAGGTGCATCGTAAAGCCGTAACATGAGTTCGGCGATGGTGGTCTTTCCGGAACCCGTTCTTCCGACGATGGCAAGGGTTTTCCCGGCTTCTATCTCAAAGGTTACCTTTTTCAGCACATCGGGGCCATCTGGCGTATAGCGAAACGTGACATCGCGAAATTCATAGCGACCTTGCAGGGCTGTGATGCTGTTATTGGTCTGCTCGGTATCGGCCACTTCTGGCTTGGTCTGGAAAATTTTGCTTAGACGGAGCCACGACGCCTTTGCCCGCTGAATGAGCATAATGATATACCCCATCGAAGCCACAGGCCACGTCATAAGGGTGACATAAATAATGTATTCGGCAATGTTCCCAATCGTGATTTGTCCCTGCATATACAAATCGCCTCCCACCCAAATCACAATGACCACACTCATCCCAATCAAAATCACAAAAGCAGGCCGGAAAGCCGCTTCCACACGGGCAAGCCCCATATTTCGTTTGCGGTATTCATCGGATTCGCGGTCAAATTCATCCGACTCGAAGGCCTCCCGCGCATACGCTTTGATCACGCGAATACCAGAAAAAACCTCTTGTGAGCGGCTGGTGAGGACGGCATATTGCTCTTGAATCGCCTGACTTCTGGAGAAGCTCATCCGCGAAATGTAATAAATGGCAATGGCCAAAAGTGGCATAGGGATCATCGAGTACCACGTTAGGGTGGGCGAGATCATGAACATCACCACTACGGCAACAATAACCACCACAATAGAACGGGCGGCATACATAATGGCTGGCCCAACGTATTGCCGAACTTGCTCGATGTCGCTGGTGAGGCGGCTCATCACATCACCCGTAGGGGTGCGGGTGTACCAACCTGCCGAGAGGGTTTGTAGGTGTTGGAAAAGGTCGTTCCGTAGGTCGTACTCCACATGGCGCGACATCACAATAATGGTTTGGCGCATGATGAAGAGGCAAATACCGCTGAGTAAGCTCACCAAAAGCACCAAGCCACCAAACTCAAGCAGGCCATAAACACTTTGCCGGAACAAGGCAGGGGCTGCTGCGGTTCCCTGAACCATCTGGTACTGCGCCACCATCCGTGGGATGGCATCCACGCCATATCGTACAATCATCGGAACCATCACCGAGAAGATGGCACTGGCAAAACAAAAAAAGATGCCGGGCCAAAACAAATAGGCGTATTTTCGGAAATAATGATTTAACTGAAACAATTCTCGCATAAAACAAAGAAGGCGGGCGGGTGAAAAAACATCTCCTTAACGACACAGCCGGATATTTGATCCTACTTCGTACAATTCCGAATTGCGGTCAAGTCCGACACTTATGCTACTGGGGCGTATTCCTATCCTTGATTTTGGGCAATTTTGCGCTCTTAAGCGCCCAGCCTTTGGCGCCACGCATGGCCACTACCGATGTACCTGATTGGCTCGTAGGGGCGCAATACCGTGCTGCATGGACTGAAGATGTGCCCATTTTGCGTATTGATCCCTCCGTAGCGCCGTTGTCGGTATTACGTGCGGATGCGCAGCGCAAGGACGGAGTTTGGGTGCGAGATGCGGAAAGCGGGAAATACCACCGGCTTTGGCCCATGAAGCAAGATCCGGCAATACATCCCTTTGGTGGTTTTGTGGCCATGCACCTTGCCGATGTATTGGATTTACCCGTAACGCCCTTTGAAATACGCCGATGGTGGGGACGTCCGGCCATTTGGGAGCAAGCCCAAGCAGGCGATGAAACCCAAACCGTTTTGCCTGATACCTTGCTCAAGCGGTTTAGGGCGCAAAAATTGGTTGGTGGAGTAGATGTATTTAAATATGCGACATTCCGGCTCTTGGGGATTTTGTTGGGATCACCAGAACATACACCGCAAACGTGGCGGCCCTATGGAGAAGACAACAAGACGGTTTATGTGCCGCTTTGGTCGCCATTCTTGGGCATGAATCGGCACGATGGGTTCATGAGCCGCATATTGGCCATACACGATTCGCGCTTGAAACGTCCGGAATTTGGTGGAAAGACCGAAGACCTAATCGGTTTTATAACAGCCAATACAAGCGATTTAGCATTTCTGACGGATTGGACGCCCGAAAATTGGGCAACCTTGTTGGCGTTTATGCAAGAAAAACTGCAACCAGAAGTTATCCGAGAAGCCGTCCATAAAATGCCCAACGCATTAGACGATTTATCCCGCAATGCTTTGGTCGAGGTGCTTCTTGCCCGTATTCCTCACCTGCCCGTCGCGGTTAAAACGTTTGCAGCAACCATCCAACGTGCCCAAAAAGGAACGTACCGCAAGCCTTTTACGATTATCGTCCCCTATGGCGAAACCAATTCCACCGATTGGGTACTGGGCGGGCTTAGCCTCCAACGGGTCATTCGCAGGTATCACCCCGTCTATACCAGAGCTTACCAACTTACGGCAGATGTCTCGCCGATAACGGGTGGTTTTAATGTTTGGGGCCACGCCGACGCGCCGCATATCTGGGGAAAATGGGGTTTTTTTGGCGAAGCGCACGCCCTTGCTCCCACCAATTTCCATGCGTTTTATAAACTCGGTAACGAAAGTCCCAAGGCCGATAACCGGTACTATGATGCCAAACGCCAACGCTTCCGGCTATGGGCATCCTTAGACTGGAGCAGCAACACGTTGAAGCAACGGCTTAGGGTGGGGCCATTTTGGGAACACATCAACTTGGGCGAGGCCCGTATCAATGGCACGGCAAATGCGGGACTTTTGCCAGACATCTATGCGGATCGAACATTTGGGGGCTTGGAAGTGCGGCTACAAACCAACCGAACAGACCACCCAACTTTTCCGAAACGGGGCATGAAAGCCTTTCTACAAGCCAAGCATTACCGCCACTTAACCCATTCGGACGAGGTGTTTACCACGCTCTCTGGAGAGGCTTCCGTTTATCTACCCTTTTCGTTTGTGCCCGGCCTGCTGGCGCTACGATTGGGTGGTGGCCACCTTTTAGGGGAGTTTCCGTATTATGCAGCGCACCGCATCGGGCAGTTCAATTACCTAAGAGGCTATTTTCAACGGCGATTTGGGGGGAGGAGTATGGCGTTTGCCAATGCGGAAGCCCGCAGTGAGTTGTTTAGCCGCACCGTTTTTGGGCAATCCATTACGAGTGGCTGGCTCACATTTGCAGACGCAGGGCGCGTTTGGACTGATGGCGAGCACTCAAAACGCATCCATGTGGGCTATGGCGTGGGTGGATGGACAAAAGCCGGAAATATGGTGGTTTCCGGCTGGGTTGCGTTCTCGGACGAGTATCCGCGTGGCCTTCCTTTGGCCCGCGTGGGATTTCAGTTCTAAGCGGGCGTTGGGCTGGACGGCGCTTCTGGCGCTGCCATACGACGGGTGGTTATGGCCAATCCCGCAATACCTGCGATGATCAAAAGTGAAGCAATTAGCTCGGCTTGTGTGGTCTGGAACATCAAAAAGTCGAAGCGGGCATTGACACGCACTTTCTCGATAAAAAATCGTTCTAAACCATTTAATAACAAGTATAAAGAAAAAATCCAACCGGGTTTAAAAGGATGGTTCCGCAGGGCAACCAATATCCAATAAATGGCAAAACAAGCCAAGAACTCCCACAAGGGCGTGGGATAAACGCCGGGAGCCGGAATGACCTCGCCCGCAATATTACCCGGATAGGTGTCTGCCCAAAGCCACATCGGTAAGAAATCCGGTTTAAGGGCTAAATTGGCAGCAATGCCCCAATCGCCATCACCCGATAGGTGGCAGCCGATGCGCCCAATGCCATAAGCAAGAATGACTGTAGGGGCCAAAGCATCCATAAAAACAGGCAAGGAAACACCTGTAATCCCTTTTTTATGGACGTAATACAAGACCGAGGCGGTGCCAAAAATTAAGCCGCCATAGAACGTGAGGCCACCAGAGGAAAACAGCTTGGCGACTACATCGCCGCCCGGAGACTCTAAAATGTAGAAAACCTTGGAGCCAATCACGCCCGCAATCGCTGCAATAACCGTGATATTGCTCATCAGATCCGAGGGCTGAAGCGTCACTTGCGAAATACGGCCATTCTTGTCTCGTACCTTTTGGGTGAGTTTACCTAACTTCCCGATCTTTTGGAGGCGCCTTAACTCGCGACCAGCAAGCCAACTTGCGGTTAAAATGGCTACGGCAAGCATGAAGCCATACGTATAAATGGGCATCGGGAAGTCAATTCCAAACCAAGCCCGAAGCATGTCGCTGATGCGTGGATACATAAGTGCAGGGATTATTTTAAGTGGTTGTTCAAAGCCAATTTGTTAAAAACAAGGTATTGTTCATGAGGTTCTTATCAATATAAATGGTCTTCTTTGTGAGGACGCCTTGCGTACCTGAATCGGAATAAAAACAATACCACGAATTACGGATAATCAAGAACTTGCATGATCCTGAAATTTACCATTATCTATGACGGATGGTGGTTTAAAGATTGGATTTTTTGCAACAGCCTGTCTTCTGGAATGGTTTCTTGTGTGCCTTCCGCCATGTTTTTCAGGTTCACCGCTTGGGCGCTTAGTTCTTGATCGCCCACAATAACGACAAATGGCGCCCGCGAACGGTCGGCCTCCCGCATTTGCGCCTTCATCGAACGGCCCTTAAGGTCAAACGCCACTCGGATTCCCGCCGTCCGTAGCGATTGCGCCTTACGAAACACCCAATTTTCCGCTTCTGCACCCATCGCAACCAAAAAGACGTCTGGTGTTAGGGGGTTGGGAAAGACATATCCGGCATCATTCAACACCACAAACAAGCGTTCCATTCCGGCAGCAAAGCCAACAGCGGGTACGGGATTCGGATTGCCAAAGTCCTTTGCTAATAGATCGTACCTACCAGCGCCGGCCAAAGCCCCATTCAAGGCTTCACTTTCCAGTTCGAAGGTAGTGTGTGCGTAATAATCCAAGCCACGTACCAATTTAGGATCGGTTATGAACGGAATGCCAAGGTCTTGTACATAGCCGCAAACACGGTCGAAGAAGGCGCGGGTTTCGCCCCCCAGAAAATCGGTGAGAACGGGTGCTTCTGTCAAAAGGGCTTGTTCGTGTTCGAGTTTGGTGTCTAAAATCCGAAGCGGGTTTTTCTCCAAACGTTCTCGGCTGATGTCGGAAAGGGCTTCGCGGTGGGGGAGCAAAAACGTGCGCAATGCCGCTTTATAAGCCGCCCGTTCCTCTGGTGTACCGAGGGTATTCATTCGAAGGCGCAGGTTCTTGATGCCAAATGCGCCATAAACGGCCATAAGAACAGCCACCACCTCGGCATCGGAGCGCGGATCGGAAGAGCCAATAATTTCAACCCCGAATTGGTGAAACTGCCGGAATCGTCCACGTGCCGGACGCTCGGCGCGGAAGCATGGCCCGATGTAGGAAAGGCGCTGGACGGGGCCTTGTTGGTCTAAACGGTGTTGCAGATAGGCCCGCATGATGGGTGCGGTGAGTTCCGGACGCAAGACATAGTTTGTATCGCCCTTCGTCCAGGCAAACATTTCTTTGGTCACAATGTCCGAGGTCTCGCCCACGCCCCGCGCAATCATCTCGGTGGGTTCAAACATGGGCGTTCGGACTTCGCGGAAGTCGTAGCGCTCAAAAACTTCGCGGATACGTCGCTCCACAAAAAGCCATGCGGCAGATCCATAGGTTTGGTTTCCAGCCGCCGTATAATCGTGTGGCAGTACGTCGAACGTGCCTTTTATATTCCGAAACGAGGTTTGCACAAAAAAATGGGTTTGGTTCAAAGGTTATTCTTCACGCATCCGCTCTTCTTCCTCCTCAAAGTATCGCAAGACGGCCGCTGCATCGGGTGCATGTAGCAAGCGGTTCCGGAAGTTCTCGCGGTTCATCATCCGCGACACATGCCCCAAAAGCCGAATGTGTGGTAGGGCGGCATCTGTTGGAGCCACCAATAGCATAAAAATCCGAACGGCTTGTTGGTCTATGGCATCAAATGGAACTCCCCCTTCTGCAATTGCAAGGGAAATCACCATTTCTTTTACAGCATCTGTTTTGGCATGGGGCAAGGCAAGCCCCTTCCCAACACCTGTGGACATGACCGCCTCGCGCTTTAAAATGGCATTGGTCACTTCTTTCAGGTCGGTAACATCTGGATGACCCTCTAATTTAGATAAAAGACCGTGGATGGCCTCGGTTTTGTCGGACGCAACAAACCCCACCTGGATACAATCCGGTGCAAGGTAAGTACGAATGGGGATGAATTCTTTCGGCATCGCCCTTATATTTTTGGCTCAAGGATAGCACTTTTAATATAAGGCGAATATCGCAGACCTGCCACCTCCCCGCCTTCATTTCACGGGGAACGGATCAATCGTCAACAGATCCTTTTAGTTGGGCATCCATTTTTTGCAACCGTTCCCAAACCCAAGCCATGTCTTCGGGCAAGTCTGCTTGGAAAAACAATTCCTCTCCGGTCGTCGGGTGCAAAAAGCCAAGTGTATAGGCATGTAACGCCTGACGCGGTAGGCGCTCGAAGAGGTTTTGGAAGAAGGCTTTTCGCGTTCCTTTGCCGAGTTCGGGTTTTATTAGGGTTCCGCCATAGGTTTCATCACCAAAGATGGGATGGCCCAAGTACTTGGCATGGGCGCGAATCTGATGCGTGCGTCCGGTTTCTAACCGAAACGATACGAGGGAAAAATGTTGTAGGGCTTCGATGGTTTCGTAATGGGTAATGGCGTGTTTGCCTTGCCCTTCTGGCAAAACGGCCACCACTTTTCGGTTACGTCGGTCGCGCCCCAATTGGGTTTGGAGTGTTCCGCTTGGCGGTTGGAGTACCCCCCAAACAATGGCATGGTAGCGCCGTTGGATTGTTCTACGTGCAAATTGATCCGCCAAATGTGCATGGGTGGCATCATCTTTTGCGATGACCATCAACCCCGACGTGTCTTTGTCTAAGCGGTGTACAAGGCCGGGCCGGATGGTGGGGTCGCCTTCGTATCGTGGAGCCGCGTTGCGCATGGCCAATCCAATGTGTCCATCTTCTTCTTCGTCGCCCTCTTCTTCTGCTTCGGTGGCCTCAAAGGTCAGTTTTCCCGCACCAACATGGTACAACAAGGCATTGATGAGTGTACCAGAACGGTTGCCATAGGCCGGATGTACCACCATGCCGGGTTTTTTATGTAGCACTATGAGCCATTTGTCCTCGTAAAGAATGTCTAAAGGGATGGCCTCTGGCAGTGCCTCGATGGGTGGCGGGCGGAGGATCTCGCAGGTGATGACATCGCCGGGTTGCACCAATTGCGAGGCTTTTGGGGTTTTGCCATTCACCAAAACCGCCCCTTCTTTAATGCCTTCTTGGACTTTGTTTCGGGTGGCGTTCGGGAGTTTATGCGTCAGATACACGTCCAATCTAAAGGGCGTGTTGTGGCCAAGTGGTACTTCTACGGTGACGGTATGGGCTTGTTTGTCCGGTTCCATGCAATTTGTTTGGTATGACGCTCATGAAAATAAGGACGTCTTCGCCCTCGCCGCACTTCCTCACGGTTAATTGGATGTAAAATATTATAACCAATCAAAGTGTACGATTAATGATTACATTCTTATAAATAATTATTATACATATTAAAAAATAAATTCATTGCATTTAGATATTTTGATATTCAATATTCTTATTACAGCAAGAAAGTTGTTCCTTGCTACTTTTTAAAATCATTAAAAAAGAGGTTTGTCATGTTACGCTTCAAAAATCTTAAATTAACTTTTAAATGGCAGTATATTTTAAATATATTACTATTTGTTTTACCCTTTGTATTTCTCAATGGCTGCGACCAAATAACTACAGATGAAGTAGTAAAGGGAGAAAGGAAGGATCAAGATGCGGTGTTTATCGGTAATACGATTAATAAGAAGAAATTAATGCCAGGTGAGATTGCAGTAAGGTTTGAAACAGCTGGGGTGGCCAAGCAGGGGAATGTAAAAATCGATAATATTGACTTGGTCGGATTCGAAAAAGTTTGTATAAACTTTCCTGGTTTAGGTGACGACTGTGAATACACATCCTCTAATCTTCAAGGGCTACATCAAATCGTAGTCGGAAGTCATGAATTACAAGATTTTATTTGCTCTGATTCTAATGACGTAGATTGGTCTGTAACTTATGACCCTGAAAAAGATCTAATTACCAATGATATACGAGGAAGTGCATGGGCTTCAAAAAGACCCAATGGAACATGTGGTTCCCAGCTACCACCACCTCCTCCTGTAGGACCAGTCGTTGTATTAAGCTACACAACGGGTACTACAACCGAGAATGAACCCCAATATTTTTACCAAGAACAATGGTATGAGTGGTCTCCTTCATTTACATATAACGGGAGTAATACCCAGCCTATTTCTTGTAAATGGTATTTAACAACAGGTCAGATAATAAATAGCTGTAGTGCATATCAAACCCGCCAAACACTTGAGACTTCTCTCGGTGCTATGCATTATGCTGAATTCCCAAACAAGTTTGAGGCGATCTTTAGCAATGGATCTATTGTAACAAAGAACATTGAACCTCCTTTTTAAATCCCTAAAAGAAGATTTGGATTAAGTATTAGTGATTAGTTGTTGGCGATAGGTAGTTGTTTTGAATTAATTTTTAGATATCATAAAATTGCTCAAAATGATTACATTAATCGATAATGAGGACTGAATCAAAAAAGGGTTGCCGTATTATAACGACAACCCTTGGTCTTTTCGGACATTCGTCCAACTTATACCAATTTGGAATTATGCATATGCTTTATCCATCAACGCGGTGTTGAAAGGTTGAAAACGATTAGCCTATAAGCAGTAATTTTCCCTAATTGGTATTAGAACGTATAACGCAAACCGAGTTGCATTTGCCAGCGAGAGGCTACTTGCGAGACCTCGTAAGGTGTTCCGTTAACGGGTGGCGTAAACCGGACACGTGGCTTACCCGTGCCACCTTCATAACCTGAAATGGAAAGAAGGTTGTACGCCTCGAAGTTTACGAACTTCTGAATACCCCAATCTTCATTGATCATGCTCAGGATATTCAATACGTCAAGCGTAAGTTGGAATCGCTGATTTTTGATGGAAGGTAGGTCTTGGGTAAAGCGAAGATCCAAGTTGTTGCGCCAAGGTTGATAGGCCCCATTTCGTGGGAAAATCTTGCCTCTGTTTGCATCCAACGCTGGAATAGACTTCATAAAGGCATCCAATTTGGCCCATTGTTCGTCTGGCGTTAGTACCACACCATTTACGGTATTGCTTAGGAATACTACCTCTGATTGTGCTGCGGGTACATACACCAAGTCGTTAAAGGTATTGCCATCGTTATTGGCATCGCCATTATAGACAAAGTTATACGGAGTCCCATTTCGTCCTTCGTAGAGCAAGGAGATGGTAGAAGCAATATTTTTTGGTCCCCAGTTAAACTTATAAGAAACGGTTCCAACAACACGATTGGGCACTTCGTAGTCGGAGCGCTTCAAGACAGGTAAGTTGGGATTTCCACCCATTTCGTTACCGTTCCATTGGGAAATCGCTACTGCACTACGACCGGAGTTCACGTCTAAGGACTTCATCCGTGTGTAGGCCAAACTAAAGAAGAAGCCGTTTCTTTCTGGACGACGAACTTGTACCGTTGCGCTGGATTGATGACCCTCAGTTGCATTCCTAAGGAGGATCACCGAGTTGTATCTGGTTGGGAATATCCGGTTGGCAATATAGTAAGGCCGTCCGTCCGTCGGTACTACGGTCTTGCTCAGGTTGTTTTCAGAAGTATCCAAGTTGATATTCTCGTAGAAAATATCATATAGGGTCTGGGTATAAAGGAATTCCAAGGTTCCTACCAATCCCCACGGAAGCTCTTGGTCTAGACCAATATTGGAGCGTAGGTTTTGGGGTAAGCGGAAGCTTTTGTCTGTGAGCGCAATATCGGTGGTAGGAACAACAACCGACGTGGAGGGGATAAAGTTCGGGTCTGGATTAAAAGCAGGTAATCCACTTCTAATATCTATGCGTGCATAATCTTTACCTGTGTTGGAGTATTGGTTGGAGAGCCATACACCGGGTGTTTTTCCAGTGAAGACGCCCACACCACCACGCAATTGCGTTTTTTTATTGCGGAACACATCCCAGTTGAAGCCAAAGCGTGGGCTGAACAGAATTTGGCCAGATGGAACCTCATCGGTGCTACGTCCGGGGAAGTCCGTTGCAAATTGCGGATTGGCCGTGGGTTTGTCTAAGAACGAGGGAAGGTCGGCGCGAACCCCAAACGTGAGGCGTAGGTTTGGCAATGCCTTCCATTGGTCTTGCAAATAAACGCCAGACATCAACATTGCCCACGCTGCGCGTTCTTTTCCACCGGGAAGCAAGTAGCTTTTGCGATACCGGTTAGGTGTACCACTCTCAAATTCATTAATCCCTGTAAAAGTCCAAGAACCATACGCATCTTGCACGAATAGGTTAGAAAACGAAGAATGATCAACCTGAACGCCTGCCGTAATGCTGTGGTTTCCTGCAAAGTACGAGAAGTTATCAGTAAAGCTAAAAAGGTTTTGATCTAATGCATTTTGCTGGGAAGAGCGGTCTATACCAAGAAGTACCCTGCTACCGGAGTTGGTCACGTTTTGGATTTCTAACATGGCCATTGGGCTATTTTGCGGACGGCGCTCGTCCCGAATCGTCGTATAGACCAAACGTGCTTCATTCCCAATTTTAGCACCAAAAACACTCGTTAGCTGAAGAACGGTAGAGTTTTGGGTGTTTGCAAAATCGTATGCCTGACTATCGAAGCTGAAGCTGGTCGTTGCCCTAACAACACCCGCAGCACGCCCTGCATTCACATAGTTATGACGCAACATCAAGCGATGGTTGTTGTTGATGTTGTAGTCTAAGCGCGTTAAAAGGTAGTCGCTGTTGGTGTTCGAGTTGAAGGTGTCATAAGAACCTGCATCCAAGCCGTATTTGCTTTTTGCAATACTTACAATACGATCCATATCTGCTTTATTGGCATTAAAGATATTCGTCGCTGTTGTATTGTAGTCTTTTAAACCGGCATCCGTGGGGTCTCCACGACGACGAAGCTCACCATTTACAAAGAAAAACAGCTTATTCTTTATGATTGGTCCGCCGATACGAATACCGGTTTGCGTATTGGCAAAGTCAGACACATATGAGGGTGTAGGATTCCCCGCACCATCCTTAATAACGTTCCCCCCTGCATCTTTCGTCAACCTGCCCGTGAAGTCTTGATTCCGGCCATAAAAGAAAGCCGATCCCTGATAGGTATTACTACCAGAACGGGTAATCGCATTGATAAGACCACCTGTAAAACCGCTCTGACGCACATCATAGGGAGCGATCTCGATGTTAAATTCGGCAATGGCGTCTAAGCCGATTGGCTCCGCACCTGCGAGGCCACCCGATGTACCACTATCTGCAAGTCCAAAAGCGTCATTGGCGGCAGCACCATCAATCTGGATGTTGTTGTACCGGAAATTGGTCCCACCTGCGCTATTCCCAACCACTTGTGGAGAAAGTTTGGTGAAGTCGGTAATAGAACGGGCAATGGTTGGGAGGTTTTCGATTTCCGTAGTCGAGACGTTTTGTTTTGCGCCCGTTCGGTCTGCGGCAATGGTTGCATTCTTCTCGGCAGTAATCTCAACATCTACCGTTGCATTTTCTTCGGCAAGCGCAAAGTCTATGTTTTTTTGCTCGGACAAAGAGAGGTAGAGGTTTGGCCGCTCGATTGTTTTATACCCCACAAAGGTTACTTTAAGGGTATATGGGCCGCCTGTCCGCAAGTAGAGCAGGTTGTAGTTCCCACTTACGTTCGAGGTGGTTCCATTCACCGTTCCCGAAGGGACGTGTGTCGCAATAATGGTGGCGCCGGGTACCGGATTTCCTTGCGGATCCGTTACTTTTCCGGTGAAAGAAGCCGTCGTCACCTGTGCTTCTGCGGTGAAGGCAGTAGCAACCAGAAGAACGAAGGATACCCACCACGACAAGGTTTTAAAAGGTTTTCGCATATGCGTTTTCCTCCTATTGGGTTTTAGATGTTTGGGTTTTCTATTGGGTGAAGAAGGCAATGTTGATCGAAACATCGCAAGATCTCTCGATCTGCACAACCTCAAGGCTATAAAGGTAGTGTGTTTTTTATGGCTCTTGTGTCAAATGTGCAAAATCTTGGCATTAAGTTAAGGTTACCTCTTGTGTAAATGTCTCATTAACAAATACTTTAAGAAAAAAACACAAACCTTAAAGGGACGCAAACACCTTGTAACCTTTTGGGCATGGGAGCCGTCTTTTGGCCAATCAGATATGCAAGGCCTGCATAGAAGGCAAAAGGCACGAGATGAAATATAGGGTGGATGTCTCGTGCCTTTTGTTTGTTTAGCGTGAGTTACGGGTTAATGATGGACTACAAATCTTGCCCTACTGTCAAGATTATTGGTCTATATTTAGCCCCATCGGGGTAACGTATTCCTACCTTCAATCTGGTGCTTAAGGATGTCGAAATCAATGCTTGAGTCTGTCGAAGGTAGGTGTTTGCGTTGATAAATGCCTGCCGGCGGCCTTCTTTTGTACGGCCAAAAGAAGCAAGGTGGCTGAGCGTAGCCGAATCCAGTCCCGACCCTTAGAAAAATCTTATCGCCTATGCTGCGGATGCCCGATGGGACGAATTGTAAAGACGCAGCATTGTGCGTCTCTACGCTCATCCTCCTCGGCAAGGCAATTCGCCCCCTTATTCATCGGGCTTCGGTGGCGGAGCGAAATCGAAGTCATCCTTGCTCCGGCGGATTTTTCTAAGGGCCGCCCTGCCAAGCGAGAATGATGGAGGACCTCACGGGATTGCGTAAATGCTGGTTTTACAAGGGTTTGTTCCACTTTTGAATGTGAAACCCGTATCCAAACGCAGAGTCAAGCCCCGTAGGGGCGGAATCTTAGTAGAAATCGGTTTCCAAATGCACAACAAAGCCCCGTAGGGGGGGCATCTATATATTAGATATAACGAGGAATAACTGGCTGAACGTAGTCGAAGCTCGGTGGCTGAGCGAAGTCGAAGCTCGGTGGCTGAGCGAAGTCGAAGCTCGGTGGCTGAGCGAAGTCGAAGCTCGGTGGCGGAGCGAAATCGAAGTCATCCTTGCTCCGGCGGATTTTTCTAAGAGCCACCCTGTTATTATAGAACAACACATTATACTATAAGATAGAGGCGGTATCAATAGCACTTCTTAATTACGTCTAAGGTATGGTCTAATTCTGCCGTACTATTATAATATGTGGGTGCAAAGCGGAGCAACTGGTTCCGGACAGAAATATGGATATGGTTTTCGAGCAATTTTTGGACAACTTTTTCCGGTTCTGGATGCCGGAAGGTGACGATTCCAGAAGAAAAAGCCGGATCGGGAGTCCCATATCGTTTAAAGCCAAGTTTCTCGATCCCAGCGGCCAAATAAGCTGCATTTGCAAGAACCTGTTGGTTGCACCAATCGCGCCCACATTCTAAGTAGAGCGATAGGGCTGCTTCCATGGTTGCAATGCCAGCATTGTTCAGGGTTCCGAGCCGATAGCGGGTTATATTGGGATGCCAGTTGAATTGGTAATCAAAGAAGTTTTCCCAATCCACCACTCCCGAAAGCCACCCTGCCATTGGCGGATGTAGGGCATTCATCAAGTTGGGTGACATATAGCACCAGCCAATGCCTTGATCGGCCATCATCCATTTATGGGCACTTCCGGCAGCAAAATCCACGCCTTGTGCTTCGACGTCTCCAAAATCTAATGCCCCAAAACCCTGAATGGTATCCACCAAGAACCAGATGCCGCGTTCGCGGGTACGCTGGCCAATTTCGGCAAGTGGTGCGCGGAATCCGGAAAGAAATTGCACCCAGCTAAGCGAGAGCAAACGGGTTCGGGGTGTAAGCGCAGCTTCTATATCTTCGAGGGAGAACACCCCGTCGGTATGTGGGATAAAATCTATCTCGACGCCTTTTTCACGAAGGTGTAGAAAGGGCCACACATTGGCCGGAAATTCGCAAGCGGGCAAAGCTATGCGGTCGCCGGATTTCCAATCTATGCCTTGTGCCACCCAATTAAGGGCGGTCGAGACATTCGGGCAAACATCTACGTTTTCCACCGGCGCGGCTAATAGTCCGGCAATTTGCTGACGTACTGCAAGGATGACCTCCATAAAAGGCAGGTAGTTGTCAATCATGGTCTCCTGTCGTTCAGAAGCCCACTTTTGGAGGGCATCGGTCACGCGGGTACTCAGCGGAGACGTTGCGGCATGGTTTAGGTACGTGGTGTGTGCAGTGTGCGGAAACAGATTTCGGAGTTCAGGAAGGTGCATTTGGGTTGTAAAAAAAGCCTCCCAAAAATCGAGAGGCTTGTGGTTCAGGATGCTTCAGTATTTTCTGTTTGATCACCCGCTGCCTCGTCTTTCGGGGGCTGCTTTAACTCGGTGATTTCTTTACGGATGTCCTTGATTTTGCGTTTATTTTCCTCGATTCGTTTTTTGATCTCTTCCATTTTCTGCTCGTAGGTGGCCCGCAACTCACCTACATTTTTGCCCTTAAACACAAATTCGAGTTTGGTTTCGATGTCTTCGAGGTATTTGCGATCCATTTCGATATTGTTCTCAATACGCGAAATGGCATCTTCTTTCCGTGATACTTTGTCCGTTTGACGTTGTTTATAGTTTCGGTCGCGGGTTTCGCGGTCTCGGTTTCGGGCCTCGCGCTCCAACTTCATTTTCTCATAAAAAGCCCGCGCATTGGTGTAGAGGCGGTCTTCGGCTTCTTTTATGGCATTGATAAAAGCGCGTTTTTGCTTCATGCGCAAAGGTTGGATGTTAAAGACTTCTTGGGTGAGTTCCTTAACCCGCTTTTTGGCGGCCTGATAATCGTCCCCTTCTGCGGTATTGTTCACAATTTGAAGCACTTCGTCCACCCAAATTTGGCATTGGGCCATATTTGCCTCGGCCTTTTCGTCGTAGTGGGATTTTTCTTCTTCCACCTTCACGCGGATTTTCTCGAAGAGTTCGTCCAATTGGTCAAAGAAGGCTTTGCGTTTATCTCGGAAGAGTTTGGCTTCTCGTACATGGCGTTGGAGTTCGATCAATTGGTCGCGAATGGGCCTAAACTCCGTCGCGGACTCTATTGAGGCTGTAATGTTGGCGAACTGTGGCGCAAGAGTGTTGTAGTTGGCCTCGCACTCGGCCTCGAATGCGCTCCAATCAGCTTGTTGGCGTTTGCGAAGTACCTTAAACGCCAAGTCCAATTTGTCTAAGAGGGTGGCACGGTGTTCGCGCAGCATCCGAGCTTCACGGACTTCCTTTTGAAGGGCGACCAATTCTTCGCGGCTGTTCTTGAACTCCTCGACGGTGTCTGCTTTTTGGCTCCACGCATCTACCAAGGGTTGGTATTTCTCGAAAGTTGCCTGCGAGGTTTCGTTCAATTCTGCCCGTTCGGCGTCTAACTTCACGCGGAGCAGATCGCTGGTTTGGTTAAGCAGTTCAAACAGTTTGTCGCGTTGGTCTTTTTGGACGGTGGCCAATTTGAGCTTATCGCGGAGGTCTTTTACGTGACCAACCATATCGCGCAAGTTATCGGTGGCCTCAATTTGCCCGGCCAATGCTTCGATGGCGGTATGCAGTTCGGTATAAACATCGCTCATGTTAGAGAAGACACGCTCCCACTCTATTTTGGGGGATTGCCCAATACCATGTACCGCCATTTGGTTGTTTTCGTCTGCCGCAATGCCCAAAAGTTGGTAGCGTAGAAAGCCTCCTTTAGACAAGGCATAAGCCGCAGCATGACGGATAGACTCGGTTTCCTGCAACCATTTTAGCCCCGCTTCGGGGTCTGGTTGTGGATCCGTGGCGTCTCCATGACACTCGGCGAGTACAACAAAGTACCCATCCATGCCCGAAATGGCCGTCCAAACGTGGTGGTCGTCTGTTGCGTGTGTCTCAATCACTTTGGCGTTCGTGGTCTGTGTGGTTAGAAAGTGAACACAAACCTGCGTTAGTTCTTCCCGATTCTGATACATCTGAATTACGTAATTGATTGACGGTTCACCCGTCAGGTCCGATAAAACATCTTGCCCGCCATTTGCCGGACAAGGCCCTTAAATTCTAAATTTAGGAGATAAACCAATGCCGCTGAGGTATCTACATTAGCCAGAACACACAATTGGTCTATGTGCATTGGCTCGGTCGAAAGTTTTTCCAGCAAGATACGTTCAAGTACATTGAGTTCCGCCCATGTTTCTTCGGAATTTACAGCAGAAATAGGCTTAGTTCCAAACCCTTCCAGTTCTTCTAATAATTCATCCACGCTTGTGACCAATCTGGCCATGTTTTTCCGGATAAGTTCATGATTTCCTTTGCCATGTGTGCTATAAATAGAACAAGGTACGGTAAAAACCTCGCGATCTTGCTCTATGGCCATATGTGCGGTGATGAGTGCCCCTCCTTTTGCGGCAGCCTCGGCCACGAGGACGCCACGGGAAAGCCCGCTGATAATCCGGTTGCGTCGCGGGAAATTTACGGCGTCTGGCTTTGTCCCCATCGGGAGTTCGGAGAAGAGGGCGCCGTTTTCTAAGATTTGTGTCACCAAGCGCGTGTTTGTAGCCGGATAAATCACATCCACACCCGACCCTAAGACGGCAATGGTGCGTCCACCTGCATCTACAGCGCCTTGGTGTGCAGCCGTATCAATGCCATATGCAAGGCCGCTCACAATCGTCCAGCCATTTCGTGCCAATTCTTGGGCAAAGGTATAGGCTACACGCTTGCCGTATTCGGATGCCTTGCGGGTTCCGACAATGGCAATCGCTTTATCGTCCGAAGGCAAATGGACACCTCGGTACCACAGTAAAACAGGTGGGTCGTAGAGTTCGCGCAGCAAGGTAGGGAAGGAGGATTCCCAAGCCAATAACACATTTGCTTGGCACTTTTCGGCCATTTGCTCTTGTTGGCGCATCAGTTGCTCGGCATCGCAACGAGCAATGGCTTCGGCAGTTTGTTGTCCCACACCCGGTACGCGTACCAGCGCCGCCACCGATGCCTTAAAAACGTGTGTAGCCGAGCCAAAGTGTGCCATTAAAGCGCGTAACCTTCCCGGACCAATACCCGGAACCAAGGCCAAGGCCATCACCGCACGCCGCTCGGCGGTTTCGTCCGGCGGAGTGTCAAATAGGTTAGCCTGAATCGCGTCGGGGTCGTAATGAGAGAACACAGGGGTGAGGTTTGTGAATAAAAATGGCAGTTACCCTTACCAAAATTTAGCCTTCAAAATTAGGACTCTGCTTCAAATAAGCGCAGTTGTATTTGTTCGGGCGATTTATTTTCTGTTGATTTCCGTTCAGACATTCCAGTTGTTCTTGCAGCTGCGGTCACCTCTCCCCATGAAATAAAATATGATTCATAATATTCAAGAGGGTATTGGCTTAATTCCTCAATATCTCTTTTAGTTGGTTTTCGACCTAATTTTTGAGCAATCTTTTTAACTTCAAGTTGTAGAGCCTTTTTACTTATATCATATGATTGTTTTGGAATTCTTTTGACATAATTGTTTTTGGTTTTAGGAGTACGGTCTATTTTTCTAAACGGATCAATTCCTAAATCCATCTCTTGGTGTCGTTCGGTGGCAATTTGATGATAATATTCTGAGAGTTCAATCCCAATAAAATTTCTATTTAATTGTTGCGCAGCTAAAGATGTTGTTCCTGCCCCATTAAATGGATCTAACACCCACTCTCCTTCATTGGTAAACATAGAAATTAAACGATGCATAAATTGTGGCGGTAGTTGGCAGGGATGGTCAACACGCCTACTGTTGTGCTTTAATCGGTGAATATTCCACCATAAATTTGATATGATTTCACTATCTATAATGCCAGATTTTCTGCGCTCAGTTATACATGACGGGCGCGAACAGTATTCCTCCTTTAATGTATGAATGGAAGCCTTTTCTAAAATGGACGGGTTTGTTCTGTTTAGTCCGGGCAAGGGTCTTGGTTGGCCTTTAGAAAAACAAAGAATGGCATAATGTGCGGGCATAATCATTCTAACAGGAAGGCTAAGCCCTTCCCATACAATCCAATCTTGAAAATCCAAAACTGAATTTAAGTACTTAAAGTGACGTATGCACCATTGTGGGATATTCAAGACAGCTATTGTACCCCTTGGTTTTAGAACCCGCGCAAGCTCTGCAAGCCACTCATCACACCATTCAAAATATGTTTGGATATCAATCCCGTCATCCCAACTTTCATATTTTTTGTTTAAGTTATAAGGCGGATCTGCAAAACAAAATTCAATACTGTTATCAGGAATTTTTTTTAATGCTGACAAACAATCTTCATTAATTAGCATAGATTTTTGTAAATTATTGTCAACTTTATGACAAACCTCTCTATAAGTCTTGTGTTTTTTTTCAAGATATAACAAGTTCCTCCAATCATGAATAAATATTTCATCATAACCTTGAATGCCAAATAAATCTTGAAGCCGATTGGTAATTATTTCAGGATCATGATTATGGTGTATTTCAATATCTCGCCAAATATCCGACATCAAGGTTCCATATTCATGATAAAGATGTTTTTTTCCACCGTAGTCTTTTGTTGTTCTTTCGCAGTATGGACAATATGAATAACCAATTCGTGTCTTGGTATGTTTTAAACTTTTTTTATTTTTGGTTAAAATAAGAAGTGCCGAATGTTGTTGTCTTAATTGTTTCAGGTCTTGATCCTCGTCCTCATCCGATAACTTTACGGCTACCCAAAGTTTTATATGTGCTTCACTGGTAAGAGCAATGCCCATTTCAGACATAAAAACTGGCGAAGATAATATGACAACAACAGAGTCTGGGTGCGATAATTGAATGAATTGATTTATTTTATAATGCAATTTAAGTTTTTCTTCTGTCTCATGTGTATTTTTGTAATAAGGCAATACAATAAACTCAATACATGGCTTATTGGCTGGAATAGATTTTCCATCTAAGGCATTTAACCTTTTGGTGCTTTCACTAAGGTGGGGCATTTTATTCGCTTGTTTGATCCATTTGTATTAAGAACGCTGCCAACCTTGCAAGTTCCTCCTCATGATATGTTACTGTGCAATCGCTATATTGGCAAATTGTTTTCAGGGCAGATAAGCGTCGAAAATTGCCCGCACCATCAACTACATAGGCAATTTTGTGCCCTAATTCGTGTAACTGTTGCTGCCTTGCTAAAGCTTGTCCAGCTTTTCGCTCAATTACGCTATTGGTTGTAACCTGAAAAGACGCCTCTATTGCGCAAGTTTTGCCTTTGGGGGAGGTGACAACTATATCAAATGAAGTTAATGTTCGATCGTTTTGGGATATTCCAGAAATACTTTTTGAGGAAAAATCCCAGTCGGTAAGATGACGCTTAAGATATTCCAGAACATATTGCTGGGCTAAATTCCCCAGTTTATTTGATGCTGCCCCCCCTGTAATTCGGCTTACCCAAATATATCGTTGCAGGACAAACGTATCCAACAACTCAGATTCGCCAATTAATGATCCGATAATACATTTTTCCTGAACCTCTACTGGCAAAGAAAGGTTTTCAGCAAGACCTCCAAACATAATAAGCATAGCTACATCTTCAATCTCATCAGACAAAGCAACTGGTATTTGCAAGCCTACTTCATTTATTTTTAATTGGATGTTGTTCCATAAATTTTTAGTAGTAAAGGATGAAAAGTGATAGGAATAAGAAGCCTCACGCCATAAAAAAGACATTGTATTATCCGGAAAAATATTAGGAAGGTTTACTCTGAAGCGCATTAATTTTTCTGCTCCAATATCTGACAATACCATTAGATGTTTTAAGAATAAGTTGGCAGGTAATACGCTTGTCGTGCGCAAGGCCTCCTTCCAAGCAAATGGAGAAGCATCCGCAAGATTGAGTAAACTGATAAACTTATCTTGAGTTTCTATTAATTTTGGCACTATGCTGGATTTCTGCTCTAACTTCGTCAGGCTACTTGGCCAGAATTTGAGTGCTTTTTGCTCTAATTCTTTTAGGTCTTGCATGGCTTTTAGGTCTTCTTTGAGGTCAAATTTCCCTTAATTATTCAAGGTTACCGCACAGCTATGACCACATCATGTCATAGCACATCTGCTAATTCATCTTTATGCGTTTTTTGCGGTTTGAATGGCCGTCCAAAGTGCATCTTTCAGTGGGTCTAAGCCAAGGTGCGCCACTGCGCTAATCGGAAAGACGGACAAACCGGAAGGCAAGCTTTTTATCTGATTGGGCAGCTCCGCCTTTTCTTCGGGCGTGAGTAAATCTATTTTGGAAAGAGCAAGCATACGCGGTTTCTCGACGAGTTCGGGGTTAAAGGCTTCTAATTCTTCGAGAAGGATTTGATAGGCGTGTGGAATGTTCTCGGTATTTACTGGAATCATAAAGAGCAAAACGGCGTTCCGCTCGATGTGTTTTAGGAAGCGTAATCCCAAGCCTCTTCCCTCGTGTGCGCCTTCGATGATCCCCGGAATATCGGCCATAACAAAGGATTTATAGTCTCTATAGGCCACCACGCCCAGATTAGGCTCCAACGTGGTAAAGGGATAATCTGCAATTTTAGGACGCGCCGCCGAAAGTGCCGAGATGAGGGTGCTTTTTCCGGCATTGGGGAATCCAACCAAGCCCACATCCGCCAAGACCTTTAGTTCTAAGGTGATGTTACGTTCTTCGCTGGGTTCACCGGGTTGGGCATGTCTCGGCGCGCGGTTGGTCGAGGTTTTGAAATGATCATTTCCTTTTCCGCCTCTTCCTCCCTTGACCAGCATGATCCGGTCTCCCGGATGCATGACCTCGCCCAATTCCTCGCCCGTGTCGGTATCTTTTGCTACCGTCCCACAGGGTACGCGCAAAATCATGTCTTGGCCGTCTTTACCGGTTTTGAGGTTACTGCTTCCGTTTTGTCCATTTTCGGCAAAGTGATGGCGGTTATAGCGCAAGTCCAACAAGGTATAGAGGTGATGATCGGCCTCCAGAAGGATCGAGCCGCCTTTCCCACCATTGCCACCATTGGGACCACCTTGGGGTACGAAGGGTTCACGACGAAAGGAAACGGCGCCAGCGCCACCTTTTCCGCTCCGTACGGTAATGGTCACATAATCTACAAATTTCATGGTTTTCTTTTTCTTTCAAAGTACGACAAAGCAGGTTGACAAGATTTTAGGATTAAGGGAATTTCAGTTTATGCCTTCGATAAATACAGACCTATTATCCATAAACACAAGGGGTAACCAATTATTTTTTCAATATCGTACCTTAAAAAGAGGTTTGTATTTCGTTATGCGTGCGTATCTTTCTTTCGACCCCAATGTCACGCAACTCATCATCAAATATGGATGGCATATGCGCTACCTTAAACTTTTCTCGTTTTTAGCCTTGTTCACAATTGTTTCATGCAAAGGCGACACCGAAATTGTAAACGGCGGATGGTTCAAGTCTGCTAAAGATATTGCCTTGGATACAGGCAATCGTTTGCAATTCACCCCAACGATAAATGGCCCGCTCAGCCTGATTGCTGCGGTTCCATTTGGCACGATGCAGCACATGGATGGCGTACAAGCGATTTCCGTTTCGTTTAGCAAGCCGATGGTGGCCATAGGCGCTTCGTCGGATAACCTCCCCGAAGGCCAGTTGCAAATCTCGCCTTCTGTTTCGGGGAAACTACGTTGGGAGGGTACACAGACCCTTGTTTTCCAACCAGAAAAACCACTACCAAATGCAACCGGATACAAGGTGGTCTTGCGGAAAGGGCTTAAAGCCCTGAATGGTGAATCGCTAAAAGAGGACTTTGAATGGGCCTTCGAGACGCCCCGCCCAAGTATGGTCTATTCCGAGCCAGCTGATGGTGCGGAACAAGTGAGCAATAAACCGACCATTTTTGTGCGGTTTAATCAAGGAATGGCGGCGGGGACTGCCAGCGGCTATGTCTCGCTTCGGATGAAAGACGGCGGAACGGTTGGTACTCGTGTAGAGAAAAAAGGCGACTCGACTTTGGTGATTCGTCCCACAGAAACCCTCTCGAAAGGACGTACCTATCAGGTGGTTTTGGCGAAGGGGCTACGGGGCAAAGAGGGCGGTTTGGGGATGGAGGCCGAGGATACCGTTTCCTTTACGACGTTTCCGGATTTGGCCCTTTTGGGCGCTTCGCAGAATACGTACTATGATGAAGCCTCCTCCGAGTCGCGGGTTTTTGATCCGGCACGCGGCATCTCCTTGAATTTCTCAACCCCCGTCAAGTTTGGCGCTTTACGCAAGGCGTTGACCTTTAGTCCGGCGGTGCGCTGGCCGGTAGGCATAGAGGCCCGCGACAATACCGAAGCCACTTCGCACAATTTGCCCATGCAATGGTTGCCCGAAACGAATTATACGGCGACGGTTCGTGGCTTAGCCGACATTCATGGCCAAACGTTGGGCAATGCCGAAATCACCTTTAAAACCAAGGCATTTAGTCCATTTGCCGATATGAAAAGTGGCCTCATGGTGATAGAGTCTAACCAACGTACCTTTATCCCTATCCGAAGCGTAAACGTTCCGAGTGTAAAAGTGGGGATGCAGCGTATTCGTGCAGACCAAGTGGTTCCGCTCATTCCGGTTTATGACGAATGGCGGTATTATGATGTGGATGAATCGCAGAAACCCAAGCCCATCGAGGCGACCAGTGATTATAAACTGAACCTGCCGCGCAACCAAATTGGCGCTACACCTTTAGATTTATCTTCGGTCTTGTCCAATAAAAAGGGTGTCGTGGCCGTAGCCATGAAGGTAAAGACGGGGCCAAAGCCAGAGGACGAGCGCACCGCAACTGCATTAGCTCAAGTGAGCAATATGGCCGTAACAGGGAAGTTTAGCCCACACCAAAACCTGATCGTGGTCACAGAGTTGCAAACCGCTAAGCCCGTCCCAAATGCAAAAGTGACCATCCGAGATGCACAAAACAATGCTCGTTGGAGCGGCACAACCGATGCGCAAGGCCGTGCCCTAAGTCCGGGCTGGGCACGTTTAGGCATTCCGCAAAAAGAAGTATATAGCGAACCCATCCAATATGCCATCGTGGAGAAAGATGGCGACTTGGCCTTTACCGCCAGTAATATGGATGATGGTATTGAGCCATACCGCTTCGATATTTCTTATGGCTATACCGCTAAAAAACAAAGCTATGCGGGTTCCATATTTTCTGACAGAGGCTTGTACCGTGCAGGGGAAAAAGTACACCTGAAAGGCGTTTTCCGAAAGCGATTAGACAAAGATTGGCAACTGATTAAAGAGCCTTTGCGGGTTTTGATCTATGGCCCCAAAAATGATATTGTGTATGACCAACGCCTTAGCCCGTCCGACTTTGGAACCTTGGATTTTGACTGGATGTCCTCGCCCGGAGCAGATCAAGGGGAATATACCATGCGTGCCATTTTGGCCTCCGATACCACCAATGTCACCGAATATTATGGATATGAAAGCAATGACGTGGGAAAAGGGACTTTCCGGATAGACTCCTTCCGAAGGGCTACTTTTGCGGTAACAGCGCGTCCCAATGCAAAAAGCTACATTGCGGGCGATTTTTATGATGCCACTATTTCTGGACGCTATTTGTTTGGTGCAGCTATGGCGGGACAGCCCTTGAAGTACCGTTTAGACCAAGAACCAACGGATTATACCCCGCCCGGATACGAGGATTATCGTTTTGGTGTGGCGCGATATGGCCTTTATGACTCGGATTATGGTAGCGACCCCATGAACAGCCTATATACCACCCTGGCGCAGGTGGATTCTTCCTTGACGCTGGGCGGAGACGGGATGGCCAAGTTTCGGGTTCCACTTAAAGGAAATGGCTTGGGGACGCCCGTTAAACTTACCTTAGAAGCCACCGTAACCGATCCGGCTCGCCAAGAAAGCATGGGCGGCTCGCGGGTGGTGGTGCATCCGGGGCTTTTTTATGTGGGCCTCAAGCCACAAACCACTTTCTTGGAATTGGGTAAAAGTAGCGCCTTCTCATTGGACGTTATAACGGTGGATCCCAATGGTTTTCCGGTTTCTGGCGATGTAAATGTGCAACTCATTAAACAAGAATACAACAGCGTGCGTGAAGTGGGCGTGGATGGGGCGATGCGCTGGCGCTCCAATATGCGTGAAGACACCAAAGGAACCGCAAAAATCACCACCGAAGCCGGAAAAGCCAAGCGCTTGAATTTGGACGTGCCCGAAGCCGGATTTTATGTAGTACGTGCCACGGGGCGCGATATACGCGGGAATTTGGTGCGGTCGGAGTCTTATTTCTATGCAACAGGGGGCAGTGGATATGTGGGCTGGGAGCGCCGAGACGACAATAAAATAGAAGTGGTGGCGGATCATAAAACCTATGCACCCGGCCAAACAGCACGCCTGATGATTGCCTCCCCCTACGAAACATGTACCGCTCTCATCACCATCGAGCGGGAAGGAATTCTCTCCAGCCGTGTAGAAACCCTTACCGGCTCTGCGCCAATGATAGATATTCCCCTGACGGAAGAACATCTGCCCAATGCCTTTGTAAGTGTGATGCTCTTTTCCGGCAGAACAGCAGCGCCCACAAACCGAAACGATGTTGGTGCGCCGAGTTTCAAAATTGGATACATCCAACTCAATGTGGATCCGGGACTGCGCCACTTGAAGGTGGCCGTAGAACCAACCGCCAAAAACGCTAAGCCCGGCGAAGAAGTAACCGTAAACCTGAAAGTCACGGACGAAAACGGCGCTGGCGTTGCGGGCGAAATTGCCTTCTCGGCGGCGGATGCTGGCGTGCTGAATTTATTGGATTATAAACTCCCTGATCCTTTCGAGGCGTTTTATGGCGCGCGCGATCTGCAAGTCCGCACCTCCGATACACGTAGTATTCTACTCCTTCAACGTGATTATGGTGACAAAGAAGAAGATGTGGGCGGTGGTGGTGGCAATGGCGGTGACGTGCGGCGCGACTTCCGACCACAGGCGTATTGGAATCCTAAAATCCGGACGGACGGCTCCGGGCGTGCTACCATCAAATTCAAACTCCCCGAAAGCCTCACCACGTTCCGTCTTATGGCCGTTGCCATCACACAAAACCACCGATTTGGGATGGGTTCGGAAGACGTCGTCGTCAGTAAGCCCTTAGTCTTAACGCCAGCCTTGCCTCGTTTTGCACGACTAAACGACCAATTCGAGGGCGGCGTTTTGGTGACGAATACCACAGGTAAAGACGGAAATGCCACCGTTACTGCCTTTGGCGAAAATGGCCTACAACTCACCGGCTCTTCTACGCAATCGGTTTATCTGAAAAACGGCGAAACCAAAGAAGTCCGTTTTGCTTGGAAAACCGCCCAAACAGGCAATGCGAAGATTACCTTCCGAGCCGCTTTGGGTAACGAGAAAGACGCCTTCCAAACACAACTGAGCCTACAACAGCCTTCGTCCAAACTCGCCTTTGGTACGTTTGCCTCTACCGATGGAACCGCACAAGAAGCCTTCCTTACGCCAGCAGCTTTTAGCTCCGGAACCATTCGCACCCGCCTTGCCAGTACGGCATTGGTTGGTTTAGATGGTGCAACGCAATACCTCTTCGAGTATCCCTATGGCTGTTTAGAGCAACGTACATCGCGGATTCGTCCGTTGTTGTTGGGTCAAGACGTCCTTGCTGCCTTCGATCTCAAAGCCCTTAAAGGAAATGATGCCCAAACGGTGACGACGCAATGGGTGAACAACCTGCGCGATTATTGGTTGGGAGATGGCTTCTCGCTCTGGGCTGGAGACCGAGAACTGAATCCATATGTCACCGCTTATACACTTTTGGCGATGAAGGAAGCCCAAGATGCCGGATTTACCGTCCAGCCAGATATGGTAAATGGGGCAACCACCACCTTGGCAGAATACATTCGGAACAGCGACCGAAAGCCCGAATATTACCCCGCGTCTATTTGGCCCGATACCCGCGCCATGATGCTTTTTGCGCTCGCACGCCATGGCAAAGTCCTCTCTGGCGAACTTTACACCCTCGCCGAGCAAGCCAATTCGGGAAAAGCCGGCCTTTCGGCAGATGGCCTGAACCATCTTATCCGTGCCATTCACCTTTCCAAAGACAGCAACCTAAACAAATACAAATGGGCACTGCTGAATAAAGTTCGTGGCAATATCCGAATGGAAGCAACCTCGGCCTATATCGCCGCCCCAACCGATAATGCTTGGGGATGGCTTTTTGCAAGCAATACCCGTTCTACGGCTTTGGGCCTCATTTCGTTGATCGAATTAGATCCCTCCGATGCCACCCGGCAGGTTGCCGAGAAGATGATCCGATACCTCATGCAAAACCGCAAACAAGGCTGGTGGGCCTCTACTCAAGACAATGCGACCGTAGTAGAAGCCTTTGCCAAGTACTACAAAGCATTCGAGAAAGAATCTCCTAATTTCTCGGCAGAGGTCAAAATGGCCGGACAATCCCTCATGCGCCAAACCTTTAGCGGCAGAACACTCAATGTGGCAGAACAAACCCGAACATTAGGCGGCTTTGGCAGCAACCAAAATGTTCCGGTGCAGGTAAGCAAATCCGGTACGGGGCGTCTTTTCTATTCGCTTCTGATGGAGGCTTATACCACCCAACCCCTCGCTGCGGCAGCCAATGGCTTGACCGTGAGCCGCACCATCGAGCGCCTAAATGATCGCGGCCAAACAGTGGGTACGGTCTCGCCTGATGCAAATGGGAACCTGCGCCTGAAACCCGGTGAATTGGTGAAAGTAACCTTACGGGTGCAAACCAATGCCACAAGAAATTATGTGGTGGTGGATGACGCCTTGCCCGCCGGACTGGAAGCCCTGAATGCCGCCTTTGTCACCACATCTTCGGCTGCAACAGCCAATACCGGCCAGAGCAATTGGTGGGGATCGTTTAACCATACCGAAATTCGGGACGACCGCGTCTTGCTGTTTGCCGATTATATGGGCGGTGGAGAGCATACCTATTCTTATGCGGCGCGTGCAACCTCGCTTGGAACCTTTGTCTATCCACCGGTATCCGCCGAGGCCATGTATCAACCCGAAGTAAACGGACGTACCAGAACCTTGCGCCTGACGGTGGCCAACTGATTTCCCTGCACACCGAGAAGCCCTTTGTCGTTATGGACAAGGGGCTTCTTGCATGATCAAACCGCTCATGAAAGTAATTGTCGCACCCGATAAGTTTAAAGGCTCACTTACGGCACATGAAGCCGCACAAGCCATTGCCGAGGGCGTCAGGCAAGCATTTCCGGACGCCGAAATCGTTCTCTGTCCAATGGCAGACGGAGGCGAGGGCACATTGGCCTTGCTCTTGGAACAAACGCATGGGATAAAGCATGAGGTACGTGTGCTGGATCCTTTGGGACGAGAAGTGAGCGCCGCTATCGGCTTTTCGCAAACAGGGCAATGGGCTTTTATCGAGATGGCGCAGGCTTCGGGGGTTCAATTACTCACACCCGAAGAGCAAAATCCACGCTTTACATCAACATACGGAACCGGACAACTTATCCGCTCGGCGATTGAACGCGGGGCGTCACAAATTCTTATGGGGCTGGGAGGTAGTGCCACCAACGACGGCGGAATGGGCATGGCTACGGCACTTGGTTGGACGTTTTGGGATGAGCAAGGGCATTTACTACAACCTTCCGGTGCGGCATTGTCCAAGATCGCGGCAGTTTCGGATGCAGACGTGCCGAAACATTTGAAAAGCCTGAACCTTATGGCAGCCTGCGATGTAACGAACCCACTATATGGCCCAAACGGTGCCGCACACGTCTTTGCCTCACAAAAAGGGGCAAAAAACAAGGATTTGAAAACATTAGATGATGGCCTGCGCAACCTTGCAGCCGTATTAGAACGCTTTGGTTATTGCAGCGATCTGGAGGCACAGGTACCCGGAAGCGGGGCGGCTGGTGGATTGGGCTTTGGCTTGCGGGTCTTCTGTGGTGCCAAACTGCAATCTGGAATGGACGTGCTGATGCAATACGCCAAAATACACGACCACCTCCAAACAGCCGATGTGCTCATCACTGGTGAAGGCAAAATAGACCACCAAACATCTTTTGGAAAAGTGGTGCATAAATTGGCGGAAGCCGCACAAAAACAAGATGTTCCGGTAATTGCACTTTGTGGCACATTAGACCTTAACCCCATCCAAATCCGCGGACTTGGCTTGGCTTATGCCGCTTCCATTCTACCACGCCCAATGTCGCTTGAAGAAGCCCAAAGAGGCGCAACAACCTTTCTTGCCCAACATACAACACAGGTGATACAGCTTTTTTACCTGACCCCTTTTTTCCGATGAAAAACAAACAGCGCATACACAGCCAATCGCCATTGTGCGTTCTAAGGCAATTCGCCCTTTTCATCGGGCTTTGGTAGCTGAGCCAAGCCGAAGCCATCCTTGCTCCGGCGGATTTTTCTAAGGGCCGCCCTGCCATTCAAGAATCATGTAAGAACTCACGGGATTGCGCAAATTCTGATTTTTCAATGGTTTGTTCCAATTTGAATGAGCACCAAAGCTCCATCGGGGTGGCATCTATATAACAATGAAAAGCATCGTTACTGCCCATCCAAGCAAAATACCGCTTGCAAAATCTGGGCAAACTATCGTATATTTTTAGACAATAGATAACCCTCTAAAAAAGCCGTTAAGTTGCCAAGAAATGTCACTTGTGTATAGCTTTGTTCAAGAGCTTAAACACAGCATCTGTTTTTGTTGCCATTTTGGCTAACATGTAAAGATTTACATTATTTTTTAGCTTGGCATAGTGAGGTGAGTGTAAGTATATAAATAAAGTGTGCTTGCGCTTATTTAAAGATATTATTACACATTTATTTGTGATAATTCAAAAAAGTATATATTGCTAAAATACACTTTTCATCTATTATGAAACCTAACCCCCCCCTTGTATTTTACCCAATCTTCATAATGTTGGAATTAGAATGCGCTACTCTTTAGAAGAGCAAGCCATGAAGGACTGGCTTGAGACCTACCGAATGTGGCGAAAATCGCAGATAGCAGACCTCTTAAGACCTCCCGTAGAAGATATTATACGCTTTATTCTTTACCATTTTGAAGATGAACAATATGACGTAAAACGGATTTTAGTAGCACTTAACCTTAAATCACATAATATTCATGGTAAATTTAAAGCCGTAATAGGCATTTCAATTGGGTATTTTTTAGAGGAAGTACGCTTAGAGGCTGCCAAGTGTTTGATAGAGGCTGGGCTTGGATGTGAAATGGTTGGATATGGAATTGGTTATCGAGAGTACAGGAGTTTTAATCGTGCTTTTAAGAAAAAGTTTGGATTTAGCCCAAAAAAATATAGAAAAGGGTAAATTGTCATGTGAAATTGTCATGTGAATAGATGAATAGATGCGTATTTTAATGACAATCGCTGACGCATCAGTTTTTTTGTTCACTTTTTAAATTGAAAAATCATGAAAAAAGTAGCGTTATGTTTATTTTTTATGCTTGGTATCATAGCTGCTAATAGCTCTTTATATGCAGAGATATATCCAGTAAAAGAAGATTGTGAATACAATCACTGTAATTATGGTAATGGGTGTTCCTTCAATGCTCAAGCAAAGTTAAATTGCGATCTTTCACCAGGTACTTGTACCCAAACTCAATGTAACTTAGGTCAATAATGGGAGGTGTAAATATGAGAAAAATTATCTTAATATTTGCTTTTGGATTTGGCTTATTATTGTCAAATCAGTCATCGTCAATCGCACGAGAAAATCGTCCGTGTGAAAAAGATGTGTGTGAAGCGGCTACTGGACATTGTAAATATACTACGGAATGGTATTCTTGTGCACAAATCCCCGGCGGCTGTAAAGAGCGACAGTGTGCTGAATAATAGGTTATAGTTTAGTTTATGTGCATAAAATTACGCCCCTTTATAAAATACAGTTAGGTATCATTAATACTTATAATTTTAATTCTGTTTTATGAACGACTACATTTGTAATTTTATGTTTTAAGCTATACTGAAGCTCTTAATACTTGTTGATGAGGTACATTTCAAAATTTTCTATTTGTAAAATGCAAAAAAATATTTGAAATGTACCTCAAAGGTGCAAGATATGTCATAGGTGATGTAAAAATTATTTCTTATAATCATTTTAAACTAAATCTAAGTATTGTATGTACTCCAAATATCTCATATTCCTTTTATGTTTTCTCTTTTACGCTTGTAAAAATAATGAACAGAATGATATTACACATCCTACAAAAGAAAATATCTTAGATGCAAAAGATATAGAAATTGTAATTAGCAAGAAAAATATTTCAACTCTATCTTCAGAAGTTAAAGATTGGGTTAATTTTTTCAAATCAAAAACAAATACAATAAATATTGGAAGTAATACAAAAAGAGAAGATATTTTTGGTTATATTCAAGGAGTAGATAGTGATGGTAATAATATCTATATTCTTGATTCACGAGATAATAAAATTAAAGTATATAACCATCAAGGCAATAAAATTCAAGAATATGGCCAAACAGGAGAAGGACCCAATGAATTTTTATACCCTCAAAGTTTATACTTAGTTGATAATAAGTTGTTTGTATCTGATAGAAGAGGGTTAATTAAAGTTATTGATAAAAATAAAATGAAGTTAGAAAAAATAATTTATATAGATAATACGCCAGAAGACTTTTGTATGACCAGTAAAGGAATTTATGTAGCAGCTGTATCTGTAAAGGAAAATACATCTGTTCAAAAAAGAAGTATGGAGGGAAAGAAAGATGTTGGGTTTGGGGAATTATACAAGTCAAATCATTCAATGCCTCGGCTTTCATTATCTCCGAACGTTTTGAGTTGTAATGAGAAAGGAGGCGAAATCATGATAGGCAATGGAAGGTTTGGTACGATCGTTTCGTATAAAGAAATGGACAATAAATGGGTGAAAAATATAGATATGATGGTTGAAGATTTTAAAATAGGTAAAATAATTCAATCAAAAGAGGCTGATGGAGCTCCTTCTATGTCGTATTCCTTTAAAGGAGAGTTAAATATTTTGTTGGCGATAAAACATTTGAATATATATAATTACTTAATTCAAATTACTTTGATGAAAGATCAAAAAATTAAAAACATAGAAACTTATATCGTGAATACAGATAAAAGAGAAAGTTATTTTATTGGAAATAAATTTCCAATAATCGCAAAAGTAACGCATAGCAATATTATTGCTTATAGGCAATTACCTTATCCACAAGTTGTTATATTCTCATAAAATGAAAAAATAAACTACATGAATATTTTGCATTTTTTTAAAAATAAAGATTTTTTTAAATCAGTTTATTTAATATTGATATTTTTTGTAAGTGGATTATTGTGTGCTAAGTATTTATCTCCAAAAATAAACGGTTACGAAATTATTGCGAAGCCATCGGTTTCAAAATCAGGATTTAGAATAGGAAATGGCAAAGAGCTGGTTTTTATTTTTATTGGTTCCTATAAATGTGGTGCATGTAGGGATGAAACTCTTAGTAAATTAATTATTGATATGAAGAAAAAAATAAAGGAGAGAATCCAAAAAGAAGGTAAGTTAAACTTTACTAGTTTTGCAATAGGAGTTGACTGGGATGTTTGGGAAAGTATTAAATGGCTAAACAATTTTGGGGTTTTTGATGAAGTTAGTGTTGGTAGAAAATGGTGGAATGAGGGAACCTCTAAGTATTTATGGACAAAATTTCCTGGTTATGCTGCAACTCCTTCCATTGTTATTGTAGAGCGGGAGATTAATATCAAGGATGGTTATAGCATCATTAATGAAAAATTTTTGCTTAGAAAGGTTGGTTTAGTTGAGATTAAACACTGGTATGAGAATGGTCTTATATACTAATTAGGAATTAAGCACATGCTTTATCCATCAACGTTTCCACCCCCTTTGGGTGTTGAAAGGTTGGTTCTACTTCGTCAGTTCGCTTTGCTCATGTCAAACAAGCAAGAGGTTTAGCAATATCAACCCATAGACAGCATTTTTTTAAGAACGCTCTTCATTGGGCGAACCCTTTGTGTGCATTGCGTGAACCCTTTGCGGGGGATCATTTTATCACGCCAAGCCCGGTAGCTGAGCCAAGTCGAAGCCATCCTTGCTCCGGTTAGAGCCGCCCTGCCATTATAGAACAACACATCATACTATAAGATAGAGGTGGTGTCAATATTAGACAAGCTCGATCGTTGGTAAGGAGCTGTTTACCCCTTCTTACGCCATACGCACAATCACAGGATTGAACCGCGCAAGGGTTTCTACCAAATCGGTTTGGGCGGCCATCACCTCCCCGATGGGTTTATAGGCTTGCGGGGCCTCGTCTAAGCCGCCACTCAATAGGGTCACACCTCTTTTTTGGAGATATTCATTCCGGTCGTGCAAAGTAATGGCGGAGGTTGCCGCTTTCCGGCTCATTAAACGTCCCGCACCATGAGAGGCCGAGTTAAGAGCGGGTACATGTCCCAAACCACGTACCAAATAACCGACATCGCCCATAGAGCCGGGGATAATCCCCAAAACGCCTGCACCGGCTGGTGTCGCGCCTTTCCGGTGGATAATCGCCTCGCGGCCATCGGACAAAAGTTCTTTCCAAGCAAAATTGTGGTGATTTTCTACCATAAAGAAGGCTTCTAAGCCAGCCGCACGCGCCACGCGCCGATGAATAATGTGGTGGTTTGCTTGTGCAAAATGCCCGGCTAACTGCATGGCCTGCCAATAGGCATCGCCTTCCTCGGAGGACAAATCCAACCAAGCCAAGTGCTGGGCCTCATTGGGTAGTTTGGGGTGTAGTGCTTTGGCCACTTTGGTAAAATGCTCGGCAATGCGTGCCCCCACACCCCTTGAGCCGGAATGTGAGAGCAAGGCTACATACTTTCCGGGCTGAAGGCCCGTCTCAGGATCTGGCCGATCTATCGTAAGCGTTCCCCATTCTACAAAGTGGTTTCCACTGCCGGAAGTACCCAATTGGGCTCGTGCTTTGTCTCGCAGGGAACGCAGCAACGGGGTTGCATTCCAGTCTCCGGCATCCAAGACCTCGTGCTGTGGCGTTTGTGGGTCTCCTATCCGCCAGCGGTCTCCTGTACCAAAGTGGGTTTCGTTCAGCAATGCCTTTCGCAGACGGTCGTGGTGTGCAACAAGCAGGTTTGGCGGCTCTGGAAAGACGGAGAGCATCATCCGGCAGGCAATATCCACTCCCACCGCATACGGAATAACCGTATTTTCAGTCGCCAAAACCCCACCGATGGGTAGTCCGTAGCCCACATGCGCATCCGGCATCAAGGCTCCGGCAATAGAGACGGGCAGACGCATTGCGGTTGTCATTTGTTGCTTGGCCAAGGGATCAATTATTTGCTCGCCCCAGACCTCAAACGAAAGCGGGGTAGGACGCAAGGCTTCTTCGGGCGGTTCTTGCGGCGGCATTTGGTCTTGTATCACGGCCTCCACCAAGTCGCGTAGGATTAAATTGTCAAGATGATGGCTGGGGCTTTCCAAAACATCTTGTAGGGTGGTCAACACTGATTGCTTGTCTGCGCCTTCCTGCATCAAGTTTAACGCAACTTTTTTGGCGATACCCAAGAGTTTCCCCGGCTTCCAACCAATGCGTTGTAGGTCTTTTCCGGTAATGATTTCGCTCATATATATTGCTCCTGACTCATGATATATTGCTCCTGACTGATGAAGGCGGTATGGTTGTTTTTATAGACAGGTTTTAATGTAATCATTTGCAAAACAATTTTAAAAACACGCTTTTAATCATGCCTTGCGTCTGATTTTGCGCCACAAGGCTTCTAAGGAAACATATAGTGCCAAGACGATCAGCATCCATTGCAGCGCAATACGCCCCCAATCGGCTCCACCGCCAGCCCATAAAATCCCCATCAGCACCAAACTAAAGACCATGCCAAAAGACAATAACATCATGTCTTCGGGTTCTAATGCCAACCATTTGGAAACAAGCAAAAAAAGAGGAATTACGACCCCGAAAATGGGCGGGGTGATACGCTCAAAGAGGTTTTGAGGCTGCCAAAAGCCAGTATGGTTTAAATAATCATATACAAGACCGCCCCCAAATAGCAATAACCAAAGGAGTAGCAGTGGAATGGTGTATGGCAAAAAGTCGCGTTTAAAGAGCATGTGTTTTTATTGGGTTTCAGTCCCCTTTTTGTATAAGTTGTACCAACGATATTTTCTTAAATTACGGTCAAATATGCGGTTTCTACAAAAAAGAAAGGGAAAACAGTTTTCTATTTTGTGTTTGGGCATTCCTCGCAGGCTTTTTGACGTAATTTTTTGGCAATCTTAACCAATAAACCCAATTCTATATGCGGCTTCTCTTTACAACTTTTGTTTTGTTCGCCCCTTTCTGGCTTTTTGCACAGGATGGCGGTGGCTCCGCACCAATGCCGGAAGACCACCTCACGGAGGCAGACTATGCCGCCATTCATGCAGATTTGACCAATCAAACCCGCTTACTCCAACAACAAGGGTTATTGCTTCAAAAAACGGAGGCGGTGAGTTTGGGTTGGCCACTGCGGTTGGCCTCACATGTTACCGATCCCGCCCTACATGGTATTTCCAACTTTGTGGATCAAGACAAAACCACCAACTTTAGAGACTTCAACTGTGGCGCACGCACCTATGACGGCCATAATGGAACAGATTTTTTTTTATGGCCATTCCAGTGGCTCACGATGGATCAAAACAATATGGAGGTTGTGGCGGCTGCACCCGGCATCATTTTGCAAAAAGTGGATGGCAACTATGATAGGCGGTGCGATTGGACGACCGATCCTAATTGGAATGCTGTTTTTATTCGTCACGCGGATGGTTCTACCACTTGGTATGGCCACCTAAAGCGCGGCTCTCTCACCACTAAGGCCGTCGGGCAAAGTGTGGCACTGGGGGAATACCTCGGCTTGGTGGGCAGTTCGGGAAAATCCACCGGGCCACATTTACACTTTGAAGTCTATGACCCCAATGGCAAACTTGTTGATCCTTATACGGGGAATTGTAATGCCTTAAATGCAACCTCTTGGTGGTCGGTAGGCAAAACCTACTACGATTCTGGCATCAATGCGCTGCGGCTACACAGCAAGCCACCTTCGTTTAACACTTGCCCGTCTCAAGAATCCACTTTCGATAAAACAACCTTTACACCGGGTTCACAGATCATTACGGCGGCCTATTTCCGTGACCAACAGCCCGGACAAGTGGTCAGTTATCGCATTGTCCAACCCAATGGCAACACTTGGCAAAGTTGGACGCAAACGATGAACACCTATTATCCAGCCTCCTATTGGTATTGGACGCTAACGCTTCCTGCGTCGCCAACGGGTTCTTGGCGGTTTGAAACAACTTATCAAGGAAAAACCGTCTCTCGGTCTTTTACGGTCTCCCAGATCGCTGCCAACGAAACAGAATTGCCCGATCAGTCCTATGTTTCGGCACTTTATCCGAATCCTTTTACCCATACAACCCGCCTCGATGTTCACCTAAGCAGATCGCAAAAGGTAAAAGCGGTCTTATACAATGCCTTAGGGCAAACCATTCGGAGCGTACATGAGGGCTATCTTGGTACTAATGGAATTGTTCAGTGGGAAATAGACACCTCAAACCTACCCAAGGGTCTGTATTTTGTCCATGTGCAGGGAGAGGACTTTGCAGTGACCCGCAAGGCCATAAAGTGATCTTTAAGGAATTTATAGGATCACCAAGTTGGAGGACAGACTGTCCGTTCTTTTAGGGAAATCAAAATAAAACGTAGCCATGATCAAAAAAACATACGCTCAAAAAACCAAACTACGCCTCATTATTTTTCAAGTATTGTATGCCATTGGCTTGCCTTTCTGGCCGCAGGCGGTTGGCCTTTCTGGCCGCGCATTTCCAGATGGGCCTTCATTAGATGGTTTTTTGTATGTTTTACCGATCTGGCCTTATCCCTTTGTGTTACTGGGCTGCATCATTGGCGCATGGTACTACTTCCGTCAAGGTGAGTTTCGCAAGGCCAAATTTCTAAACATTATCCCCTTGCCTTTTGCGTTGGCCATGTGGGCAATGATCCCTCTACTAGGGGGCTTTTAAAAGTAGGCCATATGCAAAAGAGAGATAACGTGATAAGAGTCACTAAACCAGCCTTTAATTTGTAACCATTTAATAGGTATTTTGGTTAATCAAATCGAAGCCTGCCAAGAGGGCGAACGGGCCTGCTAACTGAGGGCAGACAAGCCTGTCGGTCGCAGACGAGTCTCTCGGCGGACTTCTTTTGTACGGCCAAAAGAAGCAAGCTAACTGAGCGAAGTCGAAGTCATCCTTGCTCCGGCGGATTTTTCTAAGGGCCGCCCTGCCAAGTGAGAATGATAGAAGAACGTTAGCGGCAGTTTATCACGACACACAAAAAAAGACAAGGAATTATGACCAACGATTATTTAGACAGTGTGAAAAAACAGTTCGAGTACTACAAAATGCTTGGCGACAAGACGTTTTTGCAATTGAGGGACGACAAATTATTTTGGAATTACAATGACGACAGTAATAGTATTGCAACGATTGTGAAACATCTAAGGGGCAATATGCTTTCACGCTGGACAGACTTTTTGACTTCGGACGGAGAAAAGGAATTTCGTGACAGGGATGCTGAATTTGAAAACGACATTCAAAATAGGGAAGAACTTTTAGACAAATGGAACGAAGGCTGGAATTGTCTTTTCAACGCAATCAACTCATTGACAAAAGACGACCTTGATAAAATTATTTACATACGCAATCAAGGACACACCGTAACCGAAGCAATAAACCGACAACTAGCACATTATCCATATCACATTGGACAAATTGTGTTTTTGGGAAAAATGCTTGCGGAAAATGGTTGGACTTCGCTATCAATTCCAAAAGGAAATTCACAATCGTATAACAAAGGCAAATTTTCAAAACCAAAACAAAGAGGACACTTTACAGACGAATTCCTAAATGACAAGAAAGAATAAAAACCGAACCGATAACACTGGTTTTGCGTAAATGGAGGAGAAGATAATCTCCCACTCCTGCACCTGTACAAATGCACGATCTCGTGCGTCTTAATGATTAGAGTTTAGGTCAGTTTATTTTGGGGTATTGAAAAGGTTTGAGTTGAAGTCGAAAATTGTGCAATGCAGCGCAAGTCGGAAAAATATGATTTACAAAATTGTTCTTTCTCAAACGGCATTCATCTT